>Ga0114994_10002198_pt1 | contig 14203 bp, 10 predicted proteins | sample ArcticOcean_MG_C_9_FD_87043 | JGI IMG/M metagenome (GOLD analysis project Ga0114994, IMG submission 87043) | Marine microbial communities from western Arctic Ocean - ArcticOcean_MG_CB2_152 | ecosystem: Environmental > Aquatic > Marine > Oceanic | place: Arctic Ocean: Canada Basin | collected... | reverse complement strand
TCCGAGGTTGAAGTGCGCAGTCGCGTCCGACGGGTCGAGCTCGATCGCCTTCCGGTCCATCTTCTCGGCTCTGTAGTCCTTGTGGTCATCCAAAAGAACGCTGAGGTTGTTGTGCGCATTTTGGTGCGCCTTCGCGTGCGACGTGTCGAGGGAAAATGTACCGGAAGGTGTACCGGAAGGCGCCCCGCCGGTCGATGTCGGCGATCTCTTTGTCGGACTCGACGACCTCTTCAAAAGAGCCGTCGCGGACTACGCCTCGGGCTCGACATAGAGCGAACCGCAGCTTCAGCGTCAGGCGGTGGTCGGGCCCGTTCGTGGCGCAGGCCGAGGCCACGTACTCGGGCAGGAACGCCTTCACCTCGTCGTACTTTTTCAACGCCAACAGACTATTCGCCAGGTTGAGCGCGTCGATGAACGTGTCGTCGGACGTCACGCCATGGTACGCCTTCGTCCGCTCGAGCAGGCCCCGCCGGACCGCGAGCGACTCCTCGTGCCGGCCGAGATCTTCGAAGGCCGACGCGATGTTCGTTTCGGCGACGAGTACAAAGGCCACGTGCCCCGGGTGAAACAGCGCCGCGTTTTTCGCCCCGTCCAGGAACGTCTGAAAGACCGCGAGCGCCTAGGTGTTTTTCCCCGCATCCCGCAGCCCGAGCCCGACGCCGGTTAACGCCTGCATTACGTTTAAGTCGCACTGTCCGTTTCGGTACCCGTTCGCGTAGGTCTTCCAGCACGCCCAGCCGAGCGCGCACTTCACGTTGCCTCGGATAGTTTGATGGCACAGACGGCACGTGTTCCACCGCTTCCACCTCTCGTGTGGCGACTCCGGCGACATGTCGTCTTCGACCGCGATCTGCGCCTGGCGCACCAGGCAACTAATGTGCACGAAGCCCGCCGTCCCGCGGCACGCGCAATAACCGCTCACGAGGCCCTCGTTCGCCGTGTGGCGGCGATCGGCACCCTCCGTGCAGATGAAGCACGTCTGGCCCTTTGTGACGTCCTTGACCTCCTCGGCCGCGACCTTCACGGCCTCTTTGTATTTGTTGTCGGCGTTGTACTGCTCGGCTCCGCACCTTTTCTTAATCTTCTTGCAGAGGTCCATATGACCCGCGGCCCAGTGTTGCGTCTGGCACGCGGAGCCACAGTAGCGCGAGTGGCAACGGCTGCAGCGCTGCGCCGTGTGCGGTATGGGCACCGAGCAGCTGGAGCAGGTCGAGAGCGCAAACATGGTCCGTGCACGTGGAGAACGCGGCGTCACGCCTCGCACAGCTACAGGAGTTGTTTGTAGTAGTGCGGCGTCCGGCGGTCGCGAGAAGTGCGTGTGTTTCAGCAGTGGTCGTCGCTTAGTGAAACGCGACTCTTACGATTGAAGCGCAAGCGAAACGGCCAGGTATAAGGCACGCCGCTCAAGGCCTGCTGAGAGGGTGAAACCCGCACGATAGGCTCTGGTGGCGGTGTCTCCCCCCCGGGCCCCGCCCACTCGTCCCAGCACCGTACCAACAACCCCCACGACGCACACCACCGACCGAAAACCCGAAATACAAGAAGCCCTTACTGCGGCAGCGGCGGCGGGTTCAATAGCCCGGCCTCGCCCATGAGCTCCTCCAGGATCCGGGCCCGGTCCTCCAGCCCCTCCACGATCTCCCCCAGGCGCGGGTCCGACGCCGCGGCCTCGGCCTCCAGGCGCACCGCTTCGCGCTTTCGCACGAAAGACGCGTGGTCCCGCTTCAACTTGGCCATCGTGTCCACCAGCGTGAGACCTTCACTGCTCAGGCGCGCTTTATCGGAAGTGTACATCTTCTCGTCCTTGATGACCTTGCACTTGAGTTGGGCGACGTTCCTTTCTAAGTGTTCCCGTTGGCGCGCGTATTCTGCTTGGAGGTCAAAACCCTTCCCCTCTCCTGAACTCTTGTCCTCGTCCAAAACATACCTTTGGTACAGCTCCTTCACGCCCGCCTTCAGGTCGTTCTGGTCTTCTAGACCGGCGGCGCACATGGCCAAGTCGCGCCGGAAGCGACGCGTATAGGCCTCGCCCGCCGTAATCAAGGCTTTCTGCTGCCCCAACTCCTTGGACATGCCGTCCAACTTCAGCCGCAACTCGCCGATCATCAAGTCCAGGGCCGCGTTCGACTTGTGGTACTGCTCCAGCTCCAAATCCATCTCCTCGACCTGGCGCCGGAGGTCGGCGATCTCCGCCTCGCGCGGCTCGATCTGCCGCTTCAACTCCTTAATCTTGTAATCCAAGACGAACTTGAACTTCTCCAGCTCCTGGTTCTTCTTCCACAGATCGAAAATTCGTTTTTCTTTGTCCGCGATGGTCTCGTCCCGCTCCCGGATCTCCTTCTTGTGCCCCTGGACGTCCTTCTCCAGACCTTTTATGGACTCCCGCAGGTCCGTCTCCCGGTCCCGGAGGGCGGCCATGGCCTCCTTTTGCCCTTCGACGTCTTTTGTCAATTGGGCAAATTTCTTCTTGGAGAGGCCGTTCTCGTCCCTGAGTTTCTGGGTCTGGCGCTTCTCCGTCGTGAGTTTGGACTCGTACGTGAACTTCTCGTCGTCGACCTCCGCGTCGGCGTCGGCCTCGACGAACACCTTCTCGGACGAGAATTGTTTTTTTAGCGCTTCCGTCTCCGCCACGACCGTTTTCTGGAGAACACTTTCTTCGTCGATCCTCCGGTCCGCTTGCGTCGTCAGCTCGCTGATCTCCTGGGTGTGGCCGTCTACCAGTGCCAAATTTTGCGCGTCCCAGGCTCTATTCTCCTGGTCGCGCGCCGCGACGAGGCCCTGGTACCGGGCGACTTCGGAGTTGATCTTGGAGTCGTACTGGAGCTCTAGGTCTCTAAACTCGGCTCGGTGCTGGTCCTCCAGTTCTTTGATTTGCACTTCGTAGGCGTCCTCCGTTTTGCGCTTTTCGTCGTTTAACGAGTCGTATTTTCGAGCGTCCAATTCGAGCTCGGCGTTGTAGGACTCCTGGGCTCTCAAAAGGTCCTCCTTGAAGGTCATGTCCTTCAATCGGAGCTGGTACTCGTTGTTCAGGACGAGCTCATCCACTTTATTTCCTAATTCAATCGCCTCCCGCGCGCCCTGCTCCAGCTCCTCCCTTCTTACTAAAATTTCCTCCGTGAAGTCGTCGTCCCGCGTCTTCGGGGCGACGCTTGTGCGGCCCTTGGCATCGACGTCGGCGCAGTCGTAGATGAGCAGCGAACCGTCAGAACCACCACTAAAGAGCTGGGACCGGTCGTGCGCCAGAGCTAAGCAAGAGACGGAAGAAGCGTGGCCGGGGAACTTCAAAGGTTCCCGCGTGGCCCAGTCGTCCCCATGCAGCATGTGGGCGTAGACGAAGCCGGGTCTCGTTGGATCCAGGGAACCGGTAAACAACACCCGCTCGTCCAATACCAAGGAGCCCACGCTTTCGACGCACTTCAGGGAGGCCAGCGCCGCGAACTCGGTCGCGGAGGACTGGCCCACGGCCTTTTGGCCGAATTCCCTTATGCTCTCATCGGCGCACGCGCAGAACACGCGCTTCAAGTCCGAAGCACCCGCACCACCATAGAAGGGCGCCTTCGGGCTCCCCTCGGCCTCGCCATCCCGTTGCTCCGTATGAAGCACCCACGTGGCGCAGCTCCCGTCCCTTCCCACCGTCGCGAGGCGCGCGTCGCCCCGCTCCCACACGACGGACGCGACGCGAGACGCGGCTCTTAAAGAATAGGTCGGCTCGCAGCTGACCGTGTCGTAGATGGTGACCACGGCCTTGTTCACCAGGCAGAAGGCGTGGCCGCCCCGCGCGAAAGAGCAAAAGGACGCGCTCGTCGCATTGAGGGACGCCACGTCCGACGCCTCGCCCTCGAGCAACGCGAGGAGCTTGACTTGCGCCGGGAAGACCACCAGGACGTACAAGCCCGAAGGGTGCAGGGCTACACAAATCGGCGGCTCCCGGAAGGTCCGCGACACTTCGCATCGCTTGGACCGGTAGTCCCAAATCTTGAGTCGGTGGTCTTTCGCGACGGACGCGATCAAGGGTTTCCGGGCACACACGTCCAGCGCGATGATAGCGGACGAGTGAAAAGTCGTACTGAGGGGGTCGAAGCACGCCGCGTCGTCCGCGTTGGCCACGTCGGCATTGGCCAGGTTGAAGGTCGTCAGGGCCAAGTCCGCGGAAGCTATAACTAATGTTTCCTCCGAGGGGCTGACCGAGAGGTGCACCAAAGCACTTTCAGACATCGTAAACACGCGACGACACGTGTAGTGCTCCCGCGGGTCCTCGCTCTTCTCGAAGACGCGCAGGGCACCTTCTACGCCACCGGCGACGAAGCCCTTGGAGAACGCCACTAATGAAGCACAGGCCTGCGCTTGCGTTCCCGGCACTGCCAAGAGGCCCCGAAATTCGTAGTTCTCGAAGTACAACAGATCGCCGTTCTCGCCGCTCAATACCAACGCGTCCCGGTTCCCGAGCCAGCAGTGGCACAGGTAGTTCTGGGGGTCCCGTTTCAAGTTGAAGGGGATCGCGCGGAACTGGTGCTCCTGGATTCGCAAGAACCGTAATATTCCATTGTCGCCGGACGCGCAGACGACCCCATGATCTCTCGGCGAGAAGCTGGCCATGCTTACCTTGGACCGCGCGCCGTCCGACGTGCGCGTACTACCGACGGCCTTCACGGTGGCCTTCTTCCGGCCCACGTCGAAGGTCCACAGCACCAGCGTCCACTCCTGGCCGCCGCCCTGCGTCAGCAAGTACTTGCCGTCGTGGGAGAAGGCCATGTGCACTATGTGGTCGCATTGGAGGTCATTGTATGTAAGTACTTTTCGTCGCTTCCTCAAGACCGCGTCGTACACGGCGATTTGCGCCGTTTCTAGGCCTTGTTCGGCCACCACCAACCATTTTCTAGAGGGTGCTAGAGCTAGAGCCGAGATACCTTTCGTGTTGGGTAACCCGGCGATGAGTTCCTGGTCCCTACTTTCGCTGTTGTACACGACGACGCTGTGGCCGCAGGGATACAGGGTCGTGGCCTCGTCCACGTGGTGCGCGGGGCAGCTCACGCCGCCTTTGAGGCCCCAGGCGTGCCGGGCCTCGAGGACCTTGGGCTCCGCCATATAGGGCTGCCCCTCCGCGTCCGGGCGCGCTGCTGGTGCGGTCTGCTGTCTACGTACGACCGCTGTCGGCTGATGCGCGTCGACGGCGGTTCGGCGGCCGTCGTGGGCAGCCTTGCGGGTGTTTTTTAGCAAGCCCAGCGCTGCCTGCAAAGGCATTTCCTAGTGGCTGTATCTCTCTAGCCTCGACCGCGCGGCCTGGGGACCTGCCGCTCGAGGCTCGGGCCGCACCGCCGGGACGAGGGAGTTCTTGAAGCCGAGGAGCGCTTCCACTTTTCGCGAGTTGGGCTTAGGCCGGCGCGTGACGCGCGTGACGCGCGGTCACCAGATCCAGGGTGGTCACGCAGGCGTCTAACGCAGACGAGAGGGGGCCTGCTTGCGGAGCCCGGACGGCGGACTAGTAAGGCCAAAGTTACGCCTACCGCACGCCGCCGCCTAGTAGTTCCCGAAGACCGCCGGCACGGAGCCGTCGATCATGTAGTGGGCCGAGAAGCCCATCGCCCCGATCATCGCCAGGCGCCCGTTCGCGATCTCCGAGTTGCGCTTCTGGGCGCGCACCTCGTCCGACATGGTATCGGTAATGGTCTCGCCTCTAATCAACTGGCCGACGGGGTCCCAGATCAGCGTCACGCGCCCGATGGGCCCCCCCCGCAAGTAATGGGGCTTCTGGAACTCCGCGTACGTCTCGATCATGCCCGCGACAAAGGCGAACTGCCACAGGCCTAAGGTAGGGATGAGCTTGAACTGCTCGACGGGGTTGCCCGCGGCCGCCAAATCGCCGAACGTCACGTCCACCGTCGAGAGCTTGGGGTACAGCGACGCCTTGGCGATGGGCGTGTCCTTGAGCAGCGTTAAGGGGTAGGACTGGGCGATGAAGCCCATGCAGGCGAGCATGGCCACGCGGCCGTGCTTTAATTCAGCGGCTCTAAACCAGCACAAGGCTTCGGGGCTCGTGTTGGAGAACCCGGCCGGGTCCCAGAACCCAAAGGGCGCCTGCGCGCCCTCCATGTCACTGGCCTCGAAGGCCCGGAGCTGCGTCCTTGCCACGGGGGCGGCGGGCGCCACGAGCGCTTTGGCGCCGGCGGCCAGCAGCGCGAGCCTGCGGAGAAATTGCGTGTTATGTAATTGCTTGGCGGTTTCGGCTCTCTCGGTCCAGCGGCGCTTGTTTGCTGTCGATGCCCGTCGATGCCGGCGCCGCCGCGCCAAACGGCCAGAAGAGCGACCGGCGTGCCACCACGAGGACTTGCGTGAGTTGCGGGTCCCGGGTGGCATGTGGCAACTCCGTGGACGGCGCGACCGGGCCGCGCGGCGCCTCGCTCTGAGCAAAGAGGCCGGCAGCTGTCCACGGCCATTGCGCAGCGTGAGAGCAACGAGAAGCGACGTCGTTACGCAGGCGTGATCCGAGGGTAGCTATTGTAATAAGACGCGGTCTCCTGCTTTGCTACGGGGGCCATCTTGCTCGCTACAGGGCTATCTTACCCAGGTTACCGCAGATCGAAGACAAACCCGCGCAGTCGAGGCGCCGCGAGCCAAACGAAATATCATCGAATTTCGACTCTCCGCCGCACACAGCTCGCCAGGTCCACCTCTCTGTCGCAGCACGCAGTTTCGCCGCGGCGGCCTGGCATACCTGGACTCTAGAACGCAACTCTGGACAGCCGCTTGAGCACGTGCGTGAGCCGGGCACTGGCAGGCCTCCGGGCAGGTCGGCCAGTACGTGCGTGCGGCCGCCGGTATGGGGACGCTCCCCGGGTGACACGCATGAGAATAACAGGTCAATAAATTAAGACTGCAGGTGCAGCGGCTTCGCCGTGAGCGCGAGGCCCACGGCCGGCTCCACCGACGCCGCCAACCCCATCTGCGAGATCTGGTTCTCCGTGTAGCCCTGGGCCCGGAAGTCCTTGATGCGCAGCTTGTCCGTCTCGATGACCGAGCCCTCGCGCTCGATCTCCATCACCAATGGCAGAAACATGACGATGCTCGTGGCGGCCACGACCCAGGCCACGCGGCCGCCCCGCCGCCACGCGATGGATGCATACGTCTTGGCCGCGTCCGCGAAGGCCTCGAGCTTGCCGCGGAGGGACATGGCTGGTGTTACGGGTGCTGCGAGCGACGTGCGGCTCGCGTCGGCGGCGTGAAGCGCTGCGGCTGACGAGAGACAACAGGCAGTGGGTACACGCTTTTTGTCCGCGCACTGTGCGGTCCGCTCTAGCTCTCCTATTATATTAGTTTGCGATGCGAAACCCGTCATAATAAAACCCGTACGTGCGTGGATGGGCTCAGGACGATAAGCCGGGTTACTTAAGGATTATTGAAGGGTTGTTCCTCTCCTCCGAGCGCGGCCAAAGCGCCGTCTCCAGTCCCCCAGCGCATTGCCCCCACCCGCCCCGCCGCGGCCTCAGATCAATTACAGGTTCTTAGGCTACGTCACAGGAGAGGTTTGGGGAGGCCGCGCGTCTGGGACGCCGGCGAGAGCGCAAAGGACCGCACGCGCGCGTCCGGCGACTGGGGGCAGATGGGCGGGGCCAGCGCCCAATCTAAGGCAGGCTCCGCGCAGTGCACGGACATGTAGTAGCGCACCTTCCCATTGGTCCCGGTCATGGGCACCATAATGAAATCGTTCTGGAAGGGCGTGCCGTCCGCGTGGTAGTTCACTAACGAAGTCGCGCACTGGCCGTCCCGCGCCATGCTCTGGGCCATGTCCACTAGAGCGTGGGGGTTGGTCTCGGGCCCTTGCAAATGCCGGCACCCTCGCCCCAAAACGTCTTGTTTTCCATAACCGCAGCGCCGGAGCCACGCGTCGGAACACGCGACGATGGCGCAGTCCGCGTCGTCGGCGTCGCCCACCAAGTATTGGGACACGGACGTGGTGCGCTGCAGGTAGTCCACGAACACTTTGTTCGCGCCCCGGTGCGAGATGTTCGCGAGGATCTCCTTGACGGGCAGGCCGACGTGGCCCTTAGTATTGGCCGCCGGCGCGTCGGCGGCGTGGAGGCCTTTCGCGTCGTCGTCCATGCTGCGGTCGAGCTGGCAGGCCATGCTGACGCCTTCACGCTCGTCGTTTTGACAGCTCACAGGCTGTGCTGGTTGTTGAATCCTATGTTTGCGCACGCTGCCGCGCGAGCTCCTGATTTTTAGTGGTCGCGCAGTCAACTAGAGTCCTTGAGACGTTTGTTGACAGCCACGCAGGTCACGCGAGTCGCGCGAGAGGATATTTCTATGCACTCGATGACGGGCTGTTCAACAAAGCTGAGCAACCCCGCACGGTTGTGCGTCACCAACAAAAATATCCCTGGGACGCGCCAAACAGCCTTTCAGAGAACCTCGCGGACGGCTGGCAAGCCTCCGCGCCACTGAGTCTCGAACAACTCAAAACCAGTGGGGACAAACTCAAACGGAGCACCCGGACGGCAGCCATGGCAGCCCCGCCGCCCGCCGCGTCCGCCTGCGCGCTCCTGGAAACGCAGCGCGACGCCCTCCGCAAGGACGAGGCGTCCTGCCTCGCGCTCCTCCAGGCTGCCGACGAGAACAAGCAGCAGCGGCTCCGGCACACCCTGGACAGGGTGCGCCGGCAGCTCGACGAGACGGACAAAGCCCTCGTGCTGGCGGCGGGCCACCGCGACGCCGAGGCGCGGGAGGACGCTTATGAACACGTGGACGCCCTAGAAGGCGACGTCGCGTCCCTTCGATCCGCGCTCCTGCAGGAGAAGCGACGCCGGAAGGACGCTGAGGGGTTAAGGGACGAGTTCGAGCTGCGGCTCGACGCGCTTCGACAGGTGAGCGGCGAGCAGACCGCGACGCTGAGCGGCGGCCAGGCGCCGCAGACGACGTCGACCTGGGCGGTTCCCACAAAGCTCCGCACAATCTACGTGCCGACGCGGCCCCAACCGGGCGACGCCGACGACATCGACGCACTGCGGGCGGAGCGCGACGCGTTACAGGAGGCCGTGCAAAACTTGACGGCGAGCGGGGTCCAGGCGCGGGCGGCGTCCAGAGCTAAAGCGGCGCGGTTGGAGGCGCAGCTCCAGTTTATAAGAAACGCCGACACGGCCCAGTTGCGGTCTACGCAGATGCTGGAGGCGAAGCGGGCCGCGAGCGAGGCCGAAGCCCTGCGCTTGGACGCGGCGCGGTCCGGCGCCCAGGCGGAGCTCGCGAACCTGACCTCGGTCAACGAGAAGCTGACGCAGGAAGCGGAAAAAGTAGACCGCGTGCGGTTTGACGAGGAGCGCCGGGCCGCGGCGCGGCGCGCGAGTGAGGCCCGCCGCTTAGCGGACGCCAAGGTCGCATTAACGGCGCACAAGAAACTCGTCGCGGACCTGGAGATCGCGCGACGGGACGCGGCCTCGGCGCGTTCCCTCGTGGCGCGCGAGCGCAAGCGGCGGTCCGCCACCATCGCGAGCTTCGGCCAGGACCTGCGGGAGCTCCGCCGGGCCATGGCCCGCGTCGCGGGCACCGTCGACGCGTCCTCGGTCAACAAGGGGCGCGCGTCGGCCCGGGCGGCGCGCTGCTGTTTGGAGGGCGACGACGCGCTCGAGTTGCTCTCACCGAGCGCGTCGTCGCCGGTGGACCTCCACGCGGTCCTCGAGCGCCTCGCGGCCATGGAGAAGCAGCTCGCGCCCTCGCTCAAGGCGCGCGCCTTGGACGTCGCGGCGCTGTCCCCCCGGCGGGTGACGCCGACGAAGAAGGGGCTCGTGTCGCCCTAAGTCATCCCCTTCTTTAGCCCCGAGTCCGACCGCGATCCTGCGTCGCGTCGATGGCGTGGGGGTTGGCGTGCACTTTATGTATACCTTCCGACTCTACCTTCGGACTGGTAGAGCCGGTCGACTCATATTTCGTGCGGGTTTCAACATTGCTATCACGTAAATTGGCCCTCTGCGCGGCATCAAGACGTGTCTGCTCTAGATTAGTTCTTCGGGTGACGGCTGCGCCTGCTCAAATCCTTGACTATCAGCACACGCACTGCAGCCTCTGGGGACAGACCCACGCTCTGCAGGCCAACAAATGACGCGGCTGGCGCTGCTCATCCAGACCGCCGCCGCCCTCACGGCAACAACAACGCTGAAGCCATCAATAGCCACGATGGACGCGGCCTCGCGGCGCCACGTGGATTTAGTGCGAGACGCCGCGGCGCACCAAGGTAACGACAAGGGTCTGTTGTGGCTGGAGCACATTAATATCGTCGTGGGTGATAGAGAGGAGGCCGAGCGCTTCTATTTCGAAGAGGGTCTGGGATGCTATAGAGATCCCGCAAAACCAGGTGGCCCCGGCACCTCAGGCACCATGTGGGCGAACTTAGGGCACCAGCAGTTCCATTTGGCCCAGGAAGAAGACGACGATCCGCGGCAAGTTATAAGGGGCTCCGTCGGCCTCTGCCTGCCGGACGCGGCCGCCGCAGCGACTAGATTAGAACAGCAGGGGCTACGCGTGGAGCGCCACGAGCCATCGCGGTTTAGTGTAAAGTGCTCCGTGGGCAACACGTTCCACTGCTACCAAGTGGCGAAGGACCCGCCGACAGACGGTATTGGGAAACGGCCGAAGATGGTGAATTTACACAGAGGCGACGGCTACGCTGGCGACGCTCGCAGTGTGCGGAACGGGCCCGGCATTAGGTACGTGCAGTTCCTTGTGGACGATGCGCAACAAGCAGCTAAAGCATACGTGGACGAGTTCGGCGGTCGTATCACAACGCATGAGGCCTTGACGAGCGTCTCGTGCGGCCTCGGGCCCGCCCACCTCATTTTCCAAAGTGCAGAGCCCGACGCTAAGGCCGATAAAAAGCAGGAGGGCGTGCACCTTTGTGTGTACGTGGACGCCTTCGCGGAGCGCTACGCGCGGCTGCGAAAGTCGGCGCGGGTCTTCACGAACCCGCGCTTCGCCCACCTCGACTCGTGCGACTCGCTGGCGGAGGCCCAGGCGTCGCGCACGTTCCGCTTCGCGTTCCCCGCGCTGCCTTATGTGGAGCACGAGACGCGCGCGCTCTCGCACGCGCAGTTCCTGAAGCGCGTTAAGTACGAGGCGAGGTGATTCTATTGTTGTTCTTGTCGCGTCGACGGCGTCGGGCGTCGGGGCGGAGTGAGCCTGGTGTCACTAGCGCTACAGCCCCGACGACTCCAACGAAGCTACTCCAACGACTCCGGACGTGCGGGTTTCCTACCCTGCAAATTTGTAGAGCGCTCGGGCGCGTCGCAGCGCTGCACTGCGGCGTTGGCAACTGGCCTACGTTGCAAGCCGCAGCGCAAACGGGCATCCGTACGGGCGTACCTAGGTGAGAGAACATTGCGGCCACACAAAGCCATGCAGCGCTCCACAAGGCACAACGGCGGTTATGGATCACTCACGGCGGAGTCGAGCTTCGAGGAGAACGAAAGCTGCGGCGACGCCTGTGCGCGACTCCTACCCTCGGTCGAGTGGATCAAGGAGTACGACTTCTCGTGGCTCTGGAACGACGTAGCGGGGGGCATCACGCTCGGGCTCGTGCTGCTCGCCCAGTCGCTGGCCCACGCGCACCTGTGCGGCGTGGCGCCCATCCGGGGGCCGTACGCCTGCCTGCTCGCCCCCCTGGCCTACGCGCTCCTGGGCACCTGCCACGAGGCCTCCGTCGGCACGGGCGGTTTGGTGTCCCTGGTCGTGAGCGAGCAGCTGGCGCGCGAGTACGCGACGCCCGGGGAGCGGTCGGACCGCGCCGCGACGTGCGCGCTGCTCGTCGGTTTGGTGCTGTGCGTGATGGGGCTGCTGCGCCTGGCGTTCCTGGTGCGCTTTTTGTCGCGGCCGGCGTTAAGTGGGTTCATCAGCGGGTCGGCGCTCCTCATCATCAAGGGCATGAGCGGCCCGATGGTCGGAACTCATGCGCATCGACCCACCGCGCTCCTCTCGCTGGCTTCTTTAGCCTGGCTCTTCGCGGCCAAGCCGCTCGCGGGCGCCGCGCCGCTCGTATTAAAGCGCGTCGCGGACGGCGCGGCGCGGTTCAAGGCCCTCGTGGCGCTCCTCGCGAGCGCCGTCGTCGTGCAGACCCTCGCGCCGGGTATTGCCGTGGTGGGCTCGGTGCCCGAGGGCCTGCCCTCCATCCGCATCGACTTGCTCTCGTCCCCCCAACGCGTGGAGAACATGCTGCCGGGCGCCGTGTCGGTCGCGATCGTCGTGTTTGTCAGCTCGTTCGCCACGGCGAAGAAGTGCGCCCTGCACGGCGGCTACCACGTCGAGGCCTCCAAGGAGCTGTGGGCCTTGGGCGCCGCGAACGTGGCAAGTGCGGCCTGCGGCGGCGTGCCCGTGCAGGTCGGTCTAAGTCGTTCAGCAATGGCCATGTCCTTGGGCGTGCGCAGCCAGGTGGCGAGCTTATTTTCCGCCAGTCTCATTGCCTGTGTGCTCTACGGCGGGGCGTCCCTGGTGGAGCGCGTGCCGCTTTGTACTTTGTCGGCGATCATCGCCCACGCCGCTTGGGGCTTGTTCGAGCTACAAAGTGTGACGAAGCTCTGGAACCGTAGACATTTGGGCGCCGGGCGCGACTGTTGCGTCTGGGTCGTGGCGTTTGTCGGGACATTATTGCTAGGTGCTTTGTGGGGGTGCGCCCTGGCCGTGGCGACGTCCTTGCTCTTAGTTTTACAAACTGTGGCGGCGCCGAACCTCAGCGTCCTGCGCGTCGAGCGGGCCGGTTCTCGAGCGGGCGAGTGGCGCAGCTCCTCGGCCCTCGTTTCACTAGATGAGGAGACGCTCTGCTTGGTGGTAAGGATCGAGGGCCCGCTCTGGTACGCGAACGCGGAGAGGTTTCATGAACAAGTGGAGGAGCTGGAGCTGTTTTACTCGCGGCGCGGCGAGGCGCCGCTCGCGGTCGTCTTGTGTGCCTCAAGCATCTCGTTCGTCGACGCGACGGGCCTGTCGGTAGTGGAAGAAATGGTCGCCTCGTGGAAGCGTAGGCTGGTGCACTTCTACGTCGCGTCGGCCTACGGCCAGCCAAAGGCGCTGCTCGAGGCCGCGCTCGACGACGTGGGGGACTGCTCGCGCACAATCGACGAGTGCCTCGCCGCCGAGGCGGCGGCCCGGTCCACGACGAGGCGCCGCCGCCGGTCCTCCAGCCACGACACGGCCCTCGCGCGCCCGGACTACTGGGCCTCGCGCTCGTCCGAGGACGACGACGACGCGTTCAAGCTCGGCTTTCATCGATCCCTGCCGTCTTTCCAGGCGCTCGGGGCCGCGACGGCCGGCTCCGTCGCACCGTGAGTCGCTGGGGTTCTAAACGTGTGACTGTTCTCTTTTAGGCATATTCCAACCCCGCGTCGTCGACGCGATGTCTCCCTGTAGCGGCGCCTGCTCGATGGCGTGGGGGGTGACGAGTACAGCCCCTGTACGAATCCCACGTTCGCCTGAAAGAGACGGTCATGGGCTATACATGCGACCTGGCGGTCAGCGTAATTAGGTTATGTAAGTAGGATGTCTAACAACACGTGCCCGTCAGAAACAAACATTGTTTTGAAATTCCCGCGGCTGCCCGAAGGCCAAAAAATGGACTTTGGTATCTTCCTGGGTAGGTAGAGTGAAATAAATGAGCTCCCAAATTAAGTTAGCACCATAGTCGGTCACCGAGACCAAATATTTACGGGTATCAGCCCAGGACCATACCCTCGCGGCTCCCGGAAATTAGTGCCCCGCGGGGACATTCACGGATGAGTCTTACGGGCAGCCAAAGTACACCAGCGATTAACGCCGCCATCCACCGTCCAGTTAGTACAATATAAGTACTCCGGCCCAGGTTTCATACGTATCCGACGTAACTGGAGCCAATAGCCCGCGCTCGGAGGGCGAGAGAAGAATTCTACTAGACACTTCCCTTCGTTAGGTATATTTCCTTCCCTTTGATAGTGGTAGAGTCCATCTAGCCCACCAGAACGGTTGCTGAGGTGGCTAATGTACTCCATATGCTCCTCGCGGTTCGGAGACTCGGCGACCCCCCGTTTATATAAAGACGGGCACAGAAGCTAAATCCGCGAGTATCAGCGATCACATTACCCAAAGGGACCATAGCGCCGTTGTTCTATTCACAGTCGACCGACTTGCCCGTTCTCCGCGGACGACGGTGCGTAGGCGGACCTCCAAAAAGGCCCCAGACCCGTGAGTTATGAAATAAATT
>Ga0114994_10002197_pt1 | contig 14208 bp, 14 predicted proteins | sample ArcticOcean_MG_C_9_FD_87043 | JGI IMG/M metagenome (GOLD analysis project Ga0114994, IMG submission 87043) | Marine microbial communities from western Arctic Ocean - ArcticOcean_MG_CB2_152 | ecosystem: Environmental > Aquatic > Marine > Oceanic | place: Arctic Ocean: Canada Basin | collected... | reverse complement strand
CTTTGCTCATTTTTTTTCCTATAATTAAAAAACTAATTCTCCATTGCCATGAAGAAACAATAGTGTCAAAACCAAAAAAAGTTTTTTTCTTATAATTTGTCTGCTAAACCTTAATAACTATGAATCAGAATCAAAAAAATAATAAACCTGATGGTAGGGTTATGGCAATGCAAAGCCAAGGATTATTTGGTGAAATTAATATTCCTGGCGATAAATCGATTTCTCATAGGTGCGTAATTCTATCATCCCTTGCTGTTGGGGAGAGTAAAATAACAGGTATTCTAAATAGTTCTGATATTTCCTGTACCATTAACGCAATGAGGTCCTTGGGGTCTGATATCCATTTACAGCCTGATATGTGCACTATTAATGGAATAGGTATAGGAAGCCTTGCTGAACCGGAAAAACCTCTAGATTTTGGAAACTCGGGCACTGCTGCACGATTAATAATGGGGTTGGTTACTTCTCATCCGATTTCTTCAGTTTTTATTGGAGATGAATCTTTATCAAAAAGACCAATGAGGCGAGTGGTTGATCCATTATTAGGCTTTGGTGCGGAATTCGATTTAAGAGATTCAGAGTTTCTACCTGTAACTATCAAGGGAAGTAATTTGCCTATTCCTATTTCTTACGATATGCCGATTCCTTCAGCCCAAGTTAAATCAGCGATTCTTTTTGCGGGCCTAAACACGCCAGGAGTAACTTCGATTTTCGAAGAACAAAAAACTAGAGATCACACCGAAAAGTTACTTGATTTTTATGGTTACAATGTTGATATAAAGGAAAGTGCAGAGGGAACAAAAATAAGTATTGTTGGGCAACAGGAGCTTAGGCCTGTTAATATAAATATACCAGGTGATCCATCATCTGCGGCTTATCCAGCTATAGCAGGGCTGGTATGTAAAAACTCAAACGTAACTATTAAAAATGTTTTAGATAATCCCACAAGAGATGGGCTATATAAATCACTGATCGAAATGGGTGCTAATATAGAATTTTTGAACGAGAGATCAAATGCTGGAGAAAAGGTGCATGATATTTTAGTAAAATCAAGTTCATTGAAGGCCATTGAGATATCTGCCAAAAGAGCCCCAAGCATGATTGATGATTATCCAGCTCTGGCTGTAGCCGCTTCAGTAGCAGAAGGAATATCAATTTTTCGAGGACTTTCTGAGCTTAGGGTAAAGGAAAGTGATAGGTTGGTAGGTATAAAATATTTCCTTGAAATAAATGGTGTTGAGGCTTCAATAAGCAATGATGATCTTATTATCAAAGGGAATCCAAGTGGAATAAAGGGAGGAGGTCTTGTTAAGACAAGCCTTGATCATAGGATTGCGATGTCGTCCCTTATTTTAGGTCTGGTCTCTGATAACCCGGTCTATATTGATGATTCTGAGACTATAAACACTAGTTTTCCAGGATTTATTGATCTAATGAATAAGCTTGGCGCTAGATTAGAAATATTAGAACTGGACTCTGATTCATGACTTTTGTTGTTGCCATTGACGGACCTGCAGGATCTGGAAAAGGGACTCTTGCAATTGGTATTTCAAAAAAATTTAATTTTTCATATTTTGATACTGGAAGCTTATATAGAGGTTTGGCATTACAAGCTTTAGATGTTCATGGAGAAAATTTTACCAAAAATGATGTCATAACTCTAGCTAGAAATTTTTCCATTAATTCTATTGACCAAGAAAGCCTTCGTTCATCTAAAATAGGGAAATATTCATCTATAATTGCATCTATCCCTGAGGTTAGAAGCATATTAATAAAAATTCAAAGAGGTTTTAAGGAAGAAAATCTCTATCAAAAGGGAATAGTTGTTGATGGAAGGGATATTGGGACTGTAATATTTCCCAACGCAAACATTAAATTTTTTGTTTCTGCTTCAATTGAGGAGCGCGCAAAAAGAAGATTAATAGACTTTTCTGAAAGGAATGAAATAATTTCTTACAATGAAGTAATAAAACAATTGCAAAAAAGGGATCAACGAGATAAGGAAAGAAGCGTTGCACCTTTAGTTGCAGCAGAAGATGCTCATCTTGTTGATACTACTTGCATTAATAAAGAAGAGGCATTGAAAATAGTTTCTTCATTAATCATCGTGGAATTAGATGATTATATGAAAATTAATAAGTAAGGGAGAATAGTGTTTGTCAAATTTAATTGAGTCAGTTCCTGAGGGTTCTTTAGAGGAATTTTCAAAACTTCTTGAAGCAAGCTTTGAGAAAAATGCGTGTCAAGAAGGTCAGGTTATACAAGGGACAGTTGTAGGAGTAGAATCCGATACTATAGTCGTTGATGTAGGTATGAAAACGGAAGGAAGAATTCCTTCTGAAGAATTTTGTGCGTCAGGAAAAGATCACGACCTAGTAATTGGTGATACAGTTGATGTTTATTTAGAAAGAATAGAAAATGCGTTAGGCGACGCGGTCCTATCAAGAGAGAAGGCTAGGAGAGAAGAAAGTTGGACAAATCTTTTAGTTTCTCAAAAAGAAAATAAAATAGTTGAGGGTGTTATTAATGGCAAAGTCAAAGGTGGATTTACTGTTGACCTTGATGGTGCCCAAGCCTTCCTTCCAGGAAGTCAAGTAGACGTTAGGCCAATAAGAGATATGCGACCCTTAATGTACACGACTCAAACGTTCCATATATTAAAGATGGACCGTCGTAGGGGAAATATAGTTGTCTCAAGGAAATCAGTTCTTTCGGAAAGTCTTAATGTGGATAAATCTGAGTTACTTGGAAAACTCAAAGAAGGCGAAATCCTAGAAGGAATTGTTAAGAATATTACTGACTATGGTGCGTTTGTTGATCTTGGCGGTATAGACGGATTATTGCATGTAACTGATATTTCATGGAAAAGAATTAGCAGCCCATCTGAAGTAATTAACATTGGTGAAAAAATAAAAGTAGTAATTACTAAAGTTTCTGAAGAAAATATGCGTATTTCACTTGGAATGAAGCAACTTCAGAGCGATCCATGGGTTGAGGCTAAAAATAAATATACTATTGGCGAACGATACAAGGGCCGAGTAACTAATATTGCTGACTATGGTGCCTTTGTTGAACTTGAGGGTGGTATTGAAGGGCTTGTTCATGTTTCTGAGATGAGTTGGGTATCTAAGATTCAGAGCCCAAATAAGTATGTTTCAGCTAATGATGTGATTGAAGTTATGATTCTTGAGATTGATATTGAGAAAAAACGTCTATCCCTAGGACTTAAGCAGTGCGCTAACAATCCATGGGAAGATTTTGCTCAGAAAAATCCAATTGGAACTAAATTAAAAGGAAAAATTCAGAATATAACTGACTTTGGTTTATTTGTTCAAGTGAGTGACGAGTTAGATGGTTTGGTTCATATGTCGGATATTGATTGGCGTAAAAGTGGTTCTGATGCAATAAAAGACTTTGAGGTAGGCCAGGATATTGATGCTATTATTATAGATATTGAGCCTCATAAAGAGAGAATATCATTAGGTATTAAGCAGCTAGATGGCGACCCCATGGCATCTCTTGATGAGATGAAAAAAGGAACTGTTGTTACCTGTACGGTAGTTTTAAGTCAGGCTGGTGGTATTGAAGTTGAAATTGGTGATAAAATTCCCGCATTTATTAAACGTGGTGATCTTTCAAAAGATAAATCAGAGCAGAACCCTGATAGGTTTGAGGTTGGACAGAAGGTTGATGCTAAAGTTACAAGCCTTGATCCCAAGACAAGAAGGATTTCTCTCTCAATCAGGGCATTAGAAATTTCTGATGAGAAAAAAGCTATTGAACAATACGGGTCAAAAGATTCAGGTGCCTCACTTGGTGATATTTTGGGCGAAGCATTGGATAAAGGCTCTTCATCTGATAAGGGTGAGGCTGATAATGATTAAGTCATCTTTAATTAAGAGGCTTTTAAAAAATAACCCTCATTTAATCCAAGCTGATGTAGAAAGTATTGTTAAGATTGTTCTTAAAAATATCTCTGATGCTTTATCAAAGAAAGGTAGAGCAGAGATAAGGGGCTTTGGCACCTTCTCTGTAAGGCATAGAAATGCTCGAAATGGAAGAAACCCTAGAACAGGTGAAAAAGTAGTAGTTCCTGCTAAAAATGTGCCTATGTTTAAGGCTGGGAAAAGTATAAGGGACAGACTTAATTATAAATCCTAGTTCATTTTCTTAATGGTTCTAATGCATAAACCACTATGGAGTTTTATATGAATAAGGTTTTCTCAAATCCGATAATCTTAGCAGTCGATTCCTCATCAATAATCGAGGCTGAAACCCTAGCCTTAGATCTAAAAGATTATATTGGTGGAATAAAATTAGGTATGGAGTTTTTTAATTCTTTTGGACCGGAGGGGGTTAAAACTATAAAAAAACTGAATATCCCAATATTTTTAGATCTAAAGCTTCATGATATTCCTATAACTGTATATAAAACAGTTAAATCACTATTAGATCTTGAGCCAGCAATCATTAATGTTCATGCTTCTGGGGGAAAAGAAATGATGATGGCAGCCTCAAGGGCATTAAAGGAAAGCAACAACGTAAAAACTAAGATTATTGCCGTTACGGTCCTAACAAGTCTTGATAATAATGACCTTAAAGAAATAGGATTTGATGAAAAAAGCGATACCCTTGTTGTCAAGTTAGCGAATCTTGTAAAGGATTCAGGGCTTGACGGCATTGTTTGTTCTGCCAAGGAAATATCACTAGTTAGGAAGAGTATAGGTGATGATTTTATTTTAGTTGTACCCGGTATTAGGCCTCATAAAGATAAACTTAATGATCAAAAAAGGGTTATGACCCCGAAGGAGGCTATTTCTCTTGGTGCAGATTTACTTGTGATTGGAAGGCCAATAACAAACGCTGAAAATCAAATCAAAGCAACAAAAGAAATTCTTAATCAAATAAAATGAGCTATAAAATTAAAATATGTGGGTTATCGACTTTAGATCAAATAAATATGGCCAAATCTTTTGGAGCCGATATGATTGGTTTTATTTTTGCAAGCCCAAGTCCTAGAGAAATCACCCCCTCATACGCTAAAAATTTATCTTTCTTATCTGCCGCAAAAGACCTTGAGAGAGTTGCAGTTTTTGTAGAACCTGATAATAAATTTTTACAAGAAGCAGTGCATTCTATTGATGCAAACTTAATACAGCTTCATGGTAATGAAACTCCAGGCAGGTGTTTGGAAATTAAAAGCCTAACAGGATTGCCTGTAATAAAATCAATCGGTGTTTCAAATATAATGGATATTAAGGGCGCACAACAGTATATTAATCATGTAGATTATTTTTTATTTGATGCTAAGCCAAGTATTGATGATAAAAGTCAGAAAGGTGGATTAAATAAAGTATTTGATTGGTCGCTATTAAAAGAATGGACAGGTCCAAAGTATATTCTTAGCGGGGGTTTAAATATTAAAAATGTAGAAGATGCTATTAAAATGACTGATGCTGTAGTTATTGATGTTTCCTCTGGTGTAGAAAGTGAGCCGGGTATTAAGAATGAAGAAATGATTAAAAATTTTATAGATACCACTAAGTCAGCGTTTGGAAAGAGAGATGAATAAAAATACTTATAAAGAAGGGCCTGATTCTTCAGGAAATTTTGGAAATTTTGGTGGTCGCTACGTTGCGGAAACTCTAATGCCATTAATACTAGATCTAGAAAAATGTTATAATGAAGCAAAAATAGACCCAAGCTTTATTACAGAACGTGATGAATTTTCAAGAGATTATATTGGAAGAGAAAGCCCTTTGTATTTTGCCGAAAGATTAACTGAGTATGCCGGTGGTGCAAAGATTTATTTGAAACGGGATGAACTTAATCACACTGGTAGCCATAAAATTAATAATTGTTTAGGCCAGATTCTTTTAGCAAAAAGGATGGGTAAGACAAGAATTATAGCTGAGACAGGTGCGGGACAGCATGGAGTTGCTGTGGCAACTGTTTGCGCAAGATTTGGACTTCCGTGCGTTATTTATATGGGTGCGAAAGATATTGAGCGGCAAAAACCCAACGTATTTAAAATTAAATTATTGGGCGGTGAAGTGATCCCAGTAACTTCTGGAAGCGGAACCCTTAAGGACGCAATGAATGAGGCGCTTCGTGATTGGGTCTCTAACGTAAGTGATACTTTTTACTTAATAGGTACTGCTGCCGGACCTCATCCCTATCCATCAATGGTAAGGGACTTTCAATCAATCATAGGAATAGAAGCAAAAAGACAGATTCTTGAAAAAGAAGGAAGGAATCCTGATATTTTAGTGGCGTGTATCGGAGGGGGTTCTAATGCATTGGGTTTATTTTATCCATTTCTTGATGATGATGTTGAAATGTACGGTGTCGAGGCCGCAGGTAAAGGTTTAGATACTAATGAACATGCTGCTTCTCTGGCCAAGGGCTCTCCAGGTGTCCTCCATGGCAATAAAACTTATTTACTGCAAGATGATGATGGACAAATTACCGAAGGACACTCTATTTCAGCTGGTTTGGATTACCCGGGGATTGGACCAGAGCATTCTTGGCTAAAGGATGAGAAAAGAGTTAAGTATGTTTCAGCTACTGATGAGGAAGCTTTAAGTGCTTTTCAAATATGCTCGAAATATGAAGGGATAATACCCGCCCTAGAACCATCACACGCACTGTCGTTTGTTATTAAGCTAGCAAAAGATACGCCAAAAGATCATATTATTATTATGAATATGTGTGGCCGAGGAGATAAGGATATTTTTGCTGTTGCAGATATCTTGGGAATTAAAATTTGATGCCTTCACGTATTGAAAAAACATTTAAAGAGCTAAAAGTTCAAGGAAGATCTGCTTTTATTCCTTATGTAACAGCGGGAGATCCAGATATAAATCTTTCGCAGAAGATACTCAATTCTCTCCCAAGCGGTGGTGCAGATATTATTGAGGTTGGCATGCCTTTTTCTGATCCTATGGCCGATGGACCGGCTATACAGCAGGCGGGAATCAGAGCCCTTGGTAACGGTCAAAATATGAAAAAGACTTTTTCCATGGTAAAAAATTTTAGATTGCAAAATAATTATACACCTCTAATTTTAATGGGATATTACAATCCTATTCTTCAGTTTGGGAATGAGAACTTTTTATCAGAATGCAGTACATCTGGAGTTGATGGTTTGATTGTAGTTGATTTACCGATTGAGCATAGTCAAGAGCTATGTAAGCCAGCGCAAGAAGCCGGGATAGATTTTATTAATTTCATTACACCGACAACAAGCCCCGAGAGACTTAAAAATATTTTAGATGTTAGTACAGGATTCCTTTATTATGTTTCAATAGCTGGAATAACTGGAACGAAGACTCCTGATATAAAAATATTAGAAAATATGATTAAAAAAATTAAAACTTATACGAATCTTCCTGTGGGTGTTGGATTTGGAATTAAAGATGCAGAACAAGTAAAAAATATCTCTAAATTTTCTGATGCGATCGTAATTGGTTCATCGATAGTTAATAAAATAAAAGATTTAAAGATTCAGAACTTAAGGGATGATGAGTTAATTGAATCGTTGGTAAAGTTTTTGTTAAATTTGTCGAATGGCCTTCAAGGGAGGACTCAATTTTGAGTTGGTTTAAAAATATAGTACCTCCAGGTTTAAAAAAAATCTTTAAAAGAAGAGAGGTGCCGGATAATCTTTGGTTAAAATGTCCTGAATGTGATTCAATGATTTTTCATAAAGATGCCAAAGAAAGCCTTTTTGTTTGCCCAGAATGTGATCACCATCTCAAGGTTACGGCAGAAGTAAGGTTTGAGCAATTGTTGGATGAAGGGTCAATTGATTATATTGACTGCCCAGATGTTCCTGTTGATCCTTTAAAATTTAAAGATCAAAAGAGATATATTGATAGGTTAAAAGAAACTCGAGAAAAAACCAAAAAAAAGGACTCAATCCTTATTGGGTCAGGTTTTCTTAATGCGAACCCTGTAGTTATGGCAGTGCACGACTTCTCCTTTATGGGGGGGTCTTTAGGGATGGCTGCTGGTGAAAGTATTGTGTTAGCTATAGAGGAATCTCTTAAGAAGAAATGTCCATTTATTTTATGTGCAGCCTCTGGTGGGGCAAGGATGCAAGAAGGAATTCTGTCGTTAATGCAGATGCCCAGAGTAACTGTAATGCTCCAAGCTCTTCGTGAAGAAAAGCTTCCTTATATTGTAATATTAACAAATCCAACAACAGGGGGTGTTACAGCCTCATATGCTATGCTTGGAGATATACATATTGCCGAGCCGAAAGCTTTAATTGGGTTTGCTGGCCCAAGAGTTATTGAAAGTACTATCAATGAGAATTTACCAGAAGGTTTTCAGAAATCTGAATATCTTTTAGATCACGGGATGGTTGATATGGTTGTTCATAGAAAAGATCTCAGGAAAAAGGTATCAAATATCATTGATATTTTAGTTAACAAAAATAATAATATTCGTCCCTAGTGCCTTACAACCTAACTGATAATAAATCTTTTTATGATGAATTTATTAGGAATCCAGATAAAAATTTATCAAGAATCAAAGATATTTTATTCAAATTAGGAAACCCTGAAAAAGACCTTGGGAACACTATCCATATCGCTGGTACAAATGGAAAGGGCTCAACCTTGGCTTTTTTGCAGTCCTGCTTAATACAAAATAATTATTCAGTGAATGCTTTTATATCGCCTCACCTAAGGTCGCTTAATGAGAGGATCGTAGTTAATAATAAAGTTATAGATGACCTCCTTCTTAATAAAATTATTGTCCAGTGTTTAGAGAGTACAAATAAGAAAAGGTTATCATTTTTTGAATTCATTACAGCGTGTGCACTTAAGATATTTTCTGAAAATTTATCTGATTGGAACCTTATAGAAGTTGGAATGGGCGGTAGCTATGATGCCACGAATACTTTAGCAAAAAAGGATCTTTGCGTAATTACTCCTATTTCTTTTGACCATCAAATTTTTTTAGGTAATTCTTTGGTAGAAATTGCAAAAGAAAAGTTAGGAATCATCAATGAAGGATCACCAGTAGTGTTTGGCCCACAAGATAGCTCATTAAGGGAAGTAATTATTGATTATTTATTACTAAGAAGATCTAAGGGATTATTTTATGGTGAAGATTGGGATATTCAAAAAAAAGGAACTGAGCTAATTGTATACGAAGATAAATATGATAAATTAGAAATTAATTCTATTGGACTAAATGGTGATCATCAAATCATTAATGCTGGAATATGTATAGCTAGTTTAAAATTTCTTCAAAGAGAAGGAAAGATTCAAATTGACGATGAGAAAATTAGAAGGGGTATTAAAGTAGTTAGTTGGCCGGGACGATTATCAAAATTATCTGGGAAAACTAATGATCTCCTTATGGATAGTTGTGAAATTTGGGTTGATGGCTGCCATAATCCTGCTGGATCTAAGGTAATCAGTAAGGCAATATCTGATATGAATATATCTAATAAAAAAGAGACAATCTTAATCTTAGGATTATCGGAACATAAAAATATTAATAAGTTTATTATGAATTTTAGAGATATCTCAAGAGAGATTATAGTTGTACCCCTACGGGGTAGAAAAAGTATAAATTTTATCGAGATTAAAAACCCAGCTGAAGCTATGGACTACAGTATAGCAAGAAAAAGTAATATCAATGATGCCTTAAAGACCCTTAAAAAAAGAGAAAATATAAGAGTATTGATATGTGGTTCTTTTTCTTTAGTTTCGGAAGCCCTATTGGGGGATTAACTATTTTGTTTTATCCAATCCCTTAGTTCTTTTTTAGGTATAGCCCCTACCTTTGTATCTTTTAATTCACCATTTAAAAACAGCATAAGGGTAGGAATACTCCTGACTCCATAATTAGTTGGGGTTCTTGGGTTCTCATCAATATTTACTTTTGCAATGGTAAGTTGCATGTCACTATCGGATGCCAACTCTTCTAAAATAGGGCCGACTTGTTTACACGGCCCACACCATTCTGCCCAAAAATCAACCAAACACAGGCCTTTTTTTTCTAAAATTTTATTTTGGAATTCTTCATCCGTCACATTAATTAAACTCATATTATCTCCAAGAATCAGTATGCCCTAAGCTAAGAAAGACGGGGCAATCATGCAAGTAGTTTCTTAATATTACAATTCTTTATTTAAATTCAATAAATATTGTTTATAACCATTAAAAATTTCAAGATTCCCATCTTTTTCTAACGAGACTATAGCCTCTAGAGCTTTAGGTATAGTGACCCAGGGTACTTTGTGATCATTTTCTTTCCAGCGGGCTTTAATAAATTCAACTATTACCTTATAAGGCTGATCATCAAGAGTTTCGGGCGCATTATCAAAGATAATTCTCTGTGCAACTCGTTTTGACTTCTGATCTCTAAATTTGATTTGTATTTTTTCATCCCAACTATCAGATTTATGGAATAAATCCCATGATACTTTATCTTGGCTGGAGGGGAATCCAAAGTAGTCCTCCTCAAGGTATTTAACATCTTTCATTGGCCAGATTTTTGGTCCCGGCATATATTCATTAATTATAGATAGTATTTCTTGAATATCTGAATCCTTTGGTAATTTATACTCTAGAGATAAATTAAACCAATCTGGATTAAAGATTATCCCAGGTGTCTTGAGATAAGACGCATGAAGCCAATCAGGAAGCTTTTTTTTACTGTCCTGACTGTGTTTAATAATTTTTTTCTTATCCTTTTCTACAAAGCCTCCAGATAGCTCATATTTGTTGAGGTCAATAGAAAAATAATTATCCCTATCTCGTTCGCAAATAGGAAGCATTGGGCTCATTTGTTGTGAAGGGTAATAATAGCGTATCCAAATTGATCTATCGTTAAATAAATCTTGTCTAGAAAATTTGCTAAACATTCGACTCCTGTAATCCCAAAACTCTCTTTGTTCTGTCTTAATCTTATTGAGCATTCTAGATGTAGCCTTAACATCACCATCAGCCTGGTGCCATATAATTGAGGTATCCTTAGGGAAATTATTATTATAGACGTCCGATAATTTATGACTAAATTTTCCGTCATCTTTCTTTGGTATTGAGAGAGTCTCTGGAAAAAGCTTCGCAGCTAGTGATATAAATGGGAGGGCGTCGCAGACAACTTTATCTTTATATAAATAAGGAAAGTGACCGCTTAGATACAATGCTTCAGTCAGAACGCCAGTATCATATTGTGAATTATATGCCCATAATATATCAAATTCTAAAAGGATTTCTAATATCTCAGGGAGTGTTTCGTAAAGAGAGTTCCCCTCTTTAAGTTTCTTCCAGTTCATATTGGTTGCGGCTAAAGCATAAGGGCTTGGAAGCTCATAATGGGGTAATCTAAAATTTCTTATCTCCAGCCTGTCTTCATTATCATTGTCAATAATTGCTATTTGATGGGGAAAGCGGAATCCATTATTAATCCCGTTTGTTTCCCAATCAAATATTCCGTCAGTCTCTATCATTCTATACCCCTTTTATAAAATCTTATTAATTCTATCACTCCAGCCCGATATATTACTTATTGCAACTATTCTTAGTTCATCAATTTGGGTGAATTTAATTTCTAAAATATTATAATTTAATTTTCTGTCCATTTTTTCAGGCCACTCTATCAGAATAGCACCCTTTTCAAGAATATCTTCAATTCCTAGGGCCTCTAATTCACTTGAGTGTTTGATTCGATATAGATCAATGTGGGCTAAGTTAAATTCCTTACAATGATACTCCTGAACCAGTGTGAATGTAGGAGAAGGTATTTCTATTTTTTTTAATTCATCAGGAAGAAGGTTTCTAATAATAGAGCGCGCTAATGCTGTCTTACCTGACCCCATATCTCCGCTGAGGTATATAATATCTCCTGCCTCAATAAACCTTGAAACACTTTTCCCAAACTCATGTGTTGCATTTTGGGTTGGTAAATTTAGAATAATTTCTGACATTTTTTATATTAACATTTATAAGTTAAACATACTAAAATAGTATATTACTAATAATCCTTTTTATAACCTTTTTAGAAGATTTCAAGATGAGTGAAAAAAAAATAGTAATTATTGGAGGTGGGCAAGCATCTTCTCAGGTCGCAACATCTTTAAGACAAAAAAATTTTACAGGTGAAATTACTATTTTATCTTCTGAGAGATACCTTCCTTATCAAAGGCCGCCATTATCAAAAAAATATTTATCAGGCGAACTTGATTCCGAGAGACTATATCTAAAGCCAGAAAAATTTTATAAAGAACAAGATATTAATATAATGCTAGGCTCTTATGTCGAAGCGGTTGATAGAAAAAATTCTTCTCTTATATTCTCTGGGCTTGGAGCAAAAGAAAGTAAGATTAATTACGATAACCTTGTTATTGCAACGGGAACAACCCCAAGGCGTATTTCTCTCGAAAATTCTGACCTAGGAGGTGTTCATTACTTAAGATCGATTGCTGATGTAGAGGAAATTAAGAAATCCCTAACTGGCGCCAAGAATATGGTAATAATTGGTGGTGGCTATATAGGGCTTGAGGTAGCAGCTGTAGCAAAAACCATAGGCCTAAATGTTACCGTTGTAGAGATGGCGAGTAGAATACTTGAAAGAGTTACTAGTCCTGTAATTTCTTCTTTTTATCATTCCTTTCATGAATCAAAGGGTGTTAAAATTATGACTAGCACATCAGTAAATGGAATAAATGGAGATACAAAAGTTTCTTCTGTTGAAACCTCGTCCGGAACAATTGATGCGGATATTGTTATTGTAGGAATTGGAGTACTCCCTTGCCAATCACTGGCAGAAGAGTGTGGTGTTGAAACTGGAAATGGTATTATGGTAAATGAGTATTGTGTCACCTCTGACAGTAATATTTTTTCTGCAGGGGACTGCACTCTGCACCCAAGCGCATTTTATAAAAAGGATATACGCCTAGAGTCGGTCCATAATGCTATTGAGCAAGGAAAAACTGTAGCATCATCAATAATGGAAGAATTTATTCCCTACAATCAAATTCCATGGTTTTGGTCCGATCAATATAATCTAAAATTTCAAATTGCTGGATTAAATGTTGATTATGATGATTTGATCGTTAGGGGCAGCCCTAAGGAGAATTCTTTTTCTGTTTTTTATTTTAAAAATGGCTTAATGATTTCATCTGATTGTGTTAATTCCGCTCAAGAACACATGATGTCAAGAAGACTCATCTTCAATAAGTCTAAAATTAACTTAGAAAAGCTTGAGGACAAAGAAATTAATATCAAAGAAGTTATTTTATAGAATTTTATTAAATATTTTTATTTAATACCTATAATGATCTGGCTTGAATGGCCCTTCAGTGCTGAGGCCCAAGTATTCACCTTGATCCTCCGTCAGTTTTGTTAGCTTTACACCTAATTTTTCAAGATGTAGCGATGCAACCTTTTCATCTAAATTTTTAGGGAGAACATATACCTTTTTTTCATAACTGCTATTGTTTGTCCAGAGCTCTATCTGAGCTAAAACCTGGTTTGAGAATGAAGCGCTCATTACAAAACTTGGATGACCTGTGGCGCAACCTAAATTTACCAATCGGCCTTCGGCAAGTAATAGAATTCTTTTTCCATCTGGAAATTCAATCTCATCTACTTGAGGTTTTACATTATGCCATTTCAAGTTTTTTAAGGCATCAACCTGTATTTCGCTATCAAAATGTCCAATATTACAGACGATTGCCCTGTCCTTCATTTCTCTCATATGTTCGATTGTAATAATATCTTTATTGCCTGTAGCAGTTACAAATATATCACCCTTAGATGCCAATTCATCCATAGTTGTCACTTCATAGCCCTCCATACTTGCTTGTAGTGCGCAAATAGGATCAATTTCTGTGACAACAACTCTGGCACCTTGTGACCTTAACGACTCTGCCGAACCCTTTCCTACATCACCAAAACCACAGACCACAGCTGTTTTTCCTGCCAACATCACATCAGTCGCTCTTTTTATACCATCCACAAGGCTTTCTCTGCATCCATACAAATTATCAAATTTTGATTTAGTTACGGAATCATTAACATTTATTGCTGGTACACCTAATGTTCCATTTTTCTCCATTTCATATAAACGAAGAACGCCCGTCGTTGTCTCCTCTGAAAGACCAACAATATTTTTAAGAATATCAGGATATTTGTTGTGAACTAGGTGAGTTAAATCACCACCATCATCAAGAATTATATTCGG
>Ga0114994_10002196_pt1 | contig 14208 bp, 9 predicted proteins | sample ArcticOcean_MG_C_9_FD_87043 | JGI IMG/M metagenome (GOLD analysis project Ga0114994, IMG submission 87043) | Marine microbial communities from western Arctic Ocean - ArcticOcean_MG_CB2_152 | ecosystem: Environmental > Aquatic > Marine > Oceanic | place: Arctic Ocean: Canada Basin | collected... | reverse complement strand
GCGCGGCGCGAGGCCCGGCGGCGGCGCGGCGTGCGACTGGGCGCTTGTCTGGAGGCAGGCGGCGGCGTCGCCGGCCTCGTCACGCACGTGCTGGACACAGATTTCCAGCGCGGCAGCGTCGACGTCGAGCGCGTGCACCGCACCGCTGGCCCCGACGAGCGACGCGAGGACGCTCGCGTCTTTACCGACGCCGGCCGTCGCGTCGACGGCAATATCTCCTGCCCGCAGCGTAGCCCGCCAGAGGTCGTGTGCGAGGCTCAGGTGCGATTGCAGCGGCCCGGACAGCGCGCGCGCCAGGCGCGTGACGAGGAGCGAGCGCATCAGCCTGCGCATTGCATTCGGCTATCCGTTGCTCCGGCTGCAGCTCTCGAAGTTGCTCCTGCGTTCGCTCTCGAGCTGTGTTCCTGCTGCAGCTCTCGAGCAGAGATGCTGCTGTGTGCCAGCGGCAGTGCTTGATTTTTTGTGTACTCCTCCACGATGCGTGCTGTTGTGATTGGACAGCTTCCGACAAGCAACTGTAGTGAAGAAAAGCAGCGCTGCTTTAGCAAAGAGCACAAGCGAGCCCAAAACGAGTGGAGAGCCCGAAAAACCCGTAACAATATGTCTCCTGTCTCCTGTCTCCTGGCTCCTGGCTTCTCCTGGCTTCCTGGCTGTCCTGCAGCGCGTAGCGCCCACGAGGTGTCTTTCCCCCGTGGCTCCGCCGCTCACTAGTCCTTCCTAGCACCCCCCCCCCGAATCACAAAAACCCCTTAGAAGATCAGCAGCGGCTCGCCCACCTCCGTGAGCTGGGGGATCGTGCAGGTCAGCCCGAAGGCGCGCGCCAGGATGACCTTGAAGAGCTTCAGCACGTTGATGGACTCCGTACTGGACGTGAAGACGAGGGGCGCCTTCATGGCCTTGGCGAAGCGCCGCGCGTCCCTGTCAATAGCTTCCCGCTCCTCCTGAGGTAAAGTGATGAACACGTCGTACTTCGTGCCCACGAGGACGGCGTGTGCTGTTCTATTCAAACCGCGGCACTGGCGGTACCACTCCTTTATTGATGCGAGCGTGTCTCGCCGCGACAAATCGAACATGAACAATAAAGCCCGGGCGTCGTTCACGACGAGCGGCAGCATGGACAGGAACTCCCGATGCCCGCCCAGGTCCCAGATGCTAAAGGTGATGTCCGTGTTCCGCAGCGTCACGGTCTTTTCCAAAAAGTTCACTCCTAAAGTTTGGATGTAGTCGTCGTCCAGCTTGTTCTCGACGTACTTGACCATGAGCGTGGTCTTGCCCACGCGCGCGTCGCCCACCATGCCCACCTTGATGACGACGCTGTTGCGCTCGCCCGCGTCGGCGGGGTTCGTGGGCTGCGTGAAGTCCGCCATCGTGCTTTTGGTGCTGCTTTTGGGCCTGGGCTAGGTTGGTGCGCGGAGGCTTCGCGCCGGAACGCTCGGCCCTGCTTTGGACGGGTGTGCGCGCTACGGAACGCTGCGTGAGCGCACACCTCGACTGCTAAAGTGTTGTGCGCGGAGTTCAGACTGATTTTTTGCCAAAGTGCGGGTTTGTCTGGCCCGACTTGTAAAACCCGCACGTCAAATCTGAACGCGCCGCCCGTTTTCACCGTGCACAGCTCAATTCGCGGACTTCAGACGCGTGCTACCCTAGTTGAGGCCACTGCCCAGCCCCGACAGCGGACAGACTGCCGCGAGACCGCCTGTGGCGCGTCCAAATCCCCATCTCAAATTTGGGCCAAAAGCTGCCAGATACCAGTCGAACGTGTGCCACTACGACCCACACGATGTCGCCCTCGCCCTCGCCGCGCGGCAGTGAAGAATTGACGGTCCGGACGAATATCACGCCGCCGCGGACGCCGCGGAGCGCGTTGGACGCCATCGAGGGCGCCGCGCCGCCGTCGTCGGCGCGCGCCGTGCTCGAGGCGCTTCGCGCGCTGCAGCGCAAGATCACGCGTCTAGAGACGGAGCGGTCCGGCGCGCTCAGCGAGGCGACCGAGGTGCGGTCGCGCCTCGAGTCGCAGTCCGCGGCGTCGGGACGGGCCTCGGAGCTCCAGAGCCGCCAGCTCGAGGAACTGGAGCGGAGCTTCCAGCTGCGCGAGAGCCGGCTCGTGCGGGATCGCGACGACCTGACGCGCCGCTTGGACGACGCGGAGCGCGACAAGCTCGAGGCGCTGCGCGAGTGCGCGGGGCTGCGGGACCGCGCCGATGCGCTGCGGGCGCGGCTCGCGCGCGCCGAGGCCCGGGCCGACGCGGCGGCGGCGCGGTCGCTGCCGGGCGCCGGACGCAGCGACGCGCTGGAGGCGCGGCTCGCGTCGGCGACGGAGCGCGCCGTCGCCGCCGAGCTGCGCGTCGAGGACCTCAAAAGCGACCTGCGCGCGGCGCGCGAGCCGCCCGCGGTGCTGCCGCCGCCGCCACCACCGCCGCCGCGGCTGCGCCTCGCGGAGCCCACGAAGCGCGTCGCGAAGCCCAAGCGCGCCGCCGCAAGGCCGCGGGTCCCCGGATCCGCCGCCACGAAGCCACGGGTCGCCGCGATGCCCAAGTCTGCGACGGCGGGTCCCGCGGCCGCCACGGCACGGCTCCGCGCCGCGAGGCCCAAAGCCGGGACGGTGGGCCGTGTGGCCGCCACGTCGCGGCTCAAGTCCACGGCGACAAAGGTGGTCCGCGCGGTGGCGCCGAAACCCGGTCGCGCCGCCGCCGCGCCGAAACGGATGAGTGCCACCGGCGCGGCCACGGGCCGCGCGGCGGCCGCCGCGCGCCTCAAGGCCACCGCGAAAAAAGTGGCGGCCGGCAGCGGGCCGCCGAAACCGGCGTCGCATCCCTACCTCGGCGCGACGCGGCCACGACGGCCGGCGACCGCGCCCCCCCGCGCCCCCCGGCCCACGGCGCCGCCCGACTCGCCCATGAACCCGGCCGACGCAAGAGGCGACACGCCGCTCGTGGACGCGCTCCGGGAGGCCGTCCAAGCCGCCGACGACCCGGCGCACGTGAGTACGCTGCGCGATATCCTTGCGCGCGTCCAGAGCGGCGAGGGCGTACCGGTTTGATATAATTTTCCACAGAATAAGGTTAGGCGAGCGTCGCGTTCGGCTTGAGGGCGCTCGGAGGCGGGGGCCGGTAGCGGTCCCGCGGCTTGAAGCTAAAGGCTGTGTAGAAGCGCCGCTCCAGCAACTCGCGGTTCGCCCGCGTTCTCGCCTCAGTGCTCAGGTCCTGGCCGCCCCGGCGGATGGGCGCAGGCATCAACGCCACGTCGTGCGCCACGCTCACGCGCGCGCCACCCCCCTGCGCCATCGCGGTCCCGCCGCCCGGCCGGGGCATCGGCTGCACGAGGTCCAGGGTGAGCTCGTCGGGCCGCGCGCGCCGCGCCGTGGACCACTCCCGGTCGTCGCCCCCGCCCAATAGCGAGTTCGCCGCGAAGAGGGTCGACGCTAATGCCTCCAGGAAGGGTAAAGCGTCCGCATCGAGCCCCCGGTCCCGCGCATCACATATAGCGGCATGGAGCGGCTGGAGGTGGTCCGGGAGTAAGGACGAGGCCTCGCGCGGCATGACCGCGCAGCAGTGCACGTCCGCGGACAGGGGCCGCGACGTCGTCACACAAGTCTCGGCGGGCACCCCCTCCTCAAACAAGGCCTTTAAAACTTTGGCCGAGGGCGCGTGGGGCTTCAGGTAGCGGTACGAGCCGTCCTTGACCTCGCCCTCAATATACGCGTCCAGGCACCAGGCGAGCCCTCGCACGTAACTCGGCGCGTCGCTCGTCCGCGAGGTCACGGTGTCCGGCGCGATCTCCTTGCGCAGCAGTTCGGCGGCCGACGCGCGCGCTTCCCGTTTCGACCCGGCCGCGGCCGAGGCACGTATGAATACACCGTCCTTTTGTAAAGACGCGTCGCAGACCCACTGGCGCTTGGCCGTGACCGTGCGGAAGCTCAAGGAGGCCCGATTCCTGAGCGCGCAAATGGGGTCGCCGTTCGGCCACTCCGTTTCGCCCAGGCGCTCCAAGATATGCGTCGCGGCCAATCGCTTCGCTTTCTGTTTCGTGGGCGCCGTCACCTCGACCCTCAACTGTTTACATGTCGCCTCGCAGCGCCACTCGTCCGGCGACGCCGCTCCTTCAACTAACTCGAAAGTAAGCTCGGTGATGGCCCCGGTCTGGTTGCGCTCGTGCAAATCCCTTAAATCGTACGAATCATATAATTGCGCGGGCCGCGGCCGGTTGCGCTGCAAATGGTCGAAGAACTGGCTCGCGAAGGCCGCGTGCCAGCCCTGCCGCACACCTAAGTCGTCATACCTAAAAAAGTGCGCGGTGTCCTCCTCTCCACTGGTTTCTTGGACGGCCCGCTCATAAGCTTTCAGGCAGGCGTGGAAGGGCGCGGCCCGCAACTTGGGGACGTAGTCGTTGCCCTGCAACAGTAACAGCACTAAAACATCATCCCGGGACCGGTCCGCGGACGCTGTGGGGAACCGCTTCGCGAGCTCCCGTCCGAGTCGCCAGGCGCTCACGATGCCGTAGGCGCCCTTCACGAAGGGCCGTAGGACAAAGGGCTCCAAATCCTTGCGCGTGCAGTCCAGGGCCGCCAGCGCTTGCAGCACGACGTCGGCGTCGCCACTGACGACCGCGGCCGTGCCGCCGTCGCAGGCCGAGGAACGCAGCCACCGCACCAATTTGAGTTCGCCCTCGCCCGCGGCGCGCACGCAGGACGTGTAGACCGTGACGTTCTCCAGGGTCCGGCGCCGCGACACCCGCTCGATTGCATAACTCTCCAGCGCGTCGCTGATCACGTCCATGAAGACCGTGCCCGGCGTGATGAGCAGCGGATGGACCTCGTCCGCGAGCTGGACGCCCGTCTTAAGGACGTTGGCCTCCCTTCGTTTCCGCTGCGTCACGATCTTGGCCACGGGCGCCGCGCCGTCCAGAGCGAGCACCAGGCTCTTCCGCGGCCGGGCCACCTTCAGAACGCCGTCGAGCGCCGCGTAGAGGCGCCGCACGGCGTCCTCCGGCGACGTTGCCCGGCGCGCCGACGTGTGCACGTACTGGTTCACGTCGATTAAGACGTGGTCGAACGCGTCCTTGGACGGCGGGCAGTTCCGGCTCGAGCAGGCCCCGGCGCCCAGCCAGCTCTCGGCGAAGAACGTGCCGAAGTTGGCGATGCCGTGCAGGCGCGTGTGCGGCCGCGGCGCGTGGTGCGTCGTGAAGCCGCCGGCCAGCGCGAGGAGCAGAGCGTACATGACTTGCCGCATCGCTGGCGTTCAATTGCAGCCAAGCTCAATGGCAGCAGAATGCGCGTTCAGCCGCCAACCTGCTTGCACGTAGCACTAATAAGCAGCAGTCATGTGTACGATTGAAGAAGTCTGGGTGCTTTTGCGCTCGTACAGGTGAGTGCAGCCACTTCAAAGACAAACCTGCGTGCGGGTTTTTCTATTATTCAAAACGGGTTTCTCTAGACAAAACTCGATCAAATCGCCGATGCAGCGGCGTGGCGAGACGACGGCATTGCAGCATATGACCCGTGTGTGGCAGCCCGGCACGGCTTGCGGGCTTGGGCAGCGTAAGCCATCATAGAGATGCTGCTCCTGCTCCTGCTCGCGCGGGGCGCGCACGCCTTCGCGCTACCAAATCACGACGACTGCCTCGCCCAGGCCGCGCCGGGCTGCCTCGAGATTTTGAAGGCGGTGCACCTGGAGCGGATTTTCGAGTACCGCGGCGCGCCCTACGCCACGAATGGTAGTGGGGAGGCCTACCTCGAACACTTGAACGCGACCGTGGGCGTGCGCGCACGAATCGGCCTGGGCGCGGCGCACGCCGAGGCCGAGAAAAAGGGCTACAGGCTCTCGCTGCCCGGCGAGACGCAGCGGTACCCCGGTTCTGTTCATGTCAGAGGCAACTTCTTCATCGCCGCGGCCTTCAAGCTGGAGCACGACGCGAAGCAGATCGGGCACTTGGTGGCCGCGGGCAAACTGCCCCCGGGCTTCCGGCATCTGGAAGGGGCCTACCTAGACATATACCGGGGCATCCACCATTCCACACGCGCCCAGTTCATGACCCAAAAGCTCCTGAATGTGAAACAGCACGCCTTACTCTTCGGGGCGCACAACGCTCTCGTTTATCTCCCGCCCGAGGAAAGTGTTCGTCGAGCGCTCGGCGCGCAGTTTTTGAGGGAAGCGTCAATTCTCGAAGCCGCGTATTTGGAAGATGCAAAGCACGGCCGGGCGCCGGCCTTTTACGCCGACGGCTTCCTCTCAAACGAAGCCCTCGAAACGTTATACGAGTGGTGCCTCGACGCCACCGTCTGGTTCGACGCCAAGCCCGGATATTTAGGTGCGTATTTTGATGATGGGTTTTCCCCCGAAGTTTTGTTGCAGGTGGTCGAGGAGCTGCGGAAGGCCCTGCCCCGGGTCATCGGCAGTCTGAACCTCAAGACGGCCTGGGCCTACAAGTACGACTCCCATTCGACGAACACGGGCATCGCCGTGCACGCGGACCCCGCGGCCGTCAACGTCAACTTCTGGGTCACGCCCGACGCGTCCAACCTCGGGGCCGCGGGCGGGTTACTCGTGCACCGGCAGTTCCGGGGCGATGCGGGCGACTGGAACGGGATCGAGCACGCCGCGAAGATGCGCGCCCACCTGGATTCTTTGGAACGCGACACGGGCGTCGAGCCCTTGCGCGTCCCCTACAAGCGGAACCGGGCCGTGATCTTCGACTCATCCCTTTTGCACGAGACGGACGCCTTCTTGTTCAAAAAGGGCTACAGGCACCGGCGCATCAACCTCACGCTGTTATTCGGTTTACCGCGGAAGCGGGGCGCCACGGAAATGCTCGAGCTCTGCGTGGAAGTTGTTCAGGGCAAGGAGACGTGCGTCCGCATGCCCCTCTCGAAACTTGGCGTGCAAGTGCTCACGACGAACTACGTCGACCGCGTCCTCAACTGCTCGCGCCGCGAGAGCCGCGATACTTTACAAGAGACGCCGGCCGCCAAGGAAGCAACAAAACATGCTGTGGCCCTCTGCACCGCGCGGGCCCTCCACGCCGCGGGCGATTCTAAATTAGCCATCGAGGTCCTGCAGTCGCGAAAAACACAATGCGGCGCGAAGGCCGCGGCTTCCGACGCGGAGTGGCAGGTCTGCGGGACGCTCGCGGCGCTCCACCAGGCCCACGTCGAGGCCACGGAGATGTTTTTTGCAAAGTCCCTGGACGACGTCCTGCGGTGGCAGCGCCACACGACCTTCGTCTTAGACGAGCGCATTTGCGACTTGACCAAGGGCGAATTCGAGCGGTGGAAGAAGGCGCCGTCGGTCCTGGTGCACGTGCCCCGGACCTCGGGCACGACGCTGCGCGCCCTGTACAGCGCGGTCCTCAACGAGACGCAGCTCGCGGTCGCGCGGCACTACTCCGCGGCGCAGATGCGCGCCTGCAGTCCTCGCACGTGGGACGCTACCCATGTGGTAGCCGTCGTGCGCGACCCCTGGGCGCGCGCGGTGAGCGCCTTCGACCACCTCTTGAACGTGTCTAGTATTTCAAAACACGCCTCGGACCGCTACTTCGGGACCTGGCTCACGCTCTTCGACGATTTCTCGGACTTTGTGGAGACCGGCGGGCTGGAGTTAGCCGCGAAGGCGTGCGCGCACTTCCTGCCGTCATTGGATTGGGTCGCGGACCCGCGCACGGGCGACGTCCGCGTGAACGCCGTGCGGCGCTACGAGCGCCTCCACGCGGCGGGCATCGACGCCGCGTTGAATTTTACGCGCTTGCGGGAGGCCGCGGTCGATTTGAAGCCGTTCTACACGCGGGGGCCGCCCGGCCGCGCGGACGGCCACTGCGGGCGCTACACGCGGCGCGCCGCGGAGGTCGTCGCGCGCGTCTACGGCGACGACGCGTGGGCCTTTGGGTACTCCAATGTGTGCGCCGAGTACCTGCCCCACCGGCCCGTCGCCAAGCGGCGCTACCTGCCCGGGCAGGGCGGCGACGACGCGTCCACGAGGCGCGCGCGGGGACGCGCCGCGGACTTATTTGTCCGGCGGCGCGAGGAGCGGGCGTGGCGGCGGCGGGCGCAGACCCCGGGGGGGGCTCAGAAGTTTCGGCGGCGCTGGCGGCCGGCGACGTTTGTTGTTTGATGAGTGAGCGCATTTGTTGTTTGCATAAATAAGATTTACATTCAGCCGACTCCCGAGGAGGAAGGTCTGGGTGAAGGTCGGCATCCCGTAGCTTAGATAAAAATAGTTAGACTACAACAAAAAATCCAAGACCGCCGCGGCGCGGTCAGCGCGGGTACGCAGCCCCGGCCGCGAGCGCGCGCACCCGGTCCAGCGGCGGGCTGAGCATGACCGTCGCCGCGCCGCGCCGCAGCTCGACGACGCCGCGGTAGGCGCCGCGCGGCACGCCCGCCTTTTCGTTGTCCATGGCGCCGAGGCGCCGCGCGAGGCGGGCGTAGGCCGCGAAGGAGCCGTCGTACTCGACGCGGACGCGGCCCGTCACGCCCGCGAGCACCTCCTCCACGCCGACGACCGGGGCCGCCAGCCGGTCGAAGAGGCGGGCGTCCGCACTCTCCACCGACCGCGCACCTTCCACGTCGAACATGGTCCCCTTATTTCGCGAGAGCGCGATGTCGCTCATGAAGTGCGCGTACTGCCCCCCGGACGTACCATGAGAACTCCGGAGGTGGAACGTGCGACACACCACGGGCCGCAGCGTGTGCCGATGTTTCCGCTGCGCGGGCTCCCGCAGCCAGTCGTCCCAGTAGGCCTCGGGCCACTTCGGCTCGAGCTCGCGCCACACTCGCTTCGACAGCATCCAGCCCAGGCCGCCGAAGAAGTCGCTCCGCTCGACGCGCCCGCTATCCCGCTCGAGGTCCACGTGCCCCGTCTGGCCGTTGTCGTTCCACGCCGACGCCGCCAGGACGCTCGCGTCCCCCAACAGCGGCGCGACGGCCGCGAAGTACCGGAAGAAGTCCGGGGCCGCCTCGAGGTCCTCCTCGAGCACGATCGTCCTCTCCGTCCGCGGGTCCGCGAACGCGACGGTGAGGGCCTTGCGGAAGTGGCGCGCCAGGTGGTGGTAGCCGTCTCCGTTTAGACCGTCGTCGCGCTGCGTCACTATATTTGTTTCCACTCCCGGACATTTGCGCCGCAGCACGCTCGTCGCGGCCTCCATCTCCTTTCGCGCCTCGCCCCAGCGCGGCCCGCGGCCCGCGTCCTGCGAGATCAGGAGCCGCGGCCCGCGGCCGCAGGGGTGGTGCTTGACGACGGACCCCAGCGACGTCCGCAGCGCCGCGGCGCGCTCGAACGCCACAACCAGGAGCACCGTCTCGGCGCCCAGCGCCGGTGAGGGCGGCGCAATGGGCGCCGCTACGACCGGCACCGGCGCCGCGGCGGCCTCGCGCGTCGCGTGGGCCCGGAGCGCGTCCCCTAAACGCCCCAGCTCGGCCCACGCCGCGTCCGCCTCCCGGCGCGCGGCGCTCGTCTCGCGCGCGGCGAGGCCCGCGAGCCGCTGCTCGAGCGCCGCCGCCGCGGCCCGGAGCTCCGCGAGGGTCCGCGGCTGCGTCGCGGGCGGCGGCACCGGGGCGGGCGCCGGCGGGGCGTCTCCGATCAGACCCACTTGGATCCCCACGAGCAGCGCGAGCGCGCAGCAGCAGAGTATGAGCACGCGTTTCCGGCGCGGCTGCTGCTTTTTGCGCGGCATTGACTGTCTTTTTGATGTCTCCTTTTGCGATTGATCTGCCTGTTGTTTATGTAGCTATGCGCACGACCCAGAGGAGTGCACCTGGCCACTGCTGCTGGCTTTCAGAGTGCAGCAACAAGGCAACTCTGTGCTGTAAAAGCTGGCAGAGGGCGCTAAAACCCGTCGCAAATTACCGGGCGTACACGTCACTCGCCAACCACCCACGCCATCGACGCGCCGGAGCCAGCCGCCGAGCGGGCGCCGCACGCCACCGGGCGCAGCCAACCGTCAGAGAGGCGCCGCAGCCGACGTTCCCCGAAGAAACTAGGAACTCGATCGGATCCGCTTACTGGGCGCGGGGGGAAGGAAATAGGGTTGGCGTCAGCCGACGACGCGCACGGGCGCGTCGGCGTCGTCGCCCGAGTCCGAGTAGTCCGACGAGTCGCAGCCGACGCGCCTGTCGTCCATGCGGACGTCCTCGTCGGCCTCGACCTCGAAGTGCGCCACACTGGTAGGCATGATCAGGCTCGTCGAGGTCACGTTCATGGACCGGCGGCGGCCGAGCTCCGAGTGCACGAAGCGCGAGTAGTCGTCGGAGCGGTACCAGATGCGGTGCTTCTCGTCGGCCGGGAGGTCGCTCAGGGACTCCTGCCGCACCAAAGACACGGTGGCGTGGAAGCTCACGGACTTGCGCAGCTTTTTTGGCTTGTGATTGAGGAGGCTCGCGAGGGACGAATAAGGGGAGGACGAGGCGCGCGGGGCGTCGCTGCTCGAGTCCGAGTTGTAGTAGCCCACGTCCTCGAGGACGGAGTCGGGGCTGCGGTCGCGGGCCCGGTAGGGGTCCTCGTCCTTGGCCGGGGCCGGCGGCGGCGGCGCGCGCGGGCCGCCCGGCGGCGGCGGCGGCGCGGTGTCGGCGGGGTCCGTGGACCAGGACGAGCCCATGGCCGAGAAGAGGGATTTCATGTACGTCGCGCTGGTATGCGGCGCACTGAGCGGGAGTGCGTTGCTGCGGCTGAGCGGTGCACCGAGTTGATGTCCGTCAGTCGTTCGGCGCGCGCGATTTTTACGGCGCGTGTCGCTGTCTTTAGTAGAGGACAGCGTGTGGACACAGCGGGTGTCTTTGGGGTTGCGTAGCGGCTTCGTATGGAGCTACTGCTAGGACGTCGTGCGTTTTGAGAGAGTCTGAACCCAGCCTGTGACGTCGCCGGCGAGCCGCTAAGTTGGCACGATTTTTTCGTTCCAGAGCGGAGTCAACTGAACATATGTCCTCAGGCCGAAGCAGAAGTAAAGACTGGTACTCTATAAGTACGAATTGAGGCCGAGGCGTACACGTGTGTCTAGTATCTCCTTGTGGAGCTACCCCCGTGCATTAGCTATCCGAATGGAGCGTCGTGAATCTCTTAGCCACACCTTCGATTACTTCCCGAGCAGAGATCCAATTTGCCCTAAAAATGCTATATGGCACCATAAGCCCCATGAACACCCATCATAGTACGTCTCGGACTCCTATGAGTGCTGGCGGAAGGCCAGAGAAGCGTGTTGCGCGGTTAAAAAAATCAGCGCACGAGTCGAGAATGTCGGAGGTTCGACCGTGCAGTATAACGCACCATGCGACGAGCTGCACTGACCGCGTCACCGACGCTGGCTCCGCGTAGGATGCCAGCTCTCCAACTTCCGCTCGACGCAACGAAAGAGCGCTCCCAACACCAAAGATTCAGTGCCTTAATGCTGCCGACCGCTGCGGCGCACATCGACTGGAGCACCGCGACGGCACCACAACCTGCGTGGACGGCGACGGCACCACAGCCCGCGTGGACGCCAAGCATGGACGTGCCGGCCCGCGATGGTGGCGAGGCGCGGCGGCCCACGTTCGCGCGGCGGCGCCCGTCCGGTCCCGCAGACGTCTCAAAGCCGTTGAGCCTGATGCACGTCCTCGGCCGCGCGTCGTCCGACCAGTGGAAGACGTTCGCGTCGTCGCCGCTGATGGCGGCGGCCCTGCTCATCGACGGCGAAACCTACGACGATTAGCCTGCTGCCTGTTTCCCTGCGCGGCTCTTGCGCCGCGCGGCCTGTCTTGTCTGTAATATTTGTTTGCTTATTTTTCTACTTCCTGGATTGGCCGCATTGAATTTGGCGAGGGAGAATCGCGACGGAGCCCGGAACGCCAGGCGTCTTGGGCGGCCCCAGGCTAAGGCGGCCCGTGGTCGCAGTGCTGCTCAAAGCCCACACTGGCAGCAAAAGTTAGTCCGAAATGAGGTCCCCGAGCGGGTCCTCGGCGCTGAGGCGGCCGTCGAGCATGTCCTGGACCGAGAAGTTCTCGCGGCGGCGCGGGTCCGCGTCGAGGAAGCGCTGCATGCGCGCCTCGTCGACGTCCATGGCGCTCGCGGTGTCGCGCCAGGCGACGTCGCCGACGAGCGCCGCGCCGCGGGACTGCGTGGACGCCCGCAGGCGCGCGGCGCGCGCCGCCCGCTCGCGGCGCCGCGCGCGCAGCACGGCGAGCTTGGCGCGGAGGCCGAGGGGGCTCCGGAAGCCCCGGAGCTGCGGCGCCGCGTAGACGAGGAGCGCGTCGCCGTCGCTCCGCCGGTCCACGGCCACGAGCAGGTCGGCCTCGAGGTAGAGCACGGCGACCTCGCGCGCGTCCGCGGAGCCGAGGCGCGGCAGCGGGAGCGGCACGCCGAGGCACCGCAGGAACCAGCCGCCCCCGAAGCGCGGCGTCAGCCGGAGCGTCGTCGAGTCCTCGGCCGCGACGTCCCAGACGCTGCCCGCGCTCAGGAGGGGCCCCAGGAGCCGCGTCTCGCGCTCGAAGGCGGCGGGCGCCACGGCCGCGGAGGGCACGCCGCCCCGCGCGGACCCCGCCGCCGCGACGAAGCGCGCGAAGCGCGGGAACGCGGCCCGCACGGGCAGGAGCTCCTCCCAGGCCGCCTGCTGCACGAGGAGCGTCGACCGCGCCTTCTCCGTGACGCCCGCGTTGCCGCTCGTCACGAGCGCGTCGAGGTCGCGGCCGATGTTCGACAGGTCCGCCTCGGCGTCGGGCCGCCGCAGCGCGTCCAGCACGCGGTCCTTGAGGCCGCGCGTCGCGTCCTGGATGCGGTTCGTGCGCAGCTGCGAGCTGATCCAGCGCTCGTAGCCGGGCTCGGACGCCGCCGCCGGCGGGCCCAGCACCGCGAAGTCCGCCGGGCCGGACGCGGACCCCAGCGGCGCCGCGGGCGCGGGCGGTACCTCGGGCGCGGGCGCCGCCTCGGCGGCCCGGCGCGGCGTCGCGCGCGGCCGCGGCGGCAGCTGGAACCCCGTCGTCGCCTGCAGGGCCGTGCAGCAGAGAACCAGCCAGCGTGATGCCATGCTATATCTCGTCAGCTCAGGTACAGGGTAAGAGTGATTGTCGCAAGCGAGCAGCGGGTAAGAGTGATTGTCGCAAGCGAGCAGCACAAGGTGGCGCTGAACCTGCTGTCGGCCTCCGCTGCGTCAAATGGCAAACCCTCTAAGAGTTCTTGACGTTTAAGCGGACGTGCTTGCCTGTGTAAGCGCCTTTGGTTCAAAATGAAAGCAAAAGAAACCCGTACGAAACACCCGCCCAATATTGCCAGATTTGCAGCCGGCGGGGGCAGCGGGCTGCAGTGGTTGCGTAGACGTGCGTAGAGCTCTCGACTACCGGTGCAACATGCTGGCCGGACAGCTGCGACCAATGCGCGCATTCGTCGTTGTGGTGATGAGCAGCTGGCGGAGCAGACAGGCTGGCCTCGGCGGAGCAGAAGGCTGGCGGCCAGCGGGGCGGAGAGTACAACTGACCCGGCTGCGCGCCGCGGCCGCGGGCGACGACTCGCGCGGCGCCGTGCCCCAGACGGGCGACGAGCTCTTCCGCCTCGCGAGCGACGACACGCGCGGCACGCTCGACCTGAGGCAGGTCTCGCCGAACGCGCTCGCGTACGTCGGCGACGCCGTGCCGACCCGGTGTACGCCGCCTTCAAGTCCGGAGAGCACCCCGCGACCGTTCCGCGCGCAGGTGCTGGAGCTCTTCTGGCGCGGCCGCAGCGTCTGGCCGCCGGCCAAGCTCGCGGACCAGCAGCGGAAGGTGGTCGCCGCCGTGCGCGCCGAGGCGCAGGCCGCGGCCGTCAAGCGTCTCCGGCGGGGGCCCGTGGGCGCCTTCGCGCTCTCCGAGGCCGACGACGCGTGGCTCCGCCGCGGCCGCAACGCCGTGGGCCGGCGGGGGCCGCGGCGCCTCGCGGCGAGCGTCTACGCCGACGCGTCGGGCCTCGAGTGCCTCGCCGGCGCGCTCTACGTCACCGACGGCGACCGCTGCCGCGCGCTCCTCGCGGCGCTCGCGGCCATCGCCGACCACGGCGACGTGGACGCGACGTAATACCCTAGTGCATGATACTTCCCAGGGCCGGGTAGCACACAACACGGAACACGCAAGGCCGGGTCCACCTAGGTCCGAGGGAAAGTCTCCGATCCGAGTCCCGGCGGCGGGCCGATCATCGGATTTCAAAGAACACACGGAGTCTGGAGGCTACAGGTTAGTCGGGGCGGGGCGGGAGGGGGGAGGGGAAGGGGGGGGGGGAGGGGCTG
>Ga0114994_10002195_pt1 | contig 14213 bp, 11 predicted proteins | sample ArcticOcean_MG_C_9_FD_87043 | JGI IMG/M metagenome (GOLD analysis project Ga0114994, IMG submission 87043) | Marine microbial communities from western Arctic Ocean - ArcticOcean_MG_CB2_152 | ecosystem: Environmental > Aquatic > Marine > Oceanic | place: Arctic Ocean: Canada Basin | collected... | reverse complement strand
CCTACTCCTATACACAGTGTAACAAGGCCATATTTACCTCCTGTCCTCTTTAACTGCTTAGCTGCAGTGAGTAAAATTCTTGAACCAGTCATCCCAAGTGGGTGACCTAGGGAAATACCTCCACCGTTAGGATTTATTCTGGCGTCATCGTCAGCAATACCCCAACTTCTAATACAAGCAAGAGCTTGTGCAGAAAAGGCTTCATTAAGTTCAATCACATCGAGGTCAGAGAAAGTCAATCCAGCTCGTTTTAAAGCCATCTCAGACGCCTTTACTGGGCCTATACCCATAATTCTAGGTTCTACACCTACAACTGCACTTGAAATAATTTCTGCAAGTGGTTCTAAGCCTTGAGACTTCAATCCCTGCTCGTTAGCAAAAAGAAGGGCCGCTGAACCATCGTTAAGCCCGCTAGCATTACCTGCAGTAACTGAACCGCCTTCCTGTCTAAATGCCGGGCGAAGCTTAGAGAGAATATCTAATGTCGTTCCAGAACGAATGAATTCGTCGTGCTGAAAAATCATGTCGTCCTGTTTTCTGATGGGGATAGCAACATGCACTATTTCCTCCGCTAATATGCTCTGATCTCTTGCCAGAGTCGCTTTCATCTGAGAGTTGTAGGCGAATGCGTCTTGATCTTCTCTACTGATGCCGTGTAAATCGACTAAGTTTTCTGCAGTTACACCCATTCCGTCTACGCCATATATTTTTTTCAGCTTGGGATTAATGAATCTCCACCCGAAACTTGAATCATGCATTTGGCTATCCCGTCCGAATGGTTTTGATGCCTTAGACATCACCCACGGCCCACGTGTCATATTCTCAACTCCACCAGCAACTACTATATCTGCATCTCCTACAGCTAGCATTCTAGCAGCATTTGTTGCAGCTGCTAACCCTGAAGCACAAAGCCTGTTGATAGTTTCGCCGGGCACTGTGACAGGTAAGCCTGCTAACAAGCCGGCCATTCTAGCAACGTTTCTGTTATCTTCACCAGCCTGATTAGCACAACCTAGAATCACATCCCCTATCGAGGAGGGATCTAGCCCTGGATTACGTTTTAACAGTTCCGAAATTGTCAGTGCAGCTAAATCGTCTGTGCGAACAGTAGATAGTGTTCCGCCGAAAGATCCTATAGGAGTTCTAATCCCGTCAACTAAAAATGCGTCCATTGTACAAAGATATTATCTTTACGACATGAAAATTGCTATCGTATCCACCTTCTACCCATATCGAGGTGGCATTGCGTCGTTTAACGATAGGATGGCAAAAGCCCTTAAGGCTGAGGGGCACGATGTTAATTGCTATAACTGGAGTAGGCAGTATCCTAGTTTCCTTTTTCCAGGCGAAGCCCAAACAATCTCAGGTCAGTCTAATCCCAGTGGGTCAGAAGCGCCCATTGACTCTATTAACCCTCGAACATGGAAGGATACAGCTAAGAGGATTTTAGCTGATGGAGAGATGGACGTGTTGTTGCTTCCTTTTTGGCACGCATCACTAGCACCTGCATTAAGAAGTGTGGCTAGAAGAGTGAAGAAGTTAAGCCCCAGCACTAAGATCGTAGCGGTGATGCACAATGCGTCGTCACATGACGGTGCTGGAGTTGACAGATGGCTTACAAAGCGATTTTTAAATAGAGTCGACAGTTGCATTACCCTTAGTAATAATGTTAAGGATGAGGTCTTAAGAATACATCCAAGCATGGAGTGTAAGGTGACATTTCATCCACTTTACGACCATTACCCAGAAGGTATTAATAGTAATGAAGCTAAAGCTGAACTAGGTATACCAGAGAATTGTAAAGTGGCTTTGTTTTTCGGGCTTATCAGACCTTACAAAGGGTTGAGCACATTGCTAAAAGCTGCAAGTGGCATGAATGAATCTATTCACTTACTAATAGCTGGGGAGTGTTATGGGGCGTGGGAGCCATATAAAAAGTTGATAAATGAAAGTGGATGTTCTGATCGAATTCACGTGATTAACAGGTTTATTGACGAGTCAGAACTTCCTGCCATTTTCAGTGCTTCAGATTGTGTCGTGTTGCCTTATTTACAGGCCTCACAAAGTGGAGTTGTGGCTACAGCACTGCATTACAATAAAGGAATAATCGCATCTGACGTTGGTGATCTTGCTGGATCGATACAAGATGGTATTACAGGTAAACTTGTGTCGCCAGGAGATTCAGAGATGCTTGCTAGCACCATAAATGATTGGCTATCTACAAAGCATACTGGTGTTGAAAAGGCTTATGACACCATTAGAAATGAGAAGTCATGGAGCGCATTTGCTCAATCTATATTTACACCTAATAATGCGTCAAGACCTATGAGTAATGGGTCGAATACATAGGTTTGGACTAGAACTATTTGGCCATCATCAGTTAAGCCATATTTATGTTCCTCGCTTAAATTAAAAACCCTAACTCTAGCCATTCTTCCATCAATACCCTCACATGTAACTGTGTAATCAGGTTGAGAGTTTTTAAGGCTTATCTCCTCGAGCACAGTCAATCGGCTATTAAAGGACTCAAAATGTACTTTTTTGAATAGAAGGAATTGATTTCTGGTCGTTAAAGTATCATCATAATCTATTTTAAATCCTGTATTGTTAAACATGTTTAATTCTCCAGCCGTGTCAGCTCTTAGAATAAAACTCTCATGACCTTCATTATGATTAATTACTTCTACCGATTTTAATGTTCGATTAGGAAAGTCAAAAATTCCAGTAAACCTCCATTCTTTAACGTCTGAGAAAAAGCGGGTAGTTAGAAACCCTGAAAAACCATCCATGTGAACTACAAAGGGTTCTTCTGAACGATCGTCCTCTGGTGTTTCTAAAAGCATATAGGTACCTGTGTGATTAGATGTAGCCGTACCCACAAACCATGTTTTTACAGGAGAACTGGATCCTTGATAGATGTCTACTCTTTTAGCAGTTAAGAGGTTTTTAAGCACAGTACCACGTTGAGCAGAAGGAACCGCTGCTTTCACTTTAACTCTATTGAAGGTCTTTAAAATTAAATCAGTAGAAGATTTTCTTGCCTTATACTCCCCATTCAAAGTCCAATACCTTGAACTTTCACTGCGTTCCAAAACAGCTGTGCCGTTTACATCAGTAATAATAACCTTTGTAATAGATGCAGTATCTAGAACAGCAAAATCAGTAAACACATCAGAATTAATATTTCCATTACTCTGACCGTTCCACCAGATAATACCAGTGAAGCCGGTAACTAGTATTAAAACGAATAAAAGATTAAGATTTGATTTCATTTATGATGATTATTTGTTTCCATATTTAATTCTCCTAAACCTAAGGATAATAAATGCAAGTAAAACTACTAAAGAAAGAGGTATGGCTAGTGCTATATACTGCCAGAAGAGTTTTTCATTTTGAATTTTATCACCATCCAGTGATCTTAGGGTAATGGAACGTGATCTAACTGAAATCATGGAGCTTTCGTCAAGAAGATGATTTACAACGTTTCTTAAAAACTCTTTATTATCATAGATGACTTTACCGGCATATTTATCGTAGCCAAGAGGGAAAATCCTCATCCCTTCGGGAGTGTTAATCGTTTCGTTTCTACAAATATCACCATCTGAGATCACTACCATTGCTGATGGCTTACCTATAGCTCTAAAAGCAAAATCGGGGTCATCAATTAGGGATTGATGTAGTTTGCCTATAAAATGTGAATGAAACGAGCCTTCAAGCAATATAGCAAAGGCTGAATTAGGGGAGGTATTCGTATTAAAGTCTGGCTTCAATTCTACTATCGAAGTGGACACCCTTACAGGAGCTCTGTATATCCTTGCCCTTTCAGAACTGCTTAGTAAAATCGTTTTTCTAATCTCCCCTTCAGTTCTAACTGTATCTAAACTCGACACGAAATTGAAGTGTATGGGGTCCAAATTCGTTATGATAGGATGGCTAGAGTACTCTGGGATGGTTGTGGGGTCGAAAAACCAATTAAACAGCTGTACATTCCTCTGATTTCCTCGAGGCCCAGCATCAAGCTCTATGTAGGCACAGTTCTCGTCAACAACGAGATTGTTATTTAACTGAACTCCATAATCTGCAAGCTGCTCATTTATTCCAAGTTCGATAGAAGTAGTCATTGTGGTCCCCGTACCCTTAAGAGAGTCCAAGTCTGCATGCAAGGGATCAACCATCCAAAGTATACGACCTCCTCCCATCAAAAACTGATCGAGTATGAGCTTGTCCTTATCTGAAAACATTGAGTCAGGCTTAGCAATAATTGCTAGATCGAATCTATTCGTTCTATATCTCATCCCCTCAAATCGCTCTGCTAACACATTCAATTTCCCGTCAAGCTTAACTCTCGTGACGCCGTAATCTTCCTCTAAGGATAAAATAAAATCGGCAACTTCAACTTCTGGCAACTCTCCGTGTCCCTCTATAAATGCAATCTGCGGCTTTATGCTGAATAAAGAGCGGCGCAGAGATGAAGCGATTTGGTATTCAATGGTATTGATGGAGCCCTGTATCATTAAATCTGATGGCTCTAGAATTTCGCTACTGAAAAACTGAACAGGAATCTCCTTGTCGTTGCACGTTATTAGTGCTGAGGGCCAAACATTCTGAAAGGTCATACTACCCCCGGACTCATATCCAATCCTTGTGAATGACATTCCTAACTCAAGGTTGCGCTCTTCGTTTTGGCCTATAGTTTGCCTATCACCAGACTCATAAATGTCTACGAATTGAAATCTCAAATGCCCTTTACTAGCACCTGCAAATTCTTCTAATTTCTCTCTAATAGCAATTTCCAGCCTTTTCCATGAAGCTGGATATTCACCAGATAGATAGCAAGTAATTAAAACTTCCTTATCCATTTCATTAATCTCATCTAACAACTGGATAGATCCCTCAGTGAGAGTGTGTCGTTTCTCAGCAGTAAGGTCAAATGAAGTGTACTGAAGCAGACAAGCAACTAAAACTATGACTGCTGTAGAAATGACAATGATTAGCCTCACCATTTCTCTGCCAACCCTACCCCTTGAAAGTGCCAAAATAAATCTAGCTAACTGAAGAAATAGAACATCGATGAAGATGAAATAAGCAATATCTCTAGTATCAATTAACCCCTTACTTAATGCTCTATAATGAGCCTCAAGCCCTATTTGTTCAAACAGATAATCCCAACTGCCGAGAATAGAAAAGCTACCAAGGGCAGTAAATCCGATAAAACATACTGTGGACAGTAGCATCGATGCCAGAAAGGCTATGAGTGGCTGACGTGTCATTGAGCTAACAAACAATCCTATCGCGGCCATGCTCGAAGCAAGCATAAACAATCCTACATATGATCCCCAAACACCACCCAAATCAATATTCCACACAGGACTCCCTAATTCGCCTATAACCCAAACAAATACCAGAGTCGGCAGCAGAGACATGGCTATTAGGGCTAGGGCTCCTATGAATTTGGCCCAAACAATCTGCCACTCCAATAGTGGTCTCGTTAACAGAAGCTCAAGGGTTCCACTTCGTCTTTCCTCCGCAAAAATCCTCATTGTTATAGCTGGAACAAAGAAAATCATTACCCAAGGTGCGAGTGTGAAAAACGGATCCATCGTTGCTACTCCCCCCGACATAATATTCCATGGCCCGGGGAATACCCACAGAAAAAGGCCCACCATTAACAGGAATGCCATTATGACAACATATCCTATCAGCGAACTGAAAAAACCACGTATTTCCTTAAGTATCAGTGCTCTCATTCTGCTGGCAATAAATAGGAAACAACCTCTGGTTTAGAAGCAAACAACTTCTTTGTTGCTGGCCATATAACACCGAAAAGTTTGGACTTTCTATACTCGTTTAAACTTGCCTCATCTATCCACTGGCTAATAGTAGCTTTTATAAACGGGTTCACAGAATCTGTAACGAGCTCCACACCTATACATCCTTTTACAGAAGATATGGCTTCATAATGTTCTGCATACAAGGATTCAAATTCACCAATAGTTTCCTCATTAAATGTGAGTCTAACTATCCGTACTAATCTAGTTCCATTAGAATTCATAGTCATTATTTTGAAAATTCTATTCTAATAACGTCATCGACTTTAATACCTAACAAGCTGTCTGCACCACCGTGTCCAGTGTGTGGAGCTCCTCTGTTAACAGCAATTTCCAATAGCCCTAGGTGATTGAAAATAGCCACTGAATCACCTGTTTGCACATCATTATAAGTAATGTCAATTTTTCTAATATCGCTTCTACTAGAGCGCATCACGATAAAGAACCCTCTATCAGTGCCTACTTCTCTAAATAATGCTTTGTCAATATCTGTAACACAATTGCCAAATCCATCAATATGAATAACATGGCCTGTGAGAACGTGATTTTCATAAACTGGCTTAAGTATGTTCTTCGGATTTACTAGAGCTGCTGGTCTCCCTAGAAGCTCAGGAATGCCTCCCCTAGCAAGGTGTGCTGCAGCTGGAACGAACATCGCTCTTTCCGGGAAGGAGGGGTAATCAAAATCAGCCATCATGCTACTCATATCGTAAACAGCATCTGGATCCTTTCCGAATATCAAATGAAATGTACCGGTATCTGCTCCAATGAAGAATTGGTCATCTATCTTGACAATTCTGTGGGGACTTTTAGGGCTTGACTCAGAAGAAACGGCGATAATGTGTATGGTTCCTTTAGGAAAATGTGCCACAGAAGACCTTAATACTAAAGCTGCATCTACGGAATTATATTTGCGGATATTGTGGGTTAAATCTATGATATCCACGCTTTTAACTGCGGCAACTAGTGCGCCCCGCAGTATACCTGCGTAGAAACTTTCTGGACCGTAATCAGAGATTAATGTAATTATAGGCACGTCACAAAGGTCGTGAAGCTATTTTTGTCCTCCACATGCATGAGACATTGATTTCAATAGAAGGGTTAGACCCTGTAGTTTTACTTGGAAACGATAACTCTAACCTTCGTGCCCTACAAAATAATTTCCCGAAATTACGAATAGTAGCAAGGGGAAGTGACTTCAGGGTAAAAGGTGATAAAGATGATTTGGGCCGATTTGAGGAAGTGATGAGGATGGTGGTTTGGCATGTTGACAGATACTCTACCCTAAGCGTAAATGATCTTGAGATACTTGTAAATTCTGACGAAGCTTCGGTAATGCGAAATGCCGGAAAAGATGATATTCTAGTTCACGGACCTAATGGAAATAAAATCCAAGCTAGAACACCTAATCAGCACAAGCTTGTTGAGAGCATTAAAATAAATGACATGGTCTTCGCGGTGGGACCCGCCGGAACAGGGAAAACGTACACAGCCGTAGCAATGGCTGTTAACGCATGGAAAGACAAGAGAGTTAAGAAGATTATTCTCACACGTCCAGCAGTAGAAGCTGGAGAAAACTTAGGCTTCTTACCCGGTGATCTTAGAGAAAAACTAGACCCGTATTTGCAGCCGCTCTACGATGCCTTAACTGATATGCTTCCTAACGATAAGGTTCAGGCTATGATTGAGAAAGGAGTTATTGAAGTGGCGCCGCTTGCATTTATGAGAGGCCGGACTTTAGATAAGGCTTTTGTGATTCTTGATGAAGCCCAAAACGCATCCATCCCTCAAATAAAAATGTTCCTAACTAGAATGGGACGTGACGCTAAATTTGTCATAACCGGAGATGAAACCCAAGTCGACCTACCTAACAGACAACCATCGGGCTTAGGGTACGCTTTAAAAGTATTAGAAGGCGTAGATGGCATTGATACCATCAGATTAAAAGGAGTCGATGTAATGCGACACAGGCTTGTACGCTCGGTAATTACTGCATTTGATCAACACCTGAAATGAAACCTATTACTAAAACAGATTTCAATTTTACAGGCCAAACCTCAGCCTACTTCGGTAAGGTCAGAGATATGTATGGCATTGGCGACGACCTAATGGTAGCAGTGGTTTCTGATAGGATAAGCGCATTTGACGTAGTTATGTCTCGCGGAATTCCTTTTAAAGGTCAGGTCCTTAATGGAGTGGCTTCAGAATTCCTAAATGCTGTTACTGATATAGTACCCACATGGAATATCGCTACCCCAGATCCTAATGTCACCATTGGGTACAGATGTGAACCTATAAGATTAGAAATGGTAATTAGAGGGTATCTAACTGGCCACGCCTGGAGAGAGTATTCTAAAGGAAAGAGGATGCTTTGTGGTGCTGCCATGCCCGATGGCATGAAAGAGCACGACAAGTTCCCCGCTCCCATTATCACACCTGCAACCAAAGCAGAAGAGGGACATGATGAGGATATTTCTCCTATTGATATTGTCTCTCGTGAAATCGTTACACCTGTTATATACAGTGAGCTAGAGAGAATCACTCGAGCTCTTTTTCAGAGAGGAACAGAGATGGCTGCTGGAAGGGGATTGATTTTAGTAGACACGAAGTATGAGTTTGGGATGAGGAATGGCGAGCTGATGTTGATAGATGAAATTCATACTCCCGACAGTTCTAGATACTTCTACGCTGAGGGATACGCTGACAGGCAGGCTGCAGACGAGCCTCAAAAGCAACTTAGTAAAGAATTCGTGCGAGAGTGGTTGATGACTCATGGCTTTATGGGCCTTGAAGCCCAAACCCCACCCCCTTTAGATGACGACTTCGTAAACTTAGTGACATCTCGTTATGTCGAGCTATATGAAAAAGTTACAGGAATGGATTTTATTCCCGAAAGAGCGGATGACCCTATTGCAAGGATAGAAAAATCAGTTGAAGAGTGGCTCGCAAAAAAATAAACTCAGCCACATGGCTTGATGATGCTCTTGAGGCCATTAGAACCCTTCGAGCTGGTGGAGTAATACTCCATGCAACAGACACTGTTTGGGGGCTTGCGTGTGATGCTACACAACCTGAAGCTGTTAAGAAGCTAAGAGAAATTAAAGGTAAAGATGACAACTCCCCTTTGCTTGTACTTGTAGCCGATGATGGACTTATTCAGAAACACATAGAAACTGTGCCTGAAACAGCCTGGGATTTGTTTGAGTGTTCTGATAGACCCACAACTGTAGTGATGCCAGGAGGACGTGGTGTAGCCCCTACTATCTTAGGTGATGAGAGCTCTCTGGGAATAAGGAGAGTAGAGGATGAATGGAGTGTCTTCGTTTCGAGGGGCTTAAACAGGCCCATAGTGAGTACAAGTGCTAATAGAACAGGCGCCACCACACCAGCAAGGTTTTGCGACATTGAAAGCACCATAATCAAAGATGTAGATTTCACAAGCAAACATAGAATCACTGACAACACCCGCGTTAAATCATCATTTATGGTGTCATTTGATAAAGCAGGAAGATTCTCCATCCTTCGTCAGTAATTACTATTTTTACAGCCTTATATGTTTAATTCAAAGTAAACACCAGAATCAGTGAACTTCAAGAAGTCATTAGACCACAAAGTATTTAGCACCATTGGAAAGGTTTCCGACGGAATGGGCGATCGCTCTTTCGTTATAGGTGGATTTGTGAGGGATCTGATGCTCAAAAGGCCATGTAAAGACATAGATGTGGTGACTGAGGGAAGTGGGGTTAAACTCGCAAAAGCCGTCGCTAAAGAGCTAGGAATTAAGCAGGTAAGCGTTTTCAAGAACTTCGGTACAGCCATGATTGTATGTGGTGATCTTGAGGTTGAATTCGTAGGTGCAAGGAAGGAGTCGTATTCTCGAGGAAGTCGAAAACCTATAGTTGAAGATGGAACCCTGGAAGATGACCAAAACCGTCGCGACTTCACCATTAATGCAATGGCAATTGCCCTGAGTTCAGAAAATTTCGGGGAGCTAGTAGACCCTTTTAAAGGTGTGAAGGATTTGGACTTAGGCATAATAAGAACTCCATTAGATCCGGATATTACATTCAGCGATGATCCTCTAAGGATGCTAAGGGCGATAAGATTTGCTTCTCAGTTAGACTTCACAATCGTGAAAGAGAGTAAGGATGCGATTACTCGAAATGCTGAGCGCCTAGATATTATTTCGATGGAGCGTATTCACACAGAGTTGAATAAAATCATCATGTCGGATAGACCCAGCATAGGGTTTAAACTACTGTTCAGCACTAAGCTTCTAGACAGATTCTTCCCGGAGATGTCTGCACTTCACGGTGTTGAGAAACGTAATGGCGTCACTCACAAAGACAACTTTTATCACACTTTACAAGTTCTGGAGAATGTTTGTGCGAAATCAGATGACCTATGGTTGCGTTGGGCTGCTATAATGCACGATATAGCTAAACCACCTACAAAGCGATTCCATTTGAAACAGGGATGGACCTTTCACGGACACGAAGATAGAGGTGCACGAATGGTACCTAAGATTTTCCAACGTCTTAAGCTTCCCATGGATGCGAAAATGAAATTCGTACAAAAACTAGTCCTTCTACACCTTCGACCTATTGCCCTCACTAAAGAGGTTGTAACAGATAGTGCAATAAGACGGCTGCTCTACGAAGCAGGCGACGACATTGATTCTCTAATGATTCTATGTAGAGCTGATATAACTTCGAAAAACGAGTCCAAAGTATCTAGATATCTTAAGAATTACGATATTGTTGTGCAGAAGATATTGGAGGTAGAGGAAAACGATAACATTAGAAATTTCCAGCCACCTGTATCTGGCGAAATGATCATGAAGACTTTTGGTATATCACCATCAAGACCTGTTGGAGATATCAAGAAAGCCATTAAAGAAGCTATTCTTGACGGAGATATCAAGAACGATCCTAACGAAGCATTCGAGCTTATGGTAAAATTAGGAGAGGGAATGGGCCTCAAGCGTGTGTAGATAAGGCACTCTAGCCTCTCCAGCTGTCTCTTAAAGTCACCGTTCGGTTAAACACAGGAACTCCAGGCTTGCTATACTTACTATCAAGGGTGAAATACCCCAAACGAGTAAACTGATATGTAGTTCCAAGTTTCGAATCCAAAAGTGAAGGTTCTAGCTTACACCCCTTAAGTATTTCGAGGGAATTAGGATTTAAAAACTCCTTGTAATCTTTCTCTTTATGACCGTCTGGTGATGGGTGTGCGAACAACCTATCGTATTGACGCACTTCAGCATCTATCGCATTTGATGCTTCTACCCAGTGTAGAGTACCCTTTGCCTTAATTCCGCTTGTGTCGGAGCCTGACTTACTATCCTCAAAGTATTTAACGTGAACCTCCGTTACTTTCCCTTCGTCATCAGTAACGTGATCGACATATTCAACTATGTACGCACTCTTGAGTCTGACTGTTTTACCTGGAGCTAGTCGAAACCACTTTCTATTTGCTTCTATTTTGAAATCATCAGCCTCCATCCAAAGTTCGCGACCGAAGGGTAATTCTCTATAACCAGCAGAATGATCTTCGGGGTTATTAACCGATGGTAAGTACTCAATGGATTGCTCAGGATAATTAGTCACTACTAATTTTATAGGGTTTAATACTGCCATTACTCGTGGAGCAACTCTATTGAGATCATCTCTGAGAGCCCACTCTAAAAGTCCTACATCAATGACATTATCACGCTTAGCAACCCCAACTCTATTGATAAACTCTCTCACACTTGCTGGAGTGTATCCCCTTCTACGTAAACCACTTAATGTGGGCATTCGAGGATCATCCCACCCATCAACTGAGCCATCTTCAACAAGTGTAAGCAGCTTTCGCTTAGACATAACCGTGTAGTTTAAGTTAAGCCGAGCAAATTCTGTTTGGGATGAAGGAAAAATCTCAAGATTCTCGATATACCAATCATACAAAGGTCTATGAACCTCGAATTCAAGGGAACACAAGCTGTGTGTGATACCTTCGATGCTATCTGACTGACCATGAGCAAAGTCGTACATCGGGTAAATACACCAGTCATCCCCCGTTCTGTGGTGGGTTGCGAACATTATTCGGTACATCAACGGATCGCGAAGATGCATATTAGTATTAGCCATATCAATCTTAGCACGCAATACTCTGGTTCCTGCTTTAAATTCTCCCGCCTTCATCTTCTCGAATAACTCTCTGTTCTCTGAGGGTGTACGGTCGCGAAAAGGACTGTGCGTTCCCGCCTGTGTAGGAGTTCCTTTTTGCTGAGCTATCTGCTCTGAAGTTTGGTCGTCAATATATGCTTTACCATCATCTATTAATTTCAAAGCATAGCTGTACAACTCATCGAAGTAATCACTAGTAAAGAACTCTCCACCAGTTGGTTGAAACCCTAACCACTCAATATCCTTACGTATAGCATCTACGTATTCAACATCTTCCTTGATGGGATTCGTGTCGTCAAACCTAAGATTAGTTATTCCTCCGTACTCTTCAGCTAACCAGAAACTGATACATATTGCCTTCGCGTGGCCTATGTGTAAGTAACCATTAGGCTCTGGCGGGAAACGAGTATGAACTCTACCTCCATTTTTTCCAGCCTGAATATCAGCCTCAATTATCTGCTGAATAAAGTGTTTTGGCTCACTTTCTGAACTCGAATCGGTACTTGGTGTAGACATACAGCAAAAATACAACCCTGCTCCCCCCCATCGCATACTATATTTGCAACAATATGATGTTCCCATACTCCGATATTAAATTTCAAGTAGAAACTGAAGATAAAGTTTCTGTTCAAGTTACTATCACCGAAGAGTGGAACCTTATCGTGTACAATGACGACCACAACACATTCGATCACGTTATAGACCAATTAGTTGCTACCTGCGGCCACGATTCACTTCAAGCAGAGCAATGCGCAATGATCATTCACCTCAAGGGGAAATGCGCTGTTAAAAACGGGTCTTTCGACAAGCTTGAACCTATGTGCACCTCACTCCTAGAAGCAGATCTGACTGCTTCTATTGAAGCTTAAGCCTTAAATATGAGGTTACAATTACTTATCTTATTTCTTACGCCTTATTTTCTTCTAGCCCAAACCTTCACTAATCACGCACCAGAGTGGAACATCATTCAGTATGATTGGGATGGTGTTTTCGGAGCCGGTGTAACTGCGGCTGATTGGAATTTAGATGGCTGGGACGATTTAACTTTCGGCAACACGTCGGGAGCAGTAAGGACATTTGTGAATACTGGTGGAGACGGCTTTGAAATGATACCTCTACCCATTACACAAATCGCTGAAACAAAGGCTATACAATGGGTAGACATAGACAATGATGGGGATATGGATTTTTATATCTCCGATGTAAATGGGGTGATAAATATTCTTGAAAACGAAGGGGATACCTTATTTATTAATGTCACAGAAGGCTCTAACATTCCACAGGACACCACAGCAGCAGCGGGTGCGTCTTGGGGAGATTATGACAGAGACGGGGATTTGGACTTACACATTTGCCGGTATGTAGAAAGTGCTAATGATCTAGGGCCCGAGTACAGAAATATATTAATGAGAAATGAGGGAGGGTTTTCATTTACTAACGTCACCGAAGAATCATCCATGGGAGAATATTTAAGACTATCGTTTCAATCAATATGGTTCGACTGGGATGGTGATGGCTGGCAAGATCTTTACGTGATTAATGATAAGAATGGTGCTAACGCACTTTACCATAATCAACAGAATGGAGATTTTATTGATGTTGCCCCTTCAGTTGGAGCAGCGCTAGTCTTAGACGCCATGACTGCCTCCTTGGGGGATTTCAATCAAGATGGACACCAGGACATCTTTATGACAAGCACAGTAATAGGAAATGAATACATAGGGTCACAACTACTGATAGGCTCTGAGAGCGGCTATTTTCAGGAAGGATCAATTGAGCACGGATTGAATTTCGTTAGATACTGCTGGGGAGCTGCGTGGATGGATGTAGACAATGATACAGACCTAGATCTATTTGTGTTGGAAAGTGAAGCACTCAATCCCTTCCAAGATAATTTCCTTTACGAAAACAAAGGGCCAATATTGTTTGAATACCCTTTCGGCTCAGAAGACCCCTCTTATTACTTCGAGCCCTTTTCAACAGATGTGTATGCGACAGATCTACTTAATTCTAACACCGTTGTGACAGGAGATTTCGACAGGAATGGGTGGATTGACTTTGTAGTACACAATACTGGAAACCACAAAGCGAGAATTTGGATGAATTCCGGATTCGGGGCCGATTCACCTCATTATTTTCAGATGGGTTTGAAGGGAATAATTTCTAACTCCATGGGAGTAGGTACATTTATTGAGCTAAGTGATAACGAGCT
>Ga0114994_10002192_pt1 | contig 14220 bp, 4 predicted proteins | sample ArcticOcean_MG_C_9_FD_87043 | JGI IMG/M metagenome (GOLD analysis project Ga0114994, IMG submission 87043) | Marine microbial communities from western Arctic Ocean - ArcticOcean_MG_CB2_152 | ecosystem: Environmental > Aquatic > Marine > Oceanic | place: Arctic Ocean: Canada Basin | collected... | reverse complement strand
CGTGGGGGGGAGGCGCGCGACTCACCGTATAATCACAGGTCATTGAACCTATTGTCGTGCTGGCGCTGGCGTGGGCGCTCGGTGGCATCATCGGCGCGACCGGTACCGCAGATTTCATCGCCAAGGCGCTGACGGCGGGCGGTTTACCGGCGTGGGCGCTCCCCGCCTCGACATCCGTTTTGTCATATGTCATCTCCTTTGCCACCGGGTCTTCTTTCGGGACCATGGGCATCTTATTCCCGCTGATTGGACCGCTCGCCTGGAAACTCGGCGGCGGCGATCAGCGGCTGCTCACGCACTGCTTCGGCGCGGTCCTGGGCGGCTCGCTCTTCGGGAATGTCTTCTCTCCCATTGCCGATACGACGATCCTGACGCAGCTCGCGACACGGGTGCCGCTCGCGGACCATGTCCGGACCGCTGGGCCCTACGCGGCTCTCGTCGGCGGCCTGTGTCTCCTACTGGGCGACCTGCCCGTGGGCCTGAAGCTGTGGGGGCCGCTGCCGGCCGTGGGGCTTATCATCGGCGCGCAGTCGCTGATCCTGCGCGTCATCGGGAAGCGGTGAGCACTTCGCCGTCGCCGGCGGGTGTAAGTCTAGTTAATTTATGAGATGAATGGGCGTACTAGTAGTACACGTGCGCCGCGGCCGATTTGATGCGCCCCAGGCGCTACCCGGTATGAGCTCCAAGCAAGGGCGACTCGTAGAAGATTACACCGCGCGGCTCTACTCGAAGGGCGCCGGCTCCGCGGGCCCGCCCGTGGTCGAGCCGAGGGTCCGGGCGCTCCCGTCGGCGTCGTAGACCGTCTTGCCCCAGACTAATAGAGGCACGCCAGCCTCGATGAGCTTGTCGCGGACGGCCACGGAGTGTTCCGGGCCGGTGCACTCGACGATGAACTTGATCTGCACCCGGTCGACGGCCGACTGGAGCCAGGCGCGCTCGTGGAAGACGTCCTTGACGGAGGCGCCGTGCTGAGACAACAGAGAGGTCACCTCGGCGATGCCGCCCGCCCGGTCGCTGACCTCGGCCACGAAGCGCACGAGGCGGCAGTCCGCCGCTAAACCTCTATCAATAACACGGCCGAGCGTCGTGATGTCGATGTTGCCGCCGCACAAAGGCACCGCGACTCTTTTCCCCTGGACCTCGCGGTGCATGGGCCCGCCCGGCAAAATGGCGGCCAAACCCGTGGCGCCGCCGCCCTCCACCACTACTTTTTCATTCTCTAGTAACCGCAGCACAGCCAAGGCCACGTCGCTCTCATCCACAATGACGATCTCGTCCGTGTGCGCCCGTGCCACTTCGAAGGCGTTCGAACCAACGGTGGGCACTGCTAAACCGTCCGCTAGAGTGGAGGAAGTAGCGGCAGCAACAGGCTCGCCCGCTTCTAACGCCGCGGTGAAGGACGCGCAGTTCCGCGGTTCCACCCCGATCACTTTCGTGTGCGGCCTCAAGGTCTTGGAAGCCAAAGCCACACCCGCTAGTAACCCAGCACCACCACACGGCACCATAACATAGTCAAACGCATCGGCATCGGGCGCCTGGTCCACCATCTCCAGGCCCATGGTGCCGGCGCCGGCGATGATCTCCGGATCGTCGTAGCCGTTGATATAGGTCATCTCCGAGTAGGGGTGGGTTTCTTCCGCATAAGCTTTGGAGATCCCGATGTTGTCGCCATGCACGATAATGTCGGCGTCGAACTTGGCGCACTTGGCTCTCTTCGTCAAAGGTGCTATCACGGGCATCACTACGGACACGGGGATGCCCAGCTGCTTGCCGTGCCAAGACAAAGCGAGGGCGTGGTTGCCGGCCGACGCGGCGACCACACCTTTGGCCTTCTTCTCTTCGCTGAGAGACATGAGCGCATTCCGCGCGCCGCGTTCTTTGAAGGAGCCAGTAAACTGGAACTGCTCGTGCTTCAGGAATACGTCGCAGCCGCAGAGTTGACTGAGCCAGTACGAGTGCGTCATCGGGCTCCTCACGATGCCGCCTCTGATGCGCGTCGCGGCGATGGCGATGTCCTCGAAGAGGACGGGCAGTCGGGCGGCCATGGTTGTGTTTCACGTAGGTCTGCTGCGCCGCTGAGGCGTGCGTCTGGATATTTTGTAGATTGATTTGTGCAACCAGTGGTCTAAGCGCGTCGCTGCAAAGCGAGGAACGGCTGCTGTGCACAAAAAGCTATCGCTCCTGATGGGCTGATCGCTGATTGCAGCCCCTCAAGTTTCGGGAGAGCACGGCGTACGTCGACGGAGCCAGGCTGTGAAACCCGACTTGCAGGTCAAAAGTGCGAGTAGACGAGGAGTCTTGACGACCCAGGGCCCACTTAGGAGTTGTTATGAGGACTGTTTGAGGAAAACGACCAGGTGGCCCGACGGTACGGGTTTAGCACGAGGTCGTTTTTCCGCGCGCGAAACCGTATTGCGCCAAGCGGGCCTCTGCGCGCCGCGTGAGCCTCCTCTGAGCACAAAACCCGCGCGGTGCACTGTAGCCAATCAGCAAAGCACGCGGAAAACCCCGCCACAGACGACGTACACGTTCCACCCAGCGCCTTGCAGTTTGGGTTTTCCCTGCTCAACACCGTCTCTAAAACATCGCTTATGGCCATCGCCCGACCTCCATAAGGTTCCTGAACTGCGTCATGTCAAATCACACGAAAGAAAAAGCCTCTGAGCACGAAACCGCCGCGTCACGCCCCAAACGGCCGCAGGGCGCCGTTGCTGAGATGCCGGGGGCGGTCTTTGATAGCTGGAGCGGCGGCGACGAGACGCCGCCCGCGGCCTCCCCAAAAACCCGGATGCGGGCGGCCGCGCGCGGCGCCGGCCCGCGCGACCCGCGCCCCCAGGCGCCGCCGATCTCCCCCGCGACGAAGCCGGCGCGGCGGCGGACCATCGGCCGCACGGGCTCGATCGCGCGCCAGGCGGCGGCCCCGCCGCCGGCGACCGACTTCCTCTGACCGCAGCTCGGGCACCACGGCTTCGGCTCGTCCCTCAGCGAGCTCACCGACAGCGACGTGAGCGGCGGCTTCGCGCGGCCCCTCGCCGCGCACCGCAATTCCGCGCCGGCGCGCTACGGCGGCGAGGACGCCAGCGGCCTCGCCCTCCCGCTGTCGGCGCTCGGCGTTCACGCGGTGAGCTGCCCCACCGAGGACTCGCCGGCGCCCTTCGCGCCCTCGCTCAGCCGGATCCCGAGTTTATCCACGACGTCGTCGGGCGGCAAACCGTTTCCGACCGACGTCGCGTTCGTCAGCGAGGACTCAACGCTGGCGTCGCCGCGCCGCGTCACGCCGGCGACGACCGAGCTCGAGCGCTACACGCCGCAGATGGACGGCTCGGGCGGCGGCCCGAAGTCCCCCTACGCGTCCGCAAAGTCGATGCCCCAGCCCGCCCCATCCAAGGCCTACGCGCCGCAGCGCCTGGACGCCCACCGCCACACGGCCGGGCCTCCAGGCGCTGCGGCGCACTACGAGAGCTCGCTCCTCGCGCCGCGGCACCTCGACGCGCCGACCAATGACCCGCCGCCCGAGTTCGTCTGCCCGCTCTCGCGGCGCGTCATGGTCCACCCCGTCGTCGCGGCCAACGGCCACTACAAAGACGACGGCGCCACGCTCGACGATCTCCGCGAGGCCGTGACGACGCTCGAGGAGACGGAAATAACCGCGCGGCGCGTGTTTGGCGGCGGGCATCCGACTGTATATCTGATTGTGCAATCCCTGCCAGAAGCGCGAGCCGCGCTCCACGCCCGCGAAACGCCGTCGACGACATAATTTATAAGAATAAAGAGGCTCTAAGCAAAGGCAGCAAAGAATAAAAAATAACAAAGGATAGATACAACAAAATTACAATTCACGCGCCGCTCAGCGGTGACGCGGCGCTATCGGCGTCGTCGGGCGCGCCCGGCACCTCGTCCTCGTCGTCCGACGAGTCGACGAACGTGACGACGGCGCCCGGGCCCGGGTGCGTCCACTGCGACGCGCCCGTGAACGGGTTGTAGTAGAAGAGGGTCCCGTCCTCGCGGCAGCACTCCCAGACGTGGGCTGGGTCGGCCGCGGACACCTTCTGCTTGATCGTGGCCAGTTCTCCGGGCGACGGGTAGCGCGGCCGCGTCCAGGTTGACATGCCCGAGGGCACGTGGAAGAAGTACGTGTGGTCGCCGTCGGCGTGCGCCTCGTACTCGGGGTGAAGGCGCGGGTCCTCTTCCTCCTCGCTCTCCGACTCGTCATCGTCAGAAGACGACTCGTCCGAGGACGAGCTGGCCTCCTCTTTGCCGATGTAGACCATCTCCCCCATGTCATCGGGCTCGTTCCACTGCGTGACGCCCGTCACGCTGTCCACGTAGTACGTCCGCCCCTGGACGTCGGCGCCGCGCTCCCACCGTAATGCTCTTTTACCTCTCATCTTGGTCCCCTCAGAAACAGTAGACAGGGACTCGTCATCCGAACTCGACTCCTCCTCCAGCAGTTGCACTTTTTGTTTGAAGTTCTTCCCCAGAATTTCGGCGAAGAACTGGTGCCGCCGCCAGGCCATCTGCACTGTAAGGGTTGCGGCCTGCATCTTCGGGTCCGCGTGCATCTTCTCCAGCCGCCCCCGCTCGTGCGCCACGTCCTTCAACATCTCGGCCGTGGCGTGCTTCCGGATGACGTCGTAACTGGACATCTCCGGCCGGTTCGGGTACTTCTTTTCTAGGAAATAATCGAAGTTTTCTTGGATCGTTCTATTATGAGGATCACATTGAATGGCCCGGACAAAGCAGTCCTCCGCCTGGCTCATATCATTAAACGCCAGCCACCGGCAGATCGCGTAGTTGTGCCACGTCCAGCCGCACGGGTCAAATGCAGCGGCAGCTCGGAAGAAGCCGCCGTCCGCCAAATCATACCCGTGCCGGTCGCCGTACATAGTGCCACCCTCACATAGGGAACCGCGCCGCGCACAATCTTCAATAATGGGCCAGTCGTCGTCGCCCGTGGCGGCATTAAAAATAGCGTAACTCAGCAAGACCCAGGCGTCGTCGGGCCCCAGCTCCACCATCCTACTATAGCAGGTCTGGTACATGGGCCGCGCCCGGTCCGGGTCCTTGCCCACCGTGTGCAAATACAAACAATACTGGGTCATCTTCTTGAGGTTCCTGGGATCCTGCAGATACGCGTCCTCGCACTTCTTCATGATCTTGGCGCCGTTCAGCGTCGCTTTTAAAGCTCGGCGCGTCTGGCGCCCGGCCCACATGGTCTGGAGCAAAATGGCACTCCTGTTCTGCTCCTCCGTGAAGCCTCTAATTCTAACGGCCTCCCGTCGTTCAAACGCTTTTCTATCTGCGAAGACCCAGTCGGGCGGCTGCTCCCAGGTGCACTTGCCCGAGACCCTATTGTAGTAGAACGGCATGTCCCGCATCACCGGCCCGCCCAGGTAGAACTTCTCCCTTCTTCCATTTTTAGAACGGCGCATCTCGTACGCGCCCTGGTCCTTGGGGTGCGCGAAGGCGCGGGGGAAGAACTTCTCTTCATAAATGCCGTACGCTCTATGCGCGCGACCGGAAGCTTGGACCACGGTCATCCACCCGTCAAACCGCTGCGGGCCATGTTTAATACATCTGACTCTTTTCATCTGCCGTCTTAAAACGTGGCCGCGCCACATGCGCTGCAACCGCGTCGCGAGCCACCTTTCATGTCTCCGCCACCAGTACTGCTCGTAGTCGAAGTTGTAGAACTGCTGCCGCGCTTTATAGCTTCGGAAGCACCGCTGCGCCAGGTGCACGCTGAAGTCCAGCTTGAGCTTCTTCAGGCGCTTCTGGTCCCACTGGTACCACCTGACGAGTCGCTGGAAGCTCCGGGCGCCCTCCCTCCTTTCCCGCATCGCGTCCGCGTAGTTCTGCGCGTCTCTTCTCCGAATGATTCTTTGCATTAATTTAGCTGCCCGGTGCATCTCTCGTAACTCCTCGACCTCCTCCTCGAACTCCCTTAATTCGAGACCGTACTCGGCGGCGCCGACCTTAAAGTCGAGGTCCGCTTTTTTCTTCCGCACCGTGAGTTGCTTCCGCAACTTCGTGCGCGGCCAGGCGGCCTGGATGAGACTGCGGACCTCGTCCACCGTACTGGGCGGCGGCTCAGTGCGCACCTCGCCCGTCTCCACATGCGTCCAGGTTTTTTGGGAGAACCCTTCTTCGCCGTCCCAGCCCTCGACCCACTTGTCCGCCTGATCGGCGATGGGCCGGTCCCACGTCGTACTCGCCACGGCGTCGCCCGCTTCTTGGATCAAAAGCTTGGGCGAGGCCGGCGCGTTTTGCGGAAAGGTCCACTTTTTGGTGGCGTGGTCCCAGACGGGGTGGTGGCCTGATGGCGCCGGGGGGAAGTCCACGCTGCCCTCCGACGAGGCTGTCGACGGCCGCGGCGAAGGTAAATAGTAGTCCTCGGGCTTGCCTTCTCTTCTAGCTTTGCGCTTCAGCCGGCGCATTTTGCGGTCCTTTATTTTTTGGATGGACGGATCCACGGTATCCTCCAGCTTCAGTAGTTCAGAAGAAAGGTCCTGGGCCATGCTCGACGGCGCCACGTGGTCCTCCAGGAACTTGGCCACGTCCACTCTTCCAGATAAACGCGCCACGCCGATGGGCGTCAACCCGGCCCAGTTCCGGCAGCCCATGGGCGCGTCGTAGGCCACTAACGTTTCGACCGTGCTCACGGACCCGCCCTTGCAGGCGGCGTGGATGGCCTGGTTGCCCTCCTTATCCACGACTCGAACGTCGTGGCCGTTGTGGAGGAGCGCCTTCAGGGTCTTGATGGACCCGACCCTTGCTGCCAAATGCAAGGCGGTCCGGCCTTTGGCGTCTCTATCTAACATGTCCACGTCGCCGTACATGACTAATTTGTTCACCGCGTCGACCCGATCCGCCTTTGCGGCGATCATTAGCGTAGTTAAACCGCTTCTATCTCTCTGATTCCCGTCCACGGTCCTTTCGAGTAACATCTGCAAACACGCACTTTCGGGCGTGCCGTCCGCGTCGTTCTCGTCATCGCTATCGGAGGAGTCCAGGGCCTCGTCCCGGTGCCGTCTTCCGCAGACGTGCATCAAAGGTGTTCGCCCATCATCATCGGGCACGTCCGGCTCACTCCCGTGCGTCAGGAGCACTCTCAAGAATCTAGGCGCAAAGCGTCGGTTCGCCCGAAGACACGCCTCGTGGATCGGCCGCCTGGCGTTCCGCCCCGGCAGGTTCACGTTGGCTCCTTTCTTGATCAGTAAGCGGGCAATTAAAACGCGGCCCTTGGCCGCCGCCAGGCTGAGGCAGGAGTAGCCCGCATAATCTAAAGCGTTGGTTTGGGCGCCGCGCTCGCATAAAACGCCGCACAATGATAAATCGCCCCGGTCCACCGCGGCCGCGAGCGGCGTCCGTCCGACGCCGTCCGGCGCCTCGAGGTCCGCGCCCGCATAGATGAGCTGGTCGACGACCTTGTTGAGGACCTCGGAGCCTTTTTCGAGTTCTGTCGCCTGTTGCGCCGTGACGGCACCCGCCAGTTCTTCGTTGTCGGAGTCGGAGTCGTTCCGCTCTTCGTTACTGGAGTCGGACATGTCCGACTCGCTCCCGGAGACTAGCTTTGCGAGGACCTCCGTCGCGTCCGGGGCCTCGGGCACGGCCTCCAGGTCCGGTGCAAACGTGCCGAGCGCGTCCATGAGGCCCATGCTAATCTTCATGGGGTGCCCCTCGGCCGTGCCCGGGCGCGAACGCGTGAACTCCTCCAAATCTAAACCGCGGTCCTCGCCGTACAATAAGTCGCGGGTCGGCGGCCGCTCCTGTTCGCGGGGCGAGGGCTCGGGACTCACATAATTACCGCTCTCCTTCAGCTCCTCCAGACGCTCCGCCTTGTTCTTGTAGGGGCTGCCCATGCGCTTGCACGCCAGAAAGATCTCCCGCTCCTCCTTTTGTTCTAAAGCTTCCTTCTTCCGTAACGAGCGCGCCAGCTTCTGCGCTCTCATGATGCGTTGGGGCGGCTCCAGGTCCAGTCCAATAATATGTAAAGGTGTAGAGCCGGCGTCGTTGTAGGCGTCCGCCGCCAAATTCAGGTGCTTGATGCAGGCAAACACCGCCTGGTCACCTACTCCTCTTGCCGCCCGGTGGATCGCCGAGTCGCCGGCCGCGTCGTGCTTCGCGATCAATGCTTCTGTTGTTCTTAACGCTTTGATCTTTCTAGCGCCTCTATTATGCTTGATCAACAGCCGGGCGGCGTTGGCGTAGGCGTGGCTTAGGAGCTCGTGCCGGTTCCACGCCCTTATCACCTCGCGTCGCATGCCGGCCCGGTACACGCGCTGAATGTTCCTTGATGCGTTCCGCCGTTCCAAGTGGTACGTTAGTATCGGCTTCGCCATGTAAATGCGCACTTGTCCTTGAATCCGCTTCGCCATCCGATACTCAGACACCAAACCCTCGAAGCGCTTCCCGTACACGTAGCCGCGGCCCATCTTGGCTATTCGCTCGGAGGCCGCCGTGTGCAGGGCGTGGCGCTCGAACTTGTAGGCCGCAACCGCGCCGGACCACTGCCGCAGCGCAAATCTCGCGTTGAACTTGTCACCTAGCTTGTCGCACGCCTCGGAGCGGATCCAGTGCCGCAGCACGCGGTCCCGCCACTTGGTGTAGAGCCGCTGCTTCATGCGAATGGCCTCGGTCTCCCGCCCCTTCGCATCTTGCAAAAGTTGTTTGGCGAGCCGCAGCGCCGTCACCCGCGCCACGGCCTGGTGCCCGCGGTACAGGCACTGCAGCGCGACCGCCGCGTCCTTGTCCCGCTTAAGTTTGGCCATGATCTGCAATCCGCCCAGTCTAGAACGCACGCCCTTCTGCAGCTTGCGCACGAGGCCCTTGCGGCGTGACGGGCCCGTCCGCGCGTGCAGATACCAGGCCTTAATGACTTTCCGCTGGAGGCGCTCGTTATGTTCCTCCCGGAAGTTCCGGACCGCACTTTTCGTCCAGGCCCAGTCCTGCCACCCGTCGAAGACGCGGATGACGCGCCGTTTTGAAGCCTTGCCGAAGAGCTTGTCGAAGATCCGCTTCCGGCGTGCTTGTTCTGCTCTTTTAGCCTTGACGGCGACGACGGCCTGCAGCATGCGCCAGAGCGACTGCATGAGGCGCGCGGACCGCTTCTCCGCGCGGGAGTCGCGCGCGAAGCCCCGCCAGGCTTTTACGATGCTCTTCAGGAGTCTCGAGAAGAACTGCCGGGAATAGTTGACCGCCCTCAAGTATTGGCCGAGGCCGTCGAAGTGGTCCCGCATATGACTTAGGTCCTTCCTTCTTTTACGCAGCTCGACCTCCACGCTTCTATTCTCCAGAAATAAAGCGCGCTTGGCCTCCTCGTGCACCTTCCGGCGCTTCTCGGCGTCCCGCCTTAGGCGTAATAACTGGATCCGCTCCGCCTCTTCGATGCGCCGTATCTTCTCGCGGGCCAGGCGCTCCCGCCGCTCCTTCATGTACTTGTCGTCCGCCTTCTTCTTTTTTAAGGCAGCGACGACGGGGATCCGCAGCTCGCGCTGCCGCCACAGATACGACTTGACGCGTAGTCCGATAATCTTGGCGTTCACCTCCTGCTCGTCGACCCACGGTTTTAGGATCTCGTCGAGCTTGCCCGACGCCAGGGCCGCATCATAGAGGTCCGTGTTGTCCGGGGGCCCGAACTCGTCCTCGATCAAACGCTTCTTCGTGCTCGGCTTTTCAATGCTCTTGGCGGGGGACCAGGCCTCCTTACCCCTCGCGAAGAACGCGGCTTTCGCCTTCTCGACGCAGTAGCGTGCGCCCGAGGCCGCGACCAAACGGCACGCCGTGGCGATGGAGGACGGGGCCGACCGCGCCTTGCGGGCGTGGAGGACGCGCGCGATGTCGCGCTTCGCGCCGTCTATTAACTTGCGCCGGCGCACCGCCGCGAGCGCGCCGGGGCTCGTCGGCACTATTTCTGTCGCCGACGCCGCAATTAGAGAAGCCCAGGTCGCGTCCGACCGCTTTTTCAAATTCGTCATGCTCCCCTCCAAATCGTCTAGGATCGCCTGGGCCCGCGTGGCCTCGGCCTCGGCGATCATCAACCTCGTGCGAAACGCCACTCTAGCCCCCGTGGCCACCGCATCGCCCGCGGCCTCCATGCGGTCGAGGCGGTCGCGCTGCATGCCGACCTTCTGCGCGGCGGCCCGGGCGAGCACCAATGCGCGCCGCGCGGCCTTGACGTCGTCCTCGAGGTCGGCCGCGTTCTCCGCGTCCTCCTGCGCCGACCCGAGCTGCTGCACCATCGTCAGGCGCTCGCCGTCGTCGTCAAACCGCACGTACGCCAAAATATCGTCCGGCAGCGCCGACTCCACGAACTCAGCGAGTGATTCCAACAACCGCGCCAAGTCGACGTACTCCTTGTCAGCCACGCTCCCGTGCACGGCCGCGAAGGCCAGGCACGCGTCGGCCGGCGCCTTCATAAACAACACCTCTTCCCTATTCACCGCCTCGCGCTCGAGCTTCTCGAGCAGCTCGTCCGCGATATTATTGGGCTTTGCCGCCAGGGCCCCGAGCTCCGTCGGGAACTCGACGAGGGGCTCCGCCTCATCCACGTCGCGTAGCACGCAGCGCCGGATGCCGCTCCTCCCGTTAACCTGCTCCATGCGCTTGAAATCGATCGTCCGCTCGTCGGACGTGGCCACGCCCACCTCCTCACTCTTGAACGCGTCCTCCAGCGTCCGCTGCGTATTCACATCGAAGCGGACCCAGTGCGGCGCTTTGATCAGAGCGGGGTCGTGCTCCGCCAATTTGTCTCTATCTTCCCCAAAGTACCACGTGCCGCTCGCGGTCGACGCGCGCGAGCTCTGCTGGGACCCGCGCTGCTTCTGGGCCGCGATCGCGGCCCGCGCGCTCAGGCCGCGCGAGTTCAGCTCGTCTTCGCGCGCTCTAGCGGCCCCGCTCTCCTGGCCGCAGACCTCCCGCAGGATCTCGAGGGCGGCCCGCCGCGGCAGGAGGACGCGCACCACGTTCCTATCATACAACGTCGACTTCTTGTCCCGTAATTCAATTGATGCGTAGAGCCCGTGCGCGCTCAGGAGGGGGCACAGGTCGAGCGCGGGCAACAGACCCGCCTGGCCGAAGCGGCCGTCCGCGCCGTCCCGGACGGGCTGCGTCGGTTTACTTGGGTCCAGGGAGTACAGCCCGACCGCGACGCGCCGCGCCTGGCACAGCACCAATAAACCGTCCTCGGACCGCGTCTCGGACAGGAACCCGGCGAACAATGCGCTCTCGCGGCACCCGGCGCGCTCGGCCTTCTCCAGCTCCGTGAGGAACTCCCGGGCCTGCTGCGGCGCCAGGGCCCCGTTGCGCCGCCAGAACATGTCCGCAACGACGTCGGGCACCACGGGGATGTCCGGCGGTTTGCGGTCGTCGTCGTCCTCCTCCTTCGGCGGCGGCGCGTTCAGGGCCGCGTTCGCGCTCCAGACGGCGGCGTAGGCGGCGTCCATGGTACTCAGGAGGAACTGGGAGCCGCGGTCGCGCGGGCCCGGCGCGTCGGAGTCGCCCAGGGCTTGGAGGCGGCAGCGGTGGGCGAAGCGCGAGAACCGGTCGTAGGAGACGCCCGTCTCCGTCGCGAGCGCGCTCGCCCCGGTCGGCGCGGCCCCGACGCGAATGCGCTCCGCCTCGGCCGCCCGCGCCTCTATGCGCCGTTCTAATCGCCCCGAGTACTCCTCGAGGAGCTCGACGTCCAGGGGTTCCGCGAGCAAATCCAGCCGCTGCCTCGTGGACGCACTATCACCCAGATCTGCCACGACTTTCCGCGCCTTCTTCGCGTCCGCGGTGCCCGGCAGGTCCCAGAGCCCGCCCGGCCGCAGCCGGCTCCGCGACTCGAGTTCTCGACGCTCCGCGGTGCTTCGCCGCCGCGCTACGTCCGCCTCATCTAATTTGGCGTCCTGCGCGAAGTAGTCCCGGGTCTGGGTCTTCGCTAAATACAAGGGGTCGCCCGGCCACCACGTGCCGAGCGCGGCCTCCCGGGCCCGTAGGAGCTCGTCGCCGACGAAGGTGATGCCCTCGAGATGGGGCAATAGCGCCTTCCGGCGCGCCATGACCACGGCACTGGCCTCCTTCCGCTTGCGCGTGCGAGCTCTCGCCAACGCCCGCTCCTGCTTCGGTAAGGACGTGGTTGAGGCAATTCTAGCTTGCTCGTTGAGCTCGGCCAGGTCCAATGGCTCGCCGAGGCCCTTGCGGCGCTCCGCGGGCGGCGGGCCCAGGGCGGGCAGCGGCCGCTTCGTGCCGCGCCGCCGCTTATTCGTGGGCGCGGGGAGCTTGAGCCGCCGCTTCAGGCCGTAGGGCCCGGGGTCAAACGAGGCCACGGACTTTGTGGAAGGACTCCCGAGGTCGCCCAGGAAGGCGCTCCGTAGCAGCACATCGTCGATGGCGGCGGGGTCGTCGAGCGCTTTCGCTTTGTACGTGGCTATTTTCAACGCGCGGCGGGCCGTCCGCGGCGTGATCGGAGAGGTGACGCTGTAGGCGCCCGGACTGCGCGACTGCGCCGACGCCGCGCCGGGCGACGCCATCACGTTGGGTGAGGCCAACAACACGTTGGGCGAAGCCAACACGCTGTCGAGGAGCACCGGCGTGGCCGGCGGTGCCGCGACGAGGGACATGGTGATGTTTGGGCAGCCCACCTCGCCGTGCGGTCAATGCTCACGCAGCCTTATGAAATAATGGCATCTCGTGTGTGCGTAGATGCCCACTACGCACTGCCGTGCCGCTTTTGGCAGGCGCTTTAGCAGGCCGCTGTGTGGCTGCGCTAAGTTTGCTTTGATGGTTTGTTCTCTAACACTGCAATTCCCCCTGCGAAAGAAGAGTGCGAAGCGTCTTGGAGGACCGTTCCGCAGGTATTTGGGATTTAGTTTTTTTCCGCTTCCAATACGGGTTTTTCGTCCAGCAAAAGTCTGGATACAAGGCTTTTGACGCTATGGACTATTGATCTACAACACACCCAGCCACACGTATGAAAGCGAGAGCTGTTAGCCGCGCACGACCAGCATAGCACAGTGTCACAAGCATGGAGCAGAGCGGGCACGCCTCCGACGCGCACGCTGGCCACGCCTCCGACGCCTCGGCAGAGTTGTCGGAACTCGAAACGAGCCCGTGGCGCAAGGCCTTCGACGCGTTGCGCGCGTCGCTGTGGGTCCGGCGGCTGCGGCCGGTCGCCGAGATGGACGCGGAGTTCCCCTGGCCCCGCACCGCCATGGCCGAGTATGCGCAGCAGCGCCGGACCCAGGCGCCGCCGCGGTGCGCGCTCGACACCGTCGTCGTGGTCGCGGCGCTGCCGAGACTCGGGCGCGACGACGGAGCGGCCGTGCGATCTTTCCTGCGAGACGCTTCACTAAGAGCGGGCGCGTCCGTGGTCGAGGTGCGCGGCCCCTTCGTGCACGAAGCCGGGTCCGCGGCCTTCATCGAAACTAATGACGCGGCCGCGGCCCGCGGCGTCGCGCACGCGCTGGACGGGTTTAGGGTGCAGGCGCCGTCGCGCTGCATTTTGCGGGCGGCGCCCTACCGGGAACGGACGACGGAGGCGCCCGCACCGCCCCCGCGGCCGCGGCAGATTTCGGCCGTGCTCCGGTCGTCCACGGTCTCGTCGTCAGACGAGGGCCCCCCGGTGCCGCGCCGGCAGCGCGTCGAGACGCTGACCGGCGCCCTGGACCGCGCGCGGGGCCACAGCGCCCACGTCTTAGCGGCGCTGGACGGTGATCTGGACGCGGCGATGGCGCAGGGCGACGCGCGGCGGTGCCACGAGGTCGAGGCGCGCATCACGCGCGCCTTCTCGGCGATGCTGGGCGGTCTGCGCCAGCTCTGCGAGTCGGGGCGGGACGACACGGAAGTGGAGCGGCGGGGCGCGCTGGACGCCGTCGAGCGGGCGTTGCTGAGGGGTGCGTTCCGCCGGGACGACGACGACGATTCCGACGATGAAATGGTGCTCCTGCGCGGGGCGTTGAGGGCGGAACGGTGGCGGGCGGCGGCCCTGGCGAAGGAGGCGCGCACGCACGCCGTGAAGGCGGCGGCGTTAACGCAGGACGCGCGCGAACGAAGAGAAGTGTTACAGCGCTTCTCGCAGCGCGCGGAGGACTTGACTGCTATCACGCAGCAGCTGCAGGACCGGTGTGACCGAGCGGAACGCCGGGCGGACGTGGCGGAGCGGCGCGCCGCGCGCGCGCGGCGGCGGACCGGCGCCGACGACGCGCTGCCGCTCGAGGGCGACCGCGCGCTCTACGCGGG
>Ga0114994_10002190_pt1 | contig 14223 bp, 10 predicted proteins | sample ArcticOcean_MG_C_9_FD_87043 | JGI IMG/M metagenome (GOLD analysis project Ga0114994, IMG submission 87043) | Marine microbial communities from western Arctic Ocean - ArcticOcean_MG_CB2_152 | ecosystem: Environmental > Aquatic > Marine > Oceanic | place: Arctic Ocean: Canada Basin | collected... | reverse complement strand
TGCCCGCCGCCGCCCGAGCCGGTCGCATGTCCGCCGGAAACGGTTTGCCCGCCGCCGCCCGAGCCGGTCACCTGTCCGCCGCTGCCGGCCTGCCCGCCGCCGGTGTCGGAGGGTGCCGGCACGCCCCTCGGCGTCTTGCGGCAGGTTAAACGCCGAGAGCCCTGGAACGCGACTATACCATCTTTTCCTTATGTCCCTGCGGCGCACAACTCGGCGCTGCTCCTCGCCCATGACGGCGGGCCGACGACCGTCACGGCGGGCTGTTCAGAGATCGACGTCGTGTTCAAGGACCCGAGCGTGTGCTTGGCCATCTTCGCCACCGGAGCCGTCCAGGGATCGAAGGGCGGCGCCCTCCGGAGCATCGTCCGCGTCGACGCCATCGGAACGGGGCGCGCGCTCGTAGAACGCGGTCACGATAGGAGCCATGCCCTCGGCCTGGCTCTTGGCGATGGGTCCATACTGCTGCTCGAAAGCGTCCTTGGCGAAAGCGCCGCCGACCGCCGTCCCCACGCCGTTGAAGCTTCCCAGATTCGTGTTTATGATGAGGACCTCGACATCCGTCAATGACTGGCCTGACAGCGTTACAGAGCAACTTTAGGGTTTTAAAACGGAAGTGAGTTGCTCCAGAAGCACAATGATCTTAGGATACGAGCGTTGAAGGTAGCGGAGGCGTCGAGCGGTGTGGACACGCCGGCACTCAAAATCTTGTCAATACGCATCATGGAAAACCCGCACCTCGGCCGCTATCAACACAAAAGTCATACCGCCCGAGGAAACACACAACACCACTTACACGAAGTCCCCGTAGAAACTCCGGCCCGCGTCGAGCTCGCCGTCGCACTTGATGACGAGGCGCGCGTCCAGGTCGGGCGCGGCCACGTGGAACACGAGGCACTCGTTGCGCTGCACGGCCTCGTCGCCCAGGTCTTCGACGACGACCTGGGGCGCCTCGGGGCACGTGATGCGAATGGCCTTGGGCCGGGCCTCGGTCGCGTGCGCGTCCTCCAGCCCGATAGCGGCCTGCCGCGCGGCCTCGACCTCGATGCGCCGTGAGACGCCCGGGACCACGTCGTCCTCGGCCGCGGCGAGCGTGAGGCCCGCGACGAGCGCGGCCGCGGCGGCGGCGCGGCCCAGGCGCCACCGGCTCCGTGGTGCCCGGCGCGCACCACATTTCCGGCAGAAGCGGTCGCCGCGGTCGCAGCGCTGCCCGCACCCGCATTGCAGTTCGCTTCGAGCCATGGGTCGAGCTGCAAGGCTGCCCCAGCCTGAAATTCGTCGGGGCCAGTAACCACTGGGCGTCTAGGAGTGCTCGTTAGGTCAGGCAGCTCGAAACAGTGTCTTCCACGTCACGCGTTTCGCCCCTTAGCTTCGACGACACGCTTAGAGGCAGCCCGAGCGGTATGGAAACCCGAATAAAAAAACCCGACATGAAACAATAAAAAGTAGGCGTCGGCTGAGACGTACAAGGGAGTCGGGGCCCCTCCCCGCCAGCCGCGGCGGCGCAGCACTCGTCCGAGACAAAGACCAAAACCCGCGGGCGGTTCGTGTGCACGCGCACCCCATTCGCACCCGAAACCATGCGGACTGCGACGGCTGCCCCCGCGGACGTGAATACGACCCATGTCATGGCGCCGTTCAAGCGCGCGAGCCCCCGCGGCCACCATAAGGGCCCCTGGCGCCCGCAGCCGAATGTCACACTACGCGTAGCCGCGGCCATCGCACTCAGCTGCGCCCTGCTCGCCTGGGGCGCATCCGTGATCAACGCAGCGGTCCAGGATCGCTACGGCACGGACGAGGCGCACATCGCCGTGCACTCGCGCTGTCCCCCATCCAATTCAAGGTTCGTGCGCGCCCGGCCCTTGCTCGGTGGCCTGACCACCTTGCAACTCGTACAGCGGGCCAAGGCCAGCGGCGCGCCGTGCCGGGGCCGGCCTAGGACGGTGGTGACCATGTCCTCCTTCTATGGGCGGCACCAGAACCTCCCGGTCGTGGTCGAGTCCGTCCTGCGGCAGACGTGCCCGCCGGACCGCATCTACGTGTTCCTGTCCCTGGCGCCGCTCATCGACCGCGTCTTCCGGCACAACATGACGCGGTCCATCGGCGAGGAGATCGGCGAGTTCGAGGCGTCTCTCAAAAGGATGTCGCCTATACTGGAACTCGTGATTATTGATCGAGCGGAAGATGACCTGGGCCCGGCCACGAAACTATTGCCCGCCCTGAAGCGGGAGACGGACCCGCGCACAAGGCTGGTCACGGTGGACGACGACACGACCTACCACGAAGATCTGCTCCTCGCCCTAGCTTTAGCCGCGGACACGTCGACGCAACCGGTGGCCGTGGGCTTCTGGTGCGAGGAGTTCGGCTGGGCGCCGGAAGCGGGCTACTTCTTCATACACGCCACGCGGAGAAGGGAGTGCCTGGGCATGGCCGTCGAGGGCTCGTGCCACGGGTGGCTCAGCGGGGTCGGCGGGGTCTTGTTCACGCGGAGCGTCTTTGATGCTAGCGTGTTCAACTACACGGCGCGGCCGCGCGGCTGCTGGCTGCACGACGACGTGTGGTTCGGGGGCCACGTGGCCACTTCGCCCGACGCCGTCGCGTACCTCATCGACCCCGGCTTCCACTCGCGAAAAGTGCGGCGCATCGAGAAGGTCCGGTCCAAGTCCTCCAGCTACACCCAAACCCTAAAATTGCGCGAGCACGGCAAGGACCCGGAAGCCCAGTGCGCGTCGTCCTTCGCCGCGATGCGCGACGCGGTGCACAAGGGCCACTCGGCCTCGCGCCGCAACCGGCGGCGCGCGGCCGAGGCCCGCGGCGCGCAGCGGCGGCGGGCAAAGCGGAACGCGACGCGGGCCTGGTAAGGGTGTCTCTATACTCGTAGTGTACTTGTGCGGGGGATCGATGCTCAAGAACAACACTCGGCGCGGAATAATAATCATGTTTACGCGCCTTTCTAGGGGAGCTCGGGGGGCGAGTACAGGGTCGTCCAGGGACAGTTTGCACTGCTATTGGGAGCTCGGCGGGCGAGCACATATTGTCCAGGGGCGGTTTGCACTGCGACCACGATATGCGGCACGGAACGGACGCGCTTATTTGGCCTGGCACCACTTGCGCACGCCGTCGCCGTAGTCCACGCACTTGCTGCACTTCGAGTACTTCAAGCCAAAGATATTGCAGTCGCTATCATTGAAGCAAGTGGGTCCGTTTTTGTTTTGAGGGGCCAAGGCGCAGTTTAACTTCACCGGCGCCGATTTGCACGGCCCGGCGCTGTTTCTGAGGACGGCCGGATTACCGCTCGAACACTGACAGGCGCAATTGCAGTCTCTGTCCCTGAATCCTCCCTGCGAAGAGGACCCCGCGCCTCCCGCGCAGCCCGCGCCGCATTTCCAGGGAGTGCCCTCCCCCGCCTGCTTCCACCCGCCCGTGTCGTACATGCCCGTCGGGCAGCTCGGTCCGTCATGGGGCGGGGGCGCCGGCGCGTCGCCGATCTGCCACTGCTGCAACTTGGCCTTGCCGTTGCACTTCTCGGCAAGGATCTTCTTGCCGTTCTTCGAGCCTTCCGCGGTCATGCAGAACCCACTTCCAGTCTTGATCTGCTTCGTAGAAGGGTCCCAGAAGAGATTCTGCCCTGGTTCCTCCGAGTCGGACGTGGCAAACCACAAGTACATGTCACAGGGGAGGGAATACTCGGAGCAGCTCACGGCGGGCTGGACAGTGTTAACACTTTGGTCTTCGGGGTGCAAGGCGACGATACGGCCGGAGTTGCCCTTGTGGGTGTACGTGAAACGCTGTTTAGAGTGACTTCCGCTGCCATCGCCATTACCACATTTATTGAGGATGAGATCACCATCGCCATTAAGAGTTAAGCACTTGTCGCCATTGGTAGAATCGAGACTGATGTGCACGTTCGTGATACTCGCCTTCTTCGAAGACGTGAAGGCCGCGGCCGGCTGGGCGACCGAGGCGTTCACCGAGGTCATGGCCACCGCGCCGAGGACGAACGACGCCACCGCGGCGGCGGCGACGATGCCCTTGAGGCGCGTGCTGGACTTGGTGGGCTTCTCGACCAGGGCCTCGCCCTCGGTCGGGATCGTGTCGTAGATGGCCATGTTTGTGTTTGTTGCCTGCGTCGGACGAATTGATGAGCCAGCCTCGGGAGGATCGTCGACACGCGTCCTACGCGGGCCGCGTCGGCCTCTCTCGCGACGAGCCGGTCGCCTGACTTGCCCAAGTCTCAAAGCCAGCCATTTTTTTTCGGCGCGCGGCGCGCGCCTCAAGGCCGGCGAGACCAGAGGGCGGGCGCCGCGGACCTTGCAGTAGTGAAGTGTGAACGACGCCGCGCCGCACGTTGTGCAGCTAGATTATGCGATCTGTTTGAAAATGGAATTAGCGTGAAAAACCCGTGAGAAAAGCGCTGGAACGAGCTTTTGTGTAGCTATTTTATGCAAGTCACGCGTCTCTATTTCTGCGCTTGGTGTCCCTGGGACCATGCTAGGACACCTCGGCGCGTAGATGCAAGGCTCCGCCCCGGACGAGTGGCCCGCGCGGACGCGAGAAGAGTTTATTTTAACTTAAACACAAGCCGCCGGCGTGTACAGGTCCGCGGTGTACGAGCACGTGTCCGCCTCGCCCAGGTTCGCAAGCCGCTCGTCCGCCCCGCAGACCAACGAGACCACGAGGTCCCGCGCGCCCCTTCTAGCACAGTGCGCCCCGCCCCCGAAGTACCACTCTCTCTTCTCACTCCGCCACTCGCGGAAATTGCCGAGGGAAGTATGGTCTTGCTTGGCCTGCCCGAAGGCGCAGACTTCATAGGTGTACTGGGCCACCTTCAAAGAGAAGCACCGATCCCTCAAAAGGTGGAAGGCGCCGCCGGGCCCGGCGTCGGCGTCCAGGACCTTAATTGCGTCGTCCCGGGCTTGCTGGGCCGTTTTTCTCTTTTCTTCCGCGGCCGTCAAGTGCTGTTTTGCTATTGATGCTTCAGGCGCGAGGTAGTCCTCCACCAGGTCGGAGGGCCGGTCGAGCGGCAACATCTTCCCGGCGAGAGCGCCGCCCTGCTCGTAGAGCGATACCAGGCGCTGCTTCGCTTCCAGTAGATCGGTCCGGGCGCACGCGGCGAGGGCCACCGTCGCCGCGGTCCGCGTCGGCTCATCCGTCGCGAACGGTAGCGTCTCCAGCAGGCCCTGCACGCGCGTGCGCGCCAGGCACGCGGCGTCGGCGCGCGCGTCTTCGGTCTTGTCCGCGTCCTGCGCGTCCTTGAGCGCCTCCAGCGCGTCGTGGCCTGCGGAGGCGTGCGTCGTGGCGACGCCATCGACGCGACGTGAATGTGTGCTCGATGGCGTGGAGGGGGTCGCCAGGATGAATCAACGATGAACGCCGCGGCGGCACCGAGGGCCAAAATGTCGGTGTCCGCGAGACTGTCCGAAGGAAGATGCTCGTGCACGGCCTCGAGCAGAGCTTCCATATTGTCGGCGACGGCGCAGAGCGCGACCGCGGCCCGGGCGGTATTTTCGGGCGCCTCGTCCGCGAGCGCGGCTGCCCGCTGCGCCGCGGCGGCGGCGTCCGCCCGCGCCACGGCGGCGTCGCGCGCCGCCGTGGCCTCGGTGTTAAAGTCCGCCACTTTCTGCCGCGGCCCGTCGACGTCCGTCTCGTCCAGGACCCGCTGCGCGTCGGTTTTGCGAATTTCCGCGTCCGCCATGGCGGCCTTGTACCGTTCAACGTACTCGGCGCGGCGCGCCAGCCCCGCCCGGCGCTCGGCCGCGGCGGCGGCGGCGGCGACCGCGGCCGCCTCCGCGGCGGCCGCGCACGTGTCGGGGCACAGGCCCGCGCGCTCGTCGTTGCCGTCGCAGCAGTCGCAGACGCCGTCGCCGACGCGGCTCGCCGGGATCCGCCGCGCGCCGGTGCCGTCGTCGGCGCACTCGAAGCGCCTCGCCGTCGCGGAGCCGGAGCAGGCCGCGGTGCGCGGCTCGTCCGCGCCGTCGGCGCAGTCGCAGTAGTCGTCGTTTACGTGCTCCGCGGGCACCGCCGTGTACCCATCGTCGCACGTGAGGCCGCCTTCCGGCACTTCCGGGCGGCGCTGGCGGTTAAAAAAGGCGGCGTGTGTTGCGGTTGTGAGGAGGAGGAGCAGCGGTACGGCTCTCATCGCAGTGACGGCGCGCGGCGAGGGCATGGGGAGCTGACCGAGCTTTATGAGCTACACGCGGTTGCGCGCGTAAGCTCAGCGCTTCCAGGCGACCAGTGGCAACCCGAAGCAAGACAGGACGAGCTATGTGCTCTCTGTGTTGCAATACCAAGGCGTACATCGACCGCCGACACCATGCGTGCGGGTTTCTTCCAAGTCAAAACAGGTTTCGCTTTGTGGCTTTAGGATCCTCCACGTCCGGTTTCCTCGACAGCTCGTCGTGTGACTCTGGAGGTGTCAGCCAACAACACTGCCTTAAACCCGCAGCGAGCGAGTGCGCCTGAAGACACGCCGGCGGCGCTTAGCTTCAGAGGAGCATTCGCAGCGCGTGCCAGCCTAGGACACGCCGGCGGCGCACAGCTCGCCCGACCTGCTTCAGAGGAGCGTACTAGCAAGACGATGGCGCGGCGCTGGACCGTGCTGCTGCTCGCCACGCTATCACACGCCCGCCGCTACTGCGAGATTGAGTCGTGTAACACGTGATGGAAGGACCGTCTCCCGGTTCCAGATAGGTGGATTAAGGGAGAGGACGGCGCGGCGAGCTACGGCTGCAAGATCACGTGGATCAGCCACCACACGCCGGAATTGATCGTCAAGGACGGCTGGTCCGAGGTAGAAAGAGTTTCGTTAGAACGGATGCGGTCAGCGCCGGAGATTGACCGGTTGATGCAGTCGCGCGGCTTCAAGCAGACGGACGCCTACAAGGAGTCGATCAAGTCGAAGCGGGATTTGACCTTTGAAAGCCCGCAGGACGTGGACGTGTACTTTGTGCAGCCGGACGGGTCCAAGGAACACGTCGGTTCCGCGGACCGGGGCGCTCCATTAAGTCTGCAGACAACGGTCGGTCACAGGTTCGAGGTGCAGGACGGCTTCGGCGACGTGGTCAAAGTCCACGTCGTCGGCGAGGGCTCGCTGCACCAGCGGGTGCGGATCCCGGCGGAGGCGGAACTCTGAAAAGCTGACGCGCCGGGCGCGTACATGACGGGGCGCGCCACTACTGCAGTGGCGCGCCCCCGAGACACGCGTGTGGCGCCGGGGACTCTTCTGTGTAACACAATATAATGTTGGTCCCTCGCGTCTATGGCGTCGAGGCGGTGCCAAGTGAGGTGAGCGCCCTCGATGCCGCCATCGAAGAGGGGAACTCTGTACTACGAACATGCCTTACTAAAACTGAGGAAGGGTGCGTTGTTTCACGCAACTCCGAGGAAGCCGCTACGGCCTCGACGCGCCGAGGGTGGCGTGGACGCGGCGCCGCTCATCCGACGTCCAGCGGAGGCTCGTGCCCGACGGGTAGATGGGTATTGTGTCCGCCGGCGCCGCGACGTGGTGCAGCGTGGCATAGCCGGTTTCGTCCATCGTGTAGGCGTGCTTCACACTTCTGAGAACTGCTTCACTGTAGTCGCCGTTGATGCCCTGGAAGAAGTCGTCGCCGCGGGCGTCGAGGTCAAGCGCCGCGGACGCGCCGCGGGCGTCGAAATCGAGCGCCGGCAAGCGGTTCGCGCCGGGCAAGCGGGTCGCGAGCTTGACGGACGCGCTTGCTAGTATTGAGACGAATCTCGTGGTGTCGGTCGGTCGTGGAAGGCTGGAAGGTGATGAAGACTGCTGTCTCCAAATTTTTCAGTGATCGACGCGCGCGCTTGCAATTGCTTGCTGTGCGTGCGTTGGCGCTAGTGCCGAGGCGAGTGTGAGCGTCGGCGGGCGCGCAGAGCGCTAGTCGCGGAATGGCGAGGTCGAGCGTGCTTTTCGCGGTTTGGTGTCTCGTCGGAGAGCACTAGAGCAAAAGCTAGTAAGCGCGCGCCTGGGTTGTTCCGCCCTAGTGCGAAACACTACAACCCCCCCAGTCACCCCTGCCAAAGCTACACAAAGCCCCACCCGGGACCTCGTCCGGACTTCGAAAGACGCGCGCCCCGCGAACAAAAGACTCACACATAACTATACCCGGCCGTCGGCACCTCGTCCGTCGCGATCAATAACGACGGGTCCGTCGCCTGGGCCTTCTTCCGCTTAGCTTTCGTCGCCGGCTTCTCCATTGGTAGGAGGCACCACCTACCGTTTTCGCCCCGGATCACCTGGGACCCGTAGACCTCGGCGGCCTTCGCATTCGCGGACGCGACGCCGTCCAGCAAGAGCTGGGAGACCTCGAACCGGCTCTTCTCCTTGACGACGATGGCTTCGCCTTCTTCCGCGGATCCGCCCCACTCATCGTCGTAAGAAAGCGTCTTGAGTCCGGACGACGGCAATTTGGGCGGCGCAAAGGACCGCCCCTTGACTAAAGACGAGGGCGCCGTCGCTTTTGTGACTGACGTATCGCGGGTCTCGTACTTCTTCTTGCCATGCACATGTCTATGGTACGACGCCGTTTCCAGTGGATAGTTCAACCCGTCGAAGCACCGGTCCGGCAACACCACGGGAAACCCGCCCAGAAAGTTGTCGCGCACCGTAATGGTGTACGTCGGCGCCTCCTCTACTACCTTCGCGGCGTACCGTCGTTCTTTCTTGCAGAAGCGGTCCCTATGTCTCGGGTGGAACGGGTCCCTACACAACGCTTTCTTCGCCTCCTCCCGATTCGCGATGAACTGGCGCGCGGGCGGCTCGTGGGCCTTGGCCCGCACTCGATTGGGCAGGCAGATCGTGTCCGTCCGCGCCCGCTGGAAGGCCTTCTTGCGAATACGACTCCCTTTGCGGTGGTTCTCGAGCAATGTTTTCAGGGGGCCCCGCCTTGTGGCGAAGATGTTCTGCGGCTGCCCGAACATCCAGGGCCGCCTCCTCAGCTTGCGGTGGGGGACCTGCGTGAACGGCGCATGTCATCTCGGGACGCGTGCGGCGATGGCGTGCTGGGTAGGTACATTACTCTCGACGACGACGCGCATTTGAGATCCGTGGCTCCCACTCCACCACCACCCGCCGCCGCCGCCGCCGCGTCGAAGGACGGACGCCGTTGGACACGTCGTAGAGCGTGTGCGGCAGCCCGATGTCGTCGTGCAGCTCCACATACACCAGATCGCAGAACTCTTTGAAATCAATAAGCCCGCTCTTGTCCTTGTCCGTCCTCCTAAAAAGATCGTCGACGCAGTAATCGTCCAGCGCGAGCGGGTGCTCCAGCTCAATGAGAAGTTTCTGGAGCTCCTCCCTGTCGATCTCGCCCGAGCCATCTTCATCCACCCTTTTAAACACCCGCTTCAAGTGGTCGATTTCCGACGGGAGCCACACCCCCTCGCTCTCCAAGTGGACGGCGTACCGAACATCGGCCGGTCGTCCCGGACAGAGCCGCCCGTAGTCCACTTTCCGTACGGAACCCTTCCGCCAGACGCCATGCGTATGCACCTCCACCGGGTCTCCTTTCTCGGGGAACCACTCCCGGGTAATCCCGTCGAACTGCTTTGCCAAGGCCCGGCGCGAGAGGAAGCCGCGATGCTTGGACGGATCGACGTCGCCGAAGCACCGCGTCTCCCGCGGCGCGTCGCCGTGGACCACCGGGGCTTTGTAGCCTCCGGGCGGCGCGGGCCACTCCTGGTCGTATTGTGCGTCCTTTCGTTCGAATTCGCTCCGCCAGTCCGGCGCCAGGCAGCTCTCGATGGGCTTTCTAGCTAGAGCTTCGGCGCAGGCGTCCTCGGCGAACTCTCGGGACGCCGTCGCGAGCCACTTCTTGACGTCGGGAGCCGGCGCGTACGGCAGGGGCAGCCTTGCACTTGTCCCGGGCGGGTACCGGTTCCGCTCTTCACGTGCGGCTTTGGCCTTGGCCTTTTTTTGCGGGCTCACCATGGCGCGGCGTGGCGTGGGGTCGCGGCAATAACCTGCGTTGGCGCCCGTGCGTCGGGGCAGCCCGCGCACCAGGCAGCACCGGCCGGGCAACCCCCGTCAAACTTGTCGCTGCCGGGCGCAGGGCACCGGAGCTCGATGTTCCGCCGGGCAGCGCTATATTGGAAAAACCCGCGTATAAAACCCGCACGTTAATCAATCGTGCGGCAAAGATCATAGGACCGCGCGTGCACGTGGAGAGTAGCTCAAACATGCCGCGTCGCTGCCGTGGCGGCCCGGACCTGAGGCGTGCCTAAGGGAGGGGCTGCCCCCCCTCCGACAAGCATGCGGTGGCTCCTCTGGCTGCAGGCGGCGCGCGCGACCAACGTCATCTACATCGTTGTAGACGACCTGGACCAGATGCTCGGCTCGAGCTTCCCGCAGACCAGTGGTGCGACGCCGCTGCCGAAGACGAAGCGCTTATTGGTGGACGAGGGCGCCACGTTCGCGCACGCGTTCGCCCACGTGCCCATCTGCAACCCGAGCCGGGCGTGCACGCTGACGGGCCGGTACTTCCACAACCTGAAGACGACGCATGCGCGGCGCGCCATGCACGTGGACATGGCTCGGGTCCACGACGTCAGCTTCGCCGTCGAGTTCCACGAAGCGGGCTACGCGACGGGCCTCTTCGGGAAGTACGCCAATCAGATGCCCAAGGAGGGACAGGTCCCAAAGGGCTGGGACGCGTGGTTCGCGAACGACGGCGGGGCGTACGTGGATCCCGCGTTCTGGGTGAGGAACGTGCCATCGCTCACCGACGGGCGGTACGCGGCCCGGGGCTACTCGACGGCACTCATAGGGAACGCGTCCCAAAGGTTCTTAGAAAGGGAGATTGATGAAAGAAATGTGTTGCTGCACGTCGGCCCGAAGGCGTGCCACGCGCCCTTCCTGCCGGCGCCCTGGCACGTCGATTTTTGGGATCCTACGTGGCCGAGCCAGGCGCCGCGCCGCGCCTGGAACCGCTCCTTTGCGCAGCGTTCGAAGCACGCAAGCGTCGTGCCGCGGGCCCACGCGCTCAGTCCCCAAGCGGTCCGCCTGGTGGACGGCGTCTGGCGCAACCGCTGGCGCGCGTTGCGCGCCGTGGACGATTTAGTCGAGGCCCTCGTGGGGACGGTCAAGGCGCATTCTCAACTGGACGAGACCTACTTCTTCTTTACGTCGGACCACGGCTTCCACCTCGGGCAGTTGAACTTGCTGTGGGACAAGCGGCGGGCCTACGACGTTGATACGCGCATCCCCTTGGTGGTGCGGGGGCCGGGTATTATCGCCGGAAGGACCATTGACGCGCTAGTGACGAACGTGGACTTCGCACCGACCTTCCTGGCGCTAGCCAACTTACCGCCGCGCCCCGGTATGGACGGGGTTAGTGTAGCCCCGTTGCTGTTCGACGAAGATATAACATGGCGCACGTCCGTGCCGCTCGAGCACTTCTACTGGCTTGCCCACGAGGACCGGTTTCGCAATGAAAAGTGCGTCCAGGGGTGCCCGGTTGTGAGCGAGGGCTACCCCGCGCAAGACGTGAACTGCGTCACGCTTGTGAACACTACGGACTGCTGGTGCGGGACCGGCGACGACTGCTACGCCACGGAAGACGACCGCAACAACTTCCTGGCCCTGCGCAGAATGGATCCCACCGCGAATCTCTTATATGTGGTCTACGCCACGGGCGACCAGGCGCGGGCGGCCGTCGACTTCGCGTTCCCGCACTTGCGGGAACTCTTTGTGAACGACAGTTGGTGCGTTCGGAACGTCATCGATCAAGCCGATCCGCACCTCCTCCGAGACCTGGACGCCGAGTTGCGGGCGTGGTCCACCTGCGCGGGGGCCGCGTGCCGGTCCCCCGAGCCCGCACCGAAGAAAACGCATGCAGCGCTGAAGGACGAGGTCGTCGCGCTGACCCGGACCGCGTTCGCGCACTACCGGCGCCACGCGTGGGGCGCCGACGAGCTCCGGCCCCTCAGCAACACGTCGCACAACTGGACGCGGCCGGCCCTGGGCGTGACGCTCATCGACGCCATGTCCACCCTTTACGTGATGGGCCTCCGCCAAGAGTTTGAGGCGGCGGCCGACCACGTCGCGCGCCATTTCGACCCGCGCGGTATCACCAGTGGCTTCGTGGACGTCTTCGAGACGACGATCCGGGTCCTCGGGGGGCTGGTGGGCGCCTACGCGTTGTCCAAGGACGAGCGCTTGCTGGACGCCGCGGAGGCGTTCGCGGACGCGTTGGCACCCGCGCTCGCGGCGTCGCCGTCGGGCATCCCGTTCCGGGGCCTTGCGTCGCTCCGGGACGGGGTCGTGTCGCCCGCGACGGGCGCGACGTGCGGCGCGGCGCCGGCCGGCACGCTACTTTTAGAGTTCCGGGCCGTGGCGCGCCTGGCGAATCGTAGCGACCTGGAGGCGCTCGTGCTACGCTCCTGGCGCGCTTTGGAACGGGCCCAGGGACGCGTCCGGGGCCTCGCGCCCTCGAAGCTCAAGATGACGGCCACGGGGTGCGCGGCCCAGTTCGTCTTCGGCAACCAGTCCAAGCTCACGGTGGGTTCCGGCGTGGACTCGTACTACGAGTACCTGCTGAAGGGCGACTTACAAGTGAAGGGGTCGCTCCGGGCGTGGCGCGCCGCGGTCCGCGCCGTCGACGACCACTTGGTCCAGGTGCGCGGTCCGACCACGTTCATGGCCGATCTTGAACAAAATAAGACGCTCGGGACCCGGGCCACCCACTTAGCGTGCTTCTGGCCCGGCCTGCGGGCGCTGGAGGCCCTCTTCGACCCCGCCCACGGCAAGCTGGCCCTCGCCGAGGCGCTCCTCGATGCGTGCGTCGCGGCCTACGACGCCACGACCACGGGCCTCGCCCCGGAGGCCTGGCACGTGGACGCGGACGGCTCCATACGGCTCGGCGCCAACCTCCGCCAGTTGCTCCGGCCGGAGACCGTTGAATCGCTGTTCTGGATGCACCGGGCCACGCGGAAGCAGAAGTGGCTCGACGCGGCGGTGCGCCTGTGGCACGCCTTCCGCACCTACGCGCCAATCGACGGCGGTGGTTTGGCGACGCTGAGCGACGTGCGTGATGCGCGGTCGCCGCGCGTGGACCGCATGGACTCGTGGGTTTTCTCAGAAACTCTGAAGTACTTCTATCTCATCTTCGATGACGCGGATAACGGCACCCTATTGCCCTTGACGGACTGGGTGCTCACGACGGAGGCGCACCCGGTCCCGCGCTTCGGCGCCGAGCGCGACGTCTTACCATCCAGGAAACCCCGCACGTGGTCCGTCGACGTGCCGGCGGTCGGCCGGATACGCCCCTTGAATAACGAGACGGCCGCGGACGCCGTGGAGCGCTTCGCCCAAAGCGCAGACCGCGCGGGTCATATAATAACGGAAGCGGCGGTGCGGGCGTGGCACGCGGCCGCCGTCGACGTGTCAAAGGAACCGTCGCGGCCGCTCGGCGCAGCATTAAAATTCGACATGGACGTGGCCTCCTTTGAGGGCGACGACCTGACTGTCGTGGTCAAGGTGCCCATCTATCGGGCCGCGCACGACGCGGCGGCGGACGCGGCGCGCCAAGTCGTCAAAAGTGGCGTCGCCCGGCCGGACGCCATTTATCAGAGCCTCATCACGAACATCTGTGCTCGAAGGCGCTGCGCGGACGCGGCATACGCGCGGCTGTCCATCGAATTGCTGCCGGCGGGCGTCGTTGTCCTGGACCCGTGGGAGTGGCCGCCGACGGCGCTGGGCGCCGCGGCGCGCGACCTCAAGGCGACGACCGGTGCTATAATTGACGAGGGCGCCTTCTACCAGGCGCTGCACTGGTTCTGCGGCCAGCGCGTGGGCGGGTGTCGCGGGGCGCAATTGAAGGGAACGGCGGAGACGTACGAGGTCCGCGACGGCGCCCGCAAGGTCGAGTTCGACGCGGCGCCGTGGGACTGGCCGCGGACCCTATCAACTGATATCGCCGAGGAGCTCTACGCCGGGGATACGGCAGACTTCCGCCGCGAGAAGGCCGCGGGCATTGCCTCGAAGATCTGCAAGGGCAACGCGTGCTGCGCGGCGCTCCCGGGCGACGGCGTCGTGATCGCCTTGGCGGCGGGCGCGGCATACACCTGCACGCCGCGCGAGGAGCCGAGCGGATGCGTTATCAGAGCCGCGCGCGCCGCCAAGGTGCTCAATTCATCCCTCGGCGACGCAGATCTGAGGGGCGCGGCGCAAAGAGCGCTGCGCGACGTGTGCGCGGTGCGGTACTGCGCGCGCGCCCT
>Ga0114994_10002189_pt1 | contig 14223 bp, 14 predicted proteins | sample ArcticOcean_MG_C_9_FD_87043 | JGI IMG/M metagenome (GOLD analysis project Ga0114994, IMG submission 87043) | Marine microbial communities from western Arctic Ocean - ArcticOcean_MG_CB2_152 | ecosystem: Environmental > Aquatic > Marine > Oceanic | place: Arctic Ocean: Canada Basin | collected... | reverse complement strand
TGAAGCTTGAAAAAACACTTATTATTGCCGAAGCTGGTGTGAATCATAACGGATCACTGGATACGGCGATGAAACTGGTTGAAACCGCTGCAGAATCTGGAGCCGATATAGTCAAATTCCAAACATTCAAAGCTGACAACCTAGTCTGTGCCGGCGCCCCGAAAGCCGATTATCAAAATTGCAAAACCGATAGCGATGAGACGCAGCAGGAAATGATTCGGAAGTTAGAGCTGTCAAAAAGTGATCATGAAGAACTGATTGCTCATTGCTCGAAATTTTGCATCCGTTTTGCATCTACTGCTTTTGATATTGAAAGCATTAACTTGATTAAAGATCTTGGTGTTGATTTTTTCAAAATCCCTTCGGGAGAAATTACCAATCTTCCGTACCTTCGCCATATCGGACGACTTAATATGTCTATTGTTTTATCAACTGGTATGTCGTGCCTAGAAGAAATAGACAATGCACTCAAGGTTTTGGGGGAAGCCGGTACAGTCAGATCAAAGATTACAGTACTACATTGTAATACTGAGTACCCCACACCCATGGAGGATGTAAACCTGAAAGCTATGCTTACCATTGGTGAAGAATTGGATGTGAAAGTTGGCTACTCTGATCATACTCTTGGCATTGAAATACCCATCGCAGCCGTTGCCTTAGGGGCTCAGATAATAGAAAAGCATTTTACTTTAGACCGTGAGCTCCCAGGTCCGGACCACGCCGCCAGCTTGGAACCTCTTGAGTTGCAGCAAATGGTGAGGGCAATTCGTAACATTGAAAAATCATTGGGAGATGGAATTAAACAACCGAGCCCAAGTGAACGGAAAAATATTCAAATTGTACGAAAATCAATCGTTGCTTCTCGACAGATTTCAAAAGGAGATATATTCACCCAAAACAATTTAATGGTTAAACGACCTGGCCATGGAATTTCACCAATGCAATGGGATGAGGTAATGGGGAAAGAAGCCCCTTGCTCTTTCGATGCTGATGATTTGATTGAACTATGAAGAAGGTTTGCGTTGTAACAGGTACTAGAGCGGAATATGGCCTTCTTCGTTGGGTCATCGATGGGATTCATCGCTCGAACTGTCTTCAATTGCAATTGTGTGTTACTGGGATGCACTTGTCTCCCGAATTTGGATTAACCTACAAGGAGATAGAAAAAGACGGTTTTTCGATAGACTCAAAGGTGGAAACCTTACTCAGTTCGGACTCTCCCTCAGGAATTTCAAAGTCAGTGGGTCTAGGGTTAATTGGTTTTGGAGATGAGTTTCAGAGATTGAAGCCCGATTTAGTCGTTTTACTGGGGGATCGCTTCGAGGTTTTTTCTGCTGCAGCTGCAGCAACTCTTGCAAGAATACCAATTGCTCACCTTCATGGTGGAGAGGCAACCGAAGGGTTAATAGATGAACCAATTAGACATTCGGTCACTAAAATGTCCCATTTGCACTTTGTTGCTGCTGATGAATATAGGAAAAGAGTCATTCAGCTCGGCGAAAGTCCTAATCATGTATGGTGTGTAGGTGGCCTTGGCATTGATAATATTAAAAAAATCAAGCTTTTGCAAAAACACGAGTTAGAAGAATCTCTAGGGTTTTCACTCGGAAAGAGAAACCTATTGATAACCTTTCACCCTGTGACTCTTGAGGAGAATACCGCGTCTGTTCAGATGTCTGAATTATTGGCAGCCATAGATGAGCTTGTAGACACCAAAATCATATTCACCATGCCGAATGCGGACACGGATGGACGTGAGCTCTTCAATTTGATAGAGAGATTTACGAAGAGAAATTCAAACTCCATTGCGTTTACATCTCTAGGGCAACTACGCTACTTATCTTGTATCAAACATGTTGATGCAGTAGTTGGAAATTCATCAAGCGGATTAATCGAGGTGCCCTCATTTAAGAAGGCAACTATTAATATTGGAGATAGGCAAAGAGGACGAATTCAAGCGGATAGCGTAAAAGGTTGTGCCCCCGATAAGCAATCCATCCTAAGTGCGATAAAATCGGTTTACGAACCACAATTTCAGGAGAAATTAAAGACGATTATAAATCCATATGGAGAAGGAGGTGCGAGTGAATCAGTGGTAAAGGTAATCGAGCAAATTGATTTAAAGGGAATACTCAAAAAGCGCTTTTTTGACTTACCAAATGACATCACATAATTGAATGAATGTAGTTTTTATAGGAGCCGTTCAGTTCTCAGCCGCTGCCCTTAAGGAAACAATCGAGTCTGATCTCAAGGTTGTCGGAGTCTGTACATTGGCCGGTTCAAAATTCAATGCCGACCATGAAGACTTAGAACCAGTTGCTACTCAATCTTGCATACCTTCACTTCATGTTGACGATGTCAACTCATCCGAAACTATCAATTGGATAGAAGACAAAAAACCAGATGTAATTTTTTGCTTCGGGTGGTCCAAGTTATTGAAGCATGAATTGTTGAACTTGGCTCCGCTAGGAGTGCTTGGCTTTCATCCAGCTGCTTTGCCTCAAAATAGAGGCCGGCATCCTTTGATTTGGGCTCTCGCATTAGGTTTGGAAGAAACTGCATCAACCTTTTTCTTTATGGATGAAGGTGCGGATTCCGGAGACATACTTTCACAGGAAAAAGTGTTTATTACAGCTCAAGACAATGCTGCATCTTTATATAATAAAGTTTCAACAACTGCACTTGGGCAGATTCGTGAATTCATTCCTCTTTTGATCAATGGAAGTTTTGAAAGGATTAAACAAAATTCTGTGAATGCAAGCTATTGGAGAAAGAGAGAAATCAATGATGGAGAGATCGATTGGAGAATGCCGGCCGAAGGAATTTATAATTTAGTCAGGGCTCTATCCAAACCATATGTCGGCGCTCATTTTCTTTATCAAGGGAGAGAGATAAAAGTATGGGATTCTCTCATAACTGATTTACCTGATGTTGATAATATTGAAGCCGGTAGGGTTCTTTCCACTAAAGACGATGGAATTACGATTAAATGTGGAGAGAAATGTTTAACAGTAAAAAAATGCACTCTGGTTGAAGGACTTATTGTAGGTAATTATTTATGAAGAAAGTACTGATCATTACACCCCACCCAGACGATGAAACCCTTGGTTGTGGAGGAACCATCCTTCGCCATTTGAAAGAGGGCGACCAAGTCTATTGGCTCATTTGCACCACAATAACGGAAGAACTGGGTTTTTCAAAGGAGAGAATTGAAAAAAGGGCAGCTGAAATTAATCGAGTTAATCAAGCCTTCCGCTTTACCGGTTTTCGTCAATTAGGTTTCCCCACCACTTTTTTAGATCAAGTTCCTCAAAATCAGATCATTGAAGAAATTTCCAAGTTCCTTACCGAAATACAAGCAGACACACTTTATCTTCCCTACAGAAACGATGTGCACAGTGACCACGCGAATGTTTTTGATGCTTCTATTTCTTGTACAAAATCTTTTAGGTATCCTTTCGTAAAAAGAGTTCGAGTCTACGAGACGCTATCTGAAACGGAATTTGGCTTGAGAACTGACGATCCTGGATTCAAGCCAAATCTTTGGATAGACATAAGTTCATTCCTTGATCAAAAAGTTGAAATAATGAAAATTTATCAATCCGAAGTCGCGGACCATCCGTTTCCAAGAAGTATAGATTGTATCGTGTCACTAGCAAAATTGAGAGGGTCTACGATTGCGGTCAATTTTGCCGAATCTTTCATCAGTATTAAGGAAGCAATTTAATACATTTTTAGTATATTTCCATTTAATTTAGAAATCTTAATTTGAAAAACATTACCATATCGCCCTGTTCAACCATTCGCGAAGCGATGAAGGCTTTGGACAATACAGCCGAAAAATGCCTACTTATCGTCGATGCGGAGGATAAGTTATTAGGATCACTCACCGATGGAGATATAAGGCGCGCAATTCTTACTGGAGCCCCTTTTTCCGATGATATTTCCGCTGTTTATTTTAATAAACCTGATTCATTATTACTAAATTCATACACCAACGAAGAAGCCAAGAAAATCCTTAGAGAGAAAAAACTTCCTCTCTTGCCAGTCCTTGATCAGGATGGATATGTAGTCGATTATGTTACTTGGCAAAAACTTGGTGTTGAAGAGCCAAACTCGAATAGTCTATGCACTGTGCCTGTGGTCATAATGGCCGGTGGTCGGGGAACGCGCTTGAAGCCTTTTACCGATATTTTGCCAAAACCTTTGATGCCAATTAAGGAAAAAACGATTATTGAGCATATCATAGATCAGTTTACCAATTTCGGATGTCAGGATTTTTACATCTCCGTAAATTATAAAAGCAAGATCATAAAAGCCTATTTTGAAGAATTAGAACCAAGCTACAATGTAACCTTTATTGAGGAGGAAGTTCCTCTAGGTACAGCGGGAAGTCTTAGCTTATTAGCTGACAAGCTTCAAAGCCCATTTTTCGTAACGAATTGCGATATTCTGGTAAAAACGGATTTTGAGAAACTATTCATTCATCATACATCAGGAGGTTTTCAAATGTCTTTGGTTGCTTCGGCAAAAGATTACATCATACCTTACGGAACTTGTGATTTGGCGGTAGATGGAAGCTTGGATCAAATCAATGAAAAACCAAACTACGAATTTCTGGTTAATACGGGACTTTATGTTTTGAATCCCCAAGTTTTAAGCTTGATTCCGGAGAATAAAGTTTTTCATGCAACCTGCTTGATTGATGCGATAAAAGGTAGCGGAGCGAATGTTGGAGTTTTCCCAGTAAACGAAAGCTCATGGATTGATATAGGCCAATGGGGTGAATATAAGAGATCCTTCGAGGAAATACTGTGATTTATTTGCATCTACCTGAGGAAAATTAATCTGTTTTTCTAATCTAATTCTTTAAATCTAACATGATAAATGGATCGTCAGTGCTTGCCATCATTCCAGCCCGTGGAGGTTCGAAGGGATTACCAAATAAAAACATACGTGAGATGCTTGGGAAACCTTTAATTGCATGGACAATCGAAGCGGCTTTGAATTGTTCCCTCATTGACCGATTGGTCGTCAGCACAGAAGATCATAAAATTGCAAAGATTGCCATGCAGTTTGGTGCTGAAATTCCATTTATGCGACCTATGGAACTGGCACGAGACGATACCCCTGGCGTAGACCCCGTTCTTCACGCAATCAATGAATTGAGCGAATATGACTTTGTCTTGATGCTACAACCTACTTCTCCACTTAGAATTAGCGAAGATATTACTGGTATGATCGATTTTGCCATAGAACATGATTCTCAGTCGGTCGTTTCAGTTAGCGAAGCTGAGGTCCATCCTTACTGGGTCTACCGTAAAAATTCAGCGTTTGAATTGGAGTCTTTTTTTGAGCACCAGTTTGTTCCTTGTCGGCAAAGTTTACCTGAGGCTTATTCGCTAAACGGTTCAATGTACCTTACCAGAACTCCTTGGCTTAAGGAAAAACGTATATTGGTTTCAGAAAAAACTTTGGCTTACATCATGCCAAAAGAAAGATCATACGAGATAGACGACCTTCTCGACTGGATGGTGGTGGAGCGAATGCTCGAAAGACAAATAAAGGTTGGATAGCTGTGACTCGGAAAACTTAATATCGTATGAATATAGCCGTTATAGGTGTCGGTCAGCTAGGTAGCAGGCACTTGCAAGGCTTGTCGAAACTTCCTCAAGATTGCACACTGCACATCGTGGATCCTTCTGAATCTTCTATTGCAGAAGCTCACAAAAGGATTAAAGAGGTAAAATGTGCCAAATCCAAGAAAGTGTTCTCTCACTACACGCCCGAGACTTTACCTAGTTCAATTGAATTGGCGGTAGTTGCTACAACTGCTGATACCCGATTGGCAGCAATGAAATCGCTGTTTTGTTCTTCTTCTGTACGATTTTTGATCTTGGAAAAGGTTCTTTTCCAGAACCCTTTAGATTTTGCAGAAGCTAAAAATCTACTTGATACAAAATCAATCAATTGTTGGGTTAATTGCCCGCGCCGAGTCTATTCTGATTATTCTAGTTTGAGGGAGTTTTTCGGGAGCGAGCATCTGACTTTTATGAATGTTAATGGAGGAGACTGGGGGCTAGGCTGCAATGCGATCCATTTTCTAGATTTATTGGCTTTGTTTTCCGGTCAATCTGAATTTAAATTCGACACTAGTTCCCTTGATCGTGAAACTCGTGATGGGAAACGAGAAGGCTTTATTGAAATCAGCGGCACTTTGAGAGGCGATTGTTCGGGTATTTCTTTTGCCCTTAGATCGGCGTGGGGGGGCAAAGGCAGGCATATCATAAGTCTTTACTCCGATACCAAAGTTGCAGTTATTGACGAAATAGGATCTAAGGTATGGAGAATTAATGAGGATACCAGTGAATGCACCGACTTCAATGTACCTTTTCAAAGCAATCTAACCACATCATTAGTTAATTCTATTTTAACAGATGGAACATGCGACCTGCCCACCTATGACGAATCCCTTTTAGTACATATGCCTTTTTTAAAAGCACTTTCTACGCATTTAGGATCTGGTGTTTCTAATGGTTCCGTTCCAATTACCTAAGTCATGATTAAGAAAATATGGTTAGTTGGTTGCGGAAAAATGGCTCAAGATTATGCTAAGGTATTGAATCAACTGGAAGTTCCATTCACCACTATTGGTCGTGGAGATGCGTCGGCTTCCCGATTTGAAAATGTTACGGGCTTAGAGGTAGTTCGAGGAGGAATAGACGCGTGCTTGCATCGGAAGTTGGACTTACCATCTAGTGCAATCATTAGTGTTGGGATAGAAAACCTTGCCCATTGTGCTTCCATCTTGATCAATTCGGGTGTGAGAAGAATTTTAGTTGAAAAGCCTGGCGGTCTTAATTCTAAGGAAATAAACACATTACATGATCTTGCCTGCAGTAAGGGAGCAGAAGTGTTCGTTGCGTACAACCGTCGTTTTTACAGTTCGGTTCTTGGGGCTCGGAAATTGATTGATGAAGATGGAGGTGTTCAATCATTTAATTTTGATTTTACTGAATGGGGTCATGAAATTGAGACTTTGGAGAAATCCCCAGGAGTTAAGGAACATTGGGTCTTTGGGAATTCCAGTCATGTTATTGACCTAGCTTTTTTTCTGGGAGGGGAACCATTGGAGTTTAATGCCTTCCGTGAAGGTAGCTTAACTTGGCATCCAAGTTCTTCAGTTTTTTGCGGTGCTGGTCGCACTATTTCTGGTAAGCTTTTTAGTTATAATGCTAATTGGGATGCGCCAGGTCGTTGGGGAGCAGAATTTTGTTCCAAGAACTATCGGCTCATATTTCGACCAATGGAATCTTTGCAGATTATGAGAAAGGGTTCGGTATCAATTAAAACCTTTAATGTAGAGGGACAAGATTTGGATAATGAGTTTAAACCTGGCCTTTTTCTTCAAACAAAAGCGTTTCTTGACGACAATGAAAATGCCGACTTATGTAGACTATCTGATCACGTCAAAATGCTTCCCGTTTACTCTGAAATTGCTGGTTACTCATGAAGTTTAAATTGTTAAAGTCGGATAAAATTAAATTCTTACTTAAGAAAGCTAGTATTCATAGTATAGTACTTCTTTTGGGTGTCTCTATTGGTATTTATCTACAAAGAAACGATTCTGTAAAAATTTACTTAAACTCTTACTTGGAGGAACTCATTTTATTTAGCATTGGTAATGCTGAAACAGAAAAAAAAATAAATTTAGATTTTTCTTTTTTAAAAGTTCGTAAATTGGAATTGTCTAGAAATAAAGATATTTTCGATACCGAGTATGATTCAAAATATGTTTTCGAAAAGAAAAGATTTTATCCGAAACAAAGCGGGCTTATTCTTGTAGATATTTGGGATACATCAAATGAACCTAACGATGGCTTTAGAAAAAGACACGAAAGTTTTGTTTTAAATAAAATTGTTCCCTTAATTAATTTGGCAAGGAAGCTTAATATTCAGATTATACACTCTCCTCATGGTTCAGCAATATCCACGCATGTCAAAGTTCTGCCTGAAGATATTCTTCTAGAAGTGGATAATCTTCCTTTTCAGATGCAATCCCTTTATTTGTATAATCAATTGCATAAAAGAGGTATTACCACACTTCTATATTCAGGGAATTCTACTCATAAATGTCTTTTCGACAGACCTGATGGCATTTATGCAATGAGAAAACTGCTTAATGATTTTATTCTTGTTCGTGATGCTACCATGGCTTTCGAATATCATAGCACAATAAAAGGAGAGCTGATGACAACCGTCTTCACTAATTATATTGAAGAGTCGTATGGTGTTTCAACAACAATTGATGACATCAACATGAGTTCGACATCTCCTGGATCTATTTGATTTTATGGTAGTCTGGTTAGTTGGCATGTCAGGTTCGGGGAAAACAACTTTGGGTCACATCGTTTATAATGAGCTTAAGAGTCGCCAGCCAAATACGGTATTTGTAGATGGCGATGAAATTCGAGCGTTGTTTAAGCACGATGACTCCAAAAAAGATTATTCAGTTGAGCAAAGAAGGAAGAACGCCGAACGCATTTCAGAGATTTGTCTTTGGCTGGATAGACAACAGATTAATGTAGTTTGCTGTATTTTGTGCATTTTTCCGGATATTTTGGAGCAAAACAAATCAATCTTTTCCCAGTACAGGGAAATCTACCTTAAGGCCAACTTGCCGGAACTCATTTCCAGAGATAATAAGGGCGTATATGTTGATTCCGATGATGACCGACCCTCAAATGTCGTAGGCATGGATATTCCTTTTCCTGAGCCGGTTAAGCCAGATCTAATACTGTATACGACCGATAATTCCGGTTCCCCTGAAGAACTAGCCGCCCAAGTAATTGAAATTCTTGAAACGCCCTAACCGACCTTTGAGTAACTTAATCCAATATCATTACTCCGAAGGAGATAAACTGGAAAACAAGAATACCTACTTTTATACCGCTTTCTCTGGGCAACCCTTTCTCGATGCGTGGAAGTCTAATCGCATTACCGCAATTGACGGTGTAACACCCGCTTTTGTAATTCCTAAATCCGAATCTGTTTCGGAAAATGATTTTTCCGGTCATGGAGTTTTGGAACGAATTCTTAAAAAAATAGAAAATTCCGAAGAGTCGGCGATGCTTCTGCTTTTAATCAAAAGGTTCGAGGTTACAAAAAGAGTATATCTCCATTACGATTCAGACTTGCGACCGGTTGATTCCAGTGAATTTCGAGAACTTTCACTTTACCTTCGATTTGCGGAAATACTTGGTTTGGCTTACGAAAAGTTCGGCCACCTTTTTTACCTGAATGCATTCATCAAGGTACTCGACACGCTGATATCGGTAAAGGATGACATTTTAGCAGAAGGGCAGGGTAGGTTTGCCCGCTGTATAATGCAGGAAATGGAAGTTGTTGAAAAATTGATGAAAAAAGTTTCGGAATGAATAAACAAGTCGACATACTTTTTTTAGCGGCCGACTCTTCAAGGTCGAAGGCTTACGCTCAAGTCATACAGCATTCGGGGTTATCAGTATCTCGAACACTTCTTTTAAAGAAAAAAAAGGCTAAAGGGACCAATTCACCACCATGTGGAAAATCGGCCTCTCATGACCTCAAAATCGTAATGCCTGATTTGAAAATTCCATTGATTGAAACTGTTGAGCAAATTTCAGATAAGTTTGATGTTATTGAAAATTACGGTGGTATCAAAAATAGCGGAATAATCGAGTACATCTCGACCCATAGACCCAAGTTGGTTATATTTTCTGGATATGGAGGCGAACTGGTTCCAAAAGAAATGCTAGGATTGGGAATTCCATTTCTTCATATCCATTCGGGTTTTCTCCCAAAGTATCGCGGAAGTACCACCGTTTATTATAGTTTACTTAACGAAGGGAACTGTGGTGTCACCGCTATTCTGCTTAAACCCGAGATAGATAACGGTGATATCGTTACAAGGAGAAAATATCCTGCACCACCGTCGGGGTTGGACCTTGATCATATTTACGACAATGCAATTCGTGCCGATTTACTGTCCGAGGTGCTTGCCGAATGGATTGAAAATCAAGAGTTTAAAGAGTTTATCAAGCAAGATGAATCGGAAAGTGAAACCTATTATGTCATTCATCCGGTGCTGAAGCATCTTGCGATATTGTCGCTTCGGTAAGTAAGAGCATTCATCAAAATCAAGTGGCAGTTTAGATCTATTTCATGAGGATAACTTACAGAAACAAGAATAACAAAGACTACTGGCAAAAGAGGTGGGACGATGTGAATATTGATGAAAAAATGGAGAATGCAGATGCGTATCCATTGAAATATGCCAAGCTTGCAATTGATGATAAAGAGGGGAAAATACTTGAAGCTGGTTGTGGCGCAGGTCGAATACTTCGGTACTACCATGATTTGGGTTATGACATAACGGGTCTTGATTTCATCAAGTCAGTGATTTCCAAACTTGAATCGGTAGATCCTTCTCTAAATGTGGTGGCCGGAGACATTACTAACTTAGATTTTCCGAAAGAATATTTCCGTTATGTACTCGCGTTTGGTCTTTATCACAACTTAGAGCAAGGACTTGAAGATGCACTTGGAGAAACCTCTCGCGTACTTGTTTCTGGAGGGGTTTTGTGTGCATCCTTCAGAGCCGATAACATACAGACCTTACTTGTTGATTACTTAGCAAACAAAAAAGTATCCAGGTTACCTTCCATCCCCGAGGTTTTCCATAAGGCAAATTTTAAACGAAGTGAAATAAATCATTACCTCAAGATGTCAAACTTGACTCCCGTTTCTTTATATCCAGTGGCGAATATGCCTATTCTTTATAAGTTTTCTTTCTTTCGGCATAGCACTCATAAATCCTTCAATGAGAATTTAGGAAGAAAAGAGGGGTATAAATTGAATTTAATTGGAAATTTGATCCAGAAATTTCTCTTTAAGTTTTTTAAGTATCAATTTTGTAATCTATTTGTTGTGATTGCCAAAAAAAATCAAAAATAAAGATTTTCCGTGAATTTTGTATCTAAGGCAGACACTTTAAAATTACTGGAAGGAAACCTTGCCCATGCAAAAGTACTTCCTCAGTTTTCCTTTCAATCAAGTGATTGGAAAGAGTCTTCTCAACAATTTGACGCAATGGGTGAGATTCCCAAGTGGATGGATTTTCGCGAACCCTTGATCGTACGCAGTAGTGGGGAAAGCGAAGATTCCGAGGAGCAGTCTCTTGCAGGACACTTTGACAGTGTTTTGGGAGTTAATGGAAGCGCTCAGCTTATCGACGCTGTCAATGTTGTATTTAACTCATTCAGCCCCCCTAAGGCTAAAGATCAAGTCTTTATCCAGCCAATGCTTAGTAATGTTTTGCGCAGTGGCGTTGTTTTTACCAGAGACCCGAGCAATGGTGGACATTATTTTGTCATTAACTACGATGACCACAGTGGTTCGACTTCTTCAGTGACCGATGGTTCTTCGGGGCAATTGAAGACTTGCTATCATTTCAAAAAAAGAATCCCTGAAGAGGGAAGTTGGATGGAGCGATTAATCAATTTGTCCCGCGAGCTTGAAGTTTTATTTGATCACGACTCTCTTGATTTAGAGTTTGCTTTTGATTCAAACGACGATCTTTTTCTGTTACAGGTTAGACCTCTGGTTTTAAGTACAGTTTTCTCCTCTGTTTCGATTGAGCATCAAGAGGCACTTCTCGTTCAAATTGAGGAAAAAGTGGAATCTCTATCGAAACCACACCCATATCTTTTGGGTCAGCGTTCGGTTTTTGGTGTAATGCCTGATTGGAACCCTGCAGAAATAATTGGAGTGCGACCCAAACCTCTTGCTCTTTCACTTTACAAGGAGTTAATAACTGACAGCGTCTGGGCTTATCAAAGGGATAACTATGGCTATCGTAATCTTAGAAGCTTTCCATTGCTCATTAGCCTTTCGGGAGTTCCCTTCATTGATGTTCGGGTAAGTTTCAATTCATTTATTCCCAGTTCCCTAGACGACAAAGTTGCCGAGAAATTAGTTAATTCTTATATCCAGAAATTAGTAGAGAATCCTAGCAAGCATGACAAAGTAGAATTTGAGATAGTCCATTCTTGTTACACCGTTGATTTGCCTCAGAGACTTGAGGAACTGAGCGGGCAAGGCTTCGATACAAGTGAGTGCATTGAGATAGCTGATAGTCTTAGGGATCTCACCAACAATATTATTAACGATCAAAATGGACTTTGGAAAAAAGATTATGAGAAAATAGAGGAATTAAAGTCTAGACATTCCATTATACAGAATAGTGATTTAACAAAGTTAGAAAAGATATATTGGCTCATCGAAGATTGCAAAAGGTACGGCACTTTACCTTTCGCTGGGTTGGCTCGAGCAGGTTTTATTGCCGTGCAAATGATCGGATCTTTAGTGCGGGCGGGGATTTTATCTGAAGAGCAATATTACGGATTCATGTCTTCGCTTAATACTGTCAGCTCAAGAATGGCTAACGATTTAGTACAAAATAACTTCGAAAGCTTTTTGCAGACATATGGTCACTTGAGACCTGGTACTTACGACATTCTGTCGCCTAGGTATGACGAAGATCCTGACATGTATTTTAATCGTCATTCTGATCCAGAAAAGGACGACCTCAAGGAGTCTTCATTCTCCTTGAGTTTGGATGAGATGAACCGATTAACATCAATCTTGATGGAGCATAAACTCGATCATAATGTAATTAGTTTGTTGAATTTCTTTAGATCTGCGATTGAGGGTAGAGAGTACGCTAAATATATTTTCACTAGAAGTTTGAGTGATGTGTTGAAACTGGTTTCTGAATTAGGAATGGATTTGGGCATTTCAAAAGAAGAACTATCTAACTTGAACATTAATGACTTGATCGCCCTTTATGCTTCCTCTGATAGTCACTTAGAAAGGATTCAAGCGAGCATTAGGAAAGGTAGGAAGGCTCACAAAGACACCTGTTCTTTGAACTTGCCGTCCCTCATTACCTCCTCCTCTTCGGTTTGGTTTTACGAGCCAGCGATTAACGAACCTAATTTCATTACCCTTAAATCCATTCGGGGGAGCGTTGTCTTAAAGGACGAGGATATTTCTCGGTTTTCGGGTAACATCCTTATGGTTGAGAGTGCGGATCCCGGATATGATTGGATTTTCTCTCACGGTATAGGTGGTTTCATAACCAAGTACGGAGGAGCGAACTCGCATATGGCCATAAGGGCAGGGGAGCTTGGCATTCCTGCAGTCATAGGTGCAGGTGAAGCCCTCTATGGACAATGGGAAAAAGGAGAGGTTCTTGAGCTCGACTGCATGAATAAGAAGGTTCTCGTTATAAAATGAAGAAAATTGCGGTTACTCAGAGAGTTTCTGAAGAAAGTTCCTACCGGGAAAGAAGGGATGCCCTTGATCAAAGATGGATTGATTTTCTTTTATCAGTTGGCCTTTCCCCCTTATTGATACCGAACCATTTGGCTTTCGTGGAAGCCATGATTGAGGAAAGTGGCGTTCAAGGGATTCTTCTGACGGGAGGGAATTCTCTTTGTAAATATGGTGGCGAAGCAAAAGAAAGAGATCAGGTTGAAAAATACTTGCTCGAATGGTCGATGAAGAAGAATCTTCCGGTTCTCGGGGTTTGCAGAGGAATGCAGTTGGTTCAGGATTTCTTCGGGAATGAACTTAACCCTGTCGAGGGCCATGTTGGTGCTCGTCACGAACTTTCAATTGCCAAAGGTAGACGTTTGTCCGATGTCTTGATCAGGCTTGGTTCGGTTAACTCCTATCACGAATATGGAGCAAAAGTGGTTTCTGGCGAGCTTGCCGCCTGCGCTCACTCCCTTGATGGCGTGGCGATGGCAGTCGAGCATGTTTCCCGTAGAGTCTATGGAGTAATGTGGCACAGTGAAAGGGAGTCTCCTTTCGTTAAAGAGGAGCAAGAAGTTTTTAACTATATTTTCAAATGACAAAAGCGATAATTTTAGCAGCTGGCAGAGGAAGCAGGATGAATTCATTGACAGAGACCCTGCCCAAGTGCCGGACTGTTTTGCACGGAAAGGAATTAATCCAGTGGCAGATGCAGGCGTTGAAGGCAGGAGGAGTTGACGAAGTCGGCGTAGTCAGGGGATACTTGGCCGAAACTTTTGAGCAGAATGCAACTTTTTTTGAAAATCCCCGATGGGCAGAGAGCAATATGGTCCGATCTTTGTTGGCAGCCAGGGATTGGTTGTC
>Ga0114994_10002187_pt1 | contig 14227 bp, 9 predicted proteins | sample ArcticOcean_MG_C_9_FD_87043 | JGI IMG/M metagenome (GOLD analysis project Ga0114994, IMG submission 87043) | Marine microbial communities from western Arctic Ocean - ArcticOcean_MG_CB2_152 | ecosystem: Environmental > Aquatic > Marine > Oceanic | place: Arctic Ocean: Canada Basin | collected... | reverse complement strand
GTGTGGCGAAGAGGCGAGCGGCGAAGAACAGCGTTCTGGCGAGCGGCGCAAAACACACTAGGGGCTAGTGGCGCAAAACCTACTAGGACCTGTGTGCCCCGTACCGTTAACGGTACGGGGCAGTCATCGTGTCGGCGCTGACGACGCGCGGGACCATCCGCTTCGCCCTGAAGCGGGCCACTCCGGAGAACGACGCGCGCTTCTGGAAGGGGCTCGGCGTTCTATTGGGCTGCGTCGCGTTCGCGACGGCCCTGGGACCCTTAATCGCGTTCCGGAACCTGTGTACGCATAGCGCTACTTCGGGCATCGACATGCGCAACGGCCCGGGCTTCATCTGTTTAGCTATTGCGGTGTGCATCAAGGGCCTCTCCATCTTCATGCACCTCTTCCTCTGCGTGCCGGACCTCGCACCGGACGACAAGGCAACGCCGCTGCGCGACGACGACGAGGCCGCGTAGTGGGCCCGCGCCGCGCCGCCCCTCGCCTCCTTCGAGCGTCCCCCCACTCTAGAGTTAGTCTAGCCCGCTAACTATTCTCCGGGAGAGCACTTGAACTTGCCATGCCGTCGTGATTTACCCCGGAGCGGCTGCAGAGTCCGGGGCCGACGGCGGAGGCCGTGCGCCGGGCCGGAAAACGGGGGGGCGCGCAGGGCACCTTCGGCCAGCTTCGATGTGAGGATCCCCTGGACACAGCATCTCGCAATTTGCTGCAGCCTGAGCCGGTGCTCCGTAATCGTCCGGTTCGGTAAGCGGTCGCATTGCTCGCGTGGGGACGGTCTGCCGCACGCGCGACCGCACGGGCAGCCCGCACATGGGCTACGGAGCCACCACAAAACCACAGGGCGACGTCGAAGCGCCGGGCGACGAGCGGCGGCGGAGGAGGGAGCGCACGGGCATCGCTGCCGCAGCCCTCTGCATCCTCTTGCTGGTCGTCGCCGCGAGCGTGAACGCGCGCAGCCAACCGAGCGCGCTCGTCGCGACGGAGCCGGACGTGACGCTGCTCGCGTGCGAGGGCAGCCGGCCGCGCAAGTCGTGCGCCCGCTCCGCCCCGGGCGCCGTGGTGCAATGCGTCCTCTCGGTGCTCGTGGACTGCGAGGGCGCGACAGGCGCGCGCGCGGCGCTCTTCGCGGGCGCGGCGTCCCACGCGCGGGCCGTGTTCCTCTCCACGGAGACGCCGGCGCTGGAGGCCCTGGAGGCGCTGGTTGATGTGCCCGCGGACTGGGACGTCGCGCTCTTCGATGCAGCAGCGTGCGCAACAACAGCCGTCGGGGACGGCCGCTGGGCCCGCTGCAGCGGCGTCGCCGGCGACGCGCTCGCCGGCACGCTCGCCGTGCGCGGGTCGGCCGCGGAGACCGCCCGCGCGGCCTCGCTGACGGGGGACGTGGCGGAGCTCGTCGTCTACGCGCTCCTCTGAAGGCGCTCCGTAAGTCATTTGTTTGTATCCGTGGCGGGTGACCTCCCGGTAGATACATAAGTATGTGGCCTGTTACCCGGCGGGCGCGATAGCAGCCGCGGCGCGCTCGAGCAGCCGCGCCGTCGCCGCCGGGTCCATCTCGTAGGCGCTCGTCAGCGCGCACACCGCCGCGGGCACGTCGCCCTGCGCCGCCGCGACGAGCCCCAGCGGCACCGCGTCGAAGGCTGAAGACGCGTGCCAGAGCTGCTGGTGCCGCTCGTGGGCCCCGAAGCAGGGCCGCGCCGCGGCGGCGCCGTCGGTGGCCAGGATCGCGTAGCAACTCGAGCGCCAGTGCGCCGCGTCGCGCGCGGCCCGCGCCGCCTCGGCCGAGAAGGGCCGCAAAGATGGCGCCAACCACCTTATGAGTTCCGAGGGCTCCACCGGCGGAGGGAAGGCGTCCCGCGGCAAATCCAACGAAGCGAGGATGTCAGCAGCCGGCGGCCACTCGAGCTGGATCAGCGTCCGCAGGTCCAGCCTCTCCAGGGAGGGCGGGTTCGCGTTGCGCCTTCTGACAATTAACGCGGCGTCGACGTTGCGCGCGGCCGCCGCGACATCAATATCGTCCCGAGCTCGTAATGCCGCAATCAGGGGCCACGCCTGGGCCGCGCTCGTCACCACCACGATCCCCTGGGCCGGCATGTGGCGAATCGCCGCGTCGGCGCTCCTTAATGAATACTTGAGCTCTTGCGCACCGTCAACCTCCTGCACGTCTTCGCCCCCTTCGTGGGACAGGGTCAGGCGCATTACTGGCAGTGTGGACGTGCGCCAGTGCTTCAGTATGGACACGCAGGACAGCAACAGATTTGTGTCTAACAACGCGTCCAGCGGGTCTAAGGCGTCGTCGGGCGTTTTAACGTCGTGCTCGCTGAATAATACGTCGCAGGGGAAGCGCGCGGGCTCCGCCGGTTGCGAAGGCGCCCGCGTCGTCCAAGTGATGAGGAGGATAGTGCCGCATATGAGCGCCGCGAGCGCGAGGCGCTTTCGTTTCCGCTCCTTGTGGTACTTGGCGCCCATTAGGACTTGGCCTTCTTCGCGGCGCGCTCGGTCTTCTCTCTATCAACGATGCCGGTGAGGTAGGCGTTTGTACTTTCTGCTGCGGTGGCCAGGGTGCCGCTGGTGTTGTACGCGGCTTGGCCGTCAATGGCAATATCGACGCGAACGTTGCTGGGTGTGTTTTCTGGCGCGTCGGACATCCGTGGCGCGCGTCGCGGCGTGCTGTGTCTGTTTACCAGTATGCGCGCGGGCGTAACAGTGTGTTTTTTTGCTTTGCCGAGCTTTTGGGCGTGTTTTTGCGCAGGCGACCAGGGGAATATCAGCTCGGCTGCTGCGGTCCGAGATATAACTTGTGCAGTAACGAAGAAGCGTTGCAGAGCGCGCAACTGCCGCTGGAGCGTGCTAAAAGAACCCGCGCATATAATACCCGCACGCTCCGCGACATTGCTCGATTTTGTGCCCGCATCTAGTGGCTAGAGACAGGCCGCGCCTCTGCGAAGGCCAGAGCATCGCTGCTTACTAGACCGATCGCTGTCCGCAGCGCCTAGCGCAAACGAGGCGCCGATCCAACACCCTGTTAAAAGCACGCCTTTGGCACGCGCCTCGCAGCGCTTAGCCTAACGCAAACGGGGCGCCGATCCAACACCCTGTTAAAAGCACTCCCTTGGCACGCGCGGCGGCACCGAAGGCATGGACGCGCTCAAGGACCAGTGGGCCCGCGGCGTGCGCGAGGTCAAATCCATCACCGAGCGTACGGATGCGGCGCCGCCGGCCCGGTCCGCCTCGGACATTTCGCGCAAAGACCTCCTGCAATTAACAATGAAGCTCAGCGCGCGCCTCAAGGCCGCGGAGAGGGCCCACCGCGACGTCGTGGGCCGAGCTAGAGATGCGGAGCGCGACCGGGACGCGCTCAAAGCGTTCACGGCGGGGACTGTTTTGGGCACGCCGGGAGTGCTCGACGACGTACCACTCGACGAGGCCGCGCTGACCCAGTTATGGGGCCGTCAAAACACGGGCGATGCCGACGCCCAAGCAACGGCACTGAAGGAGGCCCTGGCCCGGGCGTTAAGTGCAAGAGACGCCGAGGCCTCGCGCGCCGCCCGGGAGGCCTCGAAGCGCCAGGACGCCGCAGCCAAAGCCGAGGAGCGCATCGTGGCGCTGGAGCTGAAGCTGCGCGACGCGCGGCGGGACGCTATGGGAGCGCCCGAGGCCCGGGCGTCCGTGGAATCCTCGGAGCGGGAAAACGCGGAACTGCGCGAGGCCCACGTCGTTCTAAGGCGAGCGGCGGAGGACGCGCGCCGGCGGTTAGGGGACGCGGAGACGGCGTTACGGCGGTCCGAGCACTCGACGGTGTCGGACAAGAACGCCCACGCGTCGCGCGTACGACAGTTACAGACCAGCGAGCGCGAGGCCGGGAAACTGCGCGAGGAGCTTGGTGCGGCGAAGGCGAGCACTCTTACCTTGACGGATGCCTTGGAGGCGGCGACGCGTAGAAATGCGGAGATCGCGGGCCAGGGCGAGAGAGAGCGCGCTAGTTTACAAGCGCAAGCGGCTGCGCAGGGCGCGGCCTTGGCCGCGCGCATCGCATGTTTAGAAGCGTCGAACGCCATCTCCAAGGCCGCTATATTGTCAGCGGCGCCAGCTAGAGAACGGGCCGTCGCGGAGGCGCGGCAGCGCCTCGAAGCGGACCACGCGAAAAGAAGTTCGTTGGCCCGAACGATCTTAGCGGAGAAGGATTCCAAAGTGGAATTACTGAGAAAACGCGTCGGCGAGCTGGAAACCGAGCTGGCGAGCGGCGGCCACGCCCATAAAAAAATTGTGGAGATCGCCGAGCGCCAGGCCCGGCGCGAGGGCGCGCTTTCCAGCGAGGCGGAGCAGGCGTCCCTGGCGACGTCGCGGTTGAAACGGGCGATCCGCGACCGCGACGGCGAGGTGGCGGACCTGGCTTCCCAGTTACTAGGGTGCCAGAAGAAGTTAGACGACGCGCGGCGCGGTCTAGGGCGGGACTCGACGAATCTCGAGTACGTGAAGAATCTGCTGGTCCAGTACTTTTCGTTGCGCCAGAACTCGTCGGAGCAGGCCAGCCTCGTGCCGGTCCTGGCTACTGTACTAGCCTTCACGGCCGACGACCTGGCGTTACTGCGAGCGCAAGCGCAGAAGTGGGAGGCGTCACTGTCGTACTGGGGACAATCGGAGCCGGACGCGCCCAATCCCTTACTGTCCCTTACTACCCTTGCTCCGGCGCCGCGGCACGCGTCGCCGACTAATACCTAATGTCATGCTTAGGAGTACGGGTGCCTCCGCCGCGACGGCCCCTAGGCCGCCAGGAGCTTCTCGGACAGCGCCCCGAGCGCGGCGAAGTCCGGCTCCACACTTCCAAGAGGCGGCGCGTCCGGGAACGCGGCGATGCCCGCACACCGGCCCCCGTCTTTCTCCGTGCGCGGCATGACGTGTATATGGACGTGCGGGACCTCCTGCCCCGCAAGCGGGCCGTCGTGTAACACAACAGTAAAGTCCCGCGTATTAAACACTTTGCCGAGTCGCCGCTGCGCGTCCGCGACGCCCTCCATGAGCGCCGCCCGGGACTCTTGGCTCAAGTCCGCCAGCCGCTGCTTCTCCTCCACTGGAACCACTAAGGTGTGGCCCGCCCGCCGCGGGTTGATATCCAGGAAGGCGTACCAGAGCTCACCGCCGCCCACTTTACAGGACGGGATCTCTTTCCGGATGATCTTCGTGAAGAGGCTCATGTCTGCGGGCTTGGCGCAGCTGGGGTCGAGCACTACGCAAATAACTGCAAGTGCAGGCCAAAATGTGAGGCGTTTGGGCATCAATCGGAGACGCTGCCAATACTACCGCTAAGCTTGCGCTCGAGCTATCAAAGTGTCGATTTGGCTCGGCTCTGCGACGGGTTTTACGTAAACCCGCGCGTTATGTAATTCCGTCCTGCGCGTCGAAAGCTGTCGGCCACCCCTTGGGAGGCGCCCATAAGCCCCGGGACTCGCATGGATGCTAGGCCAACCCGCACGCCCACCAAACACTCCATCTGTGTTTGACTGTTGACTTAGCTGCCATCAAACTGCGGCCGTGTCAGAGGCGCTGCTTACTCTCACAGCATCGCTGGCAAGCGACCTCAGCCGCCCACCGAGCCGTTTCGCGCCGCGCGCAAAAATAACGACGTTTAGCCTTCAAAGGCACCTGGCGTAACCGCTTTTGCGTAGCGGCCTAAAACCAGCATGGACGACGCACCAGAGGAACCCCCAGCCATGACGGACGCTGCGGAAGTAATGGAAGAGGCCGAAACCGCCATGATGGAAACCGCCGCGGCGCCCGCCGAGGAATCCGACGGCTACGAGGAGTCCGACGACGACGCGGGACACACCGAACCGGACAGCCCCAACGCCGCGGCGGCCGCGGCGCTCCAGACTTTGTTAGAGGAGCATGAGGCGAGCCCCTTCGGCCACGGCGTCGCGGCCTGCGTCGAAGCGGTCCTCGAAGGGGGCGCGCGCGGCCACCAGGCCGCCGCCTCGCTAAAGAGCGCGGCCATATGTGCGCGCGAGGCCTTTGTGAAGCCGAAGATGGGCGCGAAGGCCGAAGATGATTTGGCCGCGACCGCCGAAGCTCTGTTAGACGCTCTACTCGAGCTGTGGCGGGCGGAGCACGACGACAGTCTGAGGGAAGCCATCGCGCGGTGCGGCGAGGCCTGGTGGGCGCGAGAACAGGCGCCCTTCGCGGCGCCGCGGGTCTTGCCGTACTTGTTGGTGAGGGCGCTGTCGGACGCCGCGACATCAGATGACGTCGCAAGGTGCGCGTTGTCATCAAGCATGCTCGCGCCCGTGGACCTAAATGACGCCAGTGCGGCCGGGTTGCGGGGGCTCCTCGCGGCGACCGCGAGTTGTCCAGCCTTCCTCAGGAGCGCCAAGGGCAAGGACTTCGTCGCTGGTGTGTTCCGGGGTGGCGCCCAGGCGTGCGCTGCCGCCCACGCCAAGGTGAAGGCGGCCCTGGTGGGCTGGACGCCATCGAGGTGTAAAGCCGCGGGCGACTGCTACAAAAGGGCCTGGGAGGCCCTGGCGAAGGACGGGGACCACGTCGCCTTCGAGGAGGACTACCTCCAGGACCTGGCGCGGGCGTTTCTGTTCTGCAAGTCCAAGAAGCTTGCGGTCCAACTAAAGGCGTTGTTGGATAGCGCCCTGCACTGCTCGAGCACGGCATCGAAGGCGCGGAAGGCTTGTGTGGAAAGAGTCTACGCGCCCTTGTTGTGGCGCCACATCACGCAGCCGAACGGCAAATGTAGAAGACGGTCCCTGGAAGTGCTCGGCAGTTGTTTTCCGATCGTGGATCCCAACAGCTCGAAAGACGTCACGACCACGGCAATCGAGCGCCAGCTGCAGTTGATCAAGGCCGCCTTGACGGAGGACCCGTGTCCCGAATGTCGGAGCGCCGCCTGTCAGGCCGCGGGCCACGCCTTAGCAACGTGCTGGCCGAAGTTACCGAAAGGTCCCGCGACGCATATCCTGCGAAGTCTGGGCGCCACGTGCTGTCGAGACGCGACGTCGCCGGTCGTGCGGGAGGCCGCTCTGAAGGCTTTGACCGCTTGTGCTTCCTCGAAGCATGTTACGTCCGCGGGGGCCGGCGAGAAAGCTCTGAGAAAAGCTCTGCGGGACGCCAGTCGACACCTCCACGACACCTCACCGGTAGTAAGGAACGCGTGCGCGCACTTATTAGGCGCGTACGCCCAAGCGGTCTCCATCGACGCGGCGTTCGCGGCTGTCGGGTCTGAGAACTTGTTGCAGAGGATTGCGGAGGACGACGAGAGTAGAAGAGGTTCTTCCCAAGCCATCGCCAAGTTGCTGGTGAAGGCGTACTTTCCGTTGGAGGACGGGTCGCGGCAAGTGGCTTTAGCCGCCGCGCTGTACAACAAAAAACCGCTCGCGGCTCGGGCCTTCTACGGCCGTCTCGCGGAACTCGCGCCACCAGAGGACGTCGCGCGCTTCGTGGTCATGGCCAGCAAGGCCGCGTCGGAAGTCGGCGACGCTTGTAAGAAGCGCAAGTCCACGGATGAGCACGAGGCGCCCTCGTCGTATGCGCTGGTGGCCGTCGCGGCGACGGCCTACGCGTCGTTGGCCCGCGGGCCGCTATCCGCGAACACAGAAGGGGCGCGCAAATTAGCCGCGTACATCGGCGACGGCGTCGTTTCTCCTGTGCAAGCGTTGGTGGACGCGGGCGTGACCTCGGACGACCTGCGCGGCCTCCGGACCGCGGTCGCTTTGGGCGGCCTGAAGGGTTCTGAAGAGGCCGAGGCTGGGGCTGCTAAATCCAAAGCGCAAAGACGGGACGGCATCCAACAAGCGATGGCGCCTTCGGACTTACTAGATGCTGAAAGTATTGCGGCGTCGGCGGACGCGGCCGCACGCCTGGCGGGCCGCGGGCCGAAGCAGGCGGGCGACGTCGCGCGGACACTTGCGGAGACGCTCTTCTCGTCCAAGAAATCTTCGGAGGAGCCGGGCACCCGTAAGAGAGGTCGGGCGAAGATTGTCGTGTCGTCGTCCGCGGAGGCCGCCGCCTGTGCTATCTCTAGGATCGTTCTCGGGAACGATCCCACGGCGCGCGACGCGCGGAAGCAATTGCTCCGGGACGCCAAGGCCGTGGACGTCTTGCACGCCGCTTGTAGAGCGTCGCGGGACGCGCGGGACGCGACCTTGATGAGTACCCTGGAAGCGCGCCTGGCGGTGCTCAAGTTCTCGGCGCGCGACGCCTCCGATCAGGCCGACAAGATCTTGAGTCGGGACCTGAAGCAGGCCCTCAATGCGGCCGCGGCGCTCGCCGACGCGGGCGCGGAAATCGTGTCGCCGGAGAACGCGAAACAGCGGACCGACGACGTCGAGGAGGCCGCTCGAGACACGGCCGCGGCCTTCCGGGCCTGCGCTTCCATCGCGATGAGCGTCGTCGCTTCTTGCGGCGCGCCGGCGACGACGCGTATTTTAGCCGGGGCGTGCGAGGCGTGGCTCGAGGCGCCGCCCTGCGTGGCGTCGGTGGCGGCGTTAGCGGTCGCGTTACGGTTGCGCGGGGAACTGTCCGGCGACGCCGATGGACCACTAGCGTGCGCTTTGTCCCAGTGGCTTACGCACGACGCCGAGGCGGCGCAGCGGGCGATTGGGGCCCTCGCGGGCGGCGAGCGCCTCGACGACTTCGTCCACGCCGTCCGGGAGCGGGGCGCGGGGCCTTCGCCGCAAACGCCGGGCAAGGGCCGCGTGGCCTCCGGCGACCCCCTGTTGAAGGCGCTGGCGGCCGCGGGCGTCGACGTGCGCGGCGCGCGGGCGCTAGGCGAGCGGCCGACGAACGTCGAGGACGAGGCGCCGCCGGCGCTGTCGCAGGCGTTCTGAGCCCTATACCCCTGTCTAAGCATGGCAGCAAGTGTAGTTTGGTTGTCTCCTCGAGTCCTCCGTGGCAGGCGCTGGTTCTGAGGGAGATGCATCGATGGCTCCTGGCTCATGTAACGTGCGGGTTTTTAGATTATTTTTTCATTTTTCATGAGCTAAGACCTGACGAAGGCACCGCCCGTCGTTTTGCAGCACACGCAAGGCATACGCACAGCAGCGGTAGAGTCTAGCACAAGTTTTGCACAAGTTTTGCACGCCAACGAGCAAGTGTGCGGCTTCACAAAGCGCTGCATTGATCAGTGCAGCAGCTGCAGCATTTTGCAGCAATTGCAACTAGGATGCTCATCACCACGCCCGTGCTCGGCGCCTTGGTGAGTGCGTTCTCCGTCTCGCACATCGGCCAGTCCGCCGTGCGCGAGCCGCTGATCGCGCAGCTTGGCGCCGCCGCCGGCCAACTCGGCGCGGTCGGCCGCGGCGCGACGCTGCCCTCGTTCTGGCTCGCCGACACCGGCGGGCTCGAGGTGTGGCCCGACGAGGTGACGGCCGGGCGGCAGGTCTACCGCGCGGGGTACACGCTTGTGTCGGCCGCGCTGCTCTTCCCGGCGCTGGCCGCGTACCCGCAGCTGCACGCGGCCGAAATCGCGCCCGCGGTCGCGCTCGCCGGCGCGTCGTGGTGGGTGGCATTCGCGGTCGCGGCGGCGGCGCAGGGCCTGTCGATCGCGTCGCTCGCGCAGCCCTCACCGCTGTCGCTCGTGCCCGCGTTCGAGGCCGACGCGGACGCGCTTGGCGGCGTGAAACGCGACGACGCGCTCAAGCTGCGGCCGGCCGGTTTGACGCGCATCACGCGCCACCCGCTCATCCTGCCGGTGGTACCATGGGGCGTCGCCAACGCCCTGCTCGCGGGCGGCGGCGCGGCCGACCGGTATATCTTTCTTGGGCTCGCAATTTATGCGCTCGCCGGCTGCAAGGCGCAGGACCTGCGCGTCGAGGCATCGAACCAGGTCGGCACCGTATTTGACGATGACGCCCTCTCCGACTTTTACCGCGACACGTCGTTCCTTCCGTTCGGTGCTATCCTCGACGGGCGGCAGCAGCTCGCGGACGCGGCGCGCGAAGTGCCGCTCGGCGCGGTCGCGGCGGGGCTGGAGTGCGGCGCCGCCGTCGAGTGGGCGACGCTCGAGTGGTGGGTCGGCGCCCATGTGCCACTCCCTAGGCTGTGATACGTAACCATGACTTGTGATGTAACGCCGCAACTTGAACGTCCCGCAATCGTGCGTCTCTGGGCGCAGACGGGGCTAATTGTGCGGGAAATGAGCTTGAATCGCCCCCAGCGGGCGTACTGGTTGGATAGGCGCTCTCCACGCCATCGCCGCGGGGTGTATACACATAGCTGTTGGAAGAAATCGATACCTGTCGGCGGCTTCCCGTGCGGGGTCGCCGCGTTCACCCGAAACCTGACTTTTTGGGACGCCTCGCGGCCATCGTAATTAGAACGTATTAGTAGAATGTCTAATATCACGTGCCCGTCAGAAACGAACATTGTTTTGAAATTCCCGCGGCCGCCCGAAGACCCAAAACTGGACTTTGGTACTTTCTCGGGTAGGTAGAGTGAAATAAATGAGTTCCCAAATTAAGTTAGCACCATAATCGGTCTGCGAGACCAAATGTTACGTGTAGCGGCCGAGAAGAATATCCTCGCGCCTCCCGGAAATCTTGGGACATTCACAGATTAGTCTTTCGGCTTGCCAAAGTACATCAGCACTTGACGCCGCCATCCACCGTCCGGTTAGTACATTATAAGCACTTCGGTCTAGTTTTCATCCATATCCGACGGAACTGGAGCCGATAGCCCGCGCTCGGAGGGCGGAAGAAGAATTATACTAGACACTTCCCTTCGTTAGGTGTATTTACATCCCTTTGATAGTGGTTGAGTCCATCCAGCCCATCAGAACGATTGCTGAGGTAGGTTAGGTGTTCCATAAGCTCCGCGCGGTTCGACGACTTTGCGACCCCACGTTTACATGAAGACGGCCACAGAACCTGGACCTGCGAGTATCAGCGATCACATTACCTAGAGGGACCATAGCGCCGTTGTTCTATTCACAATCTACTGACTTGCCCTTTCTCCGCGGACGACGGTACGTAGACGGAGCGCGGGAAAGGCCCCAGACCCGTGTTTTATAAAATAAATTCGCGTTTGAGGCGCTTCGGTTACGGGACGGTCCATCCCATTCGCTTGAACGTTCACTACATTCGATTACCCGTTCTGTATGCTCATCGCGGTTCGGAGACTCCGCGACCCCACGATCTCGGTAATTCGGGCAAATTACATGGACCTGAGGGCATCAGGGCCGGTACCATCACTATGGACCTTGGCGCGACCGTTTATATTACAATCGACCGACTTGCCCGAGGTCCAATAATATTCAGACCCGAGCGTGGGCAGCCAGAAGTACCCTTCTCGTGGTGTAGATGTCATCTACTTGGTTTCCACTATAGGTGGGGTAGTATGGGGCCCAACGAGACCGCTAGTACGAGTCTTGGGGGCCCTTGAGTAATTGCCGTATTTGACGGGAACCGGCTCTACGAGGAAGTGGATGCGAGGGCCGTCGAGGAGTGCCTCGTGTTCCTTAGGTAGAACAAGGCCAAGTACGAACGCCAGGTGAAGGGGGAAGAGGTGCCCGACGAGGTCGAGGCGGAACTCGACGCCTTCTCGGAGGCTTCATTAAGGGCGGGCGTGACGGGGGTCCAGACGAAGCGACTCCCGGGCGTCAACGGCGCCTACCAGCAGGACCAGCAGGCGCGTTTACTGGACAAGATCAAGCAGCACGCCCGTCAGCCCGCGGAGGTGCCGGGCGCGCCGGGCTGAGGGGTCCGGGGTGGTTCTCGCATAGTTGTCGCGGGGGCCTAAGGGTCGGTTCCGTAGATCGAAGCGCCAGACGCGTCCGCGCCCAAACCCGACACCCGGAAAACCCGAATTTTTCGAGCGGTCGCCGCGCCGTCCGTCGACGTCAAAGGTTTGCCGCTGGGCTGCGCTGCGTTGCGCCTGGCGGAAGTGAACTATTACACCTTCATCTAATAACTGATCCAGCCGCACGCACAGCGGTGTGCCTCGCCCCGACAGCCAACTTATTCAAAGCCGGCACAAACAGCAAAATGACGGCGCTCCGCGCCCCGACGGGCGGCAGCAGCGAGGGCGACGCGGACGACGCGAGCGCTGAGACGGTGAGCGAGCACGGCGAGTCCCTGCGCGAGATCGCGGCGCTCATCGATCAGCTCCGGGACAAGGACGTCGGGCTCCGGGTGCGGTCGCACGCGAGCCTGCCCGCGATCGCGGCGGCCCTCGGCCCGCGGCGGTGCCGCGACGAGCTCGTGCCCTTCGTGTGCGACCTCACGGACGACGCGGACGACGTGCTCCTGGAGCTGGCGACGCGGCTGGGGGAGCTCGGGCCCCTCGTGGGCGGCGCGCGGCACGCGCACGTGCTGCTGGCGCCCCTCGAGGCGCTCTGCGCGGCGGAGGACGCCGGCGTACGCGCCGCCGCCGCCGAGGCGGCCTGCGGCGTCTGCCTCGCGCTCGTTGACGAAACGGCCGTGGCCGAGTTCTTCGCGCCCTTCGTGGCGCGCCTCGCGCGCCACGAGTGGTTCACGGCCCGCGCGGCCGCGTGCGCCGTGTTAGCCGCGTGCCGGCGGCGCCTGGAGGGACCGGCGGCCGAGCAGCGCGCCGTGCTCGCGGCGCTCGCGGCCGACGCGGCGCCGGCGGTCCGCGCGGCCGCTGCGCGCGCCGTCGGCGACCTCGCGCAGGCGTGCCACGCGCGCGAGGGCGGCGGCTGGTGGGCCGCGGGCGGCGCGGACGTCGTCGAGGCCCTCCGCGCGCTCGCGGGCGACGGTCAGGACGCCGTGCGCCTCGCGTGCGTCGCGGCGCTGGGGACGGTCGCCGCGAGCCTGGATGCGAGCGGCCGCGCGCGCGTCGTGCTGCCCCTGCTCCTCGACTTTTGCGAGGACCCGGCCTGGCGCGCGCGGCACGCGCTGGCCTACGCGTTCGCGCCGCTCGCGCAGGGCCTCGACGCTGCGCCGCGGCTGCGCGAGAGCTACGCCAAGCTCCTCGGGGACCCGGAGGCCGAGGTCCGCGCCGCCGCGGCCCTGCACGTTGCCGAGGCCGTCGACGCGACGCGCGCGCCAGGCGACGCGCTCGACGGGTTGGCGCCGGCCGTCGACGCGCTGACAAGGGACGTCAGCGCCAACGTCCGCGCGGCGCTCGCGCGGCGCGCCGCCGACCTTGCGCCGGCGCTCGGCGCGGCGGCGGCGGCGGACGTCGTGCTGCCCCTGCTCCTCACGCTGCTGCGCGACGACGAGGCCGACGTGCGCCTGAACGTCGTGTCGCGGCTCGCGCCGATCCACGCCGTCATCGGCGTCGACGCCCTGGCGGCGGCCCTGCTCCCGGCCATCGTGGCGCTGGCCGCGGACGCGACGTGGCGCGTGCGCGCGGCCGTCGTCGGGCTCGCGCCCGGCGTCTGCGACCAGCTCGGCGCAGCCACCTTCGACCTGGCGACGCGCAACGTCTGCGCGAGCTGGCTCGACGACCCCGTCGCGGCGGTCCGCGCCGCGGCCGTCGCGACGCTCGCCAAGCTCGCGCCCACGCTCGGCGCTGCGTGGACAGTCGGCGACGCGCTGCCGCGCGTCGCGGCGCAGGCGCGGCACGAAAGCTACCTCCGGCGCGTGACGGCCATGGGCGCGCTCGCCGCGCTCGCCGCCGCGCCCGGCGCGCTCGACGCGGAGGCGGTCGCGGACCACGTGCTGCCCGTCGCCGAGGCGGCGGTCGCCGACGCCGTGCCCAACGTCCGCCTCAACGCCGCGACCGCCTTGGGCGCGGTCGGGCGGCGCGTGTCCGGGGCCGCGCTGGCGCGGGTGCGCGCGGGCCTGGACGCGCTCGACGCGGACGCGGACGCGGACGTGCGCGATTTTGCCGCGGCGGCGCGCGCCGCCATCGACGCCTCCCCTTGAGCATATAGGTCAAAGGACGGTTGTTTGATTTAACCGGACGCTCGTTTGTCTCAAGGACTGCCCTCAGGCAGGAGCAGGACTTGCTTTGACGATGTGCCCAGAGTTTGTGGCCTCGCGCGTCCCGCGCGGCGGCGGGTAGCAGGCGTCTCTAGCGAGTAGGAGTTTGGTAGAACCCGCTCCCCTAAGTCTCCCGGGCCCTCCTGCGCCGCCGCCCCGTCGACCCGGAGAAAAGCACCCAAAAGTGGCAGTTTGCGACTCAAAAAAATCGCAGAGCGCAGAACGATCTGCGGCGGCCGTCGTCGACGCAAGCGCGGCGCAGACACCATGGCGACGGACGAGGACGATCACAAGAACTAGGCGCGCGACGACTGGACCGGCTGCACCTTCCGGGTGGAGCGGGGGCC
>Ga0114994_10002186_pt1 | contig 14230 bp, 17 predicted proteins | sample ArcticOcean_MG_C_9_FD_87043 | JGI IMG/M metagenome (GOLD analysis project Ga0114994, IMG submission 87043) | Marine microbial communities from western Arctic Ocean - ArcticOcean_MG_CB2_152 | ecosystem: Environmental > Aquatic > Marine > Oceanic | place: Arctic Ocean: Canada Basin | collected... | reverse complement strand
TTTCGTTACGAAAGTAACCATCTTGTTGTTAATACTATGTTTTATTTTTTTAAGCCTTTACAGGTTCCTTCTTAATGTAATGAGGAGAAAGGTACTTTTGGAGGTTGAGGTAAGTTACAACGACGTCAGCGGGGGGTGCGAGAAGATCCCTGAGTGTCTCGTCTAGGATGATCTGACGACCGTTCTCGGGGTGCTTAAGACCCTTCTCGAGGATGTACTTGTTGATGAACTTGGTCACCTCCGAACGAGAAATGAGATCCTCGGCTGGGAGGGCAAGGAACGCACGCAACTTAGGTGTGATTTCCTGCTTTCGGTTAAACCCATTGTTCTCAGCACGCTTCTTAGCCTTCTCACCATCGGGATCCTCTTGGGTATTCTTGATCTTACGGATGAGCTTGGTGAGGGTCTTTACCTCGGAACGAAGAGCAACGATATCGGTTTGAATGGTTTCAAGAGACATTATATCTATCTTACTGACTTAATCTTTAAGTCATGGAACACGAGAAACAATAATGTAATTATCACAAAGAAACCAAATAGATAATCACGGGTAAAGAACCTAGAATCATTTTTCGGTTTACGTTTGGGTCTCTTTAAAATTCGGAAAGGTTGCCCAGAACATCCACCAGCACAACACGCACTTGGGCACGGGGAAATAGTTGGACCTCTCCTCGCACCACAGAATTGATTCTTCGCACCTTTGTACTTGTAGCATCTACACTCGTCTATAATACCACAGTCCATAATATTATATCACAATATAATAATGGATGAAAAGATTTACCCTAAGGAGACTATCGAAAAATTTATGAATGATAATCTACTTTTCAAAGATTCAAAACTCAAAAAATATTTTGATAGAAATGAACAACGAGACTTAAAAAAGTTCAGGGACCGTGTTCATAGTTCATATCCTGATAAAGACTTTGAGAAGATGATTTATGTTTTCATCACAGACTCTATCCGTGATATCATCCTCCAAACAACCGGAGAATTGACTGAATTTCTCAAATCGTCGGGTGATCTCATCATAAGTGGGGGTGAAGCGTTTAACATGTATGTGGACTTCAAAGATCGTATAGTCACGAGTGACATTGACGCAAAATTTGTACCAAATATGAAAACCAATGCGAAATACTTTGGGAAACTCCAGGCTTTGAAACTACTCCTGTGGAATAAACTTGGAGAAATATCCAGTCGCTTAAATGCACGGATTAAAAATCGCATATTGGCACAGAAAGGTAAGTTGACCAAGTTCCTTGGTGTGGGATTCAAAAACAAGGGGCCGTATGTGACTAGAAGGTACACACTGATCAAGAAGAAGAAGACGAGGGAAAATAACAATCCAGGAAAGGGTGATGTTTTTATTGATGTAGAGTTATTCGCACTGGATCTCAATGTTAGGTATTTATCACCTAAAACGGGTAAAATTCAGGATTTCACGATGGGTGGTATCTTAGATATTCCATTCATGCGCCCAGACGAGTTTGGTTCGGATGTCGCCTTAACGAGAAAGAAGGGGATAACATACCGCAACGCCAACACAGGAAAGATGGTTGTAAATAACAAAATTTTAGTTGCGAGTAAGGAATTCTTAATTGGAGACATTTACCTCATGCACAAGCTCAAATTGAGACCAGAAAAGAAAGAGAAGGATCGTCAACGACTTATAAAACTCGGAAAAATGTTTAATAAGAGCATCAAATCGAGTGACTCTATCGATGATATATTCAAAAAGGTTCGTAATAAGATCAAAAGGGTACGCACAGTACGTACCAAACCCGGGAATGTGAACGTTAAGAAAGCATCTGGTATTAACCCGCGTAACTATAGTAAATTCACGACAGAACCACTAAAGGAGCGTTTGTCTAAGCAGTTGGTACATGGCATTAAGACAGTTACCCAGGGCACAAAGGTGGGTAATAATTACGAAAAATCATCAGGGAATAAACGCTTCAATGTAGAATCACTCAAGTGGAAAACTGTTAGTAATAAGTCATATGTAAAAAATGAACAAAATTACAGGCCAAAGAATGCGCAAAAAATTGACAAGAATGTCAATGTTAAGAAAACATTGTATGGGTACAGAGGAAATAGAAATGACTGGCTCTCGAAATCGATTCTAGACAAGGCGTCTAATATACCGTTTGTTGGGTTAAAGAAATGAAACACATATAGAGTATAAATGATTTTTGATACCCTCGCCAAAGGTGAAGATGGCCTCCGAACTGTGAAGGTTCGCAATGATAACAAGCGAAAGGTTTTCGTTCAGCTGAATGGTGTTAAAATTTCTGACATTTCTGACGATATTCTCATTGACATCGTATCTGATGTGAATGTTGAGAAGATCAAGGTAATTGATTCAGGGAATGTCACGGCCGCCCAAGAGAGTGCGGTTGATTGGTTTGGTAAGGAGTTATCTGAGGATGTTATCAGGGGAGCTTACACACAAAGTGCACCAGACAACCAGCTGAGGTGCGAACGAATCGACGTCACCAAGGTTTTCAATTCTCAGCAGGAGGCGGTTGATTTTGAAACTCTCCAGAAGGATAAATATTGTGATGTCATCCTCGAATTTTCCGAACTTTGGTTCGCCAAGAAATCATTCGCGTGTACATGGAATCTCGTTCAGGTCAGGCTTCATCCAGAGCCAATCATCGACACATACCCAGACGAATATGCATTTGTTGATGACGACCAATAAAAAAAATTTGTTACTAATATATAAAGATGATCGCTAATATGCTCAAGCGTCACCAGTCTAAGATACTTACTCTCGTGGCCATTGCCGTAGTTGTCTACTTACTCACTACTCTTAACAACACTTCCGACTACTCCATCAATGAGCGCGAGTACGTTGGCTTCGGTAGCGGTTCGGTCATTGGCCCCGCTGCAGCCCCCGTGGATGGTGGTATGCAGAAGGGTACCGGTCTCGCCTCCTCTCTTCTCCCCCGTGAGGTAGCTTCCGAAGAAGATTTCGGACAGTTTGCCCCAGAGGATATCCTCAAGGGACAGAACTTCCTCGAGCCCCGCGCCCAGGTCGGTTTCCCCGAAACCATCGGTGGTGCCCTCCGCAATGCCAACCAACAAATCCGCGCGGATCCCCCTAACAGCAAGGATCCCTTTGTGTGGAACAATTCCACTATCGTCCCCGATCTCATGCAGCGTAGTTTGTGTGCTTAAAGATTAAATTACAGGATAACATATGACTTCCGTTGGAACTGACCTTTCGGGTAACGTTTCAAAGCTTGTCGAACTTTCCAAACAACTTTCTGAAGCGAAAGCTGATATCAAAATCCTCAACCAAGAAGAGAAGCGTCTCAAGGAGAATGTGAAGAAGCATATGGTTGAGCAGGGTATTGATACCATTAACCTCAGGAAAGGTAAAATAAGCCTCCGCAAATCTGTTCGTAAGGGCACTATTAACAAAGACGCCATCAAAGATGGACTTTTGAAATTTTTTGGTGGCGACGAAGCAAAAGTAGAAGGCGCACTTAACGCTATTAAAGATGGTCTTAAAGTGAAAGAGTCCACCTCCCTGTCACTAACTGGTATAAAGGATAAACCCGAGAAAGAAGATAAGTAACTAACCATGGTCTGGAGCCAATACGTATACGAAGCCAATAACGGATTTGATCCCGATGTCAGTGATGACGAAGGGTTCGAAAATGAACACACTCCTCTGAATATCGAAGACTGGGAAGTCGAATACTCAGATGAATTACATTACATGTGGAATACGATGAATACACTGCTGTATGATGCACAGATTGAACATACTGGAAAGTTTTGCGACTTTGTCGAGTTTTGCTATGAAGAGCGTGACACCGATTTGATGCGCACAACCTGGGAATATCGGGAACAGACGATGTGGTACGAAGAGCGACTTGGTCATATTTGGAGAAACATCAGGCGCATTGTAAATGAAAATGGTGTACACGAAGATATGATGCGTGGAGCTACATTTAATGACTTTACCGATTACGCCAAAAATTATATGTGTGTATATTAAATGTTACCCGATATCACGTCCCAAAAGGTCGCCATCCCCGCAGCTCTTTTTTTGTCACTAAGCCCCGGTCTTCTTCTGACCACCGACGGCTCAAAAATCTCTTTCATGAACCGAAAGACTGGTCAGATGGCAGTATTTTTCCACGCACTTGTATTCTTTCTCGTGTACAGCCTAATTGCCAAAACAATGGGCATCGTACTCACAAAGACCGACTTACTCGTGACCACCGCTCTCTTTATCTTACTAAGCCCTGGTCTCTTACTCACACTTCCCCCCAAGTCGGGTGGTATCTTCGGATCTGGTCAGACGAGCATAGAATCCGTACTGACACACGCAGTCGTGTACGCTTTGGTGTTTGCGATATTGCGACGCCAATTTCCTCAATTCTATTAAGTAGGAAGATGAAGTATCTTATTCTCGGACCAGCGTCTATGGGAATATTTTCATTGATCGGTGTATTAAAAGCACGGGAGTCTGAATTAGTTGATGTCAAGGAAATTTCAGGGTCTTCCGCTGGGTCGATTTTAGCATTATTCTTAGGGGTTGGAATGTCGGTTGATGAAATTCTGGAAACTTCATTAAATTTGAATATCCCCAATTTTGTTAAGATACGTATAGGGTCCTTTTTTAACAAATTTGGATTTGTTGATATGGCACCCATTCGTAAAAAATTAGTAGAAATATGTGGATGTGATCCCACTTTTAAAGAAATAGATATGAAACTGTATATAGCAGCGTTTTGTATGAATACATCAGAGACTGTATACTTTTCTAAAGATACACATCCAGATATGAATATCATAGATGCAGTGTGCATGAGCATGGCGGTACCTTTCATATTTGCATGTGGTAAATATAATGGTGAAACCTATGTAGATGGGGGCATGAAGGAGGAATACCCAATGACACCATTTTTTGATAAAAAACCATATGAAGTTACATGTGTTAAGATTAAGATGAATCGAATATATCAAGAAGATATACAAACACCAAAACAATTTGTAGAGTGTTTGGTTCGTTCAGCACTGTCTAACCGCGTGACTTACGATTTACCAATAGAAATACATGAGATCAATGTTGAAGACACGGATGTGTTTGATTTCAGTATGAGTTATGAAGAAAAAGTTCAATTGTTCAATAGGGGATACATGAGCCATTAATCACTTTTTTTTGTTAGTTTAAAATATATGACAGACCCGTGCAAAAAGGGCACGAGCGTTAAAATTCTCCGGAACGTGGTTAAAATCAAAACCGGAAGAAAGACTAAACTAACAAAAAAGAATATTTGTGAAGTATACACTAATATCCAGGAAGGAAAGTTACTCTTACCACCCCTGGTTCTTACACCAGATAGAATGTATTTATTGGATAAGAAATCACCATTCAATTCGAATGATTATGAGAAATTGTTTGACAGGTCTTCGAGTAGAGTCACCTTGAAAAAGTTGGCTGAAAAGATTAACATCAAAAAGGTTGATACGTTGACGAAGAAACAGCTCACTGATACAATTCTGAAACGTCTCCAGTTTTTGAATATATCCGAACCTGTCAAATTAAGTAAACGGTCTTCAGTCGCAGCAGTGAAATGTTCCATAGCAGCGAAACGCCCCACAGCAGTGAAAAAGACCATACAAAAACGCCCCGCAGCAGTACAAAGTACAGCAGCGAAAGTTGTAACAATTTTCAAAGGACCAAATGTACCTGAGAAACCCTTAGTACCTGAACAGGCTAAGGTTGTATTAGGTAACAGGAATTATGACCTATTATTTGATCCCAAGACTAAGAGAGAAGATCTTCTCAGGATAGCCAATAAGGTTGGTGTTGAAAATACAGAAAACATGACAAAAAAGGAGTTAATTGAAGCGACCACAAAGCGTGTCAGATTTATGAGTAATAGAGGCTTAACTCCCAAAAATATAAAAAGTGGCGCGAAGGTACCATTTTTCCCCAAACCTCCCAATCGACCCCCACCTACAACAACTCCCGCATTTTTACAGCAAAAATCGGGTCCCGGGGCTGGTGGCCCACCGGTCGGGGGACCACCAGGTGGAACACCAAATTTCTTAAAAGGACGCACGGTAGTACCAGGTCCTCCTAGACCCCCTAATGCGAAGCCCAACAACGTGAAGCCAAACAACGCGAAGCCAAACAACGTGAAGCCAAACAACGTGAAGCCCAGTACTACAAACACTGGAACTGGTAACAACAACGTGAAGCCAAACAACGTGAAGCCCAGTACTGCCAACAGTGGAACTGGTAACAATAATGTGAGGCCAAATAATGGTATTGGTAAGAATACACTTCCACCCAGCGTGAAGCCCAGTACTACAAACATTGGAACTGGTAACAATAATGCGAGGCCAAATGCACCCCCTCCTAAAAAGAGTGGTAAGAGCTTTTTCAATTATTTCAAGGGTGGTAAGAAAAAGAATACCACTGCCACTGCCCCCGCTAAGAAGGGTAAGGGCTTTTTCAATTATTTCAAGGGTGGTAAGAAGAAGAATGCTGCTGCCACGGTCCCCGCTAAAAAGGGTAAGAGCTTTTTCAATTATTTCAAGGGTGGTAAGAAGAAGAATGTCAATGTGAAACCCAACAGTGGTATTGGTAAGAATACACTCCCACCTAATGTGAAACCCAACAAGAATGAGAATAACAAAATAAATAACATGACTGAAGAGTTAATAAATAATGCAGTAAATGACGAAATCTCAAATTCTGTGCGTAACAAGCAACTCAATAACGAAGCTAAGCGTCAAAACCGGGCCAAACCCAAGAACAACAACAATTTCAATGCCACCAAGGAGTTTAACAAGCAAATGGCAATAAGAAACATGACTGACGAGTTGATAACTAACGCAGTCAATGAAGAGTTAAATAACGAAATTTCGAATTCTAAACCTAACAATAATTTCAATGCCACCAAGGAGTTTAACAAGCAAATGACAGTAAGAAACATGACCGACGAGTTGATAACTAACGCAGTCAATGAAGAGTTAAATAAAGAAATTTCAAATTCTAGACTTAACAATGTGAACCTAAACAATGCGACTAAGAATATAATTCGTAGTATCAATAAGGCTACTACACTTAAGGAACTCCGGAAGATCTATATTAAGGGTAGCCTAAAGCTTCATCCTAACAAGAAGGGTGGAAATAAGAAATCTTTCCAGGTGTTCATGAACGCTCACAATGAAAAGAAAAAGCTTTTAAATTCTGGGAATACAAAGAGTAATGCAGCTAATGGAAATGGAAATGGAACCAAAAACAATAAAGTACTCGCTATCGCTAATAAACCCGCGAACAATAAAAATGCGGATGTAGACTACGTGACCAATCAGATTATTAAACAACTTCAAAATGATGTTGCCAACGAAATTACATTAGGTGGGCGTGCTGCTGAGCCCATTTACAACAATAGTTCCAATTCTAACAATAACAACAATAACAATAAACCTATTTACAATAACTCGAGTAACAGTAACAATAACAACAAAAAGACTACACAGAATAATCCCTTATTTGAACCAAATATGACGAATAACCCGATATTTAACAACAAAAAATCCGAATCCAATGAATTAAGTAAGCACATAAACAATTTGGGTTTACCGAATGCGAATAAGAAGAAATTAATGAACTTATTTAATACCACTAATCAAACATTAGGAGCTGCTAAACGAAATGCGAATACGTTAAGTAATACTCGAAAGTTACAAAACAAGAACAGCTTTAATGGGGGTCTTAGATTAGGTGCCAACAACAATAATGTGTCCCTCCCCCCCTCTAATAATGCCGTAAATGTAAATAATGTAAATGTAAATGTCAAGAATTTCAACTCTGAGAGAAACAAACTCCAAAATAAGATCACTAAGGAACTGAACATGATACCTAATAATGACGGCAAATTTCAAGAAAGAAAGGGTTTTACAAAGGGTCGTATAGGCCTTTGGGCTCGTGAATTGAGGGCTGCGAAATCAATTGGAGATCTCGATGCGATCGAGAATGCACTCAACAAAAAGGTTGAACTCCGCAGGAACATCGAGAACAAGTACACCAAGGCGGGTCTCACCAAGGTTGAGAAGATGAATCATAGGAGGAGGGTTGTGAAATTCATGAATAATGTGAATAAGAGGCGTAATGAGATTGAGATGCAGGTTAAGAACAAGAACAATAACAGTAACAAAAACTCTGTTATTTCAAACTACAACTCCAACGATAATTCTAACCTGGCTAAGAAGATGAAGTACAAATCTCGTGAAAACTTTGTGGAGGCCAAGAAGGTTGAGTTGAGGAATTTGGCCAAAAAGACTGATACGAACTTTGGTAGAAACATAAATCGTATGGAGACGAGGCGAAATGTGTTCAAACTTCGTGGTAGAATCAAAGGCGCGATTCGTAGAGATGAAGCCCTAAGTCGGTTATAAATATACAAAAAAGTAACTAAAATGAATCACCCCGACGACGACTGTACCGTGATTACCGACATGCCTCTCAGCGACGAGGTTGTCGATTTCATCGAACGGGGTCTTCACCGTGATATGACCGAGGAAGATGTAGAGAATTGGTGTGATAATAACCTTGATGGTCTCGCATCTATATATGAAAAGTATCGGGATACATACTTGTCATATGGACAGGCCGAAATGACTCTCTTTTTTACGCAAACTGTATACGGTCGAGATGACGCGATGGAGATTATTGGTAGTTTTGTAGATGGATTGTAATTTAAAGAAATAAACTCCCTTTATATTAATGACCAGTTGTGATGTGTGTTGTGAGAAATTCAATAAGATAAATCACAAAAAAGTTGAATGTCCCTTTTGTGATTTATCGAGTTGTCGCTCATGTAGTCAAAGATACATACTCTCTTCGTTCGAAGATCCACACTGTATGGGTTGTAAGACTCCATGGAATCGTGAATTCATAGATTCATTTTGTACGAAAGTTTTTAGAAACAAGCACTATAAAACACATCGTGAAAATATACTTTTCGAAAGAGAAAAACAATTGATGCCACAAACACAGCCAGAAGTAGAAAGAATTCTTCATATGAGACAATTGCGTAAGATTCTCTCCCGTCAAAAACAAAAACTCATTGAATTACATCATATACACAACATAACGTACGACACACTATCCATTCATCCCGAAGTTCTTGTATTGTACAGAGAAATGGAAAATACATATCGCCATTTAAATGAGATACGTAGTCAAGTTACGAGTTCGGATTTTGAAACGCGACATTTTACACGCCAATGTCCATCTGAGACATGTAAAGGGTTTTTAAGTGAAGGGTGGTATTGTGGATTGTGTAGTATGCAGTATTGTAAAGACTGTAATGAACCCGTGAGTGATGATCACGTATGTGATCCAGAAACTGTAAAAACTATGCAACTTTTGAACAAGGATAGTAAATCGTGTCCTAAATGTGGTACAGTTATACATAAAAGTAGTGGTTGTATGCAAATGTGGTGTGTAAACTGTCATACCGCATTTAATTGGAGAACTGGTGAAATAGAAACTGGTCGTGTACATAACCCACATTTCATCGAATTCAAAAAGAAGTTGATTTCATCCCGTGAGCATGGTGATATTCCATGTGGTGGGGTACCAACCTTTAGAGAATTGAGGGAAAATAAGGCATCAAATGAAATGCTTCAGTATATGATGTTAGTGAATCAATTAGAGCGTGAGCTTTTGTTTTTGAATATAGAACCAATCGATAACATATCTATGCGAATTTATTATATGTTAAATGATTTATCCGAAGAACAATTCAAAACATTTCTACAGCGACAAGAAAAGTTTCTCGATAAATCAAAAGAAGTGTATTATACAATTGAACTCATCTCTCATACATGTGGTGATCTTCTCAGGCAATATATTATTGAACCAAATAAGCACGATGAAATATTAAAACATATGGAATTAATTTTAGAGTATTCCAATGGTATATTTCAAATAATAAGATCTAGGTATAATTCAGCTACACCGAGACGAATCGATGTTTTATAGAAATCCACTAGTTATAAAAGGGTTTCTCTCTGAGAAGGAACGATACTATATAATGACATGCGCGGAAGATGAACTAGAGGATTCTAAGATAACATCCGGTAAAATTGTTAATGAGAGTATTAGGAAAAGTAAAACAGCGTGGCTTTCGAAAAATGATCCGGTAGTAAATAGTATCATTCAAAGGTGTCTGAAATACACTGATACACGCGCGATGAACTTTGAGAAGTTACAAGTTCTCAAATACGAAAAAGATGGTCATTACAAATACCACCAGGATTGTTTCATGAGTGATAAAAATAAACGAGTACATACATTCATTTTAGCTCTTAATGATAACTATGATGGTGGAGAGACACATTTTCCCAATCTAAATAAATCGTTTAAATTGAATGCTGGGGATGCTTTATTTTTTGACACACTCGATAAATGGGAGTGTATGACGTCCAAGGCTTTACATGGTGGGTTACCTGTAAAGTCTGGTGAAAAATGGGTTTGTAATTTATGGGTCAGGCAATACCCGTATTTATTCTAAGTAACTCGAACAGAATCCTTCACATTCTGGTGCATCTGCGTTAACCGCGCAACCAACTTTACATGCACCCGACAAGAATTGGTCGCAGCCTACTTTGCATTTTTTCTGCTGGTCTTTCATTTCTGGGTTAGACATAACATCTGGACCACAGTTTTCCATACAGTGTACATACGACTTAGGGTCACTAGTTACCTTTACCTCACGCATCAAACCCTCGATCATCGCGAGATCTGTGAACTTTATATTACCATTAACGCCATTGAGTTCAGCTACAAAACCAGACACATCCGGATAAGCTGGTTCAGGTTCCTTGGTCTCCTCGGACTCCTCGGACTCCTCAGTCTCCTCGGTCTCCTCAGTCTCCTCGACCTCACCATCTAGGTTCTCCGTCTGGGTTTTGAGGGCGATGATGGTTACGAGTGCGGCAACCAAAACCAAAACAAACCTCCAATCAATCTTCATTATTTATATATACTTATATTTTTTTACATCTGAACCTCACCACGCTCGATAATCTTCTTACGATTCTCGAGATGAAGCCCTTCGACTAAAGACTTGTTCTCGGCTCCATATGGAACGGCATATCCCTCATCGACCAACCATTTATTGACATTGGTCCATACCCCATCCTCTGAAACCCAAACCTCTCCGAGTACGCGACCAAACTTACCCCTAGAATCCGCCTCTGGGCATCTGAGTTCGATATCAACGTCATCCTTCTCAGATGCGACAGCCTTGAGACACCACTCCTTGAGCTTCTTCTTCGATAAGAGACCGAAGACCTTTTCCTCCTTATCCGAAGTACGAGACTCGGGTGTATCGATCCCTAGAAGGCGAACACGTTGCTTCGTGCACACATCGAATCCTAAGTCGATATTCACATCAATGGTATCACCGTCGACAACCTTCGCGAGGGAGGATACACGATAGATGAATGTACAGGGTTCAACGTTGTAAGAGGACATCTTATACTAATTCATGCGAGTAAAACTTTAAGTCTTTATTTTTGAAAGAAGATGAAATACTCTTCACTACCCTGATCCTGTGCTAGTTTTACATTTTTAATTATAAAATTAATACATAAGATGTATCTCGTACTTTTATTACTTCTGGGTTGTTTATTCATGTACACGAGAACAGATAACTGGTTATCAGATGCGTATAGTCTATATAACTATCAGGTGTATCCTTTTCATGATAAAATTTCCAGAGAGGAGAGACGTTACGTCAACTCTATCATAAAAAATTATGAATATAGTAAGGAATTTACAAATACGTATTCTATTTCCCCATATAGCTTCAGTATGTCTATTGAGAAGGAAAGTGGTAAAACGAATTTAACGAGAGTTAATCTCGGATCTACCGAAAGAAATATAGGTGGTTGTGTTACTCGTCTGTTGCGACATATTGGTATAAATGATATGCTATGTACACCTGGTTACAAATACTACGGTGTTGGTTGGGACTTAGAAGAAAGTATAATAAAAATTTACACTCTTCGTTATGACAAAATAAAAATTGAGTGTTACGTATATACAGTTTTACGAAACGATGAAAATGAAATAATCGAAACTACGTTTGATACTAAAAAGATATACGATGTTGGTGAAAAGGTTACAGTCATGCATAAAAGTGGAAAAAATGTGGAACAGATTAATTTATCAAGACCCGGAAGTATTGATACTAAAAACACTATAGCTAATAAGTGGATAAAAACCATGCAGGATCTGGGGTTTATATTTGATACGTACAGTGACTACGGTGGTAAAGTAAATTTATACTTCGATTGAATAGACTTAAAACTTTGATACATTCATAAAGTATGAACTGTATAGCTACCTTCTCCGAAAACAGTCTTTACAATATTAAACTAGCAAAGACTCGGCGGAATGTCCTTGAATCTATCTACCAACGACCAAGTATCGTAGAGGTGAGACCAATAAGGGAGAATCTGAGACTTCGTTTACGTTTCACAGAAGCGATAAAAGAAGCACAGGAGATGTGTGAAATAGATAAGAATTCATCTGAGTGTCATTGGGCTTGGTATGAGGTGGACGAGTTAGAAGATTCTATACTACGTCTATATCCCGATAGACGGTAACAATCGGGGGGTCGTCGTCATATCCATAATAACGAATTGATACTCCAAAAAGTTTCATCATTTCTGGATCAACATAGTCGTTAATTTCTCTTTTCCAATTTTTTATAGTGGTTTGAAAATATTCAATTCCATTATCTGAAAATACACAAATACGCATGAATGGTTTACTGCGTACCTTTCTCATGTATTCATGTACAGCCTCAGGTAAAGGTGATGCCCTCATGTATGCCGATTTAAGGATATTAATAACGTAGTATCCGTGTGAATCACAAATTATATTGACTTGCATTTCAGGGAACCCTTTGATAAATGCTTCGAAATCCGCATTACTAGGGAGGGTTGTGAATACAGGTGTATTCTGGCATATAACCTCGTCATGGTAACCAATACCGGGATGTGTATGAAATGACATTTCAGAATACCAAACTCTATCGATTTCAGGACCTTCTACACGATTTCGTTTTTTTGATGTGACAATTTTTGGTTTACTAAACTCAAAATTTTTGTATTTAATATTACCAGCAAATTCCCATTGTTTGACATAAGACAACTTACTCACTTCTTTCAAATCATGAACCACTTCACGGGACAACTGTATTCTCTTTCTTCTTACGACCATATTTGGACGCATGAGTCTGAATTTCATTGACACTACCTGTTATACACTGAGAATTTATCGAGTTTTGTTTTTAACTATAACCAATCCCTGTATTTCTGGTGGAAAATCTAAGAAGAATTTTCTCCTTTCTATAGAATTCCGTTCTGCAAAACGAGTTATTCCATTGATGTTTTCCCCAGCTATGAGTGCTCGAATATAATCCATAAAAGTCACATAGAATGTTGTACACACACCTATGCGATTATTGTTATTAGCTTGCAAGTTTGGACCGTTATAATATTTGGTCATTCTATTATTGGCATTCGTGACCCCCCATAACTGTTTGATGATTGGTACTACTTTCTGTCGCATGGTTCTACCCCATATAGAATCTCTCGATGCTTCGCCATGTGGATCAAAGACCCACATTCTAAAATTTGGTGCGTAAACACCAGGATCAACTAAGACACTCACGGCGTGACCAACTGTATCACTTCGCATAACAACCATAAAAAAGTGTACCTGTGTAGATGCAGATATTCTGGAAGATGTATTTGGTGCACCCCGACTTTTGACGATCGCCTCGATATTTTTTAATATACCATATTGATTGGTGGCTATAGTATAATCTAAATACGCAGAGACGACACTCGCATTATCAAATGTTTTTTGTGCCCTCTTCATGTACCGTGCGATACCTCCACATAGCGACCTCATACCCATACCCTCTACAGCTAGGTTCGGTAAATTGATCTCTCGTTTTCTATACGCCTTTGCCTGATTATTGTTACTATTACTGTTATTGGCGCGGCGTTTCTTGGTGCCATTTTTGGTCATGTTAGGCCCGTTGTTTACGTTCATGGGTGTGGGAGCCATCTTAACATATATAGAGAAAATTTTAGTTTCTTTATAAATGAAGTGGGATATTGAGAAAATAGTGAAAGAAGTCTATTCTGAATTGGGTCCTGGGTA
>Ga0114994_10002185_pt1 | contig 14233 bp, 10 predicted proteins | sample ArcticOcean_MG_C_9_FD_87043 | JGI IMG/M metagenome (GOLD analysis project Ga0114994, IMG submission 87043) | Marine microbial communities from western Arctic Ocean - ArcticOcean_MG_CB2_152 | ecosystem: Environmental > Aquatic > Marine > Oceanic | place: Arctic Ocean: Canada Basin | collected... | reverse complement strand
TCGCCGGCGCGGACGGCGTCGACGGCCTCGTCGTACAGCGCCGCGAGGTCGACGCCCGGCAGCACCGCCGCGACCATGGCCTGGTTTGCGGGCGACGCGGCGTAGAGCGGCTGCGCCCGCAGCAAGTCGTCGACGACGTGGCGGTAGGCGGCGATGGCGTTGGCGGTGTCGCCGCGGGCCGCGCAGCGCTGGCCCGTCGCGCGGTTGGCGAGCGCGGCCCGGACGGCGGCGACGACGGGCGCGTCCGGCGCCGGCGCCGGCGCCGGCGCCTCCGGTAACGGCGCCGGGGCGGTCGGTAGGTCCAGGCCTAATAAATCAACGACGGGCCGCGCGGGCGGCACCGGCGCGACGGGCGGCGTCGTCCCGCGCGGGCCGCCGCGCCGCCGCGGCGCGCGCGGCCGCCGGACCGTGAGCTCGAAGGGCCGGCGCGCCGTGGCCAGCAGCCGCCCGAGCCGGTCCGCGTCTAAATAAGGAATTGGCTGCCCGTCCAGCGCCGTGAGCTCGTCGTCGACGCGCAGGCCGACGCGCTCGAGCGCGCCGCCCACGCGCGACACGACGACGCGGCCGTTGTCGCCGCCCGCCCGCAAGTTCCGAGACACGTCCGGCGCGTCCGCGCAGCACACGCAGAGGAGCGTCGCGGCGTCCGAGTCCTCGCCGACGCGCAGCAGCATGCCCGCGCGGCCGGCCGCGGCGTAGAGGGCGCAGCACCAGTCGGCCGCCGTCTGCGCGTCGTCGGCCGCGAGCATCGCGAGCGTCGTCCGCGGCGCCGACGAGGGCTGCGCCGAGGCCTGGGCCGCCGTGCTGTAGACGGCGAAGACGTGCGCCTTGCCCTGGTGCGCCGGCTCGCGCAGGGCGTAGCAGCCCCAGACGCTCACGCCCTTGAGCGGCGCCTGGGAGAGGGCCGCCTCGTGCGGGGCCGCGTCCTCGGCGTAGCCGAGCTCGCAATTCCGTAACACAAAACTGCGGCGCTGCCAGCGCGCGCCGCGCAGCGACGAGGCCCGGCTCAGCTTGTAGAGCTTGCCGGCCTTGTGCGCGCGCGCGGCGGCGTCGTACTCGCGCGCGACGGAGCGCTGCGCCGGGTTCGCGCGCGGCCGGCTCACGACCGTCGGCCGGCCCACGACCGCCGTCGCGATGGGGGCCGTGGACGCGCCGTAGGTCGCCGTCGCGACTTGGGGCGGCGCCTCCGCGCCGCCGGTCAGGCAGTACTGCGTCGCGGCGTCGAGGTCGCCGCACCGCTCCGCGGCCGCGAGGCACAGGGACGTCTCGAAGCCCATCTCCTTGAGCTTCCCGACGACCTCGTCCAGCGAGCTGTGCCGGCCGCTGAGGCGCCGCTCGTCCCCCTCGAGGCGCCGCGCGGCCATCTCGTCGTCCGTGACGCCCCGCACCGGTTGCGGCGCCTCGTCCTGCGCGAAGAACGCGTCCAGGGCGCTCTCCAGGCCCTCTCCCCGCCGCTTCGCGGCGTCGACGTGCCGCGCCGCCGTCGGCACGTCCACGCCGGTCAGGTCCGCGAACTGGCGCACGTCGGGCGGCACGGCCGGCGCCGCGCTGAAGGGGTCGAGGTCCAGGAGGTCATGGCGCATGGTTTATGCGGTCTTGCCGACGTCGAGCAGGTGTGCGCTTATGCTTAAGGCGAGCACGGCAAAATTTCAGGGTCTTGCATAGATGCCGCTGCGACGCAGCTACACGAGAGCCACCCACTGCTCGATTTCGCGTCCGATGTCCTCTTTTTTGCGCACTATGTACGGGTTTCTCCTCGACTCGCAGACGCCTCCGATTTCCCGTGCTGCACCGCTCAGGCGGGCCCCTTGGCGTGAGGAAGCTCGTACCCCATCGAAACCCTAGCTAACTAGGTGATCTTGGCTATCTTGGCTAGTTTGCCAGCTGGGCGTAACGCGTTTGGCATTGTACCGCACGACAGCGGCAGCGAGTGCGAAAGCTGCCCGCACGCGTCGACGGCGTCGCGGCGAGCGATAACAGCTGCCCGGCTCGGTTAGCAGCCCTTCCCAAAGATGGCCGAAGAGGATGGAGGAGACGGCGGAAACGACGCGCCGCGCTGGGGCTCGTCCGTGGAGCAGCCCTACGAGGAAAATGAATTGGAGGACATGGACCTCGATCCGAACATGGCGGAACTTCCCTTATTCGCCGGCGCCAAGGCCAAGAAGATCTTCGAGGACATCAAGGCGCAGCGGGAGAAGCTCGAGAAGGCGCGGACCGACTACGAGGACCACGAGGAGCGGTACAAGGTGATGGTCGACCACCTGCGCAACGTGCGCCAGGAAGTGACCCACACCGAGGGCCTCGCCAGTGCGAAGCGCGCCGAGGTCGCCAGCGAGGACCACATGGCCCAGATGGCGAAACGGGAGGCCGGCCGCTACCGCCAGGAGCTGAAGCGGGAGCAGCTGGAGCTCGAGGGCATCGACAGCACCTTGAACGGCCTGCAGAACCAGGTCTTCGGGGCGAATGAAAAAATGGACGGCTTCAAGCTCCAGATGAACTGGAACCAGGAGGAGCTCGAGCAGTGGGCTTTGGCGGCCAAGCAGAAGGAGGAGGACAACCTGGCCATCGAAAAATATACCCGAGCCGACGAGGCCAAGATCAACCAGCTGGCGCTGCAGATCGAGAAGCTCACGAAGCGCGACCTGGCGGTCCAGGCCCAGGTCGAGGCCGAGGCCACGGAGACGTCCAGTCGGCAGATCGAACTGGACCGGACAGCGGAGGAGTTCCGCGGGCTGCACGCGGAGCGGCAGCGCCTCGTGCAGCAGTGGAAGGAGACCATCGAGGTGGCCGCGAAGCGGGATAAGGACATCACCAAGACCGCCACGGAGTACGTCGAGCAGAAGCAGGGCAAGGAAGTCGTTGATGTCGACTTGAAGGCGGCCCGGGAAACGTTGGAAGGCGTCCAGGCCCAGCACACGGAGCTCCAAACGGAGGTGACGGCGCGGGAGCGCCAATTACAAGAAAGGAGGGAGTTCCTCTTGGCCGAGCAGGAACGGAAGAAGCGCCTGGAGGAGGAGATCGACATCGTCCGGACCGAGCTGGCCAACTCCGCCCGGACCTTGAGTAGGCGGCGGGCCGAGATGGAGCGCGAGAAGGAGGAGGTCGAGGCCCAAAAAATGAAATTGGAGGCCGTGCGCAAGATCTACCACGCCGCCAAGAGGGACTACGCGGGGACGGACGAGAAGATGGCGGTCGTCGAGAAGGACGCGACGGCCGCGGAAAAGGTGCTCAAGGAGGCCGAGGCCGAGGAGGTGGGCGAGCAGCGGAAGCTCACCCAGCTCAAGGAGAAGATGTTCAAGGCCTCGCAACAGCTGTTCGAACTCCGGCAGACCGAGGCCTCGACCATCGCCGAAATAAGTGGGAGCCAGTCCCAGGTGAAGAACTTGCGGGGCAAGATCCGCGTCCTGGACAAGGAGTCGGTCAAGCAGCAGGAGTTGATCTACAACGCGGAGTACTCCATCCAATTGATGGAGCGGAAGTTGTCGCGGGTCCAGGGCGAGCGCAGCGACGAGGAGAAGCAGGCCCTCATGAAGCAGATCGAGCAGTGCGAAAACGATTTGAAGGAGGCCAAGGACCAGCGCAAGTTCCTGACCAACCAGACGCGCAAGGTCAACAACGAACTCAAGGCCTCGCGGCGCCGGGAGGAGGAGGTCGGCCGGGAGCGGGCCCAGCTCAAGGAGCAGATCGTGGCATTGGAGATGGAGGCCGACGCGTGCGAGGTCGACCGGAAGCAGTACGCCGTGCAAGAGCAAGAGGCCATGGTTTCTAATGATGTCATGCGCCTGGAGGTTAGAGCATTAAGGGACAAGCTGAGCGACCGCGCGGACAAGGTCTTCACGCTAGAAAATCGAAAGCAGCAATTGAAGCTGAGCATGGCCGAGCGCAAAAAGGAGATCGCCGTCCACGCAGACGTGCAGAGCGTCCAATTACGGCTCGCGGAGGAGGAGGTCCATAGTGTGAAGATGGAGGTGAACGGACGAAAGGCCCGGATCAACATGCTGGCGGCCAAGTACGAGACGCTGTGTAAGGCTTCTAGAGTACGAAACGACGACGGCGGCGAGCCGAAGAGCCAGGCCTACTACCTGATCCAGGCGGCCCAGAAACGGGAAGAACTCCAAAGGCAAGGAGACGAGCTCGACCAGGAAATTAGAAGGAGGGAGCGGGAGATGCGCGCGCTCGAAGCGACCTTACGGCACGTGAACGTTAGGAACACCAAGTACCGTACAAGTTTCCAAAAGGCCAACATGAAGAGCTCGGAGGCCGAGGATTTGAAACAACTCGAGGAGCAGGCCAAGCTCGCGGCGGACGCTTTGTTCCGGCGAAAGAAGGAGCTCCAGCGCCTGGCCACGGACTTCGAGGAGGACGACCGGCGGCTGCGGCAGGTCGGGGGCCAGTGTTCTAGGTTGGAGGAGCGGAACGGGCATTTAGCGGAGGCCAAGCAGCAGATGGAGGTCGAGCTCGCGGCCCAGGACGCGGCGCTGGCCAAGCACGACGAGCGGCTGGCGCGGCTGGCCGCGCTCCACCGGAACGGGGGCGGGGAGACGGTGCAGGAGACGCACTTCCGGGCCGAGGGCCTGCGCGACGCGACGAAGTCCGTGCTGCGGACGCTCGGGGACCTGGCGAAGGCTTACCCGGAGCTGAAGGACGTGCTCGGCGCGACACTGCAGGACCACGGGCTCCACCCCGAGCTTTTGGCCGGGTAAATAACTGTTTTCCGAGTACGACTTCTTTCGCCCCGCGCGTCGTTTTCGCCCCGGCCGCGTGCATTTCCTAGAGTGTCGTTGCGGTGCTGGGACTGGTGAGTGTCGCTGATCCATCGAGCGCGGACAAAACGGGGTTTTTTCACTTTCGCGAAGGAGCTCTCCTCAATGAGCCTTGGAGCCTCACACCCCGAATCGGGAGTAAGCGGTACACTGAACTCGGGCCTAAGCTTCCGTAGATGCCGCATCACCCACTAATCCTGCTAATCCTGAGTAGGCGTCGGTGCCGCGCGGCGGGTGACAGGGCTCGACGGTCGCGACGTCTTCGTGAAAACTCTACGCCCGCAAGCGACAGCGCTCGAGGCGCGCGATCTACTACGCGAGGCGGCCGTGCTCGCTCGCCTGGCGCCGCACCCGCACGTGGCCCGCCTCGTTGCCTGGTCTCTACCGGACTCGCCCCTGTGGGCCGCCGTAGCACACATCCCCGGCCAGGATCTGGAATCGTACCTCAGGGACGAGAGCCTCGGCGAGCGAATGGGCGCCGCGCGGTGGACGCACGACACGGCGCTCGAGGTGGCGCGCCACATCGCCGCCGCGCTGGCGCACTGCCACTCCGCCCGGGCCCTCGGCGGGCCCGTCGTGTTACATCGGGACGTCAAGCCTGCGAACGTCATGCTCGAGCCGTTGCCGGGCATAGCGCTGCCGTCGGCGAGTCGGTCGTACTTTTCGTTGGACGCCGCGCCGCCCCTGCGGTTCCGGGCGACGCTCGTGGACTTCGGGCTGTACGCGGTCGTGGCCTCGGATCGCCAGCTCACGGCGGACACCGGAAGCCCCCGGTACATGGCGCCCGAGAACGCCATTTCCTCAAACTACGGTCCTCCGGCGGACGTCTACTCCGCGGCCCTCGTCGCCTGGGCCGCGTGCGCCCGCAAACAGCCGTTCCGCGACCTAGATTCGAAAGAGCACGCGCGGCGCGTCATCGGCGGAGACCTCCGCCCGCCGTCGTTGGGCGCTCCGGCGCTCGACGCCCTACTAGCTCGCGCGTGGGCGCCCGATCCTGCATCGCGGCCGGACGCCGCCGCGTTCGCGGACGGCCTTGCAGAGGTACTGGTCGAGCTCCGCTTCGGCGAACTTCCTCCGGCGCCCTAGCCTCATTCCCCCCCGGAACTGTACATGTAGTCTAAGTAGTTGTCACACTGAATGAACGAATTGCTGACCACGCGCTCCGGACCGACCTTGCTTGTGTTGGCCGTGGCCCGGCTTACAGTGACATCCCCTCCAATGTTATTCATGAAAACCCGTTTAGCGATATTTGGCGTAAAACCCGCGCGAGGAATTCGATTTTGAGCTGCCTCCGTCGACATCGCTGCGCAACCCACACGCATTACCGTTGCACGCCACCGGTTTCGCCGCGACAGCGCTGCGCGACGCCAGCACGACGCGCTTCCTCCTCCTCCTAGCAGCGCTGCCCGCCACCATGGCCGGCAAGCGCATCATCACGGTCTGCGGCTGGGGCGGCTGCAAGTTCTACCAAAAGGCCAAGGGCGTCGCGACGGCGCTCTCGGCGCTCTACCCGGCGGACTACGACGCGCAGCTGGACGAGTCGGTCGACCGCGACACCTACCGCGGCAAGCTGGACCAGCTCCGCCAGAAGACGCCGAGTGATGCTGGCGCCCAGAAGCACACGGCCTCGCCCTTGGTTTTCCTGACGGAGGGCGGCGCCACGTCCTACTTGGGCGGTTGCGACGACACCGTGGCCTGGGCGCGCGCGCGCCTCTCGCCCGCCGCCACCTCTGAGAACGGCTTCAAAGGCAACGTGAACGACGGCTTCGCCAAGGACCACGGCTTCGATTACGATGTGGTCGTCATCGGCGGCGGCAGCGGCGGGCTGTCCTGCTCCAAGGAGATGGCTAAGCTGGGCGCGAAGGTCGCTGTGCTGGACTACGTCAAACCTAGCCCGCAGGGCACGAAGTGGGGCCTGGGCGGCACGTGCGTCAACGTGGGCTGCATCCCCAAGAAGCTCATGCATACGGCGTCCATCATCGGCGAGACCATGAAGGACGACGCGGCGGCCTTCGGCTGGGCCTCGCCCGACGTGACGCACAACTGGGAGGCCATGCGCGAGAAGGTGCAGAACCACGTCAAGTCCCTGAACTTCCAGTACCGCGTGGCGCTGCGCGAGGCCGGCATTAGTTACCTGAACAAGTTGGGGGAGTTCAGCGGCAAGAACACATTGAAATTAACGGACAAGAAGGGCAAGGTCACGGAAATCTCCGCCGCTAGATTTGTGGTGGCCGTGGGCGGTCGACCCAACCGCTTAGATATCGAGGGCGGCGAGCACTGCGTGGACTCGGACGACATCTTTTCCTTGGAGCAGGCGCCCGGGCGCGTGCTGTGCATCGGCGCCGGGTACATCGCTTTGGAATGCGGCGGCTTCACCAACGGCTTGGGGTACAAAACGACGGCCATGGTCCGGTCTATTTTACTCCGGGGCTTTGACCGGGAGTGCGTGGAGAAGATCCAAAAGCATCTCGTGGCGCACGGCGTGACCCTGCAGATCGGCGTCACGCCCACCAAAATCGTGAAAGACGAAAAGACGGGCGTGCTCACGGTGCATGGCTCGGACGGGTCGAGCAACGAGTACGACACGGTCCTCGTCGCCACCGGGCGCAAGGCCGACACGAGCGGTCTGGGCCTGAGCACGGTCCCCGGTGCGGCGGATGACGTCGCTGCGAACGGCAAGCTCGTGGCCGTCGACGAGCAGCTGCCCCACGCGCCGCACGTGTACGCCATCGGCGACGTGCTGGACGGAAGACCCGAGTTGACCCCGGTCGCGATCGAGGCCGGCTTGCGCTTGGCCCGGCGCCTCTTCGGCACGGGGAAGGACCGGATGGACTACGAGAACGTGGCCACCACGGTCTTCACGCCCCTGGAGTACGGCGCCATTGGGTTCGGAGAAGATGAGGCCATCGAAGCGTTGGGCGCGGACAACGTCGAGTGCTACATCAGCGAGTTCACGCCGCTCGAGCACACGTTAAGTGACGCACGGTCCGCGCGCGGCGACGCCGCCTTCGCCAAGTTGATTTGCGACAAGACCAAAAACCAAAAGGTGATTGGCTTCCACTACCTCGGCCCCAACGCGGGCGAGCTCACGCAGGGCTTCGCCGTGGCCCTGCGCAAGGGGGCCACCTACGAGGACTTCCGGGGCACCGTGGGCATCCACCCGACCGTCGCCGAGGAGTTCACCACCTTAACGGTCACCAAGGCCTCGGGCGCCTCGGCGGCCAAGGGCGGCTGCTGAGGCTAGGGACCGCCTCCGTTCTTGAATGGAGGCGCGCCTGCCGTTTGCTTAGCGAGCGGCCGGCAGCGTCCACCCGGCGCGCGCACCCGTGACGGCGCGGGACTTTATCCATAAGGTCCCGCGCCCGACCGCGCCGCCACCCTCCCTCCCCCACTCCTCCCTCGTGTAAACTTAGTGAGATACCCGGCCACCCACCCGTTCCCCCACGTGTACACTTTAGTGATATATACCCGGGGCTAGTACTTGAGCGCGGCCCAGGCGCCGTCGTGGTCCGACTCGGGCGTGTGCAGGTAGCCCGAGGCCACGACCGCGCGCGCGGTGGCCGCGAGCACGTCGTAGCGCCGCGGCGCGTCGATGCCGAAGGCCCCGGCGAGGCGCGCGAGGCGGTGGCCCAGCCCGGCCTCCGTCGTGCGCGCAAAGAAGTGCGTGTCCGCCGGATTGCGCGCGTGCGCGTCGCGGGCGCCTGCCTTCCACAGGGGCCGCAGCATGCGCTTCAAATCTAGCTTCTGCCGGTCCCTATCCAGCGCGAAGCAGTTCGTGTCGCCGCCCGCGACAAGGACGCTCCGCGGCGGCGGCGGCAGCGCCGCGACGGCCGCCGCGAGCTGGAGCGCGCGGTGGTCGTTGTCGCCCGCGGCGTCTAAATGTAAGTTGAGCGTGAAGAGGGGCCGCGCGCCGCGGCCCCGCAATCTAACGGCTAGCGCGCGTTTTTGTTCGGGTACGCCATCCTTGATGTAGAACTTCTCGTGCGGCGCGAGCTCCGCGAGCTTGGGCAGCGGTACGGCCTTGACGTCGACAGCCTTATACCGCCGCGCGTCGTAGACCGTGGCGAGGCCCTTGACCTCGGGGTCGCGCGCGACGGCGAAGCGCTGGCCCCCGGCGCCCAGCGCGCAGGCGACCGCGTCGGCCGCGCCGGCCACGTCCTCCTGCAAGAGCGCCACGCCGACGCCGCCGTGGCGCTGCGCGCGGCGCGCGAACCGCGCGTAGCGCGGGAGCAGCTCCTGCAGGTGCAGCGCGTCCATCAGGTTGTGCGTCAAAGCGACGAAGCGCGACGCGCGGTGGAAGAGCATCGTCGGCTTAGGCCTGCCGCCGTGCTCGCAGCAAACGATGCCAGCGAGCACGGCTATTGAAGCGGAGAGTGTACAATTGCTGCACGCTGCTCTGTGGAGCTCAATTTTTTCGCGATGCGAACAAATAGCCGGGTTTTTTACGATGCGGGTTTTTGCAAGAAAAGCCAGGTGTAAGAAACAACTTAAGGCGGCCCTCAGATACCTTTTGCTCCACGCACCGCGTGCTTTGGCCCGACAATCCGACAACCCGTCGTCATCATCTCGACATCTGAGCAGCAACGGTTGAGTGTTACTCGTATTTTTGCTGCCCTCCGGCGCGAGATGGCTGCCCTCGCCATCCTTTCGTCCGAGGCAGATGACGTCTTTGAGGCCGTGGCGGAGAAGCTGCGCAAGGCGCCCTTCGACCACACCCTAACAGCAGAGGACCTCAGGGGAGGCCGGGACCTGCGCGCGCTCCTCTTCGAGGTCTGCGCGGACATCGACGGCACGCGCACACCGGCCACGGCCGCCGACGCCGTCGCGCTGCTCACGGTGCTGGGCGCGCCCGTCGACGCGGCCACGGCGCGCGACGTCCAGGACGACGACCGCGGGACCCTTATCGCGTGCCTGCACTGGTGCCTGCGCGACCGCGCCACGCACAAGAAGACCATCTATGACGCGCGCCTGGCGCTGCCGATCCGCGCCCTCGCGGCGGCGACGGCGTCCACGCCGGTCGCGCGCGCCTCGACGTTAGCGTTTCGAGCTTTGAAGGCCCAGGCCTGCACCACGCAACATGAAGTGAGCGACGCGCCGCTCATCGAGGGGGTGGTCGAGGTCGGCGTGCCCCACGCGTGGGACGCGGCCCAGTTACTCACGATCGCGACGGCGGACACAAAGGAGACGCGGTTGCAACCGAAGCGCACCGTGGCGCAGCGCTGGGCCGCGGCCGTGCGGAAGATGACCGGGTCGAAGAAGCAACAACGGAGAAGCCCGCCGGCCGAGGCGATCCACCCCACAGAACCCGGCGTCGTGATGCCGCGCGCGCTGTGGGCCTGGCCCCGATCGTGTGAAACGGACGACATCGCGCCCTTCTGCTTCCCCGAGGGCCTGCGCGTCACGCGGGGTGCGGGCCTGGGGCCCGCGCCGGAGTTGGACGGCGAGCCGTTCGTCTTCGTGCAGCGCGGGGGCGGCGACGCGCCCCTCTACGGCATCTGCGCCCGGGAAGCGTTGTGTCGGCCGTTATTTGACGGCCACGCGGTCCTGGCGCGCTGCGTCTGTGTCCTGACGAAGTGCCCGCTGCTCCTCGACTTGCACGTGGCCGTGCTGCGCGACGCGTTAGCCGAGACGCGCCACGCGGACGACGCCACGCGCCGCCTGGTGCTCCGCGAGGTCTTCGGGCGCTACCGGCGCCTCGAGGCGCCGCGGCCCGGTCAACCGGTGCGCTTCGCCGTCGCGCGGCAGGAGCGGATGATGGCGATGCCGGCCCTCGACGAGGCGCTGACGTTCCTCGGCGACGGCTGGCGGCACCTACGGCCGGTCTTGGAGTGGACGCGGCGCGACTACGGGGCCATCGCGGCGTGTGCCACAACGAGCGTGCCCCGGCTCTTCCAGCTCCTGCCCGCACGGACCTGCCTCCACGCGCTGGCGGCCGTGCTCTGCGAGCTCCAGGTCGTCGTTGTGGCCACGGCCCCGGAGGCGGCGGCCGCCTGCGTCCACGGCCTCGCGGCCCTGTGCCGGCCGGTGCTGGTGGTGGGCGCGCGCGCGCCGGTCCTGCCGACGCAGCTCCACGCCCTGCTCGAGGCGCCGGTCCCGTTCCTGGTCGGGGCGCCGCGGACGGAGACGTGGGCGCGCTGCTTGGAAGACCGGTTGCCGCGGCCCGGGCTATTGATTGTGGACGCGGACCGCGGAGCCCTCGCGTACCACCCCGACGACGCCGACCTGGTGGAGCTGCCCGAGGCCCGGGCCGTCGAGGACGCCATCGAAGACCTTGTGAAAGCGTGTCAGCAGGGCGACACTAGGGCCGGCCGCCACTGCGGTCGGGTGGTCGGCCGCCACGTGGCCAAGCTTTGTATAGCCGCGAAGCCCTTCGAGGCGTCGCATTTTAAAAGGACGCGGCGCTCGATTTGTGAGCGGGCGCGGGGCCGCGAGTCGCTCGAGTTCGCGGAATTGGTGAAACGGGAGCTCGGCGAGCGCCGCGAGCGGGCGTCGGTCAACGACCTGCGCGAGAGCGTGGGCCACGCCTTCGAGGCGCGCTCGCCGCAATCGGAACTCGTCCGGGTCGACGCGCGCGCGTCGGCGGCGTGGGCGCGCGCCTCGACGCACCTGGACCTACGGGCCTCCATCAGGGCGGACCCGCTGCGGAAGGCTTTTTTCGAGCGCCTCGCGGAGTCGCAGGCCTACGCGGTCTACCGCGAGAACTTTCCCACGTTGTTCGCGGAAGCGTCGCCGAGCGGCGTCGAAGAGGACGTGGCGTCGCCCCGCGCGCTCTGCGAGACCGCGTGGCGGCCCGCGTCGCCGGGCTGCCCCGCCACGCCACCACCGCGGTCTCCGTCGTCGGCCTTCGGCGGCGACATCTCCCCACTGACTTTTTGTGCGAGTCCGCGGTAGTAGCCCGCTTGTTGTAAATCCCGAATCCGAGTTACTACAGCTTTGTAGTTAATATCTTGTCAATATCTTATCTTGACGGGTTTTCACGTCACGGGTTTTCTGACCAGTCACTTTATCCAGTACATGGAGTGTGCCTGCCCGCCGCTGCGCTACCACGCCGCTCGGCGCAGTGGTTTTTAAACTACGCCGGTGCTCTGCTGCCCTGGGCGCTGTCTGTGCCTGCCTCTAGAGTGTGCTGACACTGCTGTGTGTCTGGATTAAGTTGTGCTCATCAATTAAGGAGTCATAATGAAGGTCACGTACTTCCAGCTTTGGGCTCGCGGCCCCAGCATTGCCCTCGCATTAGAGCACGCCGGTGTCGAGTACGAAGCTATGTTCCCCGAGAATTGGAAAGAACTCAAGCCGACGACGCCGTGGGGCGCGTTGCCTATTCTCGAGGAGCCGATGAGCGGCAAAGTGATGACGCTCGGACACGAACTCGCAATACTAAATTACATAGAAAGAAAATGTCCGGCTGTGGCTGGTGCTGAAGAGTACGAGTAGGCCGTCTCGCAACAGCTCATGCATCAAGCGGAGGACATTTACAAGGCCCTGGTCGCCAAGCAGCCGACGCTCTACGAGAAGGATAAGGTCTCGACGGAGGCATTATCCGAGTGATGGTCGGGCGACGACGGCACGCTGCATAACCGCAAACAAGGGCTCCAAGTGCACCTCACACTCCTTGAGGGCGTTTTGAAGTCGTGCACGGGCACCGAGGGCTACCTCACGCGCGACGGGAAGTTGTGGGCGACCTTGCGCATGCTCGTGATGATCAAGGGTGACGTCCTGGCGCGTTACCCGGCGCTCGCGGCCTTCTACGGGCGGTTCGGGGCGAAGCGGCGACGCAGCGGGTCGTCGAAGCCGGCTGCCGCTTCCCGGGCCTGCTGAAGCAGTACTTCGTCGCCGCCGAGTGGGTTTTATGTGTCTATTGTTAAACTAGGAACCAGTCGGGTTCAGGCGCGCGCGCTTCGCTTTAGAAGCCGCCCCGTCCTTCTGGTGCACGACAAGCTCGAGCCACGGCTCGGCCTCCTGCGCCTGGCGCCGCTGCGCGTAGCTCCCGCGGGCGTGCGACTGGTCGCGCGTGGTGGGGACGCGCTTCACGGACGCCGCCTGGAGCTTGGGCGCGTCGCGCGCCGACGCCGGCGCGGGCGCGGGCGCGTCGGCCTCGTCGGCCGCGTCGACGTAGGCGAAGGAGGGCCGCATCTGGTAGGTGGCGGCGATCGGCGCGACGCGTAACACACCGCCCCGCAGGGCGCCCACGGCGTAGTTCGTCTCCGGCGCCACGGTCGTCGCACTCAGCGTCCGCCGGTCGAACTTGACGCGCTCGGGTGCCCGGTCGTCGAAGTGGGGGCCACTTGTCGTCGCGGGCACCTCCACCTCCAAGAGCTCGTTCCGCGGCTTGATGCGCGCCACGTCGAAGGGCTCGGGCCCGCGCGCGCGCGCACGCACGGGGTACTGCAGCAGCGCCAAGCCGGGCCGCCCGGCGTCATCCGTCGGGTCGCCCCAGTCCGCGAGCACGACGTCGATCTCGCGCACGACGGGGTCGTCGTCCTTCTTGTCCTCGTCCTTGCTGTCCTCCATCGCTGCGGCGGCAGCTGTGCTCAGCGACAAATGCTCCAAGAGTGCTGGCCAACAACGCTGTTGCAGCTGGCGTTTGTTCACGCGCGGCGGCAGTGGTAAGCGCGACAAATGCTTGACCCCACGGCGGCTGGGCGCGTTGCGTAAGCGTGATTTGGTGCGCTTTATGTGTTATGGCTCCCACGGGTTTTTATCATTTTTTTAAATCGGCTCGAGTTTTTACTAGCTCGCCGCCGCGCTTGTCCTCTTGTGCGCACGAACGTCTTCGACTAGAAGCACGGCCGGATTGGCGCCGCTCGCTTGCGCTTGCACGCTCTGCCTCATTGCCTAAACAAGCCTAGCTCCCTGGTACCCTCGACCCTGCATCGTGCGTCGTAGCGATGCCGACCCTCGTCGAGACGCCGACGTCGCCCTCCAGCATCGACGTGGACGACGAGACCTTTTCGCCATCGCCGCCGCCGCAGCGCCGGCACCAGCTCGATCTGCAGGCGACGGGCGAGGTCGCGGGCCCGACGGCGCGCCGCCGCCGCGACGTCTGGGTCGTCGCGGCGACCAACGTCGGCAACGCCCTGGAGTGGTACGACTTCGCGCTGTTCGGCTTCCTCGCGCCGGAGCTCGCCACGAAGTTCTTTCCCCCGAAGAAGCACCTGAACTCGGCGCTCCTCGAGACCTTCCTCGTCTTCGGGGCGGCGTTCCTGGTGCGCCCGCTCGGCGGTTTGGCCATGGGCGCGTTCAGCGACCGGCACGGGCGGAAGCGGGCGCTCCAGCTTTCCGTAGTCGCGATGAGCGGCGCGACGGCCTCCATCGGTTTGCTGCCGACCTACGCCATGGTCGGCTCGCTCGCCACCTGCCTCCTGGTGCTGTGCCGCATTATTCAGGGCCTCTCGGTAGCTGGGCAATTAACAGGCGCGCTGATTTACCTCGTGGAGTCGGCGCCGCCCGGCCACGAGCACCTCTTCGGGTCG
>Ga0114994_10002178_pt1 | contig 14245 bp, 18 predicted proteins | sample ArcticOcean_MG_C_9_FD_87043 | JGI IMG/M metagenome (GOLD analysis project Ga0114994, IMG submission 87043) | Marine microbial communities from western Arctic Ocean - ArcticOcean_MG_CB2_152 | ecosystem: Environmental > Aquatic > Marine > Oceanic | place: Arctic Ocean: Canada Basin | collected... | reverse complement strand
TGCGCGTCGCGCACGCGGCGCTCCTCTGCGACGCGGGGCAACTCGACGCCGTGCTGGGGCACTGTGCCGCCGCGCACGCCGCCGTCGCCGCGCGCGGCCGCAGCCGCGCGGCGCTCGCCGCCGCCGCCACCCTCGAGGACCGCGTGCGACGGATCGCCGCTGCCGCCGCCGCTCCGTGCGCTGCGCCCGCGGCGACCACTGCGCCGTCAGTCCTCGATAATCTCGGGTCCTGGGCCAGCGGCCGCCTCAATGCGCTGACCGCCTCCGAGGCAGCGTCTTCGCCAACCCCCGCCGCCGCGCCCGCTGCTGTGTCCGCTGCCGCGCGAATGCCGCCACCCGCGCTCTCCGCGCTGCGCCGTGCGCGGACCGACGCCATCGACGCCAAGCCCGGGTGGTTCCGACGCAAGCTTTCCGCCGTCATCTACCCGGACGCGACGCGCGTTGACTTCGCCGAAGCGTCTGCACCGGCGGCCTACTACGACAAAGACTGTGGTCGATGGATCCTCCCCGACACCGATAGAAAGGACGAGCACGCAACTGCTGCCTCCCCTCCGCGCGCCCCGCCGCCGTCGGCGTCGATGTGCCCCCCGGGGCTTGCGCCCGCGCACCAATATAGTCCCCCGCTGCCCCCGCCGCGGCGAGCTGCCTCGACGTCCGCCATGACCGCCGATCCGCTTACCGCCATGATGGCCCCACCGCCAATGCGCGCCACGCCAAGTGCCCGCCGCGTCGGAGATGCCATGACAATTCGTGCGCCACAATCACAATCAACACCTTCCTTCGCCACTTTTGCGTAAACGAGGGAGGCCTCCATCGAGATCATGATCAAGTTGCAAGTCGGCGGCCCGGGTTGAGGGGGAAGCCAGGTCACGAGTCCGACGAGTCTTAATCGATCCCATAATGCCGCGTGACATTGTCAAGTGGCGAAACACGTGGCGGCGGACAAAGCTTTTGACTGACTCTCTGACGAGCACACTAAGGGCATTTTGAGTTTTACCTAGAGGTCCGGTCCTCAGCCCCTAGGGCGGCGGCCGGCCGTCTTACTCCTCGGTAGCGTCTCAAAATGAGGCGTTTTTGCATGAAGTTCCAGAGAGTGGTCGGTAGCCCCCCCCCCTGGCCAGGGGACGGTACGATGATGGTGCGAGGGAGAGCGCTAAATTCGCCAAAAACCCGTTTAGTAGATTTAGTCACGTGCGCCCGGCCGGGCCCGGCTATGTGACAAACCGTGTCGCCGTGCACGTTGTCGAGACGATTTGAGCGTTCAAGTTGCCTCGCTTCACCGCCTCGACCAGCACTGAACCACACCGGGCAGCCTTGAAATGCACCGGAACCAACGACTAATTCTGACCCCGGTCACGGTGCCACAGTTACGCCGGAGAGGAGCGGAACCAATTTCCGGAACCAGATTGCCCTATTTGCACTACTAGAAGTATACGCTGCGGTCGCTGGCCGCCCCCTTTTGGCCCCTTGAAAACAACCCCCTTAAGGGTCTCTAACCGCAGTACAGGCTAGCGGGGGGACCTCGTTTTCGTCGCGCGCCGGGCACTTGAAAAAATTTACCATCATGATTGCACCCTGCCGGGCTTCAAGTTGAACGTCAACGGCCAACTTCAACTCCCAAACTATACACATTTGCTATCTTGTTTTCCATACTGGCCTGAGCCTGAGGACGCTGCGGCGACGGTCCACATCGTGATCTCGCCGGCCCGGGTTAGCTGCGGCCTTCGCACTTGCCCCCACTGGCAGGCTTCCCGAGGGCCACTGGCACTCCAGCTAGGGCATGGAGCCATAAATCCACTTGTACCATGATGAATGTGCTATTTAATTTAGAAGCTAGAAGTACTGCTAATTTAGAAGTTCAAGTTGTTCAAGTTTACTGAGTAAGTATCTTCGAGTTATGCAGCCACGACACATTTGGCGCACAAAGTATGCAAGCAAGCTTGTCCTGGACTATAGATCGCGCTTCCAATCGTCTGTCTCCCAGAGCGGATGCTGCAGGAGTGCCTTGAGCAGCTGCGTTCCCCTGAGCGCTGACGTTAGTGGGAGGTGGCCCTTCGGCGCTTCCTGTAACGTGTAGAAAAACTCGGACTGACCGAACCAGCGGCGCTTGCGCGCCTGGCCGGTGGCATCGTCCTCGGTAGTCCAACCGATCTTGTCGCAGAAACGGTCGAAGACGCCCTTCTGGCGGCGCCAGACATCTTTCTGGACCGTGTACCCAAACTTGCCGTCACTGTAGTGCAGCCACAAGTTTTCGACAGCGCCGAGCGCGGCGGCGTCGAGCATCCGCGCCTCGGTCCAGTACACGTAGCCACGCTTGGTAGCATCTGCGCCGGCAATCTCGATCAAGAGGTCGCGCGTAGTCTGGTCCGCCGCCTCAAAGTTCCCGGTGCGCAGCTGGTCGATCAACGGTGTCGGGTCGATGCCGCCGGCATCCTCAATCGTTACGGCGGGCCGCGGGCCCATCTCCATCGCCTGCGGTGGCTCGGCGAGCGCTGCGGCCAGGCGCGCGGCGTGGGGGCGCGCCGCGGGCGCGGCGGGGGCGAGTGCAAGCGTCGGGCTCAGCCAGAGGAGGCATACCGCCTCGGTGCGCCGCGACCGACCCATGTTGATCGTGTCTATTAGTGTAAACGCTGGTCGGGTTCTGCTCGGCCGCTCGCCGCTGCGGGGTTACGCGCAGTGTGCCTTGTCTACATGTGCACGGCCGCGCGGCCGGGCGTGGCAGCGCCCCACTAGCTTCGGACCAGATTCCTTAGAATGCGCGCAATGGACGTCATGGCCTTCGGTTCTCAGCATCATGATGCGTCGATGGCGAGGGGGCGGCACGGCGAGCGACGCTGCGCGGGCGACGGCGCCGCGTGACGCCGAACATAGGCTTCCTGTGTCAGCCTGCAGCGCTGCCGGCGCGTTTGCCAAGACCTCGAGTGTTTCTTGCACTGGCAAGAGCGGCGGGAACCCCGAGTGTGCCTGCTGCAGGCAGTAGTCACCATCTTTTCCCTCGGCCGCTCGTCCTTCTTTATTCGCATACATCGTGGCCCGCGGAGTTCGATCGTGACCAGCGGAGCGGGGCTGGCGAAGACCACTCAAATACCCGCACGTACATGTAGCAAAGCGCAGCGCCGCCCCCCACTGGCCCCGAAATAGAGCTACCCGCGCCAAAAACGCCCAGCAACTCGCTGAGTACTGCCTTCAGCTTGGCTGCTGCCGGAACGCGCGCGCCCCCCGCCGCCCCGCGCGCTCAGCCGTGACGCGACGTGTCGTCAACGTGCTCTTTTACTACTTTGGCGGGTCAACCAGGACAAACCGTGCGTCTCCCCGTCATGGGTTGAAGACGTTCGGCGTGGTCAATGGCCCGCTTCCCTGAAGTCGATACACCACCGACGGCTCCCCGATTACACGTGCGGGTCAAAGTTATTCGGCGGGAGTGCCGGTCTCATTTGCCTGCGACCGGTGTGTACTGTGGAGCGGAGCTGATCTCGCCTTGGGAGGCGTTGGCGCTTGAAGCGCAAGCTTGCCCCGGCGCCGCCCCTCGGTGCGCGGGCACACCTAAGCTGTCCCTCAGTGAGCCAACGCAGACTGATCCATCTATTCCAAGTTCCGTTCCACCTGTGCGAGTTGAGTGCCGTCCGGCGGGTCGAAGCTCAACGGCTCCTCTCCTGACAATAGACCGGGTCGAAGTACAAACTCACCTTACCAACTCGACATCGCGCTTGGTGCCAAGGAGCCAGCGACCAGTTCCACATCCTGATAGAAGGGCATCCCTTTTTAGGACGCTATCGAGGAGTTTACAAGACGGCCGGCCGCCGCCCCAGGGGCTGGGGACCGGACCTTTCGGTAAAACTCAAAATGCCCTTCTTAGTGTGCTCGTCAGAGAGTCAGTTGGAAGCTTTGTACGCCGCCACGTGTTTCGCCAGTGACAATGACACGCGGCCGCATTCTTTTTGGAGGCAGATCCATGCGACCAGCTTACTCTGTCCTAGCCCGACGGATGGGTCCGGACGAGCGGGGAATTAGCGGGGGTGCCTAGGCCGGGGGGGCGCGCATCGTAATTAACCCGAACCCAATGTAGTAAGCTCAAATCATGATACCCACAGGTCACGGTTAAGCTAAATTTCTTGCAAGGGCGTTAAATTATACTCACCGTGACTATAAGAATAGGAGGGGTTTAGTATGTATCAGTCACGGTGGCGCTACATGTAGTACGGCAAGCTAGGTCTGTGATGCCGGAAAAGATGATCGCGGACGCCGCGTTCAGCGGGGCTTCCGAACGCGCACGCGGTTAACCAAGTCGCTTCAGAGCCTACTAAGGAATACGATCGAGCCGCCCCAATTTACCCAGCTGATGGCACTGGGTTGGTTGGCTGCTTTCCTATACCGGTATCTGGGCGCAGATCTGGGCGCTAGGCCGGTAACCCCCCCCTCCAAGCTTACCCTAGCCTCTTCGCCCCCCCCTAAAAACGCGCTAGTAAATCCGGCTCTATGTCTTTTTTGGAGGCCCGGGGTGACATGAGTATCCAAGAGATATCAGTAATCACTATTTCTGTAGTCATCGTGGTGAAGCGACGCCACATTCGAGTCGGCTCGACGATGTATCGCGATGACGTGGTCGCGGACAACATGACAGGCTTCACAACCAGTTCCTATGGTCGTGGCACATCGGAGGGACCACGCAAAATCTTCAATCTGGCGTTCTAAATTAACTTGAAGACTCGGAATCGCCGCCGCCGTTTTTAAAAAGCGAACTTGTGTTTGATGATTGGTACTTGGAACAAGGCATATTCATTTTGCAGAACTCAGTGTCCTGTTACGGTCCTGAAAACCCGTTCATGTTTTCTTCAGGGCTTAGATGAGAGCGACTATAGTTATTCGACCCATAGATGAGAGCGGGGGGTAACCATTTCATGTATAGGGGTATTCTCCCCATGAGTAGCCTGGGCCCCTACGCTTCCCTAGGCGTGCGCCTCCCAAAACCCGAATTGACTATAGTTTTTCGTGCACAGATGAGCTGCGGCCGCTAACAAGCCTACGTACCTGCTGGCGGGGGAGAGCCCCCCATACGCTTCCCTAGGCGCGCGCCTCTCAAAACCCGGATTGACTGTAGTTTTTCTCTCATAGATGAGAGGATCATGGCGGAAGACGCACACGACAAACAGGTTGAGATCTGGAAAGTTAAGAAACTTGTGAAGTCCCTGACGCTCGCGCGCGGCAACGGGACCTCAATGATATCTTTAGTGATACCGCCACGAGATCAGATATCACGTGTCGCCAAAATGCTGGCTGACGAGTATGGTACTGCCTCAAACATTAAAAGTCGGGTTAATCGTCTTTCAGTACTTGGTGCCATAACAAGTGAGCATTATAGAATGTGTCAAAGATATAAATGATTATCCATAGGCACCCAGCAACGGCTGAAATTGTATTCACGTGTTCCACCTCACGGTTTAGTGGTATACTGTGGAACTATCATGACTGATGAAGGCAAAGAAAGACGTGTCAACATCGACTTTGAGCCGCGCCCCCCAGAGCTTGTCCCATAGTTCATTCTCATATACATTGGTTGCAGATTCAAACCAATTAATACTTCCCTTTACTTATGCGACAACAAGTTTCATACGGAGGCTCTAGATGAACTCTTGGAAGATGACGAAAAGTTCGGGTTCATTATTATGGATGGCAACGGGTCACTTTATGGCAATACGAGTCAATATCGCAATGACCTGATGAAGTGTGTTATAGGTACGCTGCAGGGCAACAACAGGGACGTGTTACATAAATTTTCAGTTGACCTACCCAAGAAGTAAGAGCATGAGCTATAGTCTGATTTCCGAATTTTGGGCTATAGGCATGGTCGTGGAGGTCAGTCTGCTCTCAGATTTGCACGTCTCCGCATGGAGAAACGTCATAACTATGTCCGAAAAGTAGCAGAACTAGCCGTGCAGATGTTTATTACTGCAGACAAACCTAATGTGTCTGGACTTGTGTTAGCGGGTTCAGCTGATTTCAAAAGCGAGCTGCACACGTCAGATCTATTTGACCAAAGACTTGCGTCTGACTATCAGTGTTGCGATTGAAATGGCACCGTCATCAACTAAACTTAGGCGCATTGTAATCAAGACGGTTGATGTCAGTTATGGTGGGGAAATCGGTTTTAACCAGGCTATTGAGTTATCAGCAGAGACGCTCGGGTCTGTGAAGCTGGTTCAAGAGAAGCGTTTATTACAAAAGTTTTTCGACGAGATTTCGCAGGATACTGGCAAATATTGTTTCATGGTTGTTGACACGCTGCGTGCACTGGAGCTAGGCGCAGTGGAGACCCTAATTGTATGGGAGAATCTAGATATTGATCGCATCAAATTGCGTAATCACGCAGCGTCGGAGGACAGAGTACTGCATCTTTCTAAGGAACAACAAGCACACGAACATTATTTTCATGACAGTGTATCTGGTGTTGAACTTGAAGAGATCGAGAAATTGTCGCTGGTTGAGTGGCTTGCAAACAACTATAAGTCGTTTGGGACAACCCTTGAGTTCATCACCGACCGTTCCCAAGAAGGCTCACAGTTTTGCCGAGGTTTTGGTGGCATTGGTGGTATACTACGTTGGCGAGTTGATTTTCTTGAAATTGACATGGCCGAAGACACGACGGGGGAGTGCACTTAGGATTTAAACCCAACTGCGCAATGTCATGACGGGACAAGGAGAGCCTACCTTCACTCGTTTCTTAAATGAGCTCGCTTACCCCGGGACCATGACTTCCCGGGCTGTTCGACACAAATTTACTACGGGGCATGACTTAAGCGTCACCGGCGAGATGGCCCGGGCGAAGCTAGCCCACAAGAGACCACGCTAGGTCCGGCGGGCTACCCGCCCAGAATTCGCCCGGGTCACAGTGCGAGCGGCCGCGGCTGTGTTTTTCGCATAACTTAGAGGCGCGCGAGGTGGTAACAAAAAAAAACCAGGACCGTTTTTGACGCTTGCTATACTTGAATTAGAGTTAATACCGTAGTGTCGTTCGTAGCAAGTTTCGGGGCTTAGGCTATTAAACAGGAAACGCTAGGCCACTTTTTTCATTTGGGGTCACGTCCCTTCCTGCGGCTTGTGGATGGTGGCCCGAACCCCCTCGTAGCGCCCAAATTGAGGTTTTCGATCACGCCCCTGGCCCCTTTCCAGATGGGTAAGTAGGCCTTCCGGCTCGAATTGCCCCCCAACCAGACGTCTAGTTATAGCGATAGGGCAAATTTGGGGCTCGGTGTCCACCTCCGTGTGGTGGAGGTCGACCACAAACGGTGCTTGATTTGTTCCAACTTGAATGTTTGTTGTGGCGCGGTGCAAGTCGTGGTGCGCGGGAGTTTACTGTAAGAATATAAGAGTAGGTATATATAGGGCTGAGGCGATCCTCCATGTCAATCGCACTTGCCATATACTTGCATGTGAATGAATTATCAGAACTTGAACTTGAAGTACTTCTATCTCCGAGGGTCTCGCACTGGGCTCTCCACTGGCGGTTGGAGAACACACCATGTGACTGCATGCCCGGTACCAGCCCAAACTCACCACACGGGATTCTTACTGAGGAGGTCACATCACTCAAGCTGTGCTCCTAAAAATTGGACTCGTGCTACAGCTGTGTACAGCAATTGCGTTTGACATGCAAATGAAGCCACAGGCGGAGTTAATTACAACATTGGACTGGCTGAACCACTCTGAGGTTGTTATTGAAGACACGGGGACGTCGAAACTGTTCATAGCGCTCGTGTTGTGCCTACATGAGTTTGCGGGACGCTCAATCTGCTGCCCCAATCTCAAGATAATGGTTCTACTGGTATGCCTACTTGACTAGACGCGGGGAGCTTAGATAATGAGTCGTTGGTAGATGCACAATGAGTGAAACTTTTTTGTTTGGGATGATGTTGTTGTTTACGTCGGGGCAGGTTTGCCATCAGAAGCGGACTTTTCCTTGTCCGGTGATTCGCATGGGCTACTGAGGATAGATCACAATCATGATTCTTAGAAGGTAGTATTGCTGCAAACTCTCGCAATCTAATCTTGCCATCGTGCCTTTGACTTGATGGGGTTGGTTGTGGAGCGCCAAGAGGCTGTGCTGCTGGTGGACGACCTGGGAAATGCTTGTCTGCACCAGCAAGTTGAACTGCCGCCTCTCTGGAGAAGAACATAGTGACAAGGGCTTCATTGTCCACTCCGCTGCTATGTGTTGAGCTCAAAAAATTCTTTCCTAGTCTTCTCAAGTCGGGGGTCGTATACCCACAAACATCCTGTCCCTCTTTGTCAACTTCTGCTGTAAGTGGGTCCTCGTCGCCAGGGGGCATGCGAAATGATTCAAAGAAGCAACCCTCGGCGCTATCACGCTCTTTGCCTGAGTGTGAAATGAGGCACCATTGATGAGTTGGACTCTGGAATTTAACTCAAGATTCCAATTGCCTGACATGCCAAAGTATGATCCGCAGCGTCCTCGATGGCGCTGACCTGATTTGGCATCAAAACCCCCCGTATGCTTCGCGTAAGTGGTGTACTCCGCTGCGCCGCTTGACTTTCGGCTGCGTTAGCCTCTGCTGCTGCACCATTTGCAACAACAAAAGGGTACTTGAGTAGATCATTGGCTGCTGGGCGTCTTCTTGTGTCGCGAGAGAATGTAGCAAGGAGCAAGTTATTCAGCTCAATGGATAACGTTGACCTATATAGTTCAAGTAAACTTGACACTTGACCCCACTCCACCCCATAGCAAAGACATACAGAGACCACTGAAACTTACGGCATGGGAGGAGGAGATTGAGCGTTGGCTATATGAAACATGAGTGCAGCGGGCGTTCCGAGGCGAAGGTTTTTCCACGGAGGCTGCCCAGTAACCATCTGCAGGATTGTGCACCCTACACTCCAGATATCAGCCTTGCGTCCATGTCCTGTTTGTATGATAACTTCGGGTGCCATAAAGTACGGTGTCCCTCTGAGTGAAAGGTTACTGTTAGTTATCGTGCCCATTGAGTCCATTCTTTTTGAGCTGCCAAAGTCTGCGAGCTTAATTGTACCTCGATCATCAACTAAAATATTTGCTGATTTTATGTCGCGATGAATCACTCGTTGTTCGTGCAAATATTTAAGACCAACAAGTAGTTGAGCAACGTATTTGCGCACAATTGCTTCCGATAAGCGACCAAATTTTGTAACCAGTGCCTGAGACACTATATAATTGACCGTGAATTGTGCCAGGCAAATTCTGCACTGCGTTTGTGCTTGGATCGACCCACCGGGGACCCATTCTGTGAAAATATAAAGCAATTTGTTTTCATCACAGATATCGGTGCCAAGGTACGTCACAATGTTAGGATGCTGCAAGGATCGAAGCAACTCTATTTCCCCTTGCATCTGGGCCAGTTCCTCCAGTTCTTGCCTGAGTGCGATTTTTCTATATTCTTGAACAGGACACTGAAATGTTGCTCGTTATTGAATGCCATCTCTTTGATTGCGATAATTGCACCACTCTCTTCCTCGAGTCCAAGGTATACCCGCCCATTCGCTCCAGTGCCAATCAGATCACCTTTTCGCCAAGACACATACGAATTTCTGGAACCATCCCCGCCCCCACGAAGCACGTGGGATTCTCGCAGAGCAGACGATAGCCCAAGCGTCAAGGTTAATGACTGGTCTGAGGTCTGAGGCCCTCTTATGGGAATCGACTCGACTTTGCTGGAAATACCACAACCCATTAATTTAGGTCTCGCAGCAATACAAACGGCACTTCCCAGTACTGACACCTCGCAGTCCTCGCCGTGCGAAATAAAAACGGGATGATCCGAACTGAGAGGGCATTACGCAGGGGGTAGGTAGCCAAAAACGGGATGATCCGAGGGCATTATGTAAGGGGTAGCAATTGTCACTGGATCCTGGCGTACAATTCCTACCTAGATAAGATATTATATTACCGTAGGTATATTACCTATTCACTAAACCTACTAGGCCTGGGCATGTGACTCAGGTTGTAATTGAGGATTACCTAGGTATATTAGGATATCACTGAGAGACAAAATACCAGTGACAACATGCCCCTTACCCTGCCCAAGGTATGTTGGAGGACGACCCCAACGCCAGAAGCAGCGGCACCGACGCCGCCGCTCAGGCTGCGGTAGATGATACCCGCGCCAGCTTTCGGGACAGGGGCAGTACTTAACCGCATCCGTTCTTCCGTCAGGGACCTTTGCCGGACTCCGTTCAGCGCTATATACAACTCCCATATGGGTTGGGTGGTGTAATTCGGCCCCAAACCCCCCCCCCGGGGGAGGGGGGGGGGGTTGTCGTCGCATGCTCAAATAGCCCTTGTATTTGTTATAATGAGATATCCCTCTAAGTTAACCAGCCTACTCAGGCAGCTCTACTGGGGCAACTGCACTGCCAGTGGGCACTGGAAATTGCCAGGGGCCACAATCAGGGTAGTCAAACAAAGAAGGGTATCTGCCGCTCAGGGGTAGTCCCAAGCGCGCAAATTATACCCCTGCCTATACGTTGGTTTTACTCGACAGGCTGTGGTTCATTAATTATCAGCTCGGTGCATCTGCATGCGTTTTTGTCATATATTCTTGCAAAGACATGCCAGTTCTTTTACGAGGCACTGACCGTGGACTCGTGCTCTCATCCAGTGCATGGTTTGCGGTGCTTATCTCTTCACTCGCTGCTCCAGAGTCGCCGGCTTCTGGGGCATTTAAATCGGTATTGAGCTTGGCTCTGTTGCACATTGGCTGTGCCTGTTTGTGTGTTCGCTGACCAAAACCTGTGTCAGTAGTCCACAGCATCGTCGGTTTCGTTGCACGACGTTGAAATACAGCATGTTCTGCATCATCATCGTCATGTTGCCTAGTAGCCAGTGATTAGCATGCTGCCAAAATTATAGCACACGGAATTCGACTCGTCTTGCAGTTTCCTTTCCCCATGAGTCATATCAGCAAGGGAATTTTCTCGCCGCTTTGCCTCATTCACAAAATGTAGAGTAGATGTGCGCGAAGGCGCTTCGGTGTCACGGATTTTACGCGCATCAAGAGCATTCTTACGGAAATCCTTGAGTTTTTCACAGGCTTGACCTACACATTAGCAGATTGATGGTATCCATGCAGTCAAAGACGTTGACGCTGCATTTAACTAAGCAGCTTGCGTGTAGCGCCGCATTCTGCCGACGCCTCCGCGGCCACACTTGCATGGAGCTGCGTCTGTTGTGCTCTCATAAGACTCGAAGCAAGAGTATCGAGATTGCGCTCAAAAGAATTATCATTAAGTTTAACACACGCATCATGATTATTATCCACCTGCGATAATATTTATTTGTTAGCATGAATAAGAGCTCATGTACTTCTCGCTGATCATGTAGACCTTATCTATGGCAGAACGAATTTCTGCGGTTGTGCGGACTTTCGTACTTTGCGCAATCAGAAGCGCTAAGTATGCCTGGCGTGCAGCAGATACCTCGTGCTCGTACCGAGTTCGAATTTGACCATGGTTAAGGCGAGCTACTATTGTCGTTTGGCGCTCCCGGAATCGTGCCTGAGCACTAGTATGTTATGTCTCACAAGAAGTTTCACTCGGGAGGATCACAGCCTCGCTGCGCTTCCGTCTTGAATTGACAAGCCTTGCAACATCACCTTCTGAGTATCTTTCGCTAGCCTTGCTGAATATTTTTGTGTCTGTTATATCCTGAGCAGAATGACTAGAAGCACCAAAAACTGCCTCTCGCATACGCGCTTTGCGTTTGCTGACCTCCTCTGCCGATGGTATCTTCTGACGCGCAGCAAACATTGTACTTTGCCACCTATCATCAACCATGCATGATACTGCTATGCAATAACACATAATCAAGAAACTTTATTGGCACAGAGTGTACTCATTTAGCTCGTCAGATGTGAACCTACAGTGGCGAAGGGGGGGGTCAACACAAACTCTTGAATTCACACCGTCCCAGAACCGATGATTTGAGATAACATTCATGCGCCAAAGGCGTGTATTACGACCGATGCGGAGCAAGAGCGCTTTTTTGGTCTGGAATTCCCCCAGTGCATAGGAATGTTTATATTCCCCCACGCCAATAATTTCGCAGACCTGTTTAAAATCATAATGGCGATGGGGCTGATCACGCAGACCTTGTATTGGGGTTCACAACGCAAACCAGGTGCTTTACCTACACAAATGCCCATTGAACCGATACAATGGAGCATGAAAATCAAACGCACCCACACCAAGACGAACAAAGCAGCCAACAACCGCTATATCAAAAAATGGTTCTTCCACCCACTTCTCGAGAAGTTTGCGGGGCAGGCGCAATTTATTGATTGCCATATTTTTATTTTCGTGCCAATTGTTTTTACTGGAATGATGCAGTTCATCGTTATATAATTGAGATCCCAACATCACGTCCTATGTGCCACAGACCTCGCAAAACTATAAAAATAGGACGAGATGGAAATAAAGAGACAGATGGGTGAGGAGGGGGGAATAGTCATCTTTAAGCATGCACTGGACATGACAGCTTTCTCTGGCATGGGACAGGAGGCGTCCAATTTATCTTCATGTTCATCGCAACCTTGCCGATCAACTTGGTGGTCTATCTGTGAATCATATGGAGGTGAAGCATCATGATGCACAGGAGCAAGAAGTCTACCACAAATCATCTACTCATCAATATTCACAAATATCTAGCCCACCTGGTTTCCCCCTGATCTAGAGACGCCAGCTTGAGTTGCTGCAATCCTATGTTCATGAAATGAAGTAGAAGATCAAATAGCAGCGGCGCTGGGCAAACGGCGCTGCTCCGCCTCTTTTCGTCGTTCGTATTCTTCAGCTTCTTCCATTGCTAGTTCTATTGCCGTTTTGGGGGGAAATATAGCAGTGCTCGTTTCATCTTGCCCATCTGCTTCAGCGCGACAACGCTTCTGGGCGGCCAATGAGCAGTTATTCCTTTCATCAAAAGCTCTTTTGCCAAACATCAGTGTGCAAAATTTAATATCGTTAATTGTTTAGCCCCAGCACTGAAAATGGCAGGTTTGTACGGGACGCGCGGAGCACAACCCGTCGGGCCCTAAATTTAATATGTGCACGAGTTCTAAGACTACCTAGGTAAGATAACAACGATACGACTTTAATACTAGTAGTAGAGACGTCGCGGCGCGAGCCCAGAGGAATATTCAATCGGACTCGCCAAATCGCCGCCCGATTCAAATTTCCAAATTATCCATGGTACCAGGGAGCATGGAGACCAGCCCCCTTGTGGGACTAATAATACTTCTAGTAATAAACAAAAATTAAGGAAGGCCTAATAAAAGACAAAAGCCCCTAAGAGCCTAGTAGTGCATTCTTGGGTAAAGTCAGATACCTAGCGCGGCACGTGTACAAGGGACTGGAAAGTGACCCCGACTCGGAACCAGCTGTTACCCTAGCCCACAACCTCTAGAGGTAATACAGTACGCCAAAGTTCCCGCCCTAGTAAGTAAAACATAGGAACGTTCCTACGCTATAGCCAAGCAGAGGTCCTCACAGTGCCAATAGCTCCATACGCGCAATCACGGCAGATGTAGCAGCTTCAGACAGGACGCCTAGACTGGTACACCTTGCTGGCATTCAAGTTGTCCTCAGGCTAGTGTCCTGTAAAACATGTGGAGAATAGGTACTGCTATTAAATGGTCATTTGACATTATGGCGAATATACCAGAGTTACACGAAATATACGACAATGAGAAGCGCGGCGACCGGCCAGCGTATCTGCCAGTGCGTTTGCCAGGCGCGTAGGCGCAGATTTGAGAATCGGGGAACGCGTTGACGTAGAGAAAACGGGCAAAAACCTGAAAAATAAGACGCGATCGCCTTTCTTGACGCCGTTTCGAGCCCATCGGGCCACCACAGCATCGGATATCGTCGTCCGTATGGTCGCCGACGATCTGAGACACTTAACCGTAGCAGCGGCCCATAAGATGTCAGTCTATGCGTGGTCGGCGTTCTCGCCGTAAACGCGTGTCGGGCGAATATTGCGCCGAAAGTGCAGCAGCTTTTCTGTATGCCTTCTCAGCTACCACGGCGGGCTTGCGCGGGTGTTCGGGGGCTGCTTTGAAGCTCAGGGAGGCTCGAACGGCGTATCGCGCTCCTAGATCACTGCACCGCGTTTAAACGAGATCTCCGGCGGCGCGCCACTGATATACGATGGTACATATGTGTACAATTACGTGATGGGCTGCTGAAGTCGTTTTTGAGGCGCGAAAGT
>Ga0114994_10002176_pt1 | contig 14254 bp, 11 predicted proteins | sample ArcticOcean_MG_C_9_FD_87043 | JGI IMG/M metagenome (GOLD analysis project Ga0114994, IMG submission 87043) | Marine microbial communities from western Arctic Ocean - ArcticOcean_MG_CB2_152 | ecosystem: Environmental > Aquatic > Marine > Oceanic | place: Arctic Ocean: Canada Basin | collected... | reverse complement strand
TATCACCAGCAATATTGATCAGATTGTTTATTGACCTATCTACAGCCTGAGCAAATGTAACTGGGCGGCTGATACCTTTAGCAGCCATATATGTATCTTTAGCTTTAGACATAAGTGGTGCGGATGATGGCTCATAAGAAGGATTATTATAATCACTCATGTACCGTTTAAGTGGATTATCATTATTACGCCATCTTAATGTCAGCCAGTCCCCATCTAATCTTGCCGCTAGGGATGCAGATTTAGCCTTAGCTACTTTGTGGGACTTGGTGCATAACGATAATGTTATCTTGGGGCATTTATAATACCCCACTAGGTCTTTAGGCACTCTTCTTGAGAAGTAATAAATGTTCCGTTTTAAATAGACATAAGGGACTGAATTGTACCTCCACATGTCCTACCCTCCATAAAGATCACAAGTGATAATGTATGGATACCAACGAGTTACCTAAGTATTCATCGGATAATTGGTGCCCAGGAGAAGACTCGAACTTCCACGACCTTGCGGTCACAGGCACCTGAAGCCTGCGCGTCTACCAATTCCGCCACCTGGGCATCGAAACATTTGAAAACCTTTGTTCTTCACCGAAGCCCAGTGATTATTGACCTACAGGTATTTTGTCAACCGTAATTTAGCGTAAGCGCAGCATATGCATACACTTGTATTTAGCTATAAGGTTGACGGTAGCTGTGATGCCATGTAATTCCAAGGATTAATAATTCATGGTTTTATCAGGGGTCCTTATTTGCGGTACTTGATATGTCGCGTTAAAACCAAACTTAGCGCACTTAAACGAGGTGGTATCAAATGGCTAGAGTAACAGTATTCGGCGGCTCAGGGTTCATTGGTCGCTATTTGGTTCGGCGTTTGGCTACTGAAGGATGGCAAGTGCGTGTCGCATGCCGGGATTTGGAAATCGCAAATCTATTACGTCCTTCTGGTGATATTGGGCAAGTGGTTCCTTGGTGCTGCGATATCACGCAGCAGGATCATGTTGCCGCGGCGGTTAATGGGGCTGATGCCGTTGTGAATTTGGTGGGTGCTTTATATGAAAGCGGACGAAATTCGTTTGCTAATTTGCATGATGCCGGGGCACAAGCGATTGCTGAAGCCGCACAGGCTGCTGGCGTTGCTAAAATGGTCCATGTTTCTGCTTTAGGAGCCAGTGATAAATCCAGTTCGGTTTATGCGCAAACTAAAGCGGCGGGTGAAAAGGCTGTTAAAACAGCATTTCCTGAAGCTGTTATTTTGCGTCCAAGCGTGCTGTTTGGCCCAGAAGACGGGTTCTTTAATTTATTCGCCGGACTGTCTCGTTTCACCATGGTTCTGCCGGTTTTTGGCTGCCCAATTTTGCCAAAGTTTAAATCCGATGAAAACGGTTATAAACTTGATTTCTATGGAGATGGCGGAACTAAATTCCAGCCGGTTTACGTCAACGATGTCGCCAAAGCTATCGTCTCAAGCCTCAGTTTAGCCGAAGCGAAAGGCCAAACCTATGAGCTTGCTGGCCCAACGACCTACAGCTTTAAGCAATTAATGGAAATGCTACTGAATTACACCAATCGGAAGCGATTGTTGGTTCCAATCCCGTTCTTTGTTGCCAAACTTTATGCGACGTTTTTGCAAATATTACCAAAGCCCCTGCTGACACGGGATCAAGTAACGCTGCTGCAATCAGATAATGTGACGAGCGATGGTGCAAAAGGACTTGCCGATTTAGGCATTCGCCCGACAACGGCAGAATCTATTTTACCTACCTATTTAGGCCGGTTCCGCCCAAAAGGCAGCTACGATAAGCTCAGTGCTTAACTTCTGATAAGCTAAGCGCATAAACGGAAAAGAAGCTTAGTCACGTTGAAGGAGAGCGCCGTGACAACTGGATAAATTTTCGTTGGCTGCGGTGACGATCAGGTTGCTAAATTCACGCAAAAATGCTGAACCCCTGACTGTGCGTTGAATAAGAACACTGCGTTTGTCGTCTGGGTCGGGCTTACGACGCACCATACCCAGTCCAGTCAATCGGTTTACGGCGCGCGTAATCGCTGGTTTAGATACTTTCAGTAAATTCGCTAGTCCCCGAACAGTATGCGGGGCTGGTGTCAAATAAACGGAAAGCAGTAAAGACATTTGGCGGGCGGATAAGTCAGGTGCATCTAAACGCACACTTTCTACAATTGCCCGACGCCAGATGTCTAACGCCTTTAATTCATCAAATTCCGCAACCATCCGGTTAAACTCCCCCACACAGGATAAATCATTTCGATTTCGAAACTTTTAAGTCGTTCGATGCGCAATGACAACAGCCTTTTGTGTTGTTCCGTTGATTTGTTTGATTATCTATCCGAAACGTTTTTCTAAAGCCTTAAATACAGCGCGCATACCCATGGCTTCCCCCCCTTCTGGCCGTCCTGGTCGTGTTGAAATGTTCCAAGCAATTAAATCTATATGTGCCCACGCAATATGGGGCTCAACAAAGCGCTCCAAAAAGAGGGCGGCAGTAATTGCTCCACCGAAACGACCCATAGGCGCATTGGTTATATCAGCAATTTTTCCAGTAATTTGATTATTGTAGTCGGCCCAAAGCGGCATCCGCCAAAGGGGGTCATTTGTCAATTGAGATGCGTTGAGCAGTTCCGTTGCCAAACGGTCATCATTGACAAATAAGGCGGGAAGGTCGGTTCCAAGGGCAACCCGCGCGGCTCCGGTCAAGGTTGCGAAATCAATGATGACTTCAGGGTTTTCGGATGCGGCTTCAAACAAGGCATCGGCCAAAATAACCCGGCCTTCGGCATCGGTATTACCAATTTCAATTGTCAGCCCTTTTCTGCTATTCAAAACATCGCCTGGCCGCATGGCATTCGCGGACACGCTATTTTCAACCGCTGGGATTAATACCCGCAAACAGACGGGCAACTTTGCCGCCATAATCATTCCGGCCAAGCCCAAAACGTGGGCAGCCCCGCCCATATCTTTTTTCATCAGCTCCATGCCAGACGCTGGCTTTAGATCAAGCCCGCCGGTATCGAAACAGACACCTTTGCCAACCAACGTTAATTTGCGGCTCTGTTTTTCGCCCCAATGGATATCAATCAATCGGGGCGCGCGATCATGGGCCCGGCCAACCGCGTGGATGGCCGGATAGTTTTGCTCAATCAAGTCATCGCCAACAATCACTGAATAATCGGCCCCGTGCTCCCGAGCTAAGGTTTCAGAGGCACTTGCTAGCTCTTCAGGGCCCAAATCATTGGCGGGTGTATTAATCAGGTCACGGACCAAATGCGTATTCGAAGCCGCAGCTTCAACAGCGGCCCGGTCGCATTTATCAGGCCAAATTAATTGCGGAGGCACAAAACCAGAAGATCGGTACCGGTCATATTGATAAGTTGCTAAAGCCCACGCAAGCGTCGCGTTATATAAATCGGCCCTGCTAAGTCCTTTATCACATAAGGTATAGACGCCGGAGACCAAATGGCAGGGAAGATTAGCCCACTCCCAAAGTGGGGCGTCATTACCAACCAAATAAATAAATTGATCCAGATCACCATCATTGCCGGGTAGACTAAAAGCGGAACTCGAATGGGCTGTAAAACCGTTGGTCGCGATCCAAGCCAGTTGACGTTCTGATTGCTTTGCTAACCATGCACCAAAAAGGGAGCGTCGAACGATGGTGATCATCATTGGGGTGGATTGTGAAGTAGCTATCAGATTTAGAGGCATCGTGGCTCCTAAGCGAAAAAAGTTAGGGTTAGTACCCTAAAATTAGGATGAACTGAAAACACATGCTTGAAAACCATCTTTCGTCCACTATTTTCTAAAAAAATCATTTTTCTACTTTTATATAGGAATCATCATGTCTGAGATTGCGATTGTTATTGGAAATAAGAATTATTCATTGTGGTCGTTACGCGTATGGTTGGCACTAAAGCGGTGCTACATTGGATTTGATGAAACTATACTTCTGTTGGATATGCTGGATACGAAAGAGAAACTAATCCACAATTCAAAATCCGGGCTGGTCCCGGTTCTTAAATTTGCAGATATAACGATTTGGGAAACCATGGCCATATGCAAATATTTGGCGGAGATTTATCCCGCTGCTAAGCTTTGGCCAGATGAAGCAAAGACGCGCACTTATTGCCGCTCTGTCTCGAATGAAATGCACGCCGGGTTTGTTCCCCTTCGCAGTCATATGTCGATGGATATCAAAATTACCTATCCGGGTGAAGGTCGTGGACCGGGGGTTAAATATATCATTGCTCGGATAGTCCATATTTGGGCTAATTGCCAAAAACAGTTTGGCCAGTACGGGCCGTTTTTATTTGGCGAATTCACCATTGCTGTTGCGGTGTTTGCACCACCTGTTGCGCGCTTTAAAACCTTTGCTATCGATGTTTGCGAAGTTGCTACGGCTTATATGAGCGCCGTTTGTGAATGTCCTGGAATGCAAGAATGGCGAGCAACTGCAGAGGCGGAAACGCAAATTATTAAATACGTGTAAGATTAAATAATCGAAGACGTGTCTTTGATTTAGGAAGAATAAAATGTTTAGTTGGTATAAAGAATATCGCAGAGCCTCAGAAGTTAAACAGCTTAATCGCGATGCCCCCTTAATCGTTACCCACGCGACGGACTTGTTCAAACCGTCAATCTTGACTGAGATCGCGTGTCAGGTTCGCGATCATGTTGACCGCATTCATGTCCAATACGGAACCAGCCTCATCGATTTAAAACGTGCCCATTTTGATTATAAACGAATGCACAAAGAAGCCCGGCACCGGGCCGACCAAACCGTGCTCAGCAGTATGACATTAACAATTATTTACATACGGGCAGAAATAGTTGGCCCCGGCGCGGACCAGGCGCGGCATGATATTGAAGCGTTTGTAAATTTCTATGCGGATAATCAGCATGCATAAAAAAGCCACTGCCAAATCAATGGCAACGGCTTTTAAAACAAAGTGACTTAATGCATTAGCTAACGTTAATTGTTAGCGACCCAATGCCTTCAACGCTGCCCTTCATGACATCGCCTTTGACAATTGCGCCAACTCCAGCAGGCGTGCCAGAATAAATTAGATCACCCGGAGCGAGCGTGAAGAGGCCAGACAAGTATGAGATGGTTTCTCGAATGTTCCAGATTAACTGATTGATATTGCCGTCTTGGCGGGTCTCGCCATTGACATCCAACCAAATCCGGGCATTTTCTAATCCACTAACTTGATCGGCGGGAACAATTTCCCCACACGGCGCTGAGTTTTCAAACGCCTTTCCAACTTCCCATGGGCGGCCCGCCTTTTTTGCAACGCCTTGTAAATCACGGCGCGTCATATCTAAGCCCAGCGCATACCCATAAACACAATCCATGGCATCTGCTTCTGCTATATCTTTTCCACCTTTAGATAAGGCGATGACCAATTCCATCTCGAAATGAACGTCTTCTGATTTATCAGGGTATGGAAAATTACCACCATCTGGGACAATAGTGTCAGGATTTTTTTGAAAGAAAAACGGTGGCTCACGGTCTGGATCGTACCCCATTTCCCGTGCGTGGGCAGCGTAGTTACGGCCAACGCAGTAGATGCGGTGAATGGGAAAAAGAGCATCCGATCCACGAACCGGAACGGTTGGGATTGTTGGAGGAGTTATTACATAAGCCATTTATTTTCTCTCTTATACCTAATTATGATGCAGTGTTAAAAAATTAAAATCTATTCGGATATGAGTTCCCATTCAGCATCCAGTTGAACATCCTAGACAGAAACAGGTTCATGACCGGGCAGCGGTACTCAACATTTTTTGTCAATTTCGCAAACTATTCTTCCGATACGTTGCTATATTCCCAAATTTTCGATTTAACCCAGTTAAAATAGGGGTGAACACCTTGAACGCCCCTCGATCCGCGTTGATCAACTTCTGCGTCTGCGTCTATATCAACGGAGCTATATTCAAACCCCATGACTTCGACGCATCAGTTGGCATGTTCCTAATCTTTAATCATTAGTTTTCTGGGTGTCGTCGTGAAACATTCAAAGCCCGTTTCTGTAATCCAAATGGGCTCAGTAATTTCTAATCCGCCATCTTCTAACCAAAGCGCTGGCATGAAGTGGATTGCCATGTTTGGTTCGAGCACCGTCTTATCACCCATGCGCAAACTAAATGTGCGCTCGCCCCAATCCGGTGGATACGACAAACCTATGGGGTATCCGGTGCGGCTGTCTTTATTAAACCCGTGTTTTTGTAATGTCGTATAAAAGGCGGCAGCAATATCTTCTGCTAAATTTCCCGGTTTGGCTTTTTCTAACCCCGCCATAATGCCTTCAAGAACGGCCTTTTCTGCATCCAAATATTTTTGTGGAACTTTGCCTAAATAAACGGTTCTGCATTGTGGGGCATGATAACGTTTGTGACATCCGGCGATTTCAAAAAATGTGCCTTCGTTGTTTTTGAGTGGCCGGTCATCCCACGTCAAATGTGCTGCCGATGCATCAATGCCAGATGGAACCATGGGCGCAATTGCCGGGTAATCTCCGCCGTGGCCATCGACCCCCATAATTCCGGTATGATAAATTTCAGCCACCAGCTCGTTCTTTTTCAAACCAGGCTCAATGACTTCAAATATCTTGGCGTGCATGGCCTCAACGATGCGTCCGGCGCGGCTCATGTATTTTAATTCTTGGGCGGATTTGACGGCCCGTTGCCAATTGACCAAGCCGGTCGCGTCTCTAAATTTTGCATTGGGCAGGTGCTTGGTTAAGGACGCATAGCAGGCGGCTGAAAAATAATAATTATCCATTTCAACGCCGGTGTGAAATTTATCCCATCCACGTGTCTTAATCACCTCTGATAGATAATCCATAGGGTGCCGATCTGGGGTTTGAACGTAATGATCGGCGTAGGGGACAATGTTGCTGGCGTCCATATATACGGTGCGGTGTGCGCCGGGTGTATCCATACCACGACCATACCAAACAGGCTCACCCGTCTGACTTACCAACACACATTGATGGGTATAAAAGGACCAGCCATCGTAGCCTGTTAACCAGGCCATGTTCGACGGGTCTGTGACAATCATTAATTCAACACCTGCGGCCGCCATAGCGGTACGGGTTTTTAACAATCGCTCTGCATATTCATCCCGGCTAAAATTCAAGATTACGGATTGGTCGGTCATGGCTATTCTCCAAATATTCAGAATTGAGCTTAGCTCTAAATTTTCGGAAAATGAACCCAAAAAACAACCCGACAGTGAACTTCTATTCCATCGTATCTTTGCCCTTAATCATCGTCCCAGCCCCACCCGGGGTGAAGAACTCAACCAAAATTCCGTGAGGTATGCGTCCGTCGCTGATAACCGCCGCTTCAACTCCTTGATCGACGGCATTTAAGCACGTTTCAACCTTTGGTATCATACCACCAGATATTGTCCCGTCTGCCATCGCGGTACGGGCTTCATCAGCACTCATTTCAAGAATTAGCTTGCCATTTTTATCCAACACACCGCTGACGTCGGTCAGCATAATAAGGCGTTTTGCGCCCAAAGCTTGAGCAATCGCGCCGGCTGCTGTGTCGGCGTTAATGTTAAAGGTTTCACCATTTGGTCCGCTGCCTATGGGCGCAATCACCGGGGTGATGTCGGAATGCTCGAAACATTTAAGGATGTGCGGGTCAATCACGTCGGGCTCACCAACAAGGCCTAAATCTAGGACCCTTTCAACATTAGAGCTCTCATCGCGCTTGGTTCTGACCAGCTTTTTCGCCTTGATCAAGTTGCTGTCTTTACCACACAGTCCTGCTGCCCGGCCCCCGGCTTCATTGATAGCAGAGACAATTTCTTTGTTAATGGACCCGACCAAAACCATTTCAGCAATTTTCATAGTTTCTTCGTCAGTGACGCGCAACCCGTCAATAAATTCAGATTTTACGTTCAAACGTTTCAACATGGCGCCAATTTGTGGCCCCCCACCATGAACAATGATCGGGTAGAGGCCGACTTGGCGCAGCAATACAATGTCGCGCGCAAATAGCTTGGCCAATTCCAGATCACCCATGGCATGACCGCCATATTTAATAACCACAGTTTTATCCGAATAGCGCTTCATAAACGGCAGCGCTTGCGAGAGCATTTTGGCTTGGTCTAGCCATTCTGCTTCATATGAGTTGTTTTCGTCTTCCATAACAGAAACTTAACCCAACTAATCGGGCACCACCAGAAGAGAAATCAAACGCATAAAATTTCATCCTCCAGACGTTCTGAGGAGGGGCGAGGTGGGTTTTTTTAATTATCTTTTACATCCCGTATCTGGCAGCAGCAGTACATCGTGGCATTGCCAGCGGGTGTGTTGGATAGAGGTTATATTTCATTCATCTTCCTCTAATGGTTCTTCGTTATCAGCATTAAGATAACAAGAGTTAATTTGTTTGAAAAATGTGCGTATATGATTTGGTCAATAGTCACAAATAAGAACTTATATATAATAGAATATACAGATAGTTGACTAGGAGAGTTTTATTGTGTTTCGAAACGTAACAGGTTGAAATATAGAAAGCTTTGCTTGTAGAAAATTACAAGCGATAGGCGGTGTTTGTTTTTTTATATCACATTCAAGCCGGCACCCCACCGACATTTGCGGCTGGGGTGAGGGAGCGACTAGGGCTTATGATATAGGCAGTTGGCTATCAGCCAAGGTGGCTAAGGACGCGCGCAGCTCGGCGATGCCGTGGCCTTTGCGTGAACTGGTTTTTGCAATCACAGGGTGGGACGCGGGATTCTTTGAAATGACCTTTAAAACTTTATCTTCAAGCTTCGCTAGATAGTCAGCTTTCACTTTATCGACTTTGGTTAGCACTACTTGATAGGGTTGGGCCGCTTGATCGAGCATCGCCATGACACCTAAGTCAGATTCTTTTAAGCCGTGTCGGGAATCGATTAAAACACAAACCCGGCGCAAATTGGCCCGGCCTTTTAAGTACGATTCAACTAAACCGGTCCATTGTTGGACTTGTGCTTTTGAGACGCGGGCGTAGCCGTAGCCTGGTAAATCAGCAAGCATCATGCGCTCGCCTAAATTAAAGAAGTTAATTTCGCGCGTTCGGCCTGGCGTGTTGGATGTACGGGCCAAGGTTTTTTGACGAACAAGCGCGTTTAAGATACTCGATTTTCCAACGTTAGAGCGCCCTGCGAAAGCAATTTCAGCCATCGGCTCAGCCGGCACTTGCTCTAATTTGACGCAGCCAATAACAAAACTGCACGACTGTTCAAACAAGATCCGTCCGCGCTCTAAAACTTCTGGGTCTTCAAGGTTGAGTTCCGTTGCCAATGTCATGGCGGTATCCTTATGAAACGATTTGGGGGACCTTAAAATAAGGCCCCCGCATGAAGCGCTGCCCTATGACAGCGCTTGTTTTCCAGTAATACCCATTTTACGCATGATTAGCCATTGCTGTGCCATGGACAGGGTGTTGTTCCAAGCCCAATAGACCACCAATCCTGCTGGGAAACGAGCCAGCAAGAAGGTAAAGATGATCGGTAAAAACATAAAGATTTTTGCCTGAACCGGATCGGTTGGTTGTGGGTTTAACTTTTGTTGCAAGTACATAGAAATACCCATGAGCAATGGCCAAACTCCAACCATTAAGAAATCTGGTGGGGTAAACGGAATTAAACCAAACAGGTTAAAGATCGTTGTTGGGTCAGGCGCGGACAAATCTTGAATCCAGCCAAAGAAGGGTGCGTGACGCATTTCAATGGTAACGAACAACACTTTATAGAGCGAGAAGAAGACTGGGATCTGGATCAAGATAGGTAAACAACCCGACGCCGGATTAACCTTTTCCTTCTTATAAAGATCCATCATCGCCTGATTGAGCTTCATTTTGTCATCGCCATAACGCTCGCGCATTTCGGTCATTTTAGGAGATAGCTTTTTCATCTTACTCATCGATGTGTAAGATTTATTAGCCAGCGGGAACAAAATGGCTTTGATGCCAACGGTTAGCAACAAAATCGAAATGCCTAAGTTAAGGACAATGTCGTTGATCCATAAAAGCGCGTAGAAAATTGGCTTGGTTAGGAAGTAGAACCAACCGAAATCGATGGCTAAATCAAATTGAGTAACTCCAATTTTTTCTTCATAGGCATCTAACAATTTAACTTCCTTGGCACCTGCAAAGAAATGGTTCTCTGTGGTGATCGAGCCACCAGCAGGAACGGAGACTTGTGGGCTTAAGTAATCAACTTGATACATATCGACCAAGCCCTGCATACGGTGCAAATATCGGGTTTGACTTTTCAGCTTCTGATCCGGGATCAAAGCGGTTAACCAATATTTGTCAGTAATACCGATCCAGCCACCAATGGCTTCATTTTTGATTTGACCTTGATCCTTCAAATCATCGTAGTCGACTTCAGAAAGGGTTTTTTCAGAAACACCCAACAGGCCTTCATGCAAAATATAAAAACCAGTGGTTTCAGGCGTGCCGCGGCGTGAAATCAAACCGTACGCATTTAGTACTGCTGCTGATTTAGATGTATTCTCGACCGTTTGTGTGACCGTGAACATATAATTTTCGTCTAAAGCAAAAGTCCGCTTAAACAACAACCCTTCTGTGTTGTCCCATGACAGCGTAACCGGGCTGTCGGGAGTTAACGTTTGAGCGCTTGCTGTCCATTTGGCTTCTTGACCGGGAACCTTAATGCCTTGTGCGCCAACCCAACCAAATTGCGCGTAATAAGCGCCATTGGCTGCTTTAGGCGATAACAATACGATCTCAGCACTATCGGCGTCTTGCTCTTCACGGTAACCGATCAAGGTAAGGTCATCAACCCGGCCACCGGTCAGAGCAATAGAGCCATGCAGGCGCGGCGTGTTAATTTTGACGCGGTTGTTAAGAGCCAAAATATCGGCCCGGTTTTGACTTTCGGCTTGAGCAACAGTTGTACCCGGAATAACCGGCGCAATACCAGATACAGGTCTGGAAGTTTGCGGTATGCTTGACGTTTGCCCACTTTGGGTAATCGCACCAGGTGCGAGCTGCTCTGAAATCAACGGTTGTTCAGGTGGCGGCGGACGCGTTGCATCGAAATACACTTGGAAGCCGACCAGGATCGCGATTGATAGAACAATCGCTAAAATCATATTTTTATTGTCAATCATTTGACGACCAAAACCTTTTTGTGTGAATGCGCGTGGCAACTATTGCCGCTCAATCTATATGTTTCTGGGACCGGATCATATCCGTAGCCACCAAACGGGCGGCAGCGTAAAATGCGTTTGAGGGCCAACCAGGCCCCCCAAAAGGGACCATGTTGGTCTAAAGCATCAAGCGCAAAAGACGAACATGTGGGCTCAAACCGGCAGCTTCCGGCTAAATAAGGGGAAATCAAAAGCTGATAGCCCCTGATCAATAGCCGAAGTGGCAAATTAAGCGCTTTCGTCAACCAGCTCATGACGTGTCTTAATCTTTCTCTTCAAGCGCACTTATTAGCTTTAAGCTTTTTAAGCGCTGTTTTTAAATCTTTCACCAAGGCCAGGTACGGGCGTTTGATTGTGCCTGCTCGACCAATGATAACCAAATCGAGGCCGCATGTTACGATAACCGGTAAAACCTCATCAGCCACAGCCCGGAGCCTGCGGCGGACACGGTTACGGATGACCGAGTTCCCGACCTTTTTCGTTACAGTAAAGCCGACGCGAACGGCATCAGCCTCTATTTCGCCCTGTGCTTCCTGTGGTGCGCGGTTACGTACCTGCAGGACAAGCCCTGCCATCGCCCACTTTCGGCCCTGTTTTGCGGCCCTTAAAAATTCCTTTCGATGCTTCAACCGATATAAGGTTGGCACAGCTTGAGAATCATAAGGGCTCAACGGGGTCGTCAGTGAAATCGTTGGCTCAGCATTTAAGCTGAAAGACGCTTGCGTCCCTTTGAGCGTCGGTTTGCTATAACGTTACGGCCACCAACTGTGGACATGCGGCTCCTAAAACCATGACGACGCTTACGAACTATTTTACTTGGCTGAAACGTGCGTTTCACGATCCTGCTCCTTTATGTAAATTTTCCCGGTGTATAAGGGCTTGAAAGAGAGAAGTCAACTGTGCTGACAGTGAAAGAGTGTTTCATTGCCCGCAGATTAATGTCACTCAAAAGTAGTTGTGGTTAAATACCACATCCAATACTTGTTATTAGACCGTTTGATCTGATGAATCAATGAGTGGAATGGAGTACATTGAGATTATTTTGCTTATTTTAACATACAAACAAATTTATGAACCAAAACCATATTAAAATTTAAAATACTCTTAAATTCATTGTTATAAAAATAATAAAACTCCTTGTTATAAAACAGGTAGGAAATAGTAATGCATTATTTGTATGTTTTTTTAGGGACACTTTTTATAAAATACAGAAATTGAACAATTTTATTTGCATAAGCATTGCATCGCTGCTGATTTGTATGCTTTCAAGCCAATGCCACAGAAATATATGCTGCGAATTATCCACCGACCATGACCGAAGATTGTCTTCGCCCTGGTGTTACGCTTGATGTTATCAAAGAAACGGAGGCCCATATTGGCGAAGATAGCTCTTTCACGATCTATCCCTCACCCGCTCGCTCAAACGGTGGAAACGCAATCACTTGGTATTTCCCCGATTATTTTTAGGCACCCAGCATGAGAAGATAAAAATACGGATCGCCAACATATATAGACATTCAAGATTTTTTCTAGCGACAAATAAGGCAGTTATCCGTCTTGAAGAAGCGCAAAAATTAAATTCGATTGGAGTTGTTCGTGGGAATACGATGGATGTATTCTGAACATCACATGGGCTTATTATTCCAACACGTGTAGCAAAAGAAAGCATGAACACCCGAATGCTTGAACGCAGCCGCATTAACGCTTAATATTTGATAACTAATGTTTGTCAAAACATGTGCATGCAATAAAAATTAAGAGGCCTTTGTTGATTATTGCACTGATTAGTCAATCTGAAGCCTATAATGCTGCGAATAAAAACTTTTCATCTGCGCTAGCAGAAAAATATCGTGGTGCCGAGGCTTCAATGCATGCAGATGGCAAAATCCAAAAAATCAAAATTAGCTACGCAAAATAAAATGAAGAGCTGTGCCCAGATTAAGTGAGTTATCAAAACATATTGGGTATCACTCTAAGTTGAAGTTTCGCCGGGCTATTTGGTTGCATCTGTTTTATAACTTCGCATAAATAATTGCTCTTCAACGATACCTCAGGATAATTTATGGTGAACGGCACACCAACCATCGTATTTATGCGTCGGGAATGGCGCTTTCTTTTGTTTGGTGCATTAGTCATGTTTTGGACCAGCCCCGGCCAAACCTATTTCATATCTTTGTTTGGTGATCAGTTTCGCCAAGACTTTGGCTTGAGCCACGGTGAATTCGGCAGTCTTTATACTTTAGCAACTCTTACCAGTGCGGCTATTTTATGGCCCATGGGGCGGCTAGTCGATAAATTGCGGCTGGTTAAATTTGTTTGGTGGGTGTGTGTGGCCATGGTTGTCGGCACAGTATCCATGTCTATTGTTAATGGTCCAATCTCTTTGTTTTTAGGCATTTTGGTTGTTCGCTTTTTAGGCCAAGGCATGATGTCTCATATTGCCGTGACGGCTATGGCCCGGCGCTATGCGGGGGAACGCGGTCGTGCTATAGCTATTGCCGGATTTGGTTTCCCCATTGGCGAAGGCATTTTTCCACCCCTGATTTCCATTGGTTTGACGGTAATCAGTTGGCAAAATATTTGGGCTTCCGTGGGCATTGCCGCGGCAATCATGTTGCTGCCAACGGTTCCGTTTTTATTAAATCGAACGGCTGGTCAAGATGGACAAGGGCCGGATGCATTGGCTGCGCCTGATCAAAATCAAAAGCAATGGACGCGGGGAGAAATGCTCCGTGATCCAAGGTTTTTTATGATTGCACCTTTAATCATGACCATGTCGGCCCTGTTCACCGGCATCATTTTTCACCAAAAACACATAATTGTTAACCTTAAAGATTGGGATTTTCTTTGGTGGAGCATCTGCTTTTCGGGCTTTGCCGTCTGTCAGATTATCGGTAGTTTTTCGGCTGGATGGCTGGTGGATCGCATTTCAGCCTGGAGTATCGCCCCCTTCGTTCTGCTTCCTTTTGCGTGCTCGTTATTGATTTTGGGCTTTGGCGATGATGACTATTGGGCCTTGGGAGTTATGGCCTTTATGGGCTTGAGTGCGGGCTCGAGCAAC
>Ga0114994_10002172_pt1 | contig 14263 bp, 11 predicted proteins | sample ArcticOcean_MG_C_9_FD_87043 | JGI IMG/M metagenome (GOLD analysis project Ga0114994, IMG submission 87043) | Marine microbial communities from western Arctic Ocean - ArcticOcean_MG_CB2_152 | ecosystem: Environmental > Aquatic > Marine > Oceanic | place: Arctic Ocean: Canada Basin | collected... | reverse complement strand
TGCTCTCAAGCCTCCAGCAAGTTGAATGCTGGCCAACCTCACCGCCACCTCCCCCTCTCCCCGCCTGATTTATGTACGGTGTGGTTGACCCCGCACGTCCCCGCACCACGGCATACGCTATTATATCTTTTGAGCCCCCCTCCACTCCCCCTCCACTCCCCATCCTCTAATACAGCAAGGAGCAGAACGCGGCAACCCCTGCCTTGATCCACTTCTCGTTGTCTGCCATGCCAATATTATTTATAAAAGTTTCACCCCGAGAAGGGAGCTCAATCCAAAAGACGAAGTTGGTACTGTGCCCCGTGGTGCTCAAAACCCCCCTCCTGCTCAGCACCTTGTAGACCGGACACCTATATATCCCCCCAGTTGGGTTCGCCCTGTCCTTAACCGGCACCAAGTGGATCATATTCATTTCCGTGTAAAGCTGCTTCGGCTTGCTATCATCAATAGTTTCTGCCTCACTATTCCACCTCGCGCCCTCCAAGTACATCCCCCTTATGTACACCCCGTCCTCCGGTGCCTCCTTAATCCCCTCCCAGCTCTCCTTCTTCACAACGAAGTCGAAGTCAATTGTGTCAATGGCGTACTGCATCTTCCTGGCGTAGTTCTGCCTGCTTCCAGTCAAAAATGCCTGTGGGAAGTAAAACCCAGAAATCCAGAACACCTCTGGGATCCCGTGCTCGATCCAGTGAATGACCATGTCCAGCCTGGCCATCAGATCGTTGCTCCACGCCGCCAGCGGCTTCATGCTCGGGTAGGCCTTGCTCTGCCAGTTTCCTGGCACCTGATTGAGAGAAATCATCTTCCCCATACTGTCCAAGTCCGCGCTCATGACCACCAGCCCCTTCAGCGCTTTCTGCAGCATAGGCAAGCTGCTCTCCATTTCGCTCACCAGCTTGTTGTACCTGATGCACTCCTGAATCAAAACCGTGTTCATGCTCTGCTCGTACACGACGGGGTACTGCATGCCCACCGCCTCCGTGTCGAACATTCCTCGCTTCAGCAAATCTTTTTCGATCACATCCGCCTGGTGGCCGATGATCTCCTCCTTCGTCAGCCCGCCCTTGCTCGTGTCGCTCGCCTGCAAGCTCAACAGAGTTTCGAACATTTTCAGCGCTTCGGAATTCGCACACGCAATGTTCGCGTTCTCGTGCATGCCGTGGATGCCCGGTCCGGCGCTCATGGGCAAGTTCTCAATGTACTCCATGTAGCTCGCGTGGGGATTGTTCTTGTCAAAGCCGATGCTCAAGTACATGCCCTCGGGATCGAACTTGTAGCCGTCCTCCATGACGCCCTCGTTGTAGAAATGCTTCATGATGACATCGATCGTCCTCAAGTCAATGTAGTCCGTCACCCTGCCTCCGTAGTTGATGTAGCTCGTCAACATTTGCAGCACGTTGAACGGGATGAAGTCGTACTCGTCCAAGAACAGCTTCAGCTGATCCTTGCTGATGTCCAAGTCGGTGTCGTTGAACTCGTAGGGGATGTTCCACCCGAGCGGTCCAAACTTTCTCCTCTCCTGGCTGCACGCGTGGAAGAAGGTGAGCGCAAAAAGCAGTTTCTTGTACTGGTCCGGCTTGTTCGTCAAATTCAGCGTTTCGTTGCTCAGCTTGAAGTACGTATTTTTCAAGTTCGCCTTCATTCCCTTGGGCGGCTCGTTGGTCATCTTCACTCCGTTCTGCAAGATGCTAACCGGAAACTGCGGGCAGGGCATACTCGTCAGCCACAGCCGGAAGTCCTTGTGGCTCTCTTCAACGGTGATATCCTCCGTCAGCGTTTCCAGTATGTTCAGCCAACTGATGTACAAATGGCAATTCTGCGCCGAGCGAAGAAGGTGCGAAGGGGTTAGTAGTAGTGGCTCATATTTATATTCTCGTCTGTACACCAGTTGTGACTAGCTCCTCGTATTCTCGTCTTCATCAAGGCTCGCTCGCTTCGCTCGCTCACTCACTCACTCACTCACTCACTCACTCACTCACCTGCAAGTACACCCAGGTGCCCTTCTGCTTTCCGTCCTCAATCATTTTTGTGGCCTTCCCTCCCTGGCCCTGCCCCAAGCTCAACCCCTTGACCTTCTTGTCCATCCTCATGTCGTGGGCAAATTGGTAAAAGGCCTTCGTCGGGTCGCTTCCCTTCGTCAGCACGAAGATCAGCGGCGTCACAGCTGTACTGTCAGCGAAGCAGCTCGGCAAGTTGAACGGCGGGGGCTCGACATACTTCTGCCCCTGGACGCTCACAACGAAGTCCATGATGCTCTCCGGCAGCTTGTCAATTCGCAACGTTCTCAGCACGCACATCCTCTGCAATGCGTTCACCTTATCGTCCCACTCCCCGACCAGCGGCATCTTGTGCGGCTCGAGCGCGTCGAACATCTTCCTCCACTCGTTGGGCTGGGCGGACACGTGGTCGGCCAGCCCCTTGAACGCCGGCAGCGTGCTCAGCTGCAAGATCTCCCCCCACATTCTCCCGTCGATCCACTCCTCTCCGGGGTTCGCCATTTCCAACGACGAGCTAACCTTGCCGCTGATTAAGAACCTCCACTCCAGCCCGTCAACCAAGTTGTCCCCCTGCATGATTTTGATCGTCAACAAGAAACTGAACAGCAGCTTGTGAAGCTCGAACAAACTCCTGCAAATGTTCTGGTAGACGTAGTAGGTGAAGTGGTTCTTCAAGTTCGTCAGCCTGTCCTCGAGCTTATCGCTCGGCTCCGCAGCCCTGATGCTCTGCACGAACAAGGCTGTGAACCACTGCAAGCTGTACTGGTACATGGGATCGATTATGTTCAAGTCGTTGACGCAGAAATACAGCAAGCTTCCCCGGTACGCCACCGGCCGGTAGCCCTCCCTGCTCTTGTCAATTTCCTTCTCGGTGATCTCCGCCTCGGCCACCTTGGCCTCGATCTCCTGGGCGGTTTTCTTACTGTTTGCAAGGGTTTCAATCAGCTCGTGGTCGTCCAAGATCTCGCCGCTGCTGTTGCTCAACTTGAACAAGATTAAGTCCTCAATTTCCTGCAACTCCTTCTTCATCTTGGCATTGGCCACCATCAACGCATTCTTCTTCTCCTCCATTTCTGGCATTTCCTCAACAACCGCCACCCCCAGCAGCTGGTCTTCCAACCCACTAAAAGTAATCGCGAAATTGAGCAAACTCACTTTCACGCACACCTCGGGCGGGTAGTGGGGGTTCGGAAGCTTTGTCGTCATGAAGAACTTGAAAGTGTCGTTCCAAGGAATCGTGCTGTCTCCAACCTTGATCATCTCGGTTCCTCCCTGTTTGAACCTCTGCTGCAGCAGCAGAGGCTCCAAGCTCGCGTCCAGCTCCTCTCCGATGTTCTCCAGCAGCACCCACCTGCCGAATCTCACTCCGTTCTCCAACGTCCGCAGGAAATTCTTGTCGGTGAGCTTGATCACGTCCAAATCATTTTCCGCAACGCTCGGGTCCTTCCCCATGTTCTTGATGAACTTGTTCGCTTGGCCCTGGGGGTCGATGAACAGCGGGTACCTCCTAGCCTTGCTCATGATGATTCCGTTCTCCACGCTGTGGTTGTCGCTGGGCAAGCCAAACAGCTGCCAGCTCCTAATCTCAACCGGCTTGGCCAGCGTTTTTTGTATGTCGCAGTCGGCACTGTGCGGAATCTTCAGCGTAATCAGCTTGTTCCGCCACTCGTCGTTCAGGTCCTTTCGAAAGTCGGGAGTGAACGGCCCGCTGTACGCAATCGCGCCAGCGCTCACCAAGCAGTCACCCAGCAAGTTGTCGTACGCCTCCTCCAGCGAGTGGCAGCTCTCTGTCCACCTGGTCCTCTCGCCTCCCAGTCCGCCAATAAGCTTTTCGGCTCGCTCCAACCTCTGCCCGCACTCCTCCACCTGCTTCACCAGCAGCTCCTTCTTGTCGTTGTTTTCCTTGAAACTCGCCTCCAACCCAGCGATTTTGGCCTTGACGGCCTCCAGCTTGCCCTGAGCCTCCTTCAAACTGCTCATGGTAATTTCCAAGCTCGCCTGAGCTTCAGCCAGCAGCTTCTTCTTCGGCTCCACAATCAACGTCACTTGGTTGTACTTGAACATCGCTCTCGCCCACATGCACATGGCAGTGCAAGCCTTGCTCGCCTTCTTAATAACCTCCGGCTCGAACTCGGGCATCGCCACGTACGGCTGAATCTGGGTGATGACACTCTTCGGGATGTTGTCCTTGTCGTAGTTCTTCAAGTCTTCCAGCAACTTGTTCGCGTTGCTCAGAACGGTCTTCTTACTCGTTCCGAAGTAGTCCATGATCTTTTTCCCCGGGTTGTCCGGGTCGTTGATCTTGTCCGGCTTCACCCCGAACATGATGCAAACTGCCTCCATGGTTAGCTTCACTCCGTACGGGGGCTTTCCGAGCGCCTTGACCTCGTCAATGTCAGCCTTCTTCAGCTCCTTCAAGCACTTCACGGCTTCGTCGAGCGCAGGCAACGCTTCGTCCAAATCCCTTTGGGCGTCATCGGCAATGGCCTTCGTCTCGGCGGCCTTGTCCATCGCCACCGCCTCCTCCTTCTCGACGATCTGCTGCGTCTCCGCGGCGCCCTCCTTCTCGATACCAATGTGGATGATCATCTCGTCGACCTCTCCTTGGGTTTTGACCAGAACTGGCTCCATCTCGCGGAGCTGCGTCTGCAAGACAGCCACGTTGTCAGCCGTGGAAATCAGCTTGTCCAGACCATTCTGTAAACGCGATTTCAAGGTTCCTACTTCAAGCCTCTTTGCGTTCAAAACGCTCTTGTAGGTATTGAGAACCTCCAAAAAACTGGTGGGGGTGACGTAGTTATACCGTTTCAACGTTTCGAGGAAAAGTTTGGATTTTTCGAAAACTCCCATGTGCAGATCCTTGATGAACGTTACGACCTCCCCCTGGCACCCTGCCAGATCAAAGTTGCCGTCGCTCATGCTGCGCGTGGCCACACTCTGCAAAGCCTCGTCGGGCCACTCGCTGAACCAGTCAATGGTGCAGCAGTTCACCAGGCTAGGGAACATTCGAAGCCGTTCCCGGAAGGCGTCTCCGAGCGGACTCATGCACAAGACCACGTGGATGTTCTTCCTCACTCGGATCAAGAACTGACTGAAGATGTTGAGCTTCGTTGCGGGGATGCGCTTCCTCGAGCACTCAGGCTTGCAGACGTCGGTGATCTTCTCAATCTCCTCCGCGCCGTACAAATTGGGAACGTCGCCAGAATTCAAGATTCCATTCACGTCCTCGAGCATCTGGCTGAAGACCACCTGGATGTCGTTGAAGAGGAACACGCACTGCTTGTTTTCCACTCCGGCGTACATCAGAATCTCCTGCGCCGAGCGAAGCGAGGCGCATTTTTTATGAAGCAAGAGCAAAACGAATGAAGCGAGGTTGTCCAAAAGAATTGAGTGGGTTGGTTTAGTTTTGGATGTAGCCATACCATAATGTCTGCAGCAAATTTCGCGGGATTCATTCGCGAGTATTCTTTCTCGTCTTCATCAAGGCTCGCTCGATTCGCTCGCTCACCTTCACGTTTTCCCGCCACTCCATCATTCCGTAGCCCTTGGAAATTTCGATTTGGAACAGCTTGTAGTCGGCGATGAACGTTGCCAGCTTGCTCATGCTTTGTCGCCCAGAACCACCAACTCCAAGCAGCAGGGCGTTGCCCTGGGGCTGCCTGATCACTCGGGAGACCTTGCTCACGTGGCCAATGGCGTCCATGAACATCACTAGAGGCATCGGCTGCTTGGATTCTGCGTTGTACTCCTGCAGGTACTCCTCAATCGTGGGCTGGAGCTGGCTCAAGTCCTTGATCTCTTCGTAGATCTTGGGGTCCGCCCCAGGGATCATGAAGTCGCCGCACATGATTGTTTGCGATCCGACCATAGTGTCCCACTCCATGCCTTCCATATTCTTGTCCATCTGGTCCTTTAGGAGTGAGTCGAACCACTTGGTGTCCTGCTCGTTGATGAGCCTATCGGCGAATACCCGTCGCGACTCGTTCACCCACATCCTGCTCAGGTCGGTGATCGAGGAAACCTTCCTGCTGTTCATCATGAGCATGCCCTGGAAAACTTTTGACAGGTCGCGCAAGTTGAAGGTGTAGTGGGGTTTCGCAGGCGTGGGCCTCAAATCCTGCGCCGAGCGAAGCGAGGCGCATTTTTAACGAAGCACGAGAGCAGCGAGTGAGTGGAATAATGTTAGTTCAGTAGTGGATGTAGCAATGTATAGCAATTTCGCACGGAGCTTCGCACTCTTTTGTCACATTGCTCGCTCGCTTCGCTCGCTCACCTCCAGAATTATGTTGTAGATGTTGATTGTGCTCGCCACGATGGGGTCCGCATACAGCTTCATGGAGTCCTCAAACGCCAGCAAGAAGTTACTGAGGATTGTGGAGAAAATCAGCTGCATGCTCTCGTCCTGCATCGCGGTGTAGCCGACAATGTTGAAGTGCCGGATGTACCTAGCGGTGATGTGGTTGCGCCCTCCTCCGGGGGGTCCGCAGGCCAGCACGTAGATGCAGTCAATGATCCGCCGGAACACAAGCTCCTTCCTGTCGTACCAACCCCCGTTGTCGAACCACTGCCTCAAAATCTCAATCGGCGGCTGCGCCCCGTACTCCTCCTTTTGGGGCATATTCATGTCGTCCACAAAGATTACGAATTGCTTCCCGGCGGTTGGGCCGAAAACGCCCTTCCTCCTCTTTTCACACTTTCCGTCGATCATGTCCTGAGTGGCGTTTGCGCCGGTTTGGGCGGAGAACATGATGTTGAGCGGAACGTAAGTGTCCGCAAGCCCGAACTGCAAGTGTCTGCTGATGTTGACGCTCTTTCCAGTTCCGGTGGGTCCGGTCATCAGCACGTGCTTGTTGTTCGTAAGGAGCGTATCGAGCAAGTAGGTGTACCGCACAGAGTCCAGCGTGGGGATGATGATCTCGCTGAAGCTCAGCTTGTTGTCGTAAACGAAATCCGGGCTCGTTACCATCCACTTGACCCAACCGGGCTTGCCAGTGTCGCTGTACTTTCCCTTGTGGTCGAAGAGGTAGTCGTAGATTGACGCATCCTTGGGAAAGGGGTGTTGGACGCCCGCTGCGTACATCTCGGAGCGCAAGAACGCGTCCATGAACACCCTCCCCTTGGTGTCGACGGTGCAGCAGATGCTCCACGCGTAGGCGAAAAAGAAGAGCGAGTCCAAGTTTGCGTACAAGCTGTCCAACACCTCTGGGGTGGGCGGATCTTCTCCCTCGACCTCTTCATAATCAACAAAGTAGCAGTCCAAAATGTTCATCAAGCTCACAACAAGGTTGTGGTCGTTGGACGGAAGGGGCTCCTCGCAGTTTCGCCGCAGCATGGACAGACCAGATTTGCAAAAGTTGTCGAACAAGCTGTTGAGCATGACTTTGAACTTGTCGTCCATGAGGCGGGGGAGCTTCTTCAGCCAGCTCTCAACGAGCGGCCCGAACCCGAGCGAGTGGGGCTCCATGTAGATCATGCCACACCTGCTCACGGTAGCGGGAGAGGCCACGGCGAGATCCTCGGGCTCGAACATCATGGTCATTTCCTCGGACAATTGGATAATTTCTGCGCCGAGCGAAGAAGAAGGTGCGAAGTAAGTTGAGTGGAATAATGTTAGTTTAGTAGTGGCTCGTAATATATTTCTCGTCTTCCAAAAAGCTCGCTCGCTTCGCTCGCTCACCTCCGGAAATCAAGCACAACTTCTTGTTGTCGTCGAGCACCGTGTTCATGCTCTCGATCCAAATAGCGTCAACGGGCCCGTCGAAGAGCACCCACTTGTTGTCAGGAGTGTCGTTCTTGGCGCACGTACGGACGATTTGGGGGACGATTCCGTCCCTCCACTCGTGCGTGTTAGCGTCGAACTCTGCATTTTGCGCCGAGTAAATGTTAATGTTAGGTTAGTTAGAGTTTGGTGTATGTATGATAAGTGCCTCCTCCGCTCACTCACCTCCGTAAAGTTGGCCCATGGTGATGGCCTTGGGGTTGAGATGGTGAATCTCGGTCTTCTCGAACTTTTCGTTCTCGATTCCAGATTTTTTTAGGGTTGTGAGCGCCATCTGGAGCGTTCTGATGCAGCTGCTCTTGCCGCCGCCGGTGGGGCCAACCACCATCAAGCCGTGCCTCACACAAATCATCTCGTAAAGCTCAATGTTCTTCCTGATGAAGACGGGCACGGCCTGCAAGTTCTTGGCTTCGCAGCCGCTCTTGATTGCAGTCAGCAGGGGTCCGTAGTCGAACACCGGCCGCTCGATTCCGGGAAACAGATCGGCCAAAATTCCCCAGAACAAGGGCAAGTCGTGGGCCAAGAATTTAGGAACGTTGACGTCCTCCAAAGCTCGGCGCAGCAGCGCCTCCTCCTTCTCGTCGGGGGACGCGCGCTTCAAGTTTCCGGCGGCCGTTATGACGGTTTTGACCGCCCTCATACCGTAGTCGTAGTGGTCCTGGCTCGACAACTGCTCCGAACAAAGTCGGAACGTGGCAACCATCTTCTGGGCACACTTTCGGTTCTCCAGGTAACCGAAGGAGAACAGCATGATCTCTCCGATCAACGCGTAGTCGGGAACCATCATAGCGACTGGGCGGAAGAGCGCCTCCAAATTGTCAGGGAGGTCGGATCGGCCAGCGTAACCGGGGTTCATGGTAATGTAGACGCAGAACTCCGGATCGACCTTGATGTCAGTGTCTTCGAAGACGATTCGGGGCACGCCTCCAGCCACGGCCTGCTGGAGCGTCATGATCTGCTGAGCAATGACACTGAGCACCTCAATGTTGATGCGGTTGAACTCGTCGAAGCAAGCCCAGGCACCGGAGGACGCAAGTCCCTTGAAGAACTTGCCCATTGCAAGGAAATCGAGCCCATCGGAGCAGTTGAACACAACGCACTGTTTTGCAAGAGCCTTGGCAAGGTCCTTGGTGGTTTCCGTCTTTCCGGTTCCGGCAGGTCCGGCGGGGGCACCTCCGAGAATCATCTGCGCCGAGTGGAAGTGGAGTGGATTAGTTTGTAGCCTTCTGTGTGTGTGCCGTCTTCCTCAAAGCTCGCTCGCTCACTCACCTGCAGGGCACCCATCAATGTGAGGTAGCACTTGTCCGTCAAGGGAGTGATGACGAGTCGGAAAGAATTGCCCAAGTACTCGTACCCGTAGGCACGGTTTGACGACACCATCTCAACCCTCACGTCACCGTCGTCGCGATCGCCTGTCCAGTAGAATCGCATCTGAGACACCCAGTCGAAGTCACGGACCCTGGTGACGCCCGTCTCGTTGGCCATCTTGTTCATGACGTCGCGCGCGTGCACGTCGATGACGGCTAGCGCCCCGACACTCGTCCTCGCCATCTTGGACAGCTTGCCACGGATCAGGTAAACCATGTCGTCCAATTGCTGGACGAGCTGGGCATAGTACTTCTTGATTCCCTCGTTACCCTCGCTGTTGAGCGCCTTCTCGGTCTCCCTCGTCCAGTGGACCTGAGAGGCGTTCAAAACAATCTGGCCGGGCCAGTTTTGCATCCACTCGGTACGCTTAACCTCGGTGTAGTTCTCAATGGAGAGCAGGAAGTGTTGCCGGATCGCGACGAGCATCGAGTTCGTCACTTCCACCATCCAGTCCTCAATGTTCTTGGACTTGGGGTCAACGTGAGTTTCCCACGGGACAATTTCTCCCTCTGCGCCGATCGAAGCGAAGCGCATTTTTAATGAAGCAAGAGCAAAACGAGCGAATCAAAAGAATTGAGTGGGTTAGTTTAGTAGTGGATGTAGCCATTATGTCTGTAGCCATTATGTCTGTAGCCATTTCGCGGGATTCATCGAGACGTATGCTCGTCTTCATCAAGGCTCGCTCGCTTCGATCGCTCACCTGACGATTTCATCCCGGTGATGATCAGCTCGTCCTCGAACTTGACGTTCTTGATTCCTTCGAAGCACTTTTTCAAGTGCGGCTGGACCCGGAGCGGGTCCTTGGACTCGGACAAGATTTCAAGAAGCTCGTCGTTGGAAAGGAAGTAGAACCTGGAAAACCCGGCTCGCTTAGTTTCGAGATAGTCGCTCAGTCCCTTCTGGACCATGTCGAGAAGCTTGCAACTCTCCTTGAAGCGCTCGAGGAGCTTCTTGTCGTTGCAAAACTTGATGCACAGCACATCGCCAGTGGCCGCAACCATCGTCTGGCGCCAGTGCTTGTCTACGCTATTGAACCGCTTCCCCTCGATGGGGAGCTGCTTGTTTATGTCGGCAGAGTCGAAAATGGGCTGCAAGTACAGCCAATTCCTCTGGACCGCAAGCCACTCGTCCACAACCTCGGACACCATTTGGAGGGTTTCGTTCCAGTTGTCAATACGCTCCTCGAAGGGCCCCTTGAAGGCGGAGAAGGTCATTGCCTGGGTCATCGTGATGTGCTCGTCGAGGAGCGCCATGTACTCGTCCGCGCCCTTGAGAATGGAAGTTCCAGTTTCTCTGTAGGCGTCGACGAACAAAGTGACCGTCTCCCAAGCTTCCTGCATCTTGTCCAAAGCGGTTTCTATGTTGTACTCCTTTCCGGCCTGCTCCGAGATCTTTATCACGCGCTCGAGGTGGTTTGGCACTCCAGACTGCGCCGAGCGAAGCAGGCGCATTTTTAATGAAGCACGAGCGAACCAAACCAAGCGAGCCAAACGAATAAGAATGATTAGTAGTGGATTTAGCAGTCTTCAGCCAATTCGCGGGATTCATCGCGAGTATTCTCGTCTTCCTCAAGGCTCGCTCGCTTCGCTCACTCACCTCCATAATATCGTCGAGGGTGAGCTTCTCGTCCACCTTTATTTTGGTGTTGCAGGTATTGTTGAGGTTGTCCCAGTGGCGCTCCCTCATCCCTGGGTTGCAGAGGCTCAGCACCACGGGCACGCAGGGCTTGAACTCCTCGACGGACTCTTTCACCTGCTTGGCGATGCTAAGGCAGCCGGTGAGCTTGTTTTTCTCGAAGAACTTGACATTTTTGGCGAGGGTGCGGGATGCAGATCCGACGTGGCGCTCAATACCTTCGGCGTCGAGCGCCACGAACGAGGAGGTTTTGTAATTTTTGACAGACTTGAGCCACTCGTCGACGGTGAGCCAGAGATCGTAGTAGGGGTCGAACGCCTTGTTGATTTGTTGGAGCTCAGTGTAGTCACGGCACTGTGCCGAGCGAAGCGGCGAATTTTTAATGAAGCAAGAGCAAAACGAATGAAGCGAGTCAAAATAATTGAGTGGAATAATGTTAGTTTAGTAATGGATGTAGCCGTCTGTAGCATTTTTTCGTGGGATTCGATTCATCGCGACTATTCTCGTCTTTATCAAGGCTCGCTCGCTCACCTCCACGTCAAACAACGCCTCGCGGTTGTTGAAGGTGCGCGCCTCGTCGGCGCACTTGATCAGGTCCTTCTTGATCTCCCTGACGAAGCTAGCAACCTGCTCAACGCGCTCAATGTTGGTGAAGGTGTGGAGATTGTCAACCTTGCTTTGGATCCCCTTCAGCTTCTCGATGAATCCATCCTGCTCATCCCTCATTTCGTCGAGGAAGTCGTTGGTCCTCCCGGCCAGTTTGGCCTCAAGCGCTTCCAGCTGGTCGCTGATGCGCTTCGGCCAACCAAACAAGTTCCACCTCAGCTCAAAGTTGGCTGGGGTGAGCTTGTAGTTCACGGATTCCAGCGTGTCGAAGTAGCGGAGACCGTTCTCGAGCTGTTTAAAATTATTGTGTAAGAAAAATTGAAATTAGCGAGCGAGATTATATATATTGGGCTCACCTGCAGGTTCAGGTTTAGCACCAGGTTGGGGGCGGTGATCATGTAGCCCTTCAAATCGTCGATCTGCTCAATGTCCTTGGGGTCCTGCCTCAACCGCCCGAGGATCTGCTCGTACTCGTCAATCGCAAAGTTCGTGTAGTCGATAGTGACTCGCGCGACCATGTCCATGAGCTTCTTGGCAATTTCGCTGTGCTTGTCCAGCATCAAGGCGCGCACCTTTGCGGAGGAAAGGGTGAAGAGCCCAAGGTTTATTGTTGCCGGGAAGGATTTTTCCAGGTCGGCACGGATTGCAAGGTGCTGTTTTTGCCAAAGAGTATAAATTGCCAAAAAAGTTAAATGAGGTTAATTTGGTGTTCAGTATTTCTCGCGTGATGTATAATTTTCTCACCTTCAAGGACAGGTCTTTGATGGCGTCGATGTCGAGCTCTTTGGGCTCGCCCTCCTCTTCATCCTCCCTCAGCTTCCCGCCGAACTTGCACTCGACGTCGAGCAGAAACTCGGCAATATCGATCTGCAGGAATTCAATCAAGGGGTCGAACTTTCTCAGGTACTCGTCCAAGACGCTTGACGACCTCTTCACGTCAGCCTCGATCGTCTCCCTGTGGTTCACGACCCAGTCCTCGCTGGGGTGCACAGTGTTGATGATCGGCTCGCGAGACCAGAACAAGTTCTGCGCCGAGCGTATATATTATGTTATTTTGGAATTGCTGGCGGTTGAGAATATATTATGTAATGGCTCACCTTCATAACGCGGCGCTCGATCCTGGTCAGCTTGAGGACCACCTGGAGGGACTTGTCAAAGTACTGGAGCACCGTATCGGTGAAGGCCGTGGACGGGGACGAGTAGGCGAAAACTGAGTTCTTGCCTTCGCCGTCGATGACCAAGTCAACAACGAAAAGTGGAATCTTCTTTTGCCTCACTTCGGTTTTCGCCGGTGTGAGCTGGCCGCCTCCAGAGTAGTCGATGGTGGCGCTCGATATGGAGTTAACCGTGACGATCGGCTTGCAGGCGTTGTCAATGTACTTCTGGAACTTGCCGAGGCTCTCCAGCATGCAATCCCGCATCGAATCCTGCATGATGAAGTTCAAGTAGGAAAGGAACTTTTTGAGCTTGGAGAAGTTGTACACCTCGGTGTTGGTCTCCTCGAGGTTAAACCAACCCTTCTGAACATCCTTAAGCTGGGACTTGACGTGGTTGATCACCGCGCCGGTCCAAGTGTCTTTGAGGTGGACAGCCGCGGCATTGATGGTCGTGTTTTGAGAGCTTGCGAACTGGGTTTAATTGATGATATTGTGTTGATGTTAATGCTGTGTTGTGTTGTGCTGTGCTGTGCTGTGATTTGCTGTGATGTGCTGCACTCTGCTCACCTCTTCCAATCTCGTTGACTTGGTGATGAGACTGAACATCTTCAAATTAACTACCTTCGTGCACTCCGCTCGCACGTTCACCACCGCCTTGATGATCTCCGATTTTGTCAAAAACGAGTTGAAGCAAAACGCGTTCTTCGCGTCCACGAACGAGTAGTTCGGTATCTTAACAATCCCAATTGTGGGGGGCGGCGGAGTTGGGTCCGCCGCGCCGCTGTTGCTTTTGCTGTTGCTGTCGTCGTCCCCAATAATGTCCTTGAGCATCTTCGCCATTTCGCCTTCGCCCTCACCTTTGGCAATCGCCGACTTGTGGTTAAAGATGATCGAGTTCATCGTCCGCATAAAGATCATGTTGATCTCCGAGAGGATGGGCTTGGTGTCGACCACGGCGTTCTTGAACGGCCTGGTTTTCATTGCCTGGGCCGAAATTCGGGAAATCTGCTCCGCTTCGAGCTGCTTTATCTCCTCCCGGGGCATGCAGTCGGCGTAGATCTGCTTGATGATCTCGTTGTTCGCTTTTTGGCGGCGCGAGTGAGCATCCGCAAGGCGGTCGGCGAACGAAACCGGGTCCTCGGCCACGAAGCAAATGTAGAGTCGATGGAGGGAAGCCTCTTGTGGGCCAGCTCCAGCCTCCGACTCAGGGAAAGAAACTTTCCACAGAACGTTCGAGTTCGTGTTCATGTTCGTGTTCATGTTCGTCGTGTCCCCCGGGGACCCACCGAGGGTCTCGGTGCCGGTGACGATACAGGGGCGCATAGTCATTCTGCCAGTGTCGGGCTCCTTGAAGAGAGCCTTGGCAGGGAGGGCAACTTCGTTCGTCTCCGGGTTGTTGCCCAGCTCCAGCCACGCTTCAACGGAGCGACACTCAAAGTCGGTGTTGTCGAACGCGTCGAGGGGCAGCAGGTTAAGGTCGTTATTGGGGGAGGTGAAGGCCTCGTCATTGTAGTCGAGGTTCCTGTCCAGGAGGAGCTGGTCCAGGTCGTGAGCGGCAAAGATGCGCTTCTTTCGCTCTATCTCAATCTTGCGCGGGACCATGCCGGGGATAGTGGCGAACGGGCACTGCACCTTCGGCTCAACTGATTTCAAATCGAAGTTCGCTGTGGCCGAGTTGTCGTGTTGGATTGTTAGATTGGAGGGTCGATCGAACACACGGG
>Ga0114994_10002169_pt1 | contig 14266 bp, 10 predicted proteins | sample ArcticOcean_MG_C_9_FD_87043 | JGI IMG/M metagenome (GOLD analysis project Ga0114994, IMG submission 87043) | Marine microbial communities from western Arctic Ocean - ArcticOcean_MG_CB2_152 | ecosystem: Environmental > Aquatic > Marine > Oceanic | place: Arctic Ocean: Canada Basin | collected... | reverse complement strand
TTCCCGTGGTTGCCCCAGTGGCAAGGGAGGCGGATTCTACCTTTCCACCCGGAACCGGGCGTCTGGGTCGCGCGCGAGAAGGCGCCGGGGCCCGTGACGTACAGCATCTCCAGCTTGCCTTCTTCCGGGAAATAAAGTCTCTTTTCCACGTTGTCAACGACGTGCTTGAGAACTCGTAATAAATCGGGGTGGCGCGGCGTGCTCACGAGGAGGCCCTGCCAGACCCCCGAGACGTTCTGGAAGCGGTCGAGGCGCGTGACCCAGCGGTCCACGCAGGAGACGAGGTGCGCCCCGCCGTCCTCGAACTTGTACGAGCCCTGGGCCTGCTCCTTGCGCAGAAAGGCGTCCCAATCTTGTGCCAAGCGCATCTTGCCGTCTAAATATATACCGCCGCACGCGTATAAAATGGCATACCGCCACAGGTCGGCCTTAAAGGCGCCCGGTTGAAGCGTGCGAAAGGCGCGTAACGTACCGGGGAGCCCCGCCCTCGTCAATACCGGGTCTAGAGCCTCCATCGACGTTTCCATTTGTTCGTCGTCATAATACAAAAACCGGTAGTGGGACGGCCACCGTACGGCATCGTCTGGAGCCGGCCAGTGGCTCGCGTCCTGGGCCGTGAGGTGGTTTAAATGAGAATCCTTCCTTCCGGTGTAGTACACCGTATTAATGACGGGCGGGATGGTGCCGGCGGCGTAGGGTAGCGAAGCGTTGCGGCCGCAGACGGCCCGCTTTTGTTGCTCGTGCCAATCGTCTGGTGCCGCATCCAGGCGGGTCGCGAGCAGCGCGAGGGCTGCCCACCTGTGCATTGCTAATGCTCGACGTGGTAGCTATGACAGCTGCACTCGACGGAGAGCACCGCGAAGGCTGCCCGTCTGAGCAACCTGCTTACGGCACCTTGCACGGTCACAGCCGTATCGCAGACCAGTGAGACCTATTGCTCGTTGAACGACGCATCGGCGGTTCACGCCGAGTGGGCAGCCTGCTCAGCTGCTCAGCCTGGCAAAATTTGCCTGCGCGGCGTGCGGGCTTCTCAGAGCAGGTGGTTTCTTGTAAAAGAATAGTGAGATGCGTCTTCTAGCTGTGTTCTAGCAGTAAGGAAGGATGCCCCGTGCGTGCGGGTTGGGCATCAACACGCAAAAAACACGCATCGGCTCTGACAACGAGAGACACACAACGACGGCCTTAAGGCTGACGACGAGCATAGAACGGCTGCAGAGTAACACTGAGGCCAGAAGAACAACACTCAGACACCGCGCTCCGAGCCCTGTGCCCGGTAGCTCGACAACATCAAGACTGACACACTCACTTGAAACCGCACAACCGTGTCAACAGCACATCGTTTGACCCAGCACCCAAGCCTAACCCAAGGAAAAATGGTCGCCCTCGCGCGTACAGCCATTGTCCTGGTCTCCGCGGCCAGCGCGTTCAGTCCAAGCGTCCGCCGCGCACCGCCGCGCGCCGTGCAGCAGCACCTCTTCTTCGGCAGCCCGCTCCAGTGGCTGATCGGCGGCGATGCGCCGACTGCCAAGGCCGTGCGGCGAAAAGCACAACCGAACCGGCGCCACGCGGACAGCCCCGTCGGCGAGGTCCGAGAGGTCGAGGAGGAAGAGTCCTTCGTGCCGCGACTAGAGGGCCCTGCCGCTCCGGAGCTCCTGCCCGCGAAGGTGACGAACAACGTGCTGCGGTTTCCTCGTCGCGAGGAGGACCAATGAACCGGCGCGCGCGCCTTGCTGTCCCTTGTCCCGCTCCCCCACCGTACTAATGTATTTATGTATAACAACAGAAATTTAGCTAATAGAAGAGCGCGCCCCGGCGCGGATGCTGATGACGTCGCTGCCCGCGTGGGCCACGCCCCCCACAACACTACCAACACCACCGACCACGCCCGACGCGAAGGCGCCGCCCGCCTCCCCGAGGCTCGCGCCCATTTCCCCAAGGTCGCCCGACGTCGCGCCGGCCACCAGCGCCCGGCCCGCCGCCAGCGAGCCGCCCACGACGGCCGTGCCGCCGCCCACGACGCCGCCCACCGTCGACCGCACACCTCCGGTGACGCCCGTCACCACGCGGGACCCGCCGAGCCGCTCCGCGACGCGATCCGCAACATCTAAAGGAGCGAAGGCTATGGATGTGACCGCGGACGCGGCCCCCGAGAAGGCCGCGTCCATCACGTCAAAACCCACGTTCGCCACCGCGCGCACCGCGAGGCCCTGGACCCAGGCAAAAGTATCAAACCGCGACTTGAAATTCGACCCCAGGTCCGCGGTCTCATCTCTTAATTGGATCGTGCCCAGGTGGCGCGCGCCGAAGGGCGACCGCGCGACCAATCGCACTCTAAGGTCCCGGAAGTGCACCCCGCGGTAGACGAGGGACCGCGGCTTATCAGAAGGCGATTCCTCCGCAAAGTCCTCCTCTTGCGGCCCGCGGAACCGCTGCAGATTCGTGTCCCGGAAGCGGGCGTCGTACGTCGCGTAGCAGAGCGTGAGGCCCGTGACCTCGGCGGAGACCTCTGCTCTTAGACGCCGCGACTTCCCGACGCGCCGGACGACGAGCGACAGTTGTATCGTGTCAAGGCTGAGCAGCGGGTCTCGTTGCTCCTCCTCGTCGTCCGAGTCGTCAACAAGTAACGCAGGGTCCTCGTAAATAACGTCGGTGATGGTGATTCGCAGGGCCGCGTCCCGCAGTGCCAGGTCGACCGTCGGCGGCCGCCGCAGCGGGAGCCGGCGCGTCGCGAGCGCCACGAGCGTCTTCCTGAAGACGTAGGCGTTGACGAGCAGCAATATCAGAGGCAGGAGGACGTAGCGCAGGAAAGGCACCAGGACCGCGACCAACACCCGCGGCCGCCAGGAGACGGCGCACGAGACGGCGACCAGGGAAGCGGCGAGCGCGCCACCCGGGCCGCTCTTCGCCGGTTCCGCGGTCGGCGACCACAGCTCCAGCACGGCCTTTCGGGACGCGCCGCTCCGGGCCGCTCGGATGCAAGCAAGCCAGCGCGCGGCGTCAACCGCATTGAGACCTTTGAAGCGCGAGCCGTCCACCGCGAACGCGTCTTCGTCAATTGTGATGGTGGCTTCAGTGAGATCGATGCGGCCGCCCGGGCGGCCCTGGCTTTCGGGATCGCACCATTCCAAACGCCACGGGTCGCCGCGCAGCTCCGCGGTCCGCCGGTTCCAGAGCCCGTGCCGGCCCTGTTTGAGTAGCAAACCGTGGACGACCGGCGCCGGTTTAGGTGGCGGCCTTTCAATGCCGCTCGCCCTGGCGACGTCCCGCAGCCAGCGCCTTTTCTCGCGCGCCGTGTCGCAGCGGAAGACGTGGTCGTCGATGCAGAAGGTATGGCGGCCCGGCTCGTCCACGTCCTCGAGCCGCGCGTGCGTGAGGTCCAGCCGCTCCGCCCCGTACTGGAGCCGGCCCCTTCTCAAGACGGCGCGCCGGCGGATCCACTGCCACCGACAGCGCTTCAGGAGGAGGCCGGCCAAAATGGGTTCGCGCTCGTCCGGGCTCCCCTCGCCGCAGCCGCAGAACATGGTCGTTCGCTCGCCGCAGCAGGGCTGAGTGGTGCAGCAGTCGAGCATCCACGAGGGCCGCGTGGCTGTTCTCGGTGGCGCCGCGAGGACGTATGACGAAGCGCAGCGCAGCGCAGCAGCCAAAATGGGAGTATGCGAATACGCAGCGCTCGCGACGCACGACTATACCGCGACCCAATGGGACGCGTGAGTAACGTTACCGCTCGTACCACGGACACTCACGCCTCTGATGGAACAGGCCCGGCTCCGAGCTCGAGGAGCCAAAACTCAGCGCGGGAGCCTTTCCTTTGAAGCAGTCATAGCAGTCTTGCCACAGACCGGCAGCCATGGAGAGGGCCACCAGGCAGGTCTTGGATCGTACGGCCATGGCGCGGGTTTTTTGCGCGGGTTTGACCGCCTCATTTAATGCCCTGTTTAGCTGCTGGCACGCACGGCAGCACAGCTGAGCGCCTGAATCTTTGCTAAAGGCTGGCCGCCCTGGTTTACATCCGCTGTGACCGCCGCGGTTGCTTGACTGTGACGAGCAGGCTCAGAGAGCAGCGCGCCGGAGACGCCGCGCTGCGCGCTCGACCGCGCGACCCGCCGGCGGACGCGCGCACGCCGCCAAACAAGCCATGGTCCTCGACCTCGACCGATGTATCGCTCGTTTGAAGGACTGCGAGACGCTGAGCGAAGACGAGGTCCTGGAGCTATGTGATAAGGCCAAGGAAATATTAGTGGAGGAGTCCAACGTGCAGCGCGTCAACGCGCCGGTGACCATTTGTGGGGACATCCACGGCCAGTTCTACGATTTGATCGAGCTGTTCAAAGTGGGCGGCCAGTGCCCCGACCGGAATTATTTGTTCCTGGGGGACTTTGTCGATCGAGGACATTACTCCGTGGAGACCTTTTTGTTGCTGTTGGCGCTGAAAGCGCGGCATCCGGACCGCATTACTCTTATTAGAGGTAACCACGAGTCGCGGCAAATCACGCAAGTGTACGGTTTTTATGACGAGTGCCAGCGGAAGTACGGCTCCGTGAACGTCTGGAAGTACTGCACGGAGGTGTTTGACTTTCTGTCATTGAGTGCAATAGTCGACGACCAGGTCTTCTGCGTCCACGGCGGCTTGAGCCCCTCCGTCAATACGCTGGATCAAGTGCGAACGATCGACCGGAAGCAGGAAGTGCCCCACGACGGCGCCATGTGCGACCTGATGTGGAGCGATCCCGAGGAAATTAATGGCTGGGGCTTGAGTCCGCGAGGCGCGGGCTACTTGTTCGGCGGAGACGTGGTAGAAAAGTTCAACGAGGTCAACGCGTTGAAGTTGATAGCAAGGGCCCACCAATTGGTGATGGAGGGCTACAAGCCCTTGTTCGAGGAAGCTCTCGTGACCGTTTGGTCCGCGCCGAACTACTGCTACCGGTGCGGCAACGTCGCAGCTATTTTGGAGCTGGACGCTCAGCTGGAGAAGACGTATCGGATCTTCGAGGCGGCCCCGCAGGAGGCGCGGGGCGTGCCCCAGAAGGACCCGGCGCCCGAGTACTTCCTCTGAGTTGAATTTCGCGTTTGTTTTTGCGGCGTAAGTAATCTGGTGGGTGGCGTGGTTTCCGGGGGTAGACCTGCCGTTATCGGGGCAGACTGTGGGAGTGTGTAGCACTCTATGCTTTGTGTACTCGCTCGCTCGCGGCGCTGCGACGTCCGCGCGCCATGCCAGCGGGTGCCGCTTCGGCGGCGTTTTGTCAGCGTACTTAGTCTGTGGGTGCCCGATGAGTACGCCGGTCCCTGGGACAGCGCTGAACTTTCAAACGCGAGAGACAAAACCCGAATTCGAACCTCAATTAAAAGTTGTAAACTGACAGAGGCGGCCTAAACTCGGCCGGCGTTTTATTTCACTGCGCCTGGGACGGTCTGCAGTCCCCTGGGCCTATTTTAGACGCGCGCCTGCAACAAAAAGCTACCGAAAACGAGTGGAAGCTCGCATTTCGCGACGGATCTGGTCTGGATATTTCCGGCCCAGGCGGCGCCCAGAACTTCCATCGTGAGCTGTACGCTGCGCAGCACCTTCTGTGACCATCCTGGACGGCGCGCCACGGCAAAAACGCCGCTACTAGGCACCAATAGAGCCGAACAACACACGCTCGACAGGCCGCCACGCAAAAATAGAAGATGAGCACATTCGCGACCACCGTGGGCTCCGACAGGCAGAGCTCGATCTCGGACCACCATGTGGTCAACGTCGACGGCAACCTGATGGTCCTGAAGACCTACGCGCCCATCACGGGCAGCTCGAGCGCCGACGAACTGATGCTTCTCGCCGCGGAGAACTCGTCCTCGAACGATTCCAGTTTGAGACGCTGCAAGACGAGCGTGGACCTGGGCCTGGCCACGCTGGACCCGACGAAGCCCATTTCTGTAGTAGCGGAGGCGGCGCCCGACCCGGCCTCGCACCGGCTCACGGCGCGGGCGTTAAGGCGGCATGATGTCGCGTGCGCTAGAGCCATGGACCGGCGGCGCAACCCCTTCGCGCTCCACGCCGACGGCGCCTTCGACCCGTGGCGCGCCGAGGCGCCGCCGCGGCGGCAGGCGGCGCCGAACTGCGCCTTTCTCTGGTTCCTGCGGAACAACCGCTAGCGACCCGCCAACCTCGGCTCCATCGCCACTTGCTTGTAACCTTGTTTGTACACTTACCATTACACACTACTCCCGCGCCGCGTCCACCAAACCCCCGCCACGGGGCGTCCGCAGCACCCTGGGCACGCGCGAGCCGACGATGCGCGTGACGCCGTCGGGCGCGTCCTTCTCGATGGCCTCGCCGAAGGCCGTCCGCGCCTGCACAAGCTCCGGCGGCCGGCCGATTGCACAGGCCTTGGCGAGCGCGAGGTAGCGCGCGCCGCGGCCCGCGTCCCCGCTCCGCTTCAGGAGGACCGCGGCCAGGGCGCAGCAGGGCGCGTAGTCCGCGTCGTCCGGCGACAGGCCCTGTAAAGCTCTATCTAGGTCCTCGAGGGCGCCTTCATCATTTTTCGTGAACCGCCGCTTGCCTCGGAGGGCGTACCAGCCGCACCCGATATCCGCCTCCCAGTCCCGCATTTCTAGAACGCGCTCGATGGCGCCGGGCGCGTCGTTCTGAATAAGTCCCGCCGCTATGTGCGCCCGCGCGACTTGGACCAATAACGAAGCCATGCGGTTCTGCGCCCGTTCGTCGTCCTCTGCATACGTCCGCTCCAGCATCTCCGACTCGTCGTTGGCCACCTTGAAGAAGTCGCCGAAGCAGTCACCGACCGGCTTCTTCTGCTGGAGGAGCACCAACGCCTTTAAGAACAGCAGCTGGTGCGGCCGGCAATGCCCGGAGTAGGACGCGAGGCGCTCGTAAACTTTGTCGCCGGCCTGTGCAATGGCCACGGCCTCGCGTTGTGTAAGGAAATCACGTGAAGTCCACGCTACGCTATCGGCGAGCAAGGCCAGCGCCGAAGCGACGTGGGCGCGGTCGTCGTCGTCTTCACACAGACCTAGGGCCACAGCCTGCTCTAGCGCCCGGCACGCGTCCAGGCGGTATGCGAGGCACTGCGCGTCGCGATGGCGAATGACGGACCGCGCCGCCGGACACGCTTCGACGGTCAGGGGCTCGTCGGGGAAGAAGCGTGCCTGTAGTTTTTGCCGTTCCCACTCCGGCGGCAGCCAGTGCTCCCGCATGCGTTGGCGGACTTGATCAGAACTCAAGACGGGCGCCGCGCCGTCATCTTCAGTAGCGTCGACGTACGCGTCCGCTATAGCTTCGCAGATCGCTGTTAACGTATCCAACCAATCAACGGCTTCGTCGGACACGCGCGGCGCCCAGCTGGTGAGCGGGTCGCTCACGATGGCCCAGGTCCGCAGCACGCCGTCCAGCGGTGCGTAGAGCGGCGGCTGCGTTATAGAAGGTTGGGTGTCGATTCTCAGCAACTCGTCGACGTGGAAGTGGTCCGGGTACCGGGTCTGGGGCGCGTGCGGCCGCTCCGGCACTCCTAACGACACGAGTAAGTCGTGCTTCGCGTCAATATTCAACGCGTACCACCACCGGTACAGGGGCGCGGCCCTTTGGCAGGCGAAGAGCTGGAGGTACTGCACCCGGTTGTGGATGTCGGCGTGCTTGTCGCGGCGCTGGACCAGGGAGGCCATACGTCGATGGTGTCGGCCGGGCTGCGTCTGCCGGGCTGCCCAGTGTTTTCAAATTTGTGCATACAAATCGGGTCGGAGAAACCCGTACCCCTGAGGTTTTATGAGCCAGTTGGAGGAGCGTCGGCTCTAAGAGCAGCTTTGCGCGCTCATTTGTAACTGCCAGGTTAGGCTAACGTGCGGGTTGCGTCATGAGCAAAGAGAGGAGGGTCGCGCACGTAGAGATAGCATCGCAGCTGCGTAAGCACGTGTGTGCGGACGCCCAGAAGCGATACCCCCTCGTCGTCGTCGCGGCGGGGCTGCCCCAGAAGGGCGTCGTTGTGTAGAACAGCCTGCAGGCTAGAGTCTCTAGCACGATGCCCCGCGACGGCATCTCCGAGCTCATGACGGCAGAAACCAAAGCCTCCAAGATCGTCAGTGAAGCCCGCGCGGCCCGGGGCGAGCGCATGAAGGAGGCTAAAAGAGAAGCGGACGGGGTCGTCGCCCAGCTCGCCCAACAAAAAGCGGCCCAGTTCCAGGGCGCGAGCGCGCCAATGATCGACATCTCGTCCAACGCAGTGTCGACCGAGGCCGAGATATCGAAGATGCGCAGCGCCTTCGCGGCCGGCAAACAGGGCGCGGCCGGCATGCTCGTGCAAGTGGCCACGGGCGTGTCGCTGGACCTGGCCGAGACGGCCAAGCTCTCCTGGCAGCGGCGGAGCGGCCGCCAGGCATGACTCGGTCTTGGGTCATAACTAAGTACTAGTAGCCACCCAACTTACACGAAGTCTCAGACTAAATCCACATTCCGCTCCGAACCATCAAACGTCGCCGAGGAGTCCACGGCCTGGCCGTCGGACCGGAAGCCGTCCGCGCCCCACGTGCCTCCACTTTCACCGCCCGCCGTGGCCCGCGCCCGCAGCTTGGCCGCGAGTGACGCGGCCCGCTGCTCCGCCGTCGTCTCCTCCTCGTCCGACTCCTCGTAATCGTCCTCCACATCCACGTCGCTCCGCCGCCGGTCGTAGCGGCACTTTAAAACAACCGAGTGGCGCTTCTTCGGCGCTTTGAACTCGACGTCGCGCCCCCGCGCCAGAATCAAAACAACGGAGCCGCCCGTCGCTGGTAAATAGTGCGCCACCTCGTTGTCGTCTCGCACGATGAGCGTCCCCCCATCCAGGTCGTCGTCCCAGTCCCTAGGGTTGGCGAAGCAGAAGGCCACGAGTTCTGCATCGTCGTCCGGGTCGTCGTCCCGCCAGAGCGGCTCCCGCACCACGACCTGCTCCACTTGTTGGCTCGTGGCGGTGACGGACGGCGGTAGGGCCAACCCGTCCCGCAGCTCCGGCGACCTCGTTTCGAGCTCGTGCGCGCACCCCACCACAACTTGGACCGCGGCCCGGAAGGCCATCTGGGCCTCGGGCTCCGGCTGTCTCTGCCCAAAGTTCCCGAAGAGCTGAGGCGCCAGGGCCCGCACGGACTGCAGCCCGAGCTCGATGGGCAACTCTGTTTCCGGCTTGGGTCGGTCGTAGAAGGCGTGCACCGCGTCGCAGTCCTCGTGGGACAGCGCGCCCTCCAGAATGCAGAAGCCCCTGGTGCGCAGGGCCGCGATCGCATCAACACCCTTGTCCACCTTGAAGGCCGTCCTCGATAGTTCCGTCTGGAAGGGCGTGTGCCGCAGGAACTCCGCCTCGCGCCTGAGGGGGCCGTCGATGGCGTCCCTCACGAGGCGCTCGGCGGCCTTCTTTTCCATGGCGTTCACCGCCACCGTCGCCAATGTGAGCGCCGGCGCGTCGCGGTACTTGCCGAGTCCGCGGACGCCCGAGGGCACGGCGCCCGTCGCCAGTAAGCGCAGCGCGCCGTCCGGCTCCCGTAATAAGCATCGGGCGATCTTCGCGACTTTCTTGGCCTCGGACCGCGCCACGGTCTCCGCGGTCTTTCTAGCGCCAGTTTCGCCCGCCATGGGTGTGGCCTTGCGCCTTTCATACGCGTCGCGGACCTTTTCTATGGAAGCAGGGTCGGGCTCGCAGCCGACCACGAACGGCAGCGCCGCGGCCTGCTCGATGGCGCCGGCTTGCGCTAATGACGTTTGCAGCGCATCCACGGACCTTCTCGCAGGATCGTCCCGCGGCAGCCCCAGGGCCTCGGCCACCTCCGCCACGCCGTCGCGGCCCCAGCCGTCCGCTGCCCTATTGCGCACGATGGCGTCGTCCACGCTGTCAAAGCGCCTGGCGGGCGGCGCGGCCCGCGTCGGCACGGGCGCGGACTGGGGCGCGAACTTGGCCGGACTCAAGGGCTTGTCCTCGTCGTCGCTCGCAATGTCGTCCCATTTCGAGTAGTCGAACCCTTTAGAGAAGTGCGGTCGCGAGTAGACGTTGGCCCGGCCGGGCGCCGTCTGCTGGTGGGCGTCGTCCCTCGGTACGGGCAGCTGCTCGAGTTTCTGGGTCGTCTCGAAGAGGGACATTTTTGTGGGCTGCCCGACTGTTCAGCGGACACGCACGCTGGACTAGCCAAGTGCTCCGAAACGGACGTGCGGATGGCGGGTGCTGCCAACTTGTGCGCTGTTGCGTCGATGGCGTCCGGTGCTCCAGCCTGAGTGCTGTGCTGCCAAGCTGCGAACTCTCACCCGATTTGAACGCTTTAGGGGGCACTGCTAGCGCGGCGAAGGTCTAGGACGAGTGTCCCGGCAGGCGCAGGCGAGCGGAGCCATGGGAGAAGGAACTGCGCCCTGTGCTAATCTCACCACAGCTGCGCGGGTTTCTCAACGACAGTCGGTCACGCCAACGTGCCTCGGACCTTCGCCACTGCTGCAGCTGCAAGCGCAGCGCAAACCACTGTTTTCGCAGCACCATGAGCGTGCAGATCACGGGCGGCAACGTCCTCCGCCTCGGCGGCAACAGTAGAGGCGACGACGGCGCCAGCGCCATGGAGACCAGCAGCACGGTGGACGCCGGCGTCGTCGCGAGCGTGGCCGCGCAGGTGCCCAAGGCCTCGGCCGCGGCGCCCTTGCTGGTCAAGATCGTGCAGAATTTGGAGAAGGACCCCACCAATGAAAAGTTCCGGTCCATCAATCTGGATGGGAAGGCGGGCGCCAAGCTCGTCTGCGAGCCGGCGGCCATGACGTTATTGGCCACGGTCGGGTTTGTCCAGGAGGGCAACCGCCTCGTCGCCAGCGGCGCGCCGCCCGCCGGCGCGGCCGCGGCCGTCGCCAAGGCTTTGACGCAGGCGCCGCGCCCTGTGGCACAACAGCTCAACGCCGACGGCACGCCCAAGGCCGTCGTGAAGCCGTCCCTGCCGGAGCCGCCCACGGCCAAGCAGCAGGCGCGGCGATTGGTCGAGGAGAAGAAGGCCAGAGAAAAAGCGGAGACGAAGCGCCAGCGCCTCGAGACGCTGGAAAAAATTAAAAAGGACAGCCACGCGCGCAAGCACGACGAGAACTGGACCACCACCGAGGGTGTCACCAAGGGGGGCAAGGACATCAATACCTTTAGAGGAAAGTACGGCGAGGACGGCGGCTGATGCTAGGAGCGTCCTCGGTATCGTTATCGCCCCGCCATTATGACGGCCCGCGGCGTTTTATGAACGCCGCGGGCCCGACGGTGGAGTTCAAAGTCTAGCCCCCACCATAAGTATGTTGAAAGTTACTCTACGCCTGCTCGGAGCGGCCCAACCAGAGGCCGTGCGTCGTGAAGTACACGCACGGCGCGTAGTTCCGCCCGGGCGTCACCGAACACGAGAGCGAGGGCGTGCCCTTGAAGCCCTCGGGGAACTCCTTGGCCGCCACGATCGCGTCGGTGTCCTCGTTCTTCAGCCACATGTACTGGATGCGGTCGTCCTCAAAGGGCTCGTAGTTGTCCACGCAGATCTTGGCACTGGTGCCAAAGACGTCGAGGCGGGGCTTGTGGCTCTTGCGGTCGCCAGAACCATTTGAGTCCACGTTCAATCGTTCGATCTGCAAGATCTGCCGGGCCAATTTGTTGGGGATCGTCGACGCGACCAGCGCGGCCGTCGGCTCGGCCGTCGACGCGTGGGCGGTCTTTGGTGCGGCGAGGACGGCGATCGTGCCAAGAGCCGCGGCCATGACCACGCCCCGGCTCTGCACGTCCGAGGGCTTCTCGCCCTCCGGGTCGTGGGACGCCAGTTTGGCGGACGCGGCGACGGCCGCGACGCCGAACGAGTCGAAGGCGTCCGCGTCCACGGCGAGCGCGGCGTCGGCGGCGTGCAAGGGCGTCATCGCGCGCTTCTGCTGCGGCGGCGCCTGCAAGGCGCGAGCGCTGGCGAGCACGAAGCAGATGCGGAGCATGGTTTGGACCGCGTGTCGCGTCGCTGGCGTCGTTGAGAAGGCTTGTCGCGCGTCGTGTGGCGAGTGCTGAGGGTCGGATCGCGTTAACTCAAGTCTTGCTTTGAGCCGCTCGCGTTCAAGCGCCTTAGCTTGGCTGCGCACCGCAAATAAAAGATTGTCCGAGAGCCGCCAGCAACGCTTGTTGGCGTACTGAAGCGAGCTGTATGTCTAGCAGCGCTTGCTTTGGCTCTGAAGTCCGAGCACTTTAGAAACCCGCACGCAAAAACCAAAGCGAAGCGCGCCCGAAGCAGTCGTCCGCGGGCAGCCCTCCCGGAAGGCATGAATGGCAGCTCCGACCGTCTCCTGCCGAGAGGCTAGTGTCAGTTGGTGGTTTTTGCTGGAGGTTTTATGCACGCTGGACGCTGCAGGGCTGCCCCGGGCTGCCGGCGGCGCACCAGCGATACGCGACGCTGCCCAGCACGCAAACAGTAAGCAAGCAGTAAGCACCATGACCACGCGCGGCCTCGTCACCGTCTCTGTCGGCGGCACCTCTTTTTCAGTACGACCGCGGTACGGCGGCTTCAAGGTGATTGGCCGAGGCTCCTACGGCGTCGTCGTCTCCGCCACGGACTCCGAGACGAAGAAGAAGGTCGCCATCAAGCGCATCAAGCCCATGGCCGGCCACGCGAGTGATGCGAAGCACGCGCTTCGCGAAATTCGATGCATGAAGCTACTAGGTGTGCACGCCAATATTTTAGGTGTCAAAGATCTATTTTGTGACACGAAGGAGAACGCCCTGTACATCGCCATGGAGTTGTTGGATAGCGACTTACATCGCATCATCCAATCGCCGCAGGAACTGAGTGACGCGCACCACCGCTTCTTCATGTACCAACTCGTACGCGGGTGCAAGTACATGCACGAGCAGGGGATCATCCATCGGGACCTGAAGCCGGGCAACTTACTCGTTACGAGAGCGTGTGAGTTACGGATCACCGATTTTGGATTAGCCAGATTACAATCAGTGTGTTCGCGAGGCGAGGGCGGCGACGTGGACGCCGGGCCGATGACGCAGCATGTCGTCACGCGGTGGTACCGGCCGCCGGAGCTCATGCTCGCGCCGGACGGGCGGTATACGAATTCCGTGGACATGTGGTCCGTTGGCTGTATCCTGGCGGAGTTACTTGGGAGGAGACCCCTCTTCCCGGGCAAGAACTTCGTGCACCAGTTGCAACTCATTTTCGACGTCATCGGCGCGCCCCTCAACGCCTCGAAGGTCCGCAACAAACAAGCGCGCAAGTTTTTAGAAACTGTGAAAGGAAAAGTGAAGGTGCCCTTCGCCAAGGTGTTTCCTAAAGCGCACCGGGCGGCGCACGACGTCCTGGAGAAGTTATTGGCGTACTCGGCACTGGACCGCGTCTCGGCCACTGAGCTGTTATCGCACGACTACTTTAGAACCTTGAGCTATGCGGATGCGTTACCCATCACGGAACCGCAGGCGGAGGGCGCGGACTTTAGATTCGAGTACGAGGAGGTGTCGACGGACGCTTTGAAGGGTGCCATCGTGGAGGAAGTGCGGGCCTTCGACCCGCCGTCCGGGGCCCGGACCAAGCCCGCGCACCGGGGCGCCTCGGACGAGGCGAAACGGGCCCTAGAGCGCTCGAAGCGGGCGGATAAGGCGGAGCCGCCGCGGCGGGATACGCGCTCGAAGCCGCGGGGTGACGCTGCGCGCGATGCTCGGCGGCGCGACGCCGCGCGTGATGCCCGGCGCGAATCCGCACGGGACGCCGCCCGGCGCGAGGCCGTCGAGGAAGCCCGCCGCGAGGTCGAGGCCTCGGCGCAGCGGGCACGTGACCGGGAAGCCCGCGAGCGCGAGGAGGCGCGGCGCGCCGAAAAAGATGCCGCGCGGGAGCGCGAGCGCCGCGCACGCGAGCGAGAGAGCCAGGAGCGCGAGGCCGCGAACGCGCGCGAGGCCGCTGCACGGGAGGCTTCGAGTGCACGGGAGGCCGCGATGGCGCGCGAGCGGTACGCCAAGGCGCGCGAGGACGTGGCGCCGCCGCCGCGCCGACGACGGGACGACCCGATATCGCGTGCGTTCCGCGAGGCCGCCGCGGAACCGCGCCCGCGCCGCCGCGACGACCCGCTCTCGCAGCGCTTTCGCGAAAATGCGCAAACCGAGTCGCGGCGCTACGCGGAGGAGCCGTCCCCCGCGCCGCCGCCCAGGCAGGCGCCGGCCTACGTGTACGAGGCCCCGAAGCCGCCGCCGACTCCGCCGCGAGACCTGCCGCGGCGGCCGCCCGCGCCGCTGCCCGCGGAGCGAGAACGAGCGCGCCCGGCGCCGCCGCAGCGCGCGCCGCC
>Ga0114994_10002167_pt1 | contig 14269 bp, 10 predicted proteins | sample ArcticOcean_MG_C_9_FD_87043 | JGI IMG/M metagenome (GOLD analysis project Ga0114994, IMG submission 87043) | Marine microbial communities from western Arctic Ocean - ArcticOcean_MG_CB2_152 | ecosystem: Environmental > Aquatic > Marine > Oceanic | place: Arctic Ocean: Canada Basin | collected... | reverse complement strand
TCAGCATTGATCCAAATGTTGGTGCAATTTCAAAATTGCTGACCCGCTTTGCCTCTTCCAGATTTTACAACCGTTTCCGTGATGAAACTCTCGAATTAGCTGATAAAGCACCTTTTTCTGAACGACTTGGTCTGAAATCTACTTTACAGAAATTACACGATTCAGCAAAGAGCTTCTTTTCTCCGCCAAGTATGCTTTTCGAACAATTAGGCTGGCGTTATTTTGGCACAGTTGATGGTCATAACCTCCCGGATTTGCTTGATTTAATCGATCATGTAAAAGATCTGGACGGACCAATAGTGATTCATGCAATCACACAGAAAGGCAAAGGTTATACATTTGCGGAAGAAGATTCCCACAAATATCACGGAGTAAGCCCTTTTGAACCCGTCGATGGTCAATTTATCAAGAAAATATCAAGCGGGAATGCTATAAGTTTTTCCCAGGTTTTTGGTGACAAACTTGGGGAATTAATGGAGCAGGATGAGAAAATTGTGGTTTTGACTGCCGCCATGTTGAGCGGAACTGGAATTGTTAAACTTCAACCGAAATTTCCGGATCGTGTGCTTGATGTAGGAATTGCAGAAGGACATGCCGTCACATGTTCAGCAGGACTTGCTACCACAGGAAACAAACCTTTTGTTGCGATTTATTCAACCTTTTTGCAACGAGCACTGGATCACATTATTCACGATGTAGCGATTCAACAACTGCCGGTACGTTTTATGCTCGACCGGGCAGGATTTGTAGGGGCGGATGGTCCGACACATCATGGTTTATATGACCTGACTTATTTGCGGATGATTCCCAACATGACGATCATGGTACCGCGAAATGGAGCTGAATTACGAGGCATGATGGAACTTGCCTGTAATTACGAAAAAGGTCCATCAGCAATTCGTTACCCAAGAGGGAATACTGCTGAGCTTGATGAAAAAAAGAGTCCAATGATTGAATTAGGCAAATCACATATTTTGCGTAATGGTAAAGATGTTGCGCTATTTGCAGTGGGATTGATGGTTGATACTGCAGTGCAGGTGGCAGATATTCTTGAGGCAAAAGGATTTTCGACAGCTGTTATCAATGCCCGATTTGTCAAACCTCTTGATGAAAAGGTGATTGTACAGTTTGCACTAAAAGTAAAAATGCTGGTCAGCCTGGAAGAAAACACAATACACGGAGGTTTCGGCAGTGGTGTACTGGAAACTCTGAGTGAGAAAGGAATTTGCGTTCCGACTTTACAGATTGGAGTCCCGGATCGTTTCATTGCGCAGGGTTCTCCGGAAGAACAACGGGAGTCAGCGGAGTTAAGTCATGAACAAATTTCTACGCGTATACTTGAAAGACTTCCTGCGCCTGCAGAGAATCTTAACAAGAAAAGAAATGACCTCCATAAGTTGTCTGCTTGAGAAGATTGCTGATTATAAAATACTTTTTAAATGAATTTTTTTAACTAAAATTTTGATTGGTAACTGATTTTATAGCTAATTAATCCTGTAAAACACGAAGCAACCATTTTTATCATGTAGACAGAATTGCCGCTTTTTGACAGTGTTTACTAAAATGTACGGCTCTTGCATTTGAGGAAGTGCTGAAAGTTTTAACAGGAATCCGGGCAAAGAATTCCGTGAGAAAATTGCGTCAACCATTTATTGAAGGAAATTTAACATGTCAAACGATTTACTGAAACAGTTGGAAGGGAAAATCAACGCAGCGATTGAAACCATCGAATTGTCACGTATGGAAATTACTGAACTGAAAGAACAAAACGATGAGTTAGAAAACCGCTATGTTGACTGGGAAGATAGACTGTCTGCTTTGATTGAGAAATTTGAGCAGCTCGAAGATGGAGAAACAGTTGAGATTAAAGCAGATGTAGAGGCGTCAATTCAGAAAGTCGAAGAAGAAGAACTTGGGGACGTAGTAGCTAAAGAATATGAATCCGCTGAAGACACTGTTGCAGATGAAGACGTAGCAGAAATTTCAGCTAATGTAGATGAAACTGAAGGTTCCGTTTTTGGAACAAGTCCGGAGTCATTCACAGAAGCTCCAGAGTCTACTCAGCATTACGCATGACGCAGAGTCCGCATTCCGGATCCTATAGATTTTTCTGCACAGTTTTATTGCCTGCACATCCATTTGCGGAGAATATGTTAGTTCAACTTCTTCGCAAATCACTTCCCTTATTATTTATAAGCTTGTTTTTCGGCGGACTGATTTCCCCTCCATTATTACAGGCACGCCCTTCAGTAGGAGTCCTTTCTGTTAATATTCACTATCCCTCAAAGGGACTGGATTGGCTGGGTCTTTATCTTCAGGAAGAGCTTTCCCTGCAGTTACAACTGGCGGATCGATTTTCGGTCATTTCTCAGTATTCTATGAACCACTGGAATCGGCGTCTAAATAACTCCGGTAAGTTGGAGTCCAATTCTACTGAATTGATAAATTCAGAAATATCCCAACTAAAACCAGACAAACTTATTACATTATCAATACAGAAAGTCCTCAACCAGCTTTCTGTCACTTGGAGTATCCATAGTTTTGGAGAAACAAACTCCTTTCATAAAATACAAAACATTCATTCCTGGATCACTCCGGACAAACTAATTGACTCTCTCTTGCAGGATCTTGAAAAAGGAGATAAATTATTCAGGGGTCTTACATATTTTCCTTTAGACTACACATGGGAAGGAATTCAGAGTTTTTATCAGTGGAGGCTCAAATCAGTTCCGGGAACCAATTCTTCTGACTGGGAAGAGCATAAAGGTGAGTTGGAGGCGCTTATATTGAGTTACCCTACTATGGCGGCTTCAATCCGATTTTACAGAGCGGTTTTACTCATTATCGAAAGCAGCGTGATGCGGCCTGCCCATGTTCCTTCGTTGAATTACGCGGAAACAGATATTTTGGCCGTTATGAAAGTTCATCCTGGAAATAGCACACACCACAGCTTACTCTCACTTTTACACTACCTGCGTAAAGAACCATTATTTGCTAAACAGCAGGCAAACATTGCCAACAAGATAAATCCAGGAAACGGTTTGGCTTTAATCCTTTATGGTCTTACTATTGGAAAAACCCCTCAAGCAGGTGCCTCATACATTAAAAAAGGACTCCAGCTTTATCCTTTTTTAGCCGAGTCTAGTCCTGACGGTTGGCAGCCTTATCACGTACTTGTAAAAGATTTAGAACCATGGATTATTGAATCATTTTCTCAAAATTCATTGACTTATGATCAATTGATGCAAGCAGGAAAGGAGAGTTATAACTCGCAACGTTGGTCAGAAGCACGTCAATCTTTTGAAGATGCCTCAGTTCTTGAACCGTCACTTCCGGAACCGTTGCTGGCGCTGGCAAAACTGAAATTAGCCCAGCAGGACACACAATTCGCTCTCTCACTACTCAATAAACTCAGAAAGAGATTTCCCAGAAATCCTGACATAAATCTATATTTGGGATATGCTCACGAGAAATTGAAGCAACACGAGAAAGCTGAATTTGTATATCGTGAAGTGCTTCACCTGAATCCGGAGCACCATAAGGCACTACTGAGGCTTGGAGCGGTTCTTATCAAACTTGGAAAACGGGAGGAAGCTCGTAGTTTTTTGGAAAGTCTCACTAAAAAATATCCGATGTACACAGTTGCCTGGTGGAATCTTGGTATTACCTATTATCAACTAGGAGAAATTGAACTGGCGGAATCCGCATGGGAAGAATCTCTAAGGCTTGAGCCGGATAATAATCAAGTGAGGGTACGTCTTGAACAACTTCGTACAGAATTGTTTTGAGGCCTAGTCTCACTTCAAAATTATTTATTAATAATTTTCATTTAGGCTTCACTATTGCAACTTTAGTAAAATAGCTAAGTTGTTTATACTGATAAATGAATTGTTATTCAGCAATATATTATATTATAATTTTAATTATAATATAATAACAATAGTTTATATAACGGCTGGCAATCATTGACTGCAGAAATATAATCCTCATGGAGGAGGAAGTATTTACAATTGAAGATGCGTAAAACAGCGATAGCTAATAAAGAAGTTAGCTACATGTCTGCAGCAAACTGTCTGAAGATTTATTGCATGAATCTTTTTTAAGAGTTCAGCTAACAAACTATAATAATAAACTGTTTGGAATAATTGTTAATATACTGTACTTTAACTTGAATATAATATATCATATTTTGATTTAGAGAATAATAAACTCGCTCTACATATTTATAGCCATAGATTCTCACGCGGGACGGTGCAGGAGAGTTTCCAAGATCAATCAGAACAGAAGTAGGAATTGAACATGAAAAATATAATAATTTTACTTATATCTGTCTTTTTTTCTGTCCAGGTTTCAGCTCAAACCCAAGAAGTTTTACCGACAGATGAGACTTCCAAAACAAATTTGGCAGGCCAATATATTTACGCTGATTCGTACTTTAAGAAATCCAAGACAGGTGTTGCTTTGAAGAATGGGCTCATGCTTCCTTTCTTTTACGGGTGGCGTTATGTAGTCTATAACACAGAAAAGTTTTTTATTGGTGGAACTGGGTTTACAGGCCAAACTGGTGGTCCAACTGAAACTGGAACTATGTCACTTGGTGGATTAACAGCTGGTTATGATTTTACCATATTTGATGACATTTATGTGGACTGGGGCTTAACAGCAGGTGGTGCGGGTGGAAAATCGAATGATGGAACTACCACCACAGATGAAGGTGGTGTGTTCGTAGAACCGTGGTTTGGATTTAATCATAAAATTGGAGAAAATACTGACTTTAATTATTCTTTTTCATATTTTATGATGCCTAACAGTGCTGCATATAACGGCAAACCTGCATTCAATCTTCGTATCGATTTCATCATCAATTAGGACAACTTCAAGACAATGCGTATTTGAGCATTGTTTCAAAAACACAAAGGCCGGTATTTACAGCTTTGTCAACCAGACTATTCACATTTTCTTCAGGACACCTCCACAGAGTTTAGTTGACTGATTTGTTCCCATTTTTCCCTTGTGTGACCAAACTCTAGTACTTCTTCCATTGCTCCTTTACCACTTTTAAAGTATTCACACAACTCACCAAGTGAAACTTTTTTTTGCCTCCGTAAATATTCTGTAATTTAAGCAAAGATCGAAATATTTCACCTATGCCATAGAACAGGACTATAGTAATTTTTTAAGTTGTTCATAGATTTCTTAAATTAGCTTTTGAAACATGGTTGACTGAATGCTGTTAAAACGTGCTAGTCTCAGGGACGCTGGTAGAAAGCAATATTGTCATGGCAATAGTCCATGTTATCGAACTCTGTGGGTGTTGTACAAACGTTGCTGACTGATAATATTCAGCAAGCCTTATTTAGAGAGGAAAAAATATGGAAATTAAATATTTTTTCTGCAAATGAAGAAACATGAAGCCAGTACTTAATGTGTAAAGGAGTTTATTCATTGTTGAACTATGTGAGGGAAGTATAAACTAGAAATATGTTGTTTCGGTTCGAACCTTTAAACGAAGGCAGCAAAACAGGAAACCTAGATCAGCATTCATTTCTTGTAGGAAAGTTGAGACGATTTAGCGATCCTTTTATATTAACTTTAATTGTCTCACCGCACTGAAATGGGCGCAGCATTGTGGAGAAGCTGCTGATTTCTTCTTTAAGAACAGGGGAGGGAGTAAGTTCTATATTCAGATCAATTAATGACATCTTCAGACGTTTCTCATTAAGCCGAATAGTTCCTTCTATCGTACCTTCCAAAGAACCTTTTATCTGTATCTCCTTGATGGCAATTAAAGGTCCGAGATGCAGGTCAAACAGGACTTCTGAAAAATCAAGTTCCGGAATTTGCAGATTAAGAAGGGCTGCTCCTCCGGAGATACGGATTTGGGCGTTCCTAAGTCGACCTTTTAGTTTGCCTTCCGGAAACCTGCCTTGTTGATTCTGCAGGGCATTTATATTTTCAATTTGAGAAGACAATGAAAGACTGCCAGAAACAAAGGCATATGGTAGTGCGGCAATTAGCGGGACTTGTTCAATTTTAACTCCTGCAAGAGAAATATCGAGCATTTTCTGGGACGGAAAATCAGTAGAAGCCTCGATAGTCCCTCCATGGAGTTGTCCAAGTATTGTTGCTTTTCCGGAAGTTATAATCGGCACAAAAGGCACCTCCACATTCTCAAGAATCAGCAAACGCACATCCGGGGTTGCTGTCAGCCATTCAGGAGTTCGCAAAGCTATTTCGGGTGTACTAACTTTTAACCACCCTAACTCTAAAGCTTCAATCTCGACTCGGATTCCTGTTTGTGTTGTCAAACGTAACTGAAGCGCATCCGCAATAGATTTGCCGGGAAAATTCTCTTTAAAACCCCAAAAAGCCAGCACGATAATCAGCAGCAATCCTATTATAAATAACACAAAACGTTTTAAGAACCGCATTTGCCTCATCCTCCCTGTTGTTTGTGTACCTGAAACGAAGCTCGCACCTGTCTGTTACCAGGGCTGATACTGATGCTCAAATGTGAAGTCCGTAAAACAGGCCGATGATTTTCGAGCTGATATAGCATAGTCATGAGGTGATCCAGTTTAAGTCTGTCTAAACCTACTTTGACACCCTCAGTTCCTTTTTGAACAGTGGTCAGCACATTAAGTTGTAAATTGTCCTGAATTTCAAGTGAACGGGCGATATTTTCCACGAAAGAACTCAAGGCCTGAGGCATAACAGGAGCGGTTGGGGTACGCCGCATCTGATCCCATTCACTCGAGAGTGAGCGGATTTGCTTAATTTGAAGTTCCTGCTTATCAAGTTGCAACAGCAGGTTTTTTCCCTGACGGTTGAGTTGCTGCATTCCCCACATTCCTGCCAGTACAAAAACCAGCAGAAACATTAAAGCAATCAGAAGTTGTTCCCTCATTGAAATATCAGGCATGGGAAAGCGACTATTGAGGAGGGTAGAAATCAGTCACGTTCACTGAGTGAAACATATGCCCGCTCAGTTTGTCCTGTATAAATCTGGCGTGGCCGTCCAATCTTTGAGATACCGTTCCGCATTTCCAGCCAATGCGCAATCCAGCCGGGCAGACGTCCAATAGAAAAAAGGACTGTGAACATGTCTGTTGGAAAGCCTAGTGCTTTGTAGATGATTCCGCTGTAGAAATCCACATTTGGATATAGATTACGCTCAATGAAATATTCATCTGTCAGGGCGGCTTCCTCAAGTTGTTTTGCGATATCCAACAAAGGATCGGCTGTCCCAAGCAAGGCCAAAATTTTATCGCAGTAGCCTTTTAGAATGGTAGCTCGAGGATCAAAGTTTTTGTAGACACGATGTCCGAAGCCCATTAAACGAAAACCGGAATCTTTGTCTTTGGCTAATTTCACAAATTTCTGCACGTCTCCACCGTCATGATGAATTTGCTTCAGCATTTCCAACACAGCTTGATTTGCACCACCGTGCAACGGTCCCCAAAGTGCGGCAATTCCGGTTGAAATTGATGCAAACAGGTTCGCCTCACTGCTGCCAACTAACCTGACTGTGGATGTTGAGCAATTCTGTTCGTGATCTGCATGTAAAATGAAAAGGACATTCAGAGCCTGCACAAATTCCGGTGGAACTTCGTAATCTGTGGTAGGTACCCCAAACAACATATTCAGGAAGTTTTTGGCATAAGTAAATTCGTTTATCGGATAAACAAAGGGCTGGCCGATATTTTTTTTGTATGACCATGCTGCAATAGTAGGCAGTTTACCCATCAACCGCCAAATCGCCAAATCAACCGCATCACTATCGGTTGCACTGAAGTCAGGATAGAATGTAGAAAGTGCGCAGACGATGCTTGAAAGAATTGCCATTGGATGTGCGTCCTTGGGAAAGGCCTGATAAATATGACGTACATCTTCGTGCAATAGAGTGTGCTGTTTTACATTGTATTCAAAGTCGTGCAACTGCTGAATTGTTGGTAATTCACCGTAAATCAGCAAATAACTGACTTCGAGAAAATTTGACTTTTCCGCAAGTTGTTCAATTGGATAACCTCGATAGCGCAAAATACCTTTCTCTCCATCAAGAAATGTGATACCACTTTCACAGGATCCTGTATTGACGAAGCCGGGATCAAGAGTTATTACTTTTGTTTGTGAACGCAGTTTACTAATATCAATTCCTATTTCACCTTCGCTACCCTTAACTAAAGGGAGTTCAACAGATTTTTGATTTACTTCAAGTTTTGCAGTATCTGACATGGTGTCACCATTTTTATATAAATGTTGTATGTAGTAGATTTAATTTATCCTACCCCCTGTCGAAAGGGTACCAGATACTCAATAAAGAGCAAGATATTCAGCACAAAAAGTTGTGATTGTTACTTAAAGCTTTTGTGGATTTTAAGGAAAGAATTTGCAGATTTGCTACTGCTCTATAATCGTGTCTTCCGGTCGATCAGACATATTTTGAGTTTTAATCTTACTCTGCAGCCATGATTTTATTGCGTTTCTGGTACTCGGAATCAGCAGGACAAAACCGACTGTGTCTGTTAAAAAACCTGGAGTTAGCAGTACAAGTCCTGCTACTCCAATTAATAACGCGTCGAGCAACTCTCCGGACGGCAGACGTCCTTCACGCATACTTTCCTGGATCCTGAATAAGGTTTGTAATCCCTGAATACGGGCTAAATATGCACCTAAAAATCCAGTGAAAACTACCATTGCAATTGATGTGAATGCTCCGAAAATCGAGCCTATTTGAATCAACAGGTAGATTTCAACAACAGGAATGATGGTAAAGGCGAGAAATAACTTTAATAACATAAACGGTAGACTTTGCTGTGTGTCTTAAACATGTTTGAAAAAATCAGGAAGAATCTGAATTAACTGGCGTTATGCTGAATCTGTTAATTCCGGAAATTGCTTGCCGTCCGCTGGCTTGACGACCAATCACTCTCCAGTAGAGTTGATTCTTCTCTTTTGCTCTCATTAATCCCATCGCCATTCCAGGTAATTCACCTGCCAGCGGCACCAGTTCCTTGTCGGCAATCCAGCGATTTCCCTGAGGCAAGTCAAAATATGATCCTGAGTTTTCAAATTTTTCATCTACGCCAACCTGAATTTTGAACTCACTGAAGGCCAAACTGTCCCACTGAAAAAGGAAGAGTCCATTTTCTTCAAAGGTAAATTTGTCAGTTGGTAAAAGCAGCTTAATATCACTTAGCTTGATTACGTTTGATTTTGCAATATTATTGTTTTCCTTCAGTTCTTCAATGTCGTTTTCAGGGTCAACTGTAGCAATTATTTGGTAATTACCCAAAAGTTGATCATCTGGAAGAGTGTATTCAAAGTTGAAAGTTATTACTTCTCCAGGAGCCATTACACGTGTACTGGGCATGGCAATTACTGTTTTACGCATCGGTTGTTTGACATTGTAATATTGAATCTTCGTGGCAATGTCCATGACAATATCTCCACCGGCATTCATTAAATTGAGACGTAAACGGAGTTTCTCACCACGCAGTGCGTGCTTCGGGAGAATTTGTACAGATTCCCAACGTAAATCCGGTGGATCAAATTTCAAAGGTGATATGATGCGTTTCCCAGAAACTACTACTCCTGACGCAAGTTGAGTTTTTGCCACTTCTACATCCTCCGGTGATGCGATGAAGAAATAACGCTCATCTCCCGGGGTGTTGTTAACTAAAATACGTTTGAATTTCGCATCCCAAACTCTGACTGAAATTTGATAACGTCCAGTATTTTCCAAAGCAATTTCATGCAGTACCCTTGCTGAGTCACCTGCCTGAATTGTGTAGACTTTGCGGTGCCGCTTTGGCTTTAGCTCTTGATCGTTCACTTGGATTTTAATTTCAACACCGACCTGCTTTGGTTCAGAACCTAGATTAGCAATAGCAGTTTGAACTAATTGATTATCACCATGTTTAGGACAGTCAGGATTAGTCATGGACTTAAGAATCGAATCCGGAGAGTCAATACTCATGTCCGGACCATCTGGCAGGGGGCAAGTTTTAGAAAGGACGATTGCGATAATTTTCAGTCCGGGAGATTGACTTGCAGGAGACAGGTTCGGAAAAAGTAGAATTGTGATCCCGAAGAAAATTAGTTTCAGCTGTAAAATCCGGGACATATTTTAAGAGGGAAATGGGGTTCGATTTCTTTCTGCTCGCCTTTTTTGAAATAAAAGCTTTTTCAACAGAAAATGAGTTTCTACAGAATCACAGAAACATGCAGGATTCATACACTTGATGTTCTCTTGCAGACTGAAAAATAAAATTTTGCTAAAATCTACAAGTTTCAGCAGTAAATACTTTAAGCACAACCAGTTAACTGTTAGAGGAAAAATCAAGACTAACATTTAACTTGCTTTAAGCAGGGCCTCAACGTCATTTTCATTTTTGTTTTGCAGATGGAACCAGTCTAAACTGTTTTTTTCAAAATCTTCATGGGCGGAACAGTGAATTGCTCCAAGCAGATCAACCTGCACAATACTAATAAGATGTAAACGTACCATTTCCAAGATTGACATGAAAGTGACAATAAACCAGATTCTATCTTTGTCTCTTTCAAAAAGTTCTTCAAAAAGGCAGTGCTGCTTTTTGCCGAAAAGTTCCAGCAGATCTTCAATACGGTCTTCTATTCGTACAGTTTCAGCTTCAATTACTAATCTGGAAATTTTAGGTAGCCCCTTCATCACACGCTCAAAAGCTTCCAGCAGTGCAGAAACGGAGACGTCTTCATATTCCGGATCAGCTTCCTCAGTATCCGCTACCAGCTCTACATCTTCTGGACGCTGAAATACGTCACGTCCCAAAATATCGAGCGAACTTAGTTCAAATGCCGCGTCCTTGTAATGCTGATATTCCAGTAAACGGCGTCTAAGAATCTCTTCCGGATCTTCTTCTTCAAACTCTTCAATATCAACCGGAGACTTAGGCAGCAAACTACGTGACTTGATCAAAATCAACATGGTCGCAATTTCTAAGAATTCACCTGCTAAATCAAGATTGATTGATTGCAGTTTTTCGAGGTATTCCAGATAGGACGCAGTTAATTCTGAAAGACGTACCTCTGCAATAGAAACTTCTTTTTTGCGTATGAGATGCAGAAGCAAATCAAGCGGACCCTCAAACAAAGGGATCTTGATTTCAAGAGGATTATCCGGATTCGGAAAAATTGTAGATAACTCTATGTTATTAGACTTAAATTCCATTGTTTCCATACTCATCCATGAGTGGAGGTTAGGGGGTTTTTATTCCGTAACTTTCTCTGCTTTATCAGAAAGTTCAGGCAGCCCCATATCTTCCAGCACTTGACTGGATACTTTGTTAAGCTCTTTTGCTTTTTTGAAACGGGAACTGGCACGTTTATTAACTCTTTGCAAATCTGCTTTTGTCCGGATGATGGTTGGACGTATAAAAATCAGGAGGTTAATTTTTTCAAATTGATCTGTCTTGCTCCGAAACAACCAACCAAGCAAAGGTAAATCACCAAAACCTGGAATTTTGTTCTGGTCGCGTGCAATCTTTTCCTTGATCAAACCGCCAAGTACAATAATTTTTCCATCTTCTGCAATCACGGAGGTTTTGAGGGTACGTTTAAAAATCGTGATTGGGTTGGCTGTAGGGTTCACAACATCACTGGACTCCTGAGCAATATCCAGCCGGATACTGTTTTTGCCACTGATCTGCGGTTTAATTTCAAGTTTGATACCAACTTCCTTAAATTGGTATTCAGTTGTGGTAATATTAGCCGCGCTGATAACAGTTTTTGGTGAAACCGGAACTACAGAGACAACATTAATATTAGGTACTTCACCATCCTGAGGATTGTTAATAATCATCAATTGGGGATTTGCAAGGACATTTACATCATTGTTGTTTTGGACTGCTTTAACAAATGCTCCGAAGCTAAAAAATTCTTTTCCTCCAATACTGATTGTGTTACCGTTCAAGACTCCAATGGTTGAGCTGTCGGCAGCAATTGCCGCAGTACCACCTGTTGCGGAGTCTCCAGTGAATGCACCTCCTCCAGGGAACCCACCGGTAATTATTCGGCCACTGTTAGTCGCAGCGGAGCCTTTCCAGTTGATACCTAATTCTAAACTTTTTGAAAGCGTAACTTCCATTATAAGTGCTTCCACATAAACCTGCATTCTTGGTACATCAAGCTCAACTATAATCTGATCCAGAGTTTTGAAGGCATCAGCCGGAGCAAAAATCAATAGAGAATTTGTGGCTTCATCTGCACTGATTGAAATTTCTGACTGTGTTCCTGAAGCTGTTGTTTTAGACAATGCTTTAGCTTTAACTAAAGGCTTTTCATCCTTCCGCGCAACCTCGGTAATTTTTCCAGTAACTTCTTTGAGCAGCACTGCGATGTCTTTTCCGACTGCGTGCCGCAGATGATAAAGTTTAAAATTACTAGTAATCTGTCCACTGTCCTGGTAGACATCGATTTGTTTAACCAGAGTGAGTATGCGCTCGATCTCAATGCGTCCAGCGATAATAATCAGGGAATTCAGACGTTCCTCTTCAATAATTTTCACGGGACTCGCTTTTGCGGTGTTTCCTTCACCTTTTCCCGCAACCACATTATCTGAGAATATGTTTGTCAGCAGATTCGCTATCCGCTTGGCGGATGTATTTTTGAGCGGAAGTAATTTTAGTTGTGTCTCTCCGGAAGCTCCCTGCTCTGTATCAAGTTTTGAAATCAACTGAAGGACTCTATCGGTTGCTAAACGATCCGCAATTATAATCAGTGCATTCAGTCGCGGTTCAGCAATTATTTTAACCGGACTTCCTGAAGCCGTTTCTCCTGCACCCTTGCCGGCAACCACTTTATCTGCGAATATTCTTGAAAGCAACGGCGCCAGTGTTTTAGCTGAAGCATAGTTTAATTGCTGCATCATTATTTGACGGTTACCACGCGGAATATCAAGTTGATCGACCAGATCAATTATTTGCTGAGTTGTTACTGGGTTAGCAATAATTATCAGCGCATTAAAAGGTGCAAATGGTACTATTTTGATTGAAGTTGTTTTGGGGAAAACAGTTGTAATGAGCGGAACCAGCTTTGCGGCATCAGAATATTTCAGTTCATGAATAGTGGTTTTTGCACCTTCAACTGGCACATCAACTTGTTCAATTAACTCAATAATTTCTTCAGTGGTATTACGGTTTGCGATGATAAACAATGAATTCAAACGAGTCTCAATTAGTAGTTTGAATTTAGTGGCCTTGCCGTTACGCACTATATTTGAGAACAACTCAGAAACTGTTTTGTGAATTTCTGTAACATCGTTGTGTATAATTTGCTGTAAAGTGACAATCTGCTCTACGCCTTCCGGTGCGGACGTGTCCAGCATATCAATGAGTTCCACAATACGACTTACGTTGGATTCAACATCGATTACAATCAACATGTTCATTGGCTCATAAACGAGCAGGACTCCTGTCTTGGAAAAAATTGGCTGTAATGTTGACTGTATTCCCTTGAGGTTTGCATGAAAAATTGGAATCAGGCGCATGACATAGTTCCCGCTTTTTGCGCTGATTTTTCCACCGTCATTTGAAATCGGTAAACGGGAGAAACGAGCGTCTGCCGATGGAAGTATCTCCACGACTTTACTATCTTTTTTACGCACCATTGCCAATCCCTGACTGGCTAGTATTTTTTCAAAAAAGAAAAACGCGTCTTCCGGAGTTACTTTGAAATTACGCGGGGCTGTGATTGACATTTGCCCGCGCATATTCTTTTCTTCATAAACAAAAACTGTTCCGGTATTTTCCGAAATTATTTTGATGAATTCTTTGAGGATGATTGTTTGAGGCAGGTTTATGCTAACCTTTGAACCGCTGCTATTTTTTGCCGCCTTAAGCTCAAAAGGTTGATAAATATGAAACAGTAAGATGCTCAGAAAAATTAATCCGGACAAGCAGGGTTGCTTCCGGAACGGTTTCGATTTAGAGCTAAAAAAGAAAATCATGTATGTGTAGTTTTTAAAATACTTTGAAATTCAGGATAGAAATTTTGAATTCAGTATCCAGTCTGCCCGTTCCAAATCTGCAGGTGTAGTGATTTTTATATTTTGTGGTTCGCCTTCAACGGTTGCAACCCTGCCTCCGCTTTTTTCTACTAATGACGCGTCATCAGTAACTGTCCAGTTGTTTGCTACAGCCTGCATTGAAGCATCCTTTAATAACTCAGTGCGAAAGCCCTGAGGTGTCTGCACTGCAAATAATTCACTACGCTCTACAACTTCAGTTTTTTT
>Ga0114994_10002162_pt1 | contig 14282 bp, 6 predicted proteins | sample ArcticOcean_MG_C_9_FD_87043 | JGI IMG/M metagenome (GOLD analysis project Ga0114994, IMG submission 87043) | Marine microbial communities from western Arctic Ocean - ArcticOcean_MG_CB2_152 | ecosystem: Environmental > Aquatic > Marine > Oceanic | place: Arctic Ocean: Canada Basin | collected... | reverse complement strand
CGTACCAAATCCGCATCCACCGATGCGCCTGTAAGGCACCTGAACCGTCTCCGTGGTCGAACCCTCGGTGCTGCCAAGTTGGGCGACTGTGCCCGTCTCGACAGTGTTTCGAAAAGAAATGAAATCACCCCCGTCTTCGCACACGCCGTTTCGGCTCGACCCTTCCCACTTGACTCCGCCCTGTGCAGTATGCTGGAAGCACGCGTCGGTGCACAAAATACGCTCGGTGATCACCCGCGGGTGGCAAAGTTCGTCGGAGCACTGCGTTCCCAGGATGCAGGCAAATGAAGCCTGCCCCTTGGCAATGTCGTGTCCGGTCGGATGTGAATTTATCCCTCCGTCGGAGCAGAATTCCTTAAAGTGGCAAGGTTCCGCTCGATTGCAAGCAAACAGAGGTGGCGCCGGCACTGGTGGCGGCAGGGGGCTATGAGGCGGTGGCCTAGGGAACGGGTGCCGTGGCGCGTCGTTGAAGGCCGCGCTGTTCAAGGAGGTGATCGTCCCCGGCCCACAGTCGGTCCTGTAGGCACGGTGTGATTGGAAAGCGTCAGGTACGCATTCGAAGGTATTAATGTAGGTGCAATAAAATTATTATTACCTGTCCGTCAGGAAGCCGCAGATGTGCGTGACCTGGCCGACCGCGAGCGTGATGAACACCGACTTTTTGGTTGCCGTGGAAGGGCGCCCGTCTTGGCCTGTGAGCACACGGAGCACGCGGCTGTGGTGAATAGAGGTTAGGTTGAGGGTTCAATGGCGCGTAATACTTACAAAACCCGTCGTTTGCGTACTGGCACGAATCGTCGCCGTCGAACTCGTTGAGGACGCTTGTCACCTGCTGCCGAGGGCCGCATACCACGCAGCTCGTAGAGTATGGGCAGAGCGCCGGCGAGAAGGAGCCCGGGCCGCCGTCGCGGCACAGAAACTCGTCGGCGAAGCACGTCGTCTGGCACTCGTTGAACTCGGTGCTCGCATCCACGTGCTCAAACGGCGGGGGCGTAAACGGCGGTAGCACAGGCGGCGGTGGCGGCGGTGGAGGCGACATGAACCTATGAACGCGGGAAAACAGACGAGTGGTCAAATGCAAAAGGGCGCAGAGCTAAAAGTGGATTCGAGTATCTGAGAGCGCGTACGATTCGCCAGTGACCGTAAACGCGCGGAGTCGGCCGAGGTGTTGGTTCGAACAGGTCAGGGCACACGTGTCGCGGCCGTCGTCATCGCCAGGACACTGCGCGACCGCGAACGGGGTCGAAACGTGAGCAAGGTCCGGGAGCGCAATGGGGTGGGGTGGGGGGAAAAGGAGCGCGCGTCGCACCTGAAACGCGTGCATTGGCCCCGTGCGCAGCGACAGGTCGAGCGACCGGCCATTGACGAGTCGCTGCGACATTGCCATGACATGCCCCTTGGAAGAATCTCGCAAATTGTCGTTGGAATCGAATTGCGGCACATTTGTGAGTTCCCACTCTTGGGTAAAACGTGTAGGTGGTGGTGGTGGGAACAGAAACGGCGGGGGGCCCGCGTGGTTGGTGCAGGCGCATCGAGGGTGAATAGACATCTTGCAGCGCGGCCTGGTAAAGGGGCTGCTGTCCATGCCGTCGACGAGAAATCGGTAGGTTCCGCCGGACCTCGAGCCGTAGGCGCACCCGACAAAGCAGTCGGTCTCGACGTCGGTTTCTTCGCACTGCGACGCCGTCACGCTCATCCGGCCGCTGTAGCCCGGCCCACTCTTGGCCGCGTGCTGGCGAACGACTTCCTCGCATGTTGCGTAGTTTAAGGGCTCACAGTCGGCGTCGGAGTCGAGCTCCTCCGACTTGAATCGCTCGACGTATTGAAGAAGCGGCGGCGGCGGGCGCGGCGCTGGTCGTGACGGCGGAAGCGGCGGACTGGGCGGGAAGCCCGGTGGGTTCGGCGGCGCTGGTGGTACGATTGTGCACGTTTCGGTGTAGCGTCTGTTTATTTCGAGATGCTGAACGGGCTGACACTCTTTCAGCAAGAAATCAAGACATGGGTATGCCGCACACTCCGGCTTTTTGCAGTTTGCCCACGAGTCGTGTTCTTGCCCGCCGACGTGCGCGCCGTCGCACGCGTGCCAACAGACGGAGCGGCATATCGGCGCGTCCGTGCCGTAGCCGACGATGAAGTCGAATTTGCCGACCATGTCGAGCATCGCCGAGCACAGCTGTCGGTGCGTATGGCCCTCACCGACACGGCCGTCGCATACCGCTTCGGTCATCGGCGTGATTTTCTCTCGACGGTAAATAGAAAGTGCATGTTGCTTGAGCGAAGGAGGTGGTGGAGGCGCTCGTTGCGGGTCGTAGAAACTGCGCGTCGTGTCGCCAGGCGGTGGCGGCTGCGAGCAAACGTGGCACACACTAAGGATGGTTACGAGTTTCGCGGCGGGCTTCGATGGGTGAAAGCGCTTACCGGGGCAGCCGCCGCGGCGATCGTCACGACGCCATCGGCCATTTTTGCGCTGCAGCTTTCCAAAGAAGCGTACATCTTGCTCGAGGTGCTGCTTGTCGCAGACGATATGAGGATGCATCGGAACTCGTTGGCTCCGTAGACCAAATCGTCACCACCCTCGGTAACCCAATGCATGACGACGGCCCCGTTCGAGTTGTCGGGCGAAGCTGCCCAGTACGAACTTATATCCTCCCTTCGAGCCAGTGCGATCAAGAAACCTGCCTCCAATGCCGTCCGAGGGTGTGGAAGACCGCCCGAACCAGGGGCTGGGTCGCGCGGCGTCTGAGCTGCGATGGCCGTGGCGTCGGCATGTGTAAGTACGCGCTGCGAACAGAGGGCGAATTCCAGAAGGCGTTTTTAGACGGGCTGAAGGAGTGGAAGTGGTAACGTGTTCGGGTTAGAAGGCGGGTTGGAAGGCGCACAACGTCCGTGCGCGAGGTTGGGAGCTGTATGCATAGCTCGTCGGCGAACCCCGGCGTTGGGTCGTGGCACAAATTTTGGCTCTGGATCTGACGAGTATACATTTCGGCGGCAAAATCTTCCGCACGGCATGCACCGGAATTTCGCAAAAGAAAACAACGACCTGAAACGTCACGAAGCGAAAAGGGGTATGCTCGTTTGTGGGCAAACGCTCGGCAATTGCGCGCATCCGAGATGTTCGCGTCGAAGTTGACGGCTTCGCAGAGAGCCTCGCACGCCGCGATGTCGACACCGGGTATGCCCTCCTTCAGCGCCTGCTGAACCGGGTGGTCCACGAGCGCATCGCTCAACATCGACGGGTATTCGAATTTTCTTTGCATCAAACGGCGACCGTACGTCGCTTCTGTGCCATCGTCGGTGATCGTCGATCTGGCAGCCGCCGACGACCTTGCTGCTTCCGCAGATTCCTGCATTTGGGTCAAGGCGTTTGTCATAATTGAGCGCAAAATCGGGTTGGTCTCTCCTAGCTGATCGATCATTGCACGGGTAGTGGCGACTGTAACACCAAACTCCTTTTCGTATTCTTCGGCCTCGGTCAGCGGCCTTTCGGCGTACGGCGACGCCTCGCCATCGATTTCGCGGTTCTTTGCCGCGTCGATTGCCTGCTGCGCCGAAATCAAATCAGAGGTCGGGGGCGGGGGCGGCGAGGGCGAAATTACGCCCTCGAAGCACGACTTCGCCTTCTTGCGCTTCTCGGTGAGGCGCTTCGTAAAGGCACATGCCGACCGGTACTCGGAGTGCGAGGCGTCGGCGTTCTCACGACCGGCGTCCAGGCCGAAGAATGACGCCGTGGGCACGGGTGTACATGGCTCCGCGTCTGCGAGCAAATGCACCAATGACGAGTCCGAAGCTGGGGAATAATGCAAGGAGCATGCAAAAGGGTTCTAAGATGGTTCGAACGCGTTTGTACTCACTAATGTAGTAGGGCGGCGGTTGCAGCGGCGGTGGGCTCGGATTGGGCGGTTTCGGGCCGTATGCAATCGACGTCGGCAGTGGCGGCGGTGGCGGCGACGGCGGTACCATGTCGAATCGGTGGCGCCAACCAGTACCAGGGACGAACACCAGACTCGGTGCCTTCTCAAGTGCGTCTTGTATAACGTTGCATGAAATTGGGTTCTCTTCACAGAACACGTTCGAAAGCGCAGTCATCCCCGAACGGAGTTGCATTCGCGTCGCGTAGGTTAGGAACGAATCGCCCCCTTCGAAGAAGTCGAACTCGATCACGTCGGTCTTGACATTGCAGTCGGCGTGTGCAGAGGCAAAGCCATCTTCGCCCACGACGTCGGCATTGAGGTCGGATATCGCAATCGTCGTACTGAAGTCGTAGAGCAAATTGGACGTGGAATCGCCCGCGCAGCCACCAATGCAGTGTTCGAGGTTTTTCTTACATTGCACTTGGTCTTCCGCACACATCGCAACGTCCAGCGCACCGGCGTGAATCGCACGGCTAAAATCACCATAAACTTCGTACTTGAACCTTTTGCAACTCATGAAGGCCCAGCTCGACGTAATGTAGGCGACGGAGCCAGGCGTGAAGTCCGCGTAGCGATGCGGCGACTCGTCCACCAACGCACCGGCGTCCGAATGACGCCACTGCCGGCACATCAAGTAGTAGAATCGAGAGGCCTGCTCGTCTTGCGGACGCGTGGGGTCGCGGTGAAACCAGGATATCCCAGCCTCCATTGCGAGTGTCGCGCTCTCGCCTCCAGCCGCGGCGCTCATTTGCTTGCCGCGCACGTACATGTCGGCGGCGTACGCCTGAACGAGATCGATGTCGAATTCTGCGTAGCCGTGTGGGTACCGCGTCGCCCAAACTTGATACGAGAGGTCCTCGGCACCGCGCGGCCCACACAAGATGTTGGTGTAATACGAACCGTTCGCCATGCACTTTTGCGTCACGTTGCCATACATCGTCTCGAAATTGTCCTGATTCAAGAGCGACACCGTGGCGGCGGTCACAAACCAGAGCAGTCGAAGCTCCGGAAATTTGCAAACAAAGCAGCTCGTGCAGCCGTCCGCCGAGAGGCTCGGGAACACCCCATTCAATTTTGATATTCCAATGTCGATCTTGCCCGCGGAGCCCGTCATCGATCGACCTGTGCGCGAGTTCAGCGTCGCTTCTACGACCATCGCAAACCGTTGGATCACAATCGGCGTCGAAGTGAACATCCACCAATCCGCGCTCGCGTCGGGGCCCTGAAAGCACTTTGTTTCGGCGCATTCGAGCTGCTCCGCCCAGCTGTTCCACTGCAAAAATTGAAGGAGACAAACGAGCGCGTCAATCCCGGCGAAAAGTAGTGGTAGGTAGATTTCAAAACCCACAATCAGAATAAAATCAAGTCCGATGCCAATAATGAACTGCAAGATGCCGGATTTTATGATCATCTTTAGCACCTGGAATAGGGTCTTCAGAACGGTGAAAACAGCGTCGAATATAAACACCGCCGACGTCGAAAATATATTATAAAGCACTCCGAAGAACAAATCGGCGGAGCTTCCACCCATAACGATCGCTTGAGTACTCAAGCCATCAAGAGAACCCACCAGCTCGGCCGTGTCGAAGGACGGCACGTCTACATTCGCCTCGCCCGATATTTCCGACAGTCTGCGAGCCGTCGCGATCCCAAACGTTATAGTAGCCGGCACGAGCTGCCGACCCGCCGCAGCAGCGGCGGCCGCCGCCGTCGCACCAAACACAGCACCGTTTTGGCTGGACACCGACGACGAGGTGATCAAACGCTCGTTATACGCACCGAAGCGCCCGCACCACGCGGCCGACACTTCCGTGTCGTCACAGACAAACCCACCGTACGGGAAATCGGCCTCTTTGATCACACCCTCGTACTTGTGGCGCAAAAACACCAATGAGAAAACCTCGAGGACGAGGAACACCGTCGGTTCAACGACGTAAAAAGTGAGCGCGTTCCAGAGCGGGATTACAGCGGCGTTAAAGAGGTCGGCCACTGGATTGTACATCAAACCCACGATATCCCATATTACCTCGATCACGTCAATGACCAGCGTGGCGAAGTTGAAGGCCTTTTCGGGGTCCTCTGACAACCAAAAGAATAACTGATGGATGATGAAAATCAGCAGTATGATACCGCCTCGGAGCAGAATAAAGTTGGAAATCGTCGACACTAAGCGGAGCGCCTTGCCAAATGCGACAAACCGCGTAGGTATCGTCGACACGCGTTGGAGCGCGTCGGAGAACGTAAGCGGCATTTCGTGGCGGTTTTACGGCGCGCGCGCGCGCCGTGCGACTAACGGACAGCCGAAAATGCACGCCTCCTCACACCCCTTCCAATCATTAGCGTGACGTGCCACCGATATGGACGCGGCGCTAATACAAGACTGAGAAGTTCCACCACCCACCCACCAAAGAGGCCTGTAATGCAGGCATCAAGTGAAACCAAAGAGGCGGACGTCGAATCCGGCGAACCGACCGAGGACGAAGAAAAAAAAGACACACGGACAAAACGACTAAAAAAATTCATCCAATACTATTTACTTTTGTGGACGATTCAGATTTTGTGTGCACTGCTGGTTCTGACGGCCGTTTTATGGGCATCTATTCAATTTATGCGTATATGGAACGTACTCGGAATCAGTCAAGAACCACCGGGGCTGACCTATCTACTTGAAACGCCAGCTCCCCCACCCCCGCCGCCCGTACTTGTAATCATCGGCCTTTTAGCATCCGGCTAAAAGCTATTTTCGAATGCCGGGGAGTAAAAGTTGGTTGGTCAGAGCTCCGCCTTTGAAGAGCTCGTACTCGTAGGAGTCTCGCAATCTGACACGCTGGTTGGAAATGCAGCACGACCCAGCCGTTTTAAACACCCATGCACAAACACATACCGCAAAAAAATAGACTCCGCCCCACGCACGTGCGTCCAGATCGGGAATTTCTATATGCATCGACTTTTTATCCCAAAGGAGTCGTCGTCCCCACCAGAAAATTTTCTAGCGTGGTCGATATTTTTCGGTGCGCTAAAACCCTCGCGCGGAACCGAGTACATATCGGAAATTCCAGCTTCCCAGCGTGGTTATTTAAAAATGGTACCCGTGGAGATCGTTCGGCTCGAATTTCAAATTACAAAAACGATCGAAGAACTGTCGTCGGAAGCCGACGAGGTTTTGAACGGAGCGTCCGCGTATTCAACGACGACCGGACACTGTCATCATGGAAAGGTCCCGTTTAAATTCATGATTTCCCGAAGGATGCCGTCTGCGACGCAGCGATACGCGCGGTTCCCGCGGGCGATGTCGAATTTCTGTGTCAAACTACAAGAATTCGACGATACCAGCCGCGCGTCGCTCCTGTCGCTCTTCAAAAACAAACTGAAATTATCGGACGTTGCAGACTCGCTCTCAAAACGACCGCCATTTTTACAGATATCCAATTTCGACACGGCCACCGCGATGGCACGCGCTGTCTTTTCAATGCTGATCGCCTCGGACGACGGCCACGCGAACGTGGCGATTTCCGAGGCCGTTGCCTTCTTTTTCACGATTTCGACGTCATCGAGTATCCATTCAAACGACATTTTCCCGGAAAACCTTCTGCCGTTTGAATACTACTTCTTCAGGCGCCGGACACCGGCGCCCGTCGACGACGACGCTTCCGCCGTTCCCGCCACCGTCGCGTCACCCTTGCGCTCGAAGCGGTTCGTCTCGAGTCTAAGAAATTTGCTCGAGGCGTCGACGTGCGCTCTGTCCGATTTCACAATCCCTTGTGATGACGTTATTATTCGAACGAGTGGGTACGAGCCGTTCCTCGGTGCCGTCCACGCGTCTATCCAAAAATTTGTATCGGTCGACCTTGGCGGGTCAAACCCAGACGTCTATGCGATCGCCCTTGCCTCGCTCTCTGACAGCTCTCTTGTCGACGACGATTCGTCACTATCGTTCTTGCGACAATTGACACGAGCACGCGCGTTCGAAGAGCCGTCTTGCACCACCGCCTTCATATGGACGGGTGCAGTGTCGTGCTTTCATGCGATGGACGAGGCGTCCGTCGATTCGACTGCGAACGACACGGTGCGTCTTTTGACGACGGCGGAAAACGACCGACGTATCAAGGCGTCGTTGTATCGATTGGCGATTCTGGCGATTTCGTCGCGCACAAAACAGGGCTTTCTCTTCGCATCCTCAAACAAGTCAATTTTCGACGCAGCGTGTTCGATTGGGGTGAACGGCGGTCCGTCATGTCTCGATTTATACTCAAATTCGCCGTCGGGGTTGCTCCAGCTGCCCAACGGCGTTCATGACGATCTGTTGAGGAAAATTGGCTTGTCGTTCTGTGCCCACCCAAGCAATGAAATCGAGGGCGACCGCAACGCCAAGCTGCAGTCGCTGCGACGGTTCGTGAGCATCGACCGAAATTTATTCAGGGACAGTTCCACCTTGGAAATGGTGAATTATTTGAATATCGAATTGGAGCAGTGCCTCGAGTTTACAGATGGACCGCTTCGACTTGGTACCGACACAGTGGTCGACGCGGCCCACTCCGGAGCAGTTGCTGCGACGTTCAGACTAAAAACGATTGCGGCGGTGCGAGAGGCGTGTCGCTTTCGAATTTCATCTCAAACAAACTACAAAATCGTAATGGTTGCATGGATATCGAAAAACAGTTCGTTTTCAGACAACCGGACAGTGCTGTTCGCTCGAACGTTTTTCAATTGTTTGGACATAGACGCGCACACGGCAACATTCGATTTCGAAGACGACCTCAGACGAGCTCTTCGGTCGAATACTTCGTGCGAGGGCGCGCACGGTCGGCTCAGCCGACATCCGTTCGAGTTTCCAGTTCTCGATGCGCAAACGGAGGAAGCGCTTCAAAACAGCCGCTGCCATGGCGTGGTCTGCTCGCGAATTCACACCCCGTTAAACGGGCACATCGCAGTGTCGGTCGTTTCAATCGCGAGTTGACGACCCGGCCGCTCCTGTCGGTGCTTCCAGCCACCCTAAAACCCTTCGTCGACAGCTCAAAATGTCCGTATGTATGTGTGTTTTACATCAAAATTCGCTATGAAATTGGTACGTTAGATCGAGGTGATTTGGCCTCGGGGCGCCTCAACCACCTCTTCTGCTCACGCGATCCATCTGCTCCAAAAATTTCCCGACTCAAACTTTTAACGGTCTGTGGTTGCCCGTCGGCGGTTGCCACCCATTGTGGGCCTAATTTATTGTCGGGCCTGAAGCACCGCACGACACAGCACACGACGGCGAATAGCACGAGCAAAACGCTTACGGCGATCGCAGCCAGAATTGCCCACAATGGGAACTCCATGTTTCTCAATAGCAACCATGCTTCCAAGACGTTATTAATTCCACGTGTTAGCGTGCACCTCGCGACCGCAGTGACCGGGCGGACGCTCTCATTTTTTTCTCTATTTTCGCTTCGATTTTCGACCGCGGCTTCGGCTTCGACGTCGATTTGTCGACAATTCGTAAAAGATCCCCGTTTTTTCGTTTCCCCGTCTCGGCCCCGAATATCGGGCTGGCCTTCTCCGAGATGTGTGCGAGGATGATGCGCACGTCCATGAATCGGTGTGCATGCTCGATCCACGGTCGGAAATGGGCCGAACAATAGGCGGCAGTTCTCAGGGGCGGTGGGAGTTTTGCATTTCTTCCACACGAGTCGAATGGCGATTTCACGATTTTGAATTTTGTTGCGGAGCCCGCCGTCGGCGGCGGTTTTCCACAGAACCGGCAATGCAGCATTGAGTCAGCGACGACCTGGAATGTGGAGTCTTGCAACGACGTGGCTTTGACGGCGGCGGCTTTGGCGACGGCTTTGGCGGCGGCCGGCGACGTCGCGTTCGGTTCCGCTTGGTTGAGCATGGCGACGTCGCATCGATTACAGCAGAAATCCGAACCCCTTCGCATCGACTGGTCCACACGCATAAAGCTCGCACAGAACGAGCAAATCGCATACCATTTTGCGTGGATCCGAACGCACTTGCCAATCAGCCCGATTTTAACCATGTTGGTATCCCCACACGCGAGCGCGTGCGAGTGCTGCTCGGCACACGACTTGACGTCGCGTCGCAGCCGCGCGGCGTGGGACACGTCGCCGTTTTCCTTCAAACCAATGGAGATCGCTCCTTCGGTGACGTCGATCATATCGATTCGGTGCTTCTTCGCGTCGTCCTCCTTTTGAAGGGCTGTTCGAAGAGCAGCCGACGACCGACGCGCGCATCGAATCCCCGAGGCGCATCCGACAGCGCCGACCCTCAGCATCGTTTGTGAAACGCCTACCTCGTTGTGTGGCACGGCGCGCGTCGACGTGTCAACGCACGCATTGGGTACACGACCGCACTCGAGGCACCAGTACAAGCAGCTCGCGTGGTGGGGCAAGTCAAATTCGACGTCTTCCGAATCGTGCAAATCGAATCGGAGGCGCAGCGCGTTTAGCTGTTTCCGCTTCGTCTCCGCACCGAGGTCATACGACAATATTCGCTCCTTGATCGATGCGATTTTACAGTATGTGAGGAACAGCGCGCCTTGCTGGGCGCTGAACGACGAGACAAAATCGATGGCATCCTCGATCGACGTGCAGTTGCGCATGCTCGAGGCGTGTTGCTCGTCCACGCCGATGAGCGCCGCGACGGTCGAGACGCTGTTAAAATACGACAGTCTGTCCTTCGACACTAACCTGTGGAGTTTCATGATAGAACCTTCGTCGAGTTTACTCGTTATCAAATGCGTTGGCGAAGATTCGTGTATGTGGTCGTGTTGAGACGCGTCCAACCTCGACGTGCGGATCCCGTGGCCGTGCGCGTGAATCCAAATCGGTATGAAATGCATCCTAAAGCACCTCGCCATCAGCTCGGAGGCGACTTCGATTGCGCTGCACGGCCGGCGTGGAATTTGATTGAGTGTTTGTGCGCGGCTTATCCAGGAAGGTACGTACGAAATGGGAAAGGGCTCGTCCACTTCCCTCGAACCGAGCGACGACTGGCCACCGCCACCGCCGCCGCCACCACCGCCGCCGCCGCCACCACCGCCGCCGCCGACCGCCGGCACCAGCGACGGCGACGGACCGGTGGACTGGCTGTTGCCGCGAATTAAGTTGGCTGCTTGTCGCTTTCTGCAACGCGTCTCCATTCCTATGCATTTGAGCACCTCGTCTACGAGCGTTCGAACCTTGATTTCGCTCGGAGTTTTTGGATTCAGCTCGCTCAGAGCTTTGTAAGCGTTCATGCCCGCTCTTACCAGGTGCTGCGAAGCCGCCTGCAGCGCTGGGTGTGCAAGGCCAATCGGTGCGCTCGTGAGCAACCCAATGCTATGGCCGGTTTGGAAGCGTGCGGCTCTCGAGGCGGGCACGTCGGCCAGCAGGCTGCACATGTATATCCGAAGACTCTCCTTCACGGCCACGTTGCAGCTGCAAATAATCTCGTCAACGTCGTGCGTCGACAATACGGACTCAATTGTGGTCTGTGCCAAGAGGCGCTCGTCCCACGCGGGGCGACATACCGGGTGTAATTGCGGCTGCATTCCAGTGGCGCATGCGACCAGCGCCGACGAGCATACGGCCTTCACGACTTCGTTTTGTACACCTGCTCTCAGCGCCGGCTCCCAACCGCGCGACCCACTCTGCGTGCAGCGCGCGAGCAGGGCGAGTAGCTCCTTCGTGACGGCGGATTTGTACGATTTGCCTTCCATGTAATTTTCGAGTTGTGTCGAAATAAGCGGCAGTGCTGAAATCGACGTCGTCAGGCGTATGCACGGCACGCCAAGCGTGCAGTGAATATTGGAGCTGTCGACGCCAAGGCCAATTTCGTTTATTTGGGAGGCGTAACGCGCATGCGAGTCCGTCCACAACGCCGCCATGTACGAGTCCGAGCAAATCCTACCAAACTTCGCCGCCTCGCGGGAAGTCGACGGGGTACACTTGATTGGTGTGTGCGCGAACGCCGCTCGGCGCGCAACAGCTTCCAACATCACGCCGTATTCCATGCGGCATTTGGAAACGGCGCTTTGCACCAATATACCCTTGTAGGGGTCATCGCCTTCGCGAGTTAACAGCATCCACGTCGGAATCGACGCGTCTTCTCGAAACTCGCCCGTGGCCAAATAGTCGGCCATTCGCCGAAACCGCCGCTTGTATTCAGTGGCGTCGCGAACGGACGCCGTCGCGCAGACGGAGTTGAAATCACCGTTTATAATCCAAGGTGGAACCGAAACGACAATTCGTCTGAACTCGCTTGGGAACTCCTGCATCAAAGCGCGCTGCAGTCGTTTCAAAGAGGCGATGCAGCCACTGTGTTGGAAGTCGTCGTGTATTGTTGTGATTAGCAAGCGGTTGGCCGATGTCGATAATCTTACGCCTCCACTCTCACGGCCGGAGAGAATGGAGGCTGGCCAAAATTTACACCGCTGCTGCTGCTGCCGCCGCCGCCGCCACCACCGACCGCCTCCGCCTCCGCACCGACGGCCGTTTGGATGATTCGGTAAAGGCCACTGTCGACGTCCTTTACAAAAACGTAGTCGCTGGTCCGAAAGCGGACGACCGGCCGCCACAGCAACGTGCCGATCGGACCGCGAGACGCCGCGGTATTTGTCCATTTCTCGTCTATGTACAACATCGCGTCGGGGCGATACCCACCCTCGCCACCAACTGCGTTCGAATGTCCCACCACGTCATCCTCCGGCGACTTCGATTCGATCAAATTTCCGAACGCTTGGATTGAAATGCACGACTTTGGACAAAAACTGGGCGAGCTGCGTGCCAATGTATAAGTGTATGCTGTAAAGTACCGTGTACACAGCAAGCACTTCCCCTGCGTTTTAGGCAGTCGGGCGGACGTGTTGAAGTCCGCAAGCTGAGAAGGGAGCAAGAACTCGCGACACACGAACGCGGCGTTCGTCTCCTCTCCGTACCGAAATATGGCGAGCCATCGGCACACACACTTTTCTCCATTTACGCACGACCGCTCGCCCACGTCCGAGTTTGCGCGGCGTAGAAAGAGGTCGTCGTGGGTCTTCGAAACGGTCTCGAGTTCACGAGTCGGGAGTGAATAGGCGTCGACCAACGACGCTGCGGTGGAGAGCGTGCGCTCGGACGTCGATTCCATCGACAGCATCGGGTGCAGTCGTATGAATTGAGAGAGCGCGCGCTCGTTTTCGCTGTAAAGCTCGTCGGCGTCGGGGACGTCGCGTGCGTCCAAAAGCTCGGTGTCACACTTTTCATCCATGGGTCGCTCGATGCTCTGAGACTTCTTCTTCGCGGCGTCCGCACCCACGGCGGCGGCGGCGTCGGACGCGCCACCGCCACCGCCACCGCCACGCCCGCCACCGCCACGCCCGCCGCGCCCACCGCGGCGCTGCTGCGGCGGCGGCGGCGGCGGCAACGGCGGCGGCGGCGGCTCACTGGAAGAGGAGGTCGATTTCACGCCCCCTCGCACTAAAACGCGCTGCTTTTTATTTGGAGGTTTGTTGACTGGAAAAATCTCGGGAACGAAATCCGGGTGGTGTCGTAAGACACGCTCATCAGTTTCACCTTCGTCGTCGGACCCTTCGTCCATCGCTCGCTCGGCGGCGGCTGGGGCCCAAATTACCTTTACCTCCGGATCCAGAGGGCGCCGCAACACACACACAACCTTAGCGGTGCGTAAACACCCGAAGTTATAAAACTTCGTTCGCACACACCCGCACACACCCGCACACACCCCCGCGCACACCCCCGCGCACACCCTAAAACAGCATCTCTCCTCATCGGCACAACCCACCGCCCGCCAAAGCCACCAAAGTCATACAATTCGGGGCTGAGCTGATTCGCTTAAGGCGGTGCGCCGACGGCTTAATTTGCCAACGAGTGGCGCCGACGCGATTGTCACCAAATCGGTACGTATCTGTTCAGCATTCGCCTGGTCTGTAAAGTGAAAGCGGGTAATGTTCGTCGTGTTGTGCTGAATTATGAGCGCCATGCCAGTCTGCAAATATGAAGACCAATTCTTGAGCGTTCCAGCTACTAGAGATCTCCGAACCGCCAAAAGCTGATTTTGGGGTGTATCACCCGGCCCTTCGTTATTGGTAATAACTTGCAACGCAATTATGGGCCTGCAAAAGCTTTGCTCCAGCCATCTCCTGTAATCGGGTTGGAAAAATTTACCATTCCAATGGCCCGGACGGGGAAATAGAGTCCACAGTAAATCATCGGAAATCAAATCAACAGATTCAGTAGCAACCAACATATTGTACAAATTCTTTTTGTACGACTCGTCGACGGGTACTAAACGATGCATGTTGCTAGTAGTCATTCGTCGCTGTGTCAGCTCATGAAACATCGCTTCGTAGAGCAACTCTCGAAGAGGGAGGTTTTGGTAGTACGCACGGCG
>Ga0114994_10002161_pt1 | contig 14282 bp, 8 predicted proteins | sample ArcticOcean_MG_C_9_FD_87043 | JGI IMG/M metagenome (GOLD analysis project Ga0114994, IMG submission 87043) | Marine microbial communities from western Arctic Ocean - ArcticOcean_MG_CB2_152 | ecosystem: Environmental > Aquatic > Marine > Oceanic | place: Arctic Ocean: Canada Basin | collected... | reverse complement strand
TTATCATTATTATGATTATTATTATAATTAATATTTAAATTAATGTTAAATATTAACTTTTACCTATATGCTTTTATCTTTTATTAAATCGCCAAATATATTAGGATAATTCGATATTTCCACCTTGGGTATATTAAAACCATATGATATTGCCAGTCTAGGCTTATCACCTGTTATACTCTTGCTACAATGATTATCTATACCCGATCTACACATTATATATTGTCTTTCCATACCTTTTTGTACAATACCGTTGTATATTGACTCACCGCCACATTCAGAATTTTGAATAATTACATTAAACCGTATGTGATACATATCAATATCATTTCTATCTCTATGATAATGTGTTGCTGAACCATTTTGTAACATCTGAAAAAAACTTAGTACATTTGATGGTTCCTCATCTTTAAAATCAAATTTCTCTTTCTCAATTATTCTTTCTCTCGTGTTGTTTAAAATCTTTTTTATATTTTCATCTATATTACCCCATTTATCACTAGTCATATCCCAAGATTTATTAATTTCTGTATATTTAAATGGAGTTATCTTTTTTGTTTTACTTTCATCACTATAATCACATTCTGGAATTTTTTTTATTTTTTCTATATTTCTATTAGCAAATTCTATCAATTGTTCTTGTTCTTCTATACTTATTATATCTTCTTTTGTGTCTACTGTTTCTATTATAAAGTTTAATGTTTTTTTTCCATATTCATAATTTACATAATTCGTATATAATGTTATTTCACCAAATAAGTCATCTTCTATATCAATATTTATACTTGTGTATACTATAAAATTTCTATTCTTATTATCTATTATATCATTATATCCGGTAGTTTTAAAATCACTTTTATTTTTATGCAAAATAAATATTTCCTTGATATTTAATAAATAACTATTATTTTTATATACTTCGTTTATTGCTTCTACTACTATTTTTTTAAATACATGTATCGCAGGATTAAATAAACTATGTGAAACATTTATATTATATTTTTCATTTCCATTATTAATTATAAATGTTTTTAATAATTCATGAAATCGTTTATGTATTATCGACTTATTTACTGTCAACGTATTTATATTTTCATTATAATTATTTATAAATGTTATATTGTGATTACACATAAAATGTAATACTTTATTTCCACTTAAATAATTACGATATATTTTTTCAATAAAATCTACTTTCAAATTTTCACAATTACTGGTTTGAATACGCTTTTCGGAGGTGTCTTCTATGTAATTTATAATATATTCTTTCCTATTCGCAAAATGTGAAGGATCATCTACTATTTCTATCATCGGTTTTTTTAATAACCGACGATATGTACTGGTTACATAATCATCTATACTAATTTTTTCATATATATTTATTTGTATATAATTTTCTATATTTATCATATTTTTATAGCATAATTTATCACCTGTAGATATTATGTTCAATACTTTCGGCTTAACTACATAAGCATGCGATGAATCAAAAAATTCTTTATCAGATACTATTACTACTTGGTTATCGTCTTCTTTGCAACATTCAAAACATAAAATTATTGAAATATATTTTTTATCTTTATTAATATTTATATGCGTGTCGTATCCTATAGTTATGTCAAACTCCGTATTATTATAACTCATATTATTTTTTTCTAAAATTTTTATGCATATTTTTTGAATAAACCGTTCTTCCTCAGTTTTTAATTTATGTTCTAGAAATAATTCTGGAAATATTTCTTTTTCAAACAAACTATTTATTTTATCGTTCGTATTTCGTTTTATATTTCTACACATGTCTCGGAAATATTGACACATATCATCACCGTTAACATCTAATAATAAATTATTATAAGAGAATAAATTTTCTATATTTAAAACGTTTATTGTATCTGAAAAAGAGCTGTATTTTTCATCTAATATTTTTACTCCTAATTCCGTTATTGTATTTTCAAACGATATTATTATGTTTTTATCTACGTTATCGTTGCCATGATATTCTATAAAATCCGTTATCATTTTTTTATCAATATAATTATTAACTATATTTAATGGTTTATCTATTTTAATAAAATCACCTTCTACTAACATCCTTGTATGTATATTTTTTTCTATAGTATCAGTATTCTTATAAAAAATATCAATATCTGGACATTTGTCAAAATAACTTATTTTCAATGTACTTGTACCACATGATATAACAGTTATATTATCTATTATATTACTGTTTAATAAAACACATCCTCCAATTTTTGATTTATTAACTAGAATATTACCCCTTTTATCACAATAACATTTTATTCCAATATCAGTTAATGTTATATATTGTTTTATACGACATTTCAAAATATCATTTTTATATATTAATCTTGAGTTAACTTCTTCTGTGTCCATATTGTTATATTCTATTAATATATGCATTTCAGTTATATTCATACCACTACTCATTAATGCTTTTTTTGCTATTTCAGAAAAAACACAATTATCCTGATATTTTAATAATTGATATGGTTTTAAACTACTACAATGTATTTCACTTAATGGTAACAATACCCCGTTTGCGTCTACTTCAATATTATATAAATCCATTAATATACAATACATACATATATTTAAATTAATTAACTTATAAAGATATAAATATATTCTATCCTTTTTATTATATATGGACTCTGTTTCTGATAATTTTATTTCAACTACCCCATTTATTAATAACAAAACTATAACACAACATACAATAGATCACAAAATAATTCTACACAAAGACGAAGAAAATAAAATGTTCCTTTTTAAAAACTTATTGAATGAAAAGGACTTTTTAAAATTACAAACTATATTATTGGACATAATGACAGGAGTCAACGATGGACAAGATAATGACACACAGAATAATATACATTATAATCATACGTCTATTGGATGGCATCCTTATTTTTGTCCTCATTGGAGTTTTGATTTAACACATACTCATTTTTTTTCTTCTTATATGATGTCCATCATTAGAGGGTTATACGATTGGACACATAATATCCAAGTTATTAGAATATATTGTTCAGCACAAACAGCAACTCAATACGGTAACTGGCATTACGATGATACCCGCCCAGGTCATTATACTCTATGTTTATACGTCAATTATAATTCTACACTTTCATCACATAATCCAAACTTTGAAATATATAAAAAATATTTTAAAGCTATTCAAAATATTACTCCTACTATAGAAGATGCTAATTTTATCGACAAAGTTAATAATAACGATAACGATGGATATTTTCATATTAAAACACCCAATCAACCTATTCGATTTATTAGAACTAATAATAATTCTGGCTTGTTATTTAATTCAAAACTAATGCATATTGGCGATTCTCCAAAATATGACTCTACTATTACACGATGCGTCGTCGCATTTAAACTATTTTTACCTAATTATAATCAAAACACCAATCAACCTTAATATCTTAATATCTTTATTAATACTTTATTAATACTTTATTAAAGATATTAAAGTATATTATTATTTATATTTATGTATACAGAAGATGATATTTTAACTAATGTTCAACAAATTAATAATATATTAAACGATAATCACTTTTTACAATTAAAGAATATTATTAATGACGCACCTATTTCTCGTAAAGATATTTTTAAAAATAACAATTTTTATTATATTAATTTATTAAACAATAATTATGTCACCGATACTATATTTAATGCTATTAAAAATAAATTTAGTTATAATGGCAACTTAGAAGATGTTTTTTGTAATATACAATCCCATACAGACAATCAGGAATACAAGATTTTTTCGGAAGATCTAAATTATACTATTTTCTCATTAGATATTAACCAATCATCTTCTACCAGTAATATTAATTTAGAAAGTATACTTGATATTATAAAGGGTAAATACGGCGCTGATTTTGACAAAAAAGATATAATAAATCCAAACTTAAACCAAGAACTCGCTTTCACTTCAAATGACACATTATTATTTCCCACAAATTATAATACTACACAATTAAATAGAGATTTTTATTGTGAAAAACAAAACTTTCTGGATTCACAAGGATATTTATATTTTATTCCTTCTTGCGAATACTTTTCAACAGGTTTCGCTTATGAACACATTAATAATAATTGTATTAAATTTCCAGGACATTATTTTCACAAAACAAAAACATACGCACGATTTAATGACGCTAATAGAATTAGTGTATTATTTATTTGTAAAAATATATAATTTTTACATTTTTACATTTTTACATTTTTACAACTAATTATTTTTACAAAATAAATATATAAATAATTATTTATCTATATATTTATATATATATTATGAGCCAAAAAAACCAAAAATTCTATTTTGAGGGCGTCGATTTAAATGATATGATTTTTAGTTCTTCTTCTACTTCTACTAATACTATTGAGACCTATTATACTAATTTTCCAGGTTCAACTAGTACTACTAACCACATGACAACAGGGCCAACTGGATTTTCTTCATCAGAAAATGGTACTACCTTTTCAAAATATATACATAAAAGTAATTTTTTTTGTTACGGTGATGGTGAGGAGCACGAGGCACCACCTTTTATGATTGATAATGAACCGGTATTTTCGAAAATGTTTACTGCTACTGCTAATCAAACAAATAGGGTTATTGTTAAGTATGCAGAGCTTACAACATCAGGTGATATAGCTATACCTTCTTGGTGTAATGCTGTAAAGTTATATTTTCTCTCAAAAAAAGGTAGTGATGCTGCATATGGTGGTGGTTCGACGTCTCAAAACTACTCCAGAGTATACGACACCGCAGCCGAGAATTACAATTCCCTCTCTAGTCAGGACTCAGACTACTGGAATGATTTCTGGGGAACGGGATCAAATAATCACCGCCAACACAGGACCGTTTACGATCGCAACCGGAACTACCACATCGCACACGGATACGGGGGGAAGGGAGGTGACGGGGTCGTCATGTTTTTTTATAAATATATAAAATTTCCGGCTGGCTCTGGTAATACCGTTGCCGTCATTATAAATAGTGATGAAGGCGAAAGTAATAGCGCTACGTTAAATGCGCAAGGAGCACGAGCATATACCTGGGAGTGGGGTAATGGGAACCCTGGGACTGATGGCACCTTGGGCTCACTTAATGCAGTAATTAATCTTCCTCCCCACCATCAAAACTTCAAAACAGATCATAACCACAACAATGATGACTCCAATAGACGCAATCATACTACTACATATCACAAAAATAATATCCAGAATAGCCACACAGGTGCCGGGGGACAAGTCCACCAGGGCTCACCCGGTGCCGATGGCAACCCCGGCTCCTTCGATGCTGATGCGCATCCACATTATGTGAAATATACTAGTTCTAGTGTTACTAGTACTTCTGTTAAAGTATATTTTTTTAAATATAACGAAAAGGCAGTTATTCCAGCGCCTTACGTGCCACCCTATGACCTCGAATGTTTAAATTTCAATTCAGCAATGACGACTGTAGTCGATAGCGGCAGTAATAAGTTTCTTCACCTCAATGGAGAGACCACATACAACGCAGATAGAAAGTACGGTCTTACTATGGGTACTTACAAAATTACTGGTGTACCAACCAGTCATCCCGTAGCCATAGTAAATGCAACAAACAGCAATATCACATATACAGGTGACCAAGCTAATCCAACTACAGATACTGTCGATGGTATTTCATACAATTTCTACCATGGAGATGTTACAATCACAGTTTCAAATGATTTTGATACTGCGAGTTTGTATTCCCCAACCAGTGATATCAGTAACGGGGGGGGAGAAGATCTACTAAAGTTCTCTTTTTCCTGTCCCGCACCTCCACAAATACTGTGCTTAGACCCCAATTCAGCCATGAAGGTAATCAATAATAAGTTTCTTCTCAACGGGGAGACCTCATACAATGATAGAAGAAAGTATGGTCTCAATACCAGTATTTATACAATTACTGGTGTACCATCCAGTCATCCCGTAGCCATAGTAAGTGCAACAAACAGCACTATCACATATACAGGTGACCTAGATAAGATATCTACAAAAGATGTCGACAGTATTTCATACAATTTCTACTATGGAGATGTTACAATCGAGGTAGACGGTGATTTTGGTACAGCGAGTTTGTATTGTTATAATCATGGTTATATGGGTGGAGAAGATCTACTAACGTTCTCTAGTGATTGTACTTCACCCCCACAAATACTGTGCTTAGACCCCAGCGGCAACATGAATGTAGTCGATAGCGGTGGTAATAAGTTTCTTCTCAACGGGGAGACCTCATACAATCAATATAGAAAGTATGGTCTCAATAGCGGTATTTACAAAATTACTGGTGTACTTGACACTAATCCCATAGCCATAGTAAATACAACAAACAGCAGCTATATTACATATACAGGTGACCAAGATATTCCATCTTACCGCCAGATCGACGATATTTCATACAATTTCTACCATGGAGATGTTACAATCACAGTTTCAGGTGATTTTGGTACAGCGAGTTTGTATGAATTCAACGATATCAGTAACGTGGGAGGAGAAGATCTACTAATATTCTCTAATGTTTGTACTTCACCTATACCTGAACCGGAACCGGTACCGGAACCAGATCCTGAACCGGGAGCAACATACTACGTAAATGTTATTGAAAGCGACTGGCAAGAAGGAACTGGGATCAATTCATTCGATCTCGACCCACTTCCAGACCCACTTAATGCAACTTTTCTTTCCGTAGGTAGAATGTGGACTCCATATCCTGTTTCTACGGGACATGGTGTTTATACTGAAACTGGTATGGCTACCACCGGAGGTAGCGGCTCAGGTGCAACTGTAGATGTCACTACAAATGGAGATGGCCACATCGATACTGTGCTCATTAACACTATTGGTTCGGGCTACAGTGTGGGCAATATCCTCACCGTGACAGGGGCAGGAAGGTTTCCCAATTTGCCCCTTGCCGCAATCACAGACATCTCGACCAACTCTGGGGTTTGGGGCACCCTTGCCTTAGATGCTCCCCTGTCTGTAATTGGTATGGCTACCACCACTACTGGTGACGCCTCAGGTGCAACTGTAGATGTGACTACCAATGCAAATGGCTACATCGATTCCGTGGTCCTTAACAATGTTGGTTCGGGCTACGCATCATCTAATACCCTCACAGTTACAGCATCGGGGGGAATTAACCCTTTCACTATCAACGCTTACGCAAGTGGTATAGGTGGCACACTTACAACAGAACCTGTACATGTTACAAATAATACTACATCAGTACAAACAGACGCCATACTTTTCCAGGGTGTTATGAGCGATACTTTATTTAAGAACAACTGGCCTGGTTGGCACAATACAGGAACAACTACGTATAATACCAGTTCGGTTTCCGGAAGCACCGGCAAAACTAGTGCGTATGACGATTTAGTGTTGAACAAAATTAAAATAGCAGACACGTCCGGCAGGATGGCCGAATATACGATGGATTCTCCGTACAATGGTATGACGCTGCTACAAATCATCAATAACTCCCTGACTTCTGCAGAGGTGAGCGCCGGTAACGATGGTGGGACTGCTTGGACTAACGGTAAAGCCAGTCTCGGCAGTCTCAACGCCTTCGACGGCTTCTCTTCTTATTATTTGATCCAGAATACAACTGATAGTACTATCCTCGCATCACCCCTTCGAGTTGGTGTTGGTGTTAGCGGTAGCAGCAGTGGCAGTGGACTGACATACTATAGCAGTGCCTATTTTACTTATTCTGGTTCCGGTACACAGGCTAGCCCGATGGTTGGTGAATCTACTAATAAGAATAATGAAATTTATCATAGTACTGTTGCTGAAATTATATTTATAGTTAGTGGAGTTAGTGGATCTGATATAGCGGTTATTAATTCTACGGTTAGTTCAGAATTCGGTTATGATTTTGCTGGCGTGTATTTGAATGATATCGAGCAATGGCGTGTGTCTGGACCAAATACCGATAGTGGGGTTTATCGTTTTATTAATGGTATTGAAACTACTTCTGGGAGTTACAATCAATCTTTAACAGTAGTCAACGGAGATACAATAAAATTCAAATATACCAAAGATGGTAGTGTACACCGCAATAATGATATACAAACATTTTCTGTCTATATTTCCTCCTATACTCCTCCCTCTACTGGTGACTGGGCACTGCTGATGCCTATGGGCGGTAATGGTAGTGGAGATATGGCAGGGAATAACGTGTGGAACGCTGGTGGCGAGAGTTCCTTCTCCGACGCGAAATCGACCGATATCATGACGATCTATGGCACCAGCCACATCACCACCACCACCACCACTACCGGAGAGCATGGTGTTTCCCTGTCGGTAACTGGAATGGCTACCACCGTGAGCCCTGCAGGCGGCTCGGGAGCAACTGTAGATGTCACTACCGATGCAACTGGCTACATCTCCAGCGTGGTCATTAACAATATTGGTTCGGGCTACAGTGTGGAAGATATCCTCACCGTCACAGGGTCGGGCGGAATTAACTCATTCGATCTCAACGCTATCACAGCCGTCACTATTAATTCTATTCAGCCTCCATTTCCATATATGGGTTATGGTGGTGAAGATGGTGGTTATGGTGCTTATACTGAAACTGGTATGCTTACCACCGGAGGTAGCGGATCAGGACTAACTGTTAATGTCACTACCAATGCAAATGGTGGTATTAATGGTGTGGTCATTAACAATCCAGGTGATGGAAACTACTTGGCGAGTGATGTGATCACCGTGCTAAGTGGACCACTTAAATTTTATCTTCATGCGGACGACAGCAGTTACACAGCCGCAACGTTGACAAAGGTAGCTAATATAAAATTAGAGACTGGATTAGAGTTTACATTTATTCAAAGCCACATTAGTAATACTAATCATCCACTCGCAATAACTAGCGGGGATACTTACTCATCAGCAACAATCCTTTCTACTTCTACTACTGCGGGTGATGGAACTATTACAACAACATATACACCTTCTACTACTGCGGCTGCTGGAACATATGTATATATAAATTGCCATAATCATGTTGATATGGGTTCTTATTATAATGGTAGTACTGGTATTGAGTTACTGATTGGCGGTGGTGAAGCTCCTCCTGACGACGATCTTCCTCCTGACGACGGTTACTGATTCTAGTGAAATTAGATGAATTACACTCGCAATTTATATTTAAATATTGTATTGAAAGTATTAAATATCGGAATGCGAAGGTGTAAAATAAATGTTATATTCACTTATTTAATTAAAATTGAATTTTTTTCCTTATATTATTTATTACTATTCTAGTTAAATCTACTATTTTAAAATATGATTTCAATCCTTTTCATCGCCCTATTGTATGTTGGGAATATTGTGAATATTGTTAATATCGGGAATTCATATGCTACTACTCATAATGTTATTATAGTATTAGGTTCTCATGATAATAACATTCTTCAAGAACGAGTCTATTCTACTATAAATTTTATTAATCATTCCGAGAAACACACTACCCTTTATTTGAGTGGGGGCGTTAAAGAAGCGTTCAAAAACGACCACTCATCGTCTGAAGCTTCGAAAATGAACAACCTATTTTCATCTAACTATGGTGATATCAATATCGTTCAAGACCAACTCGCCCAAAATACCGCTGAAAATTTCGCCTATCTAAAACTATGGGTACAGGCTAATTTCTCGCTCGATTATCCGCCCAATATTATTATTTCTACTTCTGATTTTCATAAAAAAAGAGCTGAGCTTATATTTAATGGTATATTTCCAGAAATCAAACCTACTTGGAATTTAAGTATCAGCAAATGCGTATCCTGTTGGAATGACGAGCATATTCATATCAAAAATGTTAACAACGATATTATTAAAACTAAATCTATTACACATCCATACTAATTTAATAATACAATATCCATATTGTATTATTTGTACTGCCCTAATCTTGTTTTTGTTTTTTGTTTCTTCTGGTTCTCTTGGTTCTCTTGGTTCTCTTGGTTCTCTTGGTTCTCTTGGTTCTCTTGGTTCTCTTGGCTCTTTTGGTTTTTTTCCCTCCCAATTTGCGTTTTTCTACTTTTCTGCTAGCGGCTTTAACAGGAACGGGTTTTTTTCGTACCGGAGATTGTTGAGATAGTTGAGATTCTTCCGCTTGTGGAATTACCGTTTTATATAAACGACCTATCGTATTTTTAAAGTTATCTTTCGTTATTATATCAGATCCTTGCATATCTAAAACAATACTACATGCACTATCCGATATAATTATATCTTTTAGATCCAACGACCATAAAAATAATGATATTTCGGATAATCTTAAACTTGGGGTTTCACCAGTCATACCCTCTTTTATTATATTATTTAATACATGATTCGCAAAAGGTTGATGGGTTTTGTCTGGTATATTGGCTATCACATTACCCTGTATACGGGCATAATCATCTATATTCAATAAATTATATTTCTCGTTACCTATCCATATATGAAACCCGTACTCTGGATACAAAGATTCATCTTCGTCATCACCTGCCTGAAAAATATAAAATTTATCTAATTGTATTGGACATAAAGGGTAACTACTGTATAGAGTGTTATCATTGATCATCTTATTTATATACATTAAAAAATCCTTTAAAGATTCATACTCGGAGAACTCTTCGGGTTTCGTACGATACTTTATATTTGCATTAGCCCGAAGTGCGTGCCGCATTTCATCAAATAGTTTTAATACAGCTACATCATCGTCTGGGTTATCCTGTTGGAATTTTGATGCGACACCTTCTACAATCTCATATTCTTGTTCACGACTTGATTTTGCATTAATCATTTTTTGCTCATCAGAATCTTCTTCTTTGGATTCAATTCTTCCCACCATCATTCCACAATAAGGAGCAGATACGCTACTAGTATATTTTACATTTTGAAATAACGTAGATATAATATATTTATATAACTCGCTATTATCGTCTACAAGTGTCTTCAGGTGGGTTTCAATAGAATATTCTTTATAACTCTCTGCCTTAACCTGTCTAGTAAACGGTCCAAGAACATCCTCTCTATCAAACAATCCATATGGATAGTTTCCATGGGCATTCAATAATACAACTGCGCTGGGTCTTTGGGCTACCCCAACTGCTTCTTTTTTTTTAGGTAATATATTAGCAACACACCTTCCTATAGTCTCACGTATATTAGCCGCTATCCTAAATAAGAGATTATTATTGATGGCTTGCTCCTGCATATATAATAATGATATAATATTCTATTCCTGAAAATAAATAGTCACTATTTCCCAAAGAATTGCGTGGGGATACCTCTACTATTTCCCAAAGAATTGCGTGGGAATACCTTTACTATTTCCCAAAGAATTGCGTGGGATTTGCGGGGGGATACCTTGTCGTCTAGTGTCTCATCTTGTGTTTTTTATTTGTACTCTCACATCTAGCCCCCCAACGGAACTATTCAACGTAATTCCCCCGCCATTCGAATGCTTATCGCCAGTTAAATTACTGATCCTTTGCTATGCGGAAATGGGTAACATAATGAGAAATGGGTTGTGAATTCCCCCGCAATTAGCGTGTGATTTTCTGTGTATTTCGTAATAATGTGCAAATTATAGCAAGCTGGTATATGTATATGAAGGTATTGGTGTACGGCAGTAATGGTTGGATCGGACAACAGTTTGTGGATATACTTCGGTGTGCAAATACCGAATTTGTGTGTGGTGTCTCTCGGGTGGACGATTACGAAAATGTGTTGCGGGAAATTAAGACGGTTCGCCCCAGTCATGTGGTGTCTTTTATCGGTAGAACCCACGGTAAAATCGGCGATCGTCAATATACCACTATTGACTATTTAGAACAAGAAGGTAAGTTGACCGAAAATGTTCGGGATAATCTCTATTCGCCTTTGCTGTTGGCTCTTATTTGCAAAGAAGAGGCTGTTCATTACACGTATCTGGGTACTGGGTGCATTTTCAAATTCGACGAGGACGACCACCCCTTCGGCAAAGAAGAAAATGGCTTTCTCGAAGGGGATGAGCCCAACTTTTTCGGTTCATCCTATTCAATCGTAAAAGGGTTTACGGATAAATTAATGCATGTGTTTGGCGATAATGTGTTAAATCTCCGCATCAGGATGCCCATTACTGGTTCCCAAAATAGTCGGAACTTTATTACCAAAATCACTACCTATGAAAAGGTGTGTTCTGTTCCAAATTCCATGACCGTTTTACCCGAATTGCTTCCATATGTATTGGAAATGATGCGAAATAACACTACGGGCACAATCAATTTAACCAATCCCGGCTTAATTAGTCATAACGAAATCCTCCAAATGTATACCGACATCGTGGATCCCGCCTTCACCTGGCAAAACTTTTCCGTTGAAGAACAGCGAACCATATTAGCTGCAGACCGTTCAAATAACTTTTTGGATACTACCAAATTAGAAGAGTTATTCCCACAAATCGACTGCGTTCACGAGGCAGTGAGAAAACAGTTACATTACTATACTATCTAGTTTTCATATCCCCCGCTATTTTCGGGCAATTGTTCAAATACTTATCTGAAAAAAAGTGATTCTATCTGTATCGCTAACCGATTTATAATTAATGAAAAGATCCCTATTCGTGAAATATGAGAAAGCCCGCCAGCTGTAGTTGGTGTGAAATCATGGGTCATACCCGCCCCACCTGTAAATTGGAGGCCGATCGCAGGCGTCGCATTTGTCGTTCTCTAGACCCCGCTACCCCCGACGAAATTATCCAAATGAAGGAAGAAATGACGCGGGCATTTACGGAAAGTGCCAAAGGTATTGCGTGGAGGGAAGAGCAATTGCTCATCGTTGAACGTGCAAGGCAGTACAGCGAGCGTGTGCTCGAGCGTCAGAGAGTAGAGAACGTGCGAAGAGAAGAAAGAAACCGCCTGCGAAGAGCAGAGGAAATTGCGTCTGCCGGAGCCAGACAAGGTCGGCCGGTGTCAATTGGTGCTGCTGGAGGCGCCCCAGCTCACGCATCGAGGGCGGCACCAGTGATAGATCCCACGCTGAATCACTCTTTGACCCAGTTAAACGCGTGGGTCACTCGTGTCCGACGCGATGTTAATGCTGCCGTTGCAATACCGCGTGCACCCAAGTCCTTGTCCCTTAAGATGGTGCCTAGTTTTGAAAATTACACCGTTGAGGAAGAGTGTTGCATCTGCTATGACGCAGAACCCATCGTCGGACTACCATGCAAGCATACCTTCTGTGCAACATGCACATCCACCACCGCAAAAACACGATGCATTTGCCCCATGTGTCGTGCGGAATTCTCTGAGATACACATCGCCCAAGACATCCACCCAGAACAGTTTAACAAAGTAGTCGCTAAAATTATTATTATGTAACCCTATTAACTAGTCAAAATTTTTTTTGATGTACCCTGTCATCTACCTCGCAACGGAACTATCCGGGCATCAGTATTTGAATTGCTGTGTCCACATAGTTACGTTGCGTTGCGGGTTCAACGGCTATGCGGAAATGGGTAGCATAATGAGAAATGGGTTATGAAATCGAGTGTCATTCCCCCGTCATTCCCCCGTCATTCTCTTGTCATTCACCCGTCATTCTCTTGTCATTCCCCTGTCATTCTCTTGTCATTCTCCCGGGATTCCCCGGCTATTCTCCCGGGATGAGCCAGGCTTCTCTCGTCAATCCATATTCAATCCCCTCCTACACCCATATCATTACACCTTTATTCACTTACATATACTACATCTTTTTATACTTTTTTTCACATACTAAGAGAGAAGAGAGAGAACTAACACTATCATCTAACTCCACACAACGGAACTTTCAACGGAACTATATAAATCAGTAATCGAATTTATATGGTTCATTCAACGGCTATGCAGAAATGGGTCACATAATGAGAAATGGCTCGCCATTCACCCGCCTATTCCTCGCCATTCACCCGCCATTCACCCGCCTTTCCTGGCCTATTCCTGGCCTATTCCTCGCCATTCACCCGCCTTTCCTCGCCTATTCCTGGCCTATTCCTCGCCTATTCCTCGCCTATTCCTGGCCTATTCCTCGCCTATTCCTCGCCATTCACCCGCCTATTCCTCGCCATTCACCCGCCTTTCCTCGCCTATTCCTCGCCATTCACCCGCTATTCACCCGCCTTTTCATCGCTATTCACCTCTCCATCTCCATCACACACAGAGCACAAATCCCACATACTACACATACAC
>Ga0114994_10002160_pt1 | contig 14286 bp, 10 predicted proteins | sample ArcticOcean_MG_C_9_FD_87043 | JGI IMG/M metagenome (GOLD analysis project Ga0114994, IMG submission 87043) | Marine microbial communities from western Arctic Ocean - ArcticOcean_MG_CB2_152 | ecosystem: Environmental > Aquatic > Marine > Oceanic | place: Arctic Ocean: Canada Basin | collected... | reverse complement strand
GGTTTAACTCACGTGCGGGTTTTGTAGGCTATTTAAATCCAAGGTTTAAGGGACGGGTTTTTCGTAAGCTATATCGTGCGGGTTTGGAGGATATGCGAGCTGAGCCTTTAAAGGCTCAGCTCGGATTCGAGCTCGTCTCTTCGAGGCCGGATACATTGAATGTTTACTTTTGGTCGTCGGCAGTGGGGTCTTCGTCCACCGCAACGCAACCAACACGAAGCCCTGCGCTGTCCCATCTATTGCGGTAACCGGCGAGCGAGCTGCCATTTGGGGTGGTAGGGCGCATCTCCCCAAACCCAAGCCGCCCTGCCCCCCCGCATGCCCCTCGGACGAACACACAGGGCAGTAGTAGGCCCCGTTCGACGAATTTACCTCTAGAGTAGCCTGGTGCATGGGACCCCGGAGGTTGCAAATCACCGCCTCCATCAGGGAAAGGAAAAATGAAAGACAGTCTCCCCCTTCGCTATGCGGAGACTTTCTGTTAGTTTATATACAATATGTTGCACACTATGCTATTCTCCGGGCTTGAAACCGGCACCGTCGTTGCGTCGTTCGACGGCGGCAGCATAATTGGCAGCATCGGCGTGAGATGGAAAACTTGAAAGTCAGAATCGGACTCGGAATGACGGACTCGACTTTTTTTTATCTGTCGCGAGGTTGAGGTTAGGATTCGGTCCGAGTAAGGGTAAGGTTAGGGTTGGGACTAGGGTTAGGGTTAGGGTTGGGCGAGAGTCGGGTTAGAGCGAGTCCGAAATGGCCCTCAGGCTCAGCCTGAGGCTAGTGGACACTGACTCGGAGTCGGCGGCAGTTTCGCGGCAACATGGGCTCGGATGGTTTTGAAAAGGTGCTCATCGGAACGCGGGGAGCCAGAGAATTGTTTTTAGACGGGGCGAAAGGGCGAGCGGCGAAGAACAGCGTTTTGACGAGCGGCGCAAAACAGCTTAAATGCTAGTGGCGCGAAACTCACTAGGGCCTGTGTGCCCCGTACCGTTAACGGTACGGGGCACAGAAATCTGCGGCAACTCCCGCGCCAACTAGTTGGGTTCGCGAATAACTACAGTTAATACGGGTTTTGGGATCGGCCGCGGCGCGGGTTGGGCTGCACGGGTTTTTACGAGAGCCCACGCGTTTTTTGCTACGAGGCGACGGGCACCGGCGCCTGGTCATCCGACGAAGCGACTTCTCGTTGTCCACGGCCATCGGACTCTCCGCCTCCAGGGCTGGAACGCCAGAAGTCAAGGGAGGAACAGATTTAGACACCGCGCTCCGAAGCCTGCGGTGAGCTACTGCGACGCCGTCGGCCATAGCGAGCGTCGCTCGATCTGCGGAGCGATGCCGAGCGGTCGCCTCAGCCCGGCGAAGATGCTCAAGTCCTGGCTCCGCGCCGACAGCGACGGCGACTTGACTCAGCGCGACGACGCGGAGCCCGCGAGCGTCGAGGAGGAGAATGCGGGCCTCAAGCGGCGCGTCGCCGCCCTAGAGGCCACGCTGCGACGCGTGCGCGGCGAGCGGGCCGACCTCGAGCGCGTGCGCCGGGTCATGAAGCGCAATTCTAGATGGCGGCGCAAGCTCGGCCTCGCGGGCGCATGTAGCTACGCTCTCTACTACTGCTGCTGGAACCTGAGCTTCCTCGCGGGCTACAACTTGCTGCGGGGGCGGCCGCGCGACTGCGCCGTGACGCGCTACGGCGGCCTCATATTGGAGGGCGGCGGCGTCAAGGGCGTCGCGTACGGCGGCGCGGCGGCGGCGCTGGAAGCCTATGGCCTCCTGGACCGGAAGGCCATGACGCACTTCGCCGGCACGTCGGCCGGCGCGATGATGGGCGCGCTGCTCGCGGCGCGAACGCCCTCCGAAGACATCGCGCGCTACCTGCTGGAGTTCCCGTTCGAGCGGCTCATGGACGGCGGCCACGCGCTCGCGAACGCAGGCCGCCTGCAGCGGCGCCTGGGCTGGTTCCGGGGCGACGAGGTCGAGCGGGCGATGCGCGAGCTGCTCGCCAAGGCGGGCGTCGGGGCCAACATCACGCTGGGCGAGCTGGAAGTAAAACGGAAGACGACGCTGCGGCTGTCCGTGACGGACCTGACGCGGGGGCGCCACGCGTGGCTCGACGCGGCGAACATGCGCGACGTGCCCGTCGCGCGCGCCGTGCGGGCCTCCTCGGCCGTGCCCTTCGTCTACCCGCCGGTGCAGCTCGGGCGGCGGTTGTTCGTCGACGGCGGCTTGGTACGGAACCTGGCGTGGGACGCGTTCGGCGCCTGGGGCGTCGCGCGGAAACCGAACCGGAAGCGGCGGTGGCACCTCCGGCGGCGGCGCGCGGTGCTGGCCCTGTCGATCCGGGGGCCCGACCGAAACTGGGAGGAGGACTTCTCCCTCTCCCCCGGCAACGAGGAGGAGGACGACGAGCCCATCAAACGGGTTTTTTTCCCCTTCTTCGGCGGGGAGGAGGAGGAGGAGGACCGGAAGCGACGCGCCCTCAATAGGCGGGGCCTCGCCGGGCTCTGGGTCTTCGGCACGAAACTATTGGAATTGGTGGCGTTCGGCGCCGACTCGCCGAACGCGCTCCCGCCGGACGGCGCCAACCTGGACATCGTGAAGATCGACACCCTAGACGTGCAGGCGGCGGAGTTTGACCTGGGGCCGCACGAGCGGGCGTACCTCGTTGCGTCGGGCTACCTCAGCGTCGCGCGGCACCTCGAGGCGTGCGGCCACGGGCGGGCGCCCGCGCCGCCGCCGTGGCTCGTCGATTTGCTGCGGAACGCGTCGCTGGACCTGCACGAGCTCATGGCGAAGGACGCGGCCCTGTCGCTGCTGAAGCGCGGCATCCGGCCGCGGGAGGCCGTCAAGCCGACGGACCACCCGGAGCTCTGAGTAACACTGGCGGGCATAATTAATCACAGGGTGGCTACGTTATAGAGAGGGACCGGTGTCGTCGTCCGAGTCGGAGGCGCCTTCTTCCGCCGAGGCCGGCTCGTCGTCGGAGTCGGAGTCCGCAGGCTCTCCCGCCATAGCCGGCTCGTCGCCGTCGGAGTCGCCGTCGTCGTCGTCTTCTACCGAGGCCGACTCGTCGGAGTCGGCGCCGTCGTTGTCGTCGGAGTCCCTCCCCGCCGAGGCCGACTCGGCGCCGTCAGTCTATGTCGTCGTCGGAGTCGTCCTCGTCCTCGCCTTCCACGTCGTCCTCGCCGGAACTCGAAACAGAGCCGGAGTCGCCCGACTCGTCCGAATCCAAGCCGGAGCTCGTGTCCGTCCCGGATTCCTCGGTAGGCGGCGTGACCTGCCGCGTCGGCGCCGCCAGCGCGTTGCGCTTGACCGCGCCGCACCATGCCATGTCGCGCGCGTCGCGGCCGCAGCGCGCCGCCTGCCGATCCGCTGCGCGCGCCGCGACCGCGCTGTCGGCGGCCTTGTCGCACGCGCGTCGGAACTTGCGAGCGCGCGTGGAGCTTCCCGTCGGACCGCAGCGCCGCGGCGCGCGCCTTCGTCGCCGCGTCGTGCGCGACGGCCGGCGCGACCTCGTCGAGCACGATCCGCCAGCACCCGCTCCTCGAACAGTGGCTGGTGCGGGGCTCAGGCGCGCGCTACGGCTTCCTGAGTGTGAGGCTGGTGCTGGGTGTCGACTACGTCCGTCAATGTGTCACGTAAAAACTCGGTCCCACGCACGCCGGCAACGTCGAGCGGTGGCGCTCCTTCTGGATGTCCCGGACGACGGACGAGGAGGAACGTCTTGCCGCGGCGCGCCTCCGCGCTAACTCCCGGGTCAGGGGCCGTCGTCGGCGAGCCATGCCTCCAGGCGTGGGCCGTAGCAGCAGCGCGCGGAGGTTTGGCGCGACCAGCCCGCGAGCTTTCCTTGCGAGCACGGTGCGGCCGGGCTTTCCGGGCGCGCGCCGGGCCGGGCCTTTTCTGGTGGCGGCGGCTCCGCGGGCCCGGACAGCCGGAGCGCGGGGGGCGAAGGGCGCATCCAGCAGGCCGGCTTCGTTCATCGTCGGGTCGTCGTACGCGCCGCGGATGTACCGGCTCCGGAGCCCAGAGGGCGCGATTCTCGGCTTCATGATTCCTCCGGAGGCGCGGCGCTCCCCCACCGCGGGGTTGTACGAGCACCGTATACCCAAGGCTCCTCCCGGGTTAGGCAGGTCTCCACCGACAGATCGCGAGTTTTATTAAACTCAGCCCCCGCCTCGCTGCTGCGGTGTCGCCAGGATGCAGGCTCGACTCTTTGAGCCTGGTGTAGCCCGATGGCGGCAATGGGGCTGCCTTATGTATACGTTGCCTAAATATATGGACGCGAAACCCGTTTTGGCAATATTTACAGTGGATTTGGATCTACTTAAGATGCCGGTAGCCCCCCTACGCTTCCCTAGGCGCGCGCCTCCCAAAACCCGAATTGACTATAGTTATTCATTTTAAGACATACCCGCACGCACTCAAAATATTATCAGACTCTACAGCTGTACTACCTACTATCTATATTTATAGCTACCCTGGCACGCTCCATTTTTGTCAGTTGCGAGCGTGTCTCGCGCTCCCTTTTTATCTAAGTTTGGTCCAAAAATATACGGCCGGTGGGCAGCTTACTGAGCTCCAACGCTCAGACGTGGGGAGGCCTCGCGAGGGCGATGCCGACCACCTTTGCGCAGCCCGCGGAGAGCGTCGAGGGGGAGGAGTGCCAGTGGCGCGCCTCGCGCGCGAATGGAGTAAAGGCCTTCCGGCGGGGCGACCTGCACGCCGCCGACGAATGTTTTCGGGACGCACTCGCGCGGCTGTGCCCCGTGATCATGGGAAACGACGACCCGACCGAGCCGGCCGGCGACGCGCGCGACGGCGGTGGCATCGCGGAGATTCCGCAGTACGAAACTTGGACGAAACAGTGGGCGGCCGAGCTGCTGAGCTGCCGCGCGGCCGCGCTGCTTGGCCAGAAGCGGTACCGCGCCGCGCTCGCGCAGGCGGAGGGGGCGCTGGCGCTGCGGGACGACTGGGCGAAGCCCGCCCTCCAAGTATGCCGGGCGCGCCTCGGCCTCGGCCAGTACGAGAAGGCCTTGGAGGGCTCGCGCGGCGCGTCGCTCCAGGCGACGCCCGCGCTGCGGGAGGAGGCGCGCCGGTTTAGGGCTCGCGTCGAGAAGGCGGCGTACGGCAGGGTCCTCGGGGAGACGCCGCCACCGCCGCCGCCGCGGCGCCCACGTGGCCCTGCAGACCCGTGCGAGTGGGACCACGTGGAATTGTTGACGCCAGACGCGTGCAAGGATCGGTTGGCCGCAGTGCTGGCGCGCTGCGAGGAGGCCGACGCTATCAAACTGCTAGACGAGGCGCACGCCGCGGTCACGCGGGACGGCGAGGGGACGCGAGAACAAGTGATGAAGCCGCTCATGGTGCGCCTGCAGGCGGAGGGGTTGGTGGACTTCGGCTATCCGAGCGGGGAGCGTGGCATCGCCCAGTTCGGCATGCAGATGCGGAAGGCGATGCGGGGCTCGGACGACGCGGAGTTCCGCGGCCTCGTGGGGGAGTTGTCGACCTACGGCCGGCCGCGCGCGTAATTACTTCGGTTATTAGTTCGATCTAGAGTCTGGATCGCCCCGCCGAGCTGTCGAAATCCAAACGTCACGGCACTTGGCTCGGCCCGGCCGCGCGCGACTGAGTCGGACGCGCCGTGTTCAAACCCTGGGCACCTTGACATCATCACTGCTCAGTCAGGATACCCGGAGCTACCCGGGCCCAACTAGACTGAGTCGGAGTGTCGTTCGAAATATTTAGTGATAAGATAGTGCGATACAACGAATTTTCAATCTCCCATAGTAGCGCGCCTCCCATGATGAGAAGACACAAACCGTGGCGATATTCAACTTCACCGTCACCGTGACTGGCAATGGTCAAATGTCGTACTATTCAGTAATTTAATAAGTCACTCTTCTATCGCCTCGCGCTCGGGTGGGACCCAGGTCGCCTCGCCGGTGCCCGAGTTGAAGTAGTAGTGGCTGCCGACCTCCTCGTCCCAGTGCTGCGTCCACACCGCGTCGTCGTCGCCGGCCGCGGGCCACGCCTCGTCGCCGTCGTCGCCGAGTGCCGGCGCCGGCGCGGCAAAATCAAAGTCGTCGGGCACGAACCCGTTGGCCGTCGGCGCGTGGAACCGGCGCGGCGCGGCGGCGGCGCGCGGCGCCGGCCGTTCCGCAAGGGGCGGCGGCGCCACGCGTGGCGGCGCCACGCGGCCGCGCCCTGCCGCGGCCGCGAGCGACACGCGGCGCACGGGCCCGCGCATGGACGCGTGACGCTTGCACTCGGCCGCGCTGTCGACCGCGGACCGCGGCGCGCGGGGCTCCGGCGCTGCGCCGAAGCGCACCGCTGGCCGCGGCGCGGCCGCGGCGGACAGCGACCGCCAGCCGGCCGGCAGCGAGGGGACCGGCGGTGGGCCGCCCCCGCGCGCTGGTGGCGGCGCGGCGCCCCGGGCGGCCCGGCCGAAGCGGTGCGAGCTCAGCGTGCGCTGTTGAAAATCGAAGAAGGACGAGGCAGCGGCCTCAATCGGCTACTGCCCCGCAACGCGCAGCCAAGAATGGCACAGACTGTGCGCGTACTAAGACCGCACGCCTCGTGGCGGCTCCAGAGTTCACGCCGTGTGTGTGCATCTATAGTACCTTTACCTTGTTTTATACTTCCTCACTTCCTCGAGGACGGGTCGTGTGATTGGTAGACGCACGCGCAGCAGCTGCCGCAAAAAGTGAAGGCTGCCTTAGAACATGGTCTACGGCCAGTTCCACGACTGCAATGCTGGGTCCACGATAGTACTGGACGTCGGCTCGGCGTCCGTGAAGACCGGCTTCTGCGGCGAGGACATCCCGCGGGCCGTCTTCCCCGCGCGCGTAGGCGACGCGCCGACGAACCAAAAGCGGTCCGCGCGCGGCCTGCCCGAGAGCGCCGAGGCGACTCCGGCGGATGTGGAGGACTTCCCGGTGCGGGACGGCGCCGTCGCGGACTGGGAACGTTACGAAAAGCTGTTGGCGCTCACGTTTGGGGAAGAGTTGGAGACAACGCCGGAGCAGGGTTATGCTGTTTTAGTCGCCGAGGCGCCGGGCGCCGCGGAGGACCAGCGGGCGAAGATATGTCGAATCCTCTTCGAGACATTTAAGGCGCCGGCCGTGTGTTTCTATAATGCGGCCGCGTTGTCCCTCTTCGCCGCCGGGCGGACGCGCGGGCTTGTCCTGGATGTGGGCGCGAGCGTCGCGAAGGCCGTGCCGGTCTTCGAGGGCTTTGGGATAGCGCACGCGATGAATACATCAAAACGCGCGGGCGCAACCGTGACGGCCGTCTTGGCCGAAAACCTGGGCTTAGGCCACAACGACGCGCGCCGCGTCAAGGAAAAGGCGTGCGCGTTCGGCGCGCCCGATGCCGTCGAGGTCGAGCTCCCCGACGGCACGGTCGTTTCCGTGGACGCCGCTGCGCGGGCTTCGGCGCCGGAGGCGCTCTTCGAAGACAATCAAATAGTGGAGGAGGTCGACGAGGATTGCACTTCCATTGTTCGGCCGGGCGACGACGACCGCAGCCTCCAGGCGCTCGTCGCGGCGTCCCTGCAGCTGTGCGACACGGACCTACAGGTCGAATTCGCCGAGAATGTTGTGCTGGCCGGCGGCACGACCATGCTGCCCGGATTTTGCGGCCGGTTACAGCACGAGCTCGAGCGGGGTCTGACCCACCGCGCGCGCTGCGTCCCGGGCGGCGCCGGCGGGCCCGCGGAGCGGGGCTACACTACGCAGCGAAAGCACGCGGCCTGGGTCGGCGGCTCGCTTTTCGCGTCCCTCGAGACGTTCGAGCAGATCAAGGTCACGAAGCGCGAGTGGGAGGACGACGAGGAGGCGGTGCACAAGCGGAGCTTCTAGCGGCCGGTTTTCGGGGGGTTCTAGAATCTATACACTTACTAGTACGCCCCCCTCTATTGGGGAGCCCGAGCCCGGGCCGCAGCGGCCCCAGGGCGCCGCGGCGCCGGCGGCGCGCCCACGGTAGCCAATTGTCAGTGCCAGTGTTCGTAATGAGAAATGCCCATGTTATAAGAGCCGCGATTCGGAGACGACCCAGCTTACGTTGGTCGGATGCGCATGTGGTTCACCTGGGGACGCTACGATAGTACGTACCCCCCCATCCAGGTTGTCCATGTATCATTCTGTGTATCTAGGCTCTGTTGGCGTTTTGCTCGAGGCCAGGAAGCGAGTAAGCTCCAAAGGATGGCCCGCGGGGACCCGCCCGCCGTGCCCGTCCAGGGCGTGCCGCAGGTTTCGTCCAAGCCGCTGCGGAAGACGCGCATCCAGCCGGCGAATCTGAGAAGGGCGTCCCAGGATGAACAACAAAAAACCACCACCGGGGGCGCGCCCAAACCGCCGGACCGGCGCCAACTCTGCGAGGGCATGCTGCGCGGCGGCTTCGTGCAGTCGTTCGTGGACTTCTTCTACCTGACGCACCGGCCGGACCCCGAGGACGAGGGGCGCGACGTCCAAGTGCCCGCGCGCGAGGCCCAGTACTTGCGCGAGAACCTGGAGCGCGCCGAGGCGGCGCGGCGCCGCGGCGACACGGGCGCGGTGTACGCGGCCTACGCGAACGTCGCCAAGTACTACGAGGGCCGCGCGGGCGACGCCGCCACGGGCGTCTACTTCTACGAGAAGTGCCTCGAGGTGGCGCGTCTCACGGGCGACCACCGCGGCGAGATGGCCGCGCACCACGACCTGGGTTTGGCCAGGGCGGCCGCGAACGAGGGGGAGGCGGCGGCGCGGCACCACGAGCGCCACCTGGCCATGGCCCGGGCGCTGGACGACGCGCGCGAGGCGCGCCTGGCGTCGCGCGAGCTCGCGGGCGTCTACACAACGCGGGCCGCGGCGCTCGAGGCCGCGGGCGCGCCTGCTGTCGACGCGCGCCGCGCCGCGCTCGCCGCGGCGCGCGACGCCGGCGACGCCGGGGGCGAGGCCGCCGCAGGCCTCGCCTTCGGTCGGGCCCAGGTCGCGTCCGGCGACCCAATCAATGCCGTCGCGACGCTCGAGTCGGCCGAGGCGCTCTTCCGCAAGCTCGGGGACGTCAAGGCGGAGGGCCGCGCGGCCGCCGCGCTGGCGGCCGCGTGGCGCGACCAGGGCGACAACGCCGCGGCCGCCGCGTACCTCGAGCGATGCCTCGCGTCCGCGTCCGCGTCGAGCGACTTCGCCGCGGAGGCGTCGGCGTGCCGCGCGCTCGGCGCGCTTGAGGCGGCAGCGGGCGACGGCGGGCGGGCGGTCGAGCTCCTGGAGAAAAACTTTGACATCTCCCGGAAGCTGCTCGCCACGGGCGACGCCGACGTCTCCACCGCGGACCGCGCGCGGGCCTACCTCGGCGTCGTGCGCGGCAACGTCCGGCTCGGAGCCCTAGTGGGGGCGGTCGGCGGCAACGTCACGGCGCTGCTCGACTGGAAGTGCTCGCGGAAGCCCTTATGAGCGGCGAATGGTCGAAAGTCCAGATCGCAAGGCACCCCACGCACCTGGGGGTCACTTTCTAGGTAGACTTCCTAGGTTGCATACAAAAGATCATGATTCTAGTATCTTTGATGATTCCACAGTGCAAGTGGTGCTGGTGGTGTTATGCGGCTGTTTAGCTAATTAATGCTCCTGGGAGACGATCCGCCGCAGGAGATTGAAAATTTGCTTTACCGATTCCTCATTTTTATTTTCAAGCGCCGGCTGGGTATCCTAGCCGCGCAGGGAGAAGGCCTCTAGAGGCTAGATGTGTATCCTTTTTTAAGAATTCTTTCCTTAATTTTGTACTTATTTATTTATTTATTCAAGTTTCAAGTTATTTATTTAAGAGCAAATGGCTTGCGGCGGCGATTAAATGAATACTTAGTAACTTGAAATAAATTCAAGTTCAAGTTCGTTACAACCAACGATATTTGGTGGTAAAAGCGGCTAGACGCCACCCGGAGGTTACGACTCGACATCGGGGACGGGGGACACTACGGTTCACATCTTTGACCGTGACATCACGGCGCTTAGCGCCCCGCACCCAGGCCTCCCAAGGGCGACACTCCAGCTAGGGCCTGGAGCCACAAACCCGGCTGCGTCTCTCACACGATACATCAAACGGAAACCCACGGGAAAACCCGTTCGCAAACCATTTAGATGTATAAAACGCTCGGCGAAAGTCATATACTATGATATATGGGGCCTTATACATGGGGATAAAAATCAGTGGTTTTTTTCCAACTGACCTGGGGTGAATAACAAATAATAGTAGCTTCCGTTTTGACTCGGATGTAATTTTATAAAACGCCGGTTTGACGAATTGTCGAGCTAGTGTCCCGGGTACCCAGGTGTGCTCAAGCTAGTGTAAAACGCCGGTTTCTTCAAGTCATATACTATTACTACTTCCGAGTCAAGTTCGCGAGCATTCTTACGGTGTCTGCTCCGTGGTCTGCCGGACACCCCGTGGGCAGGCGCCCGGCGGGTGCAAGAAGACGTACCGTGTGACTTAGAAGTGGATCGGCTGGCCCGAGGCAGCCATGCACGCCTCCTTCATGGCCTCGCTGAGCGTCGGGTGCGCGTGGCACGTGCGCGCGATGTCCTCGGACGAGGCGCCATACTCCATGCCTAGGACGCCCTCGGCGATCATCTCGCCCGCGTTTGCGCCGATGATGTGCACGCCCAGGATCTTGTCCGACGCCGCGTCCGTCAGCACCTTGACGAGGCCCTCGGAGTCGCCGACGGCGCGCGCGCGCGAGTTGGCGCTGAAAGGGAAGGACCCGACCTTGTACGCGACGCCGTCCGCCTGGAGCTGCTCCTCGGTGCGGCCCACCGTGGCGAGCTCGGGGTGCGTGTAGATGACGCCGGGGACGGCGTCGTAGTTCACGTGCCCAGCAAAGCCCGCGATGTTCTCGACGCACGCGATGCCCTCCTCTTCGGCTTTGTGCGCGAGCATGGGGCCGTCAATCACGTCGCCGAAGGCGAAGACGCTCGGCACTTTCGTGCGAAACTGCTCGTCCACCTCTATTCTGCCCAACTTGTCGGTCTCGATGCCCAACGCCTCCAGCCCCAGCCCGGACGTGAAGGGCCTTCTCCCCGTGGACACCAAGACCACGTCGAAGTGGTCGGTCACGTCGTCGCCGCCCTTGGCCGGCGCGTGCGTCAGGGCCACCTTGCCGTCGGCGACCTCCGCGCTCTGCACGGCCGTCTTCAACTTGAACTTCATGCCCTGCTTCTTGAGCAGCCGCAGAAACGTCTTGCCCACCTCCTTGTCCGTGCCGGGCACGATGTGGTCCAGGAACTCGATGACGGTCACCTTCGTGCCCAACCGCCGCCAGACGGAGCCCATTTCTAAGCCGATCACGCCGCCGCCGATTACGGCCATGGTCGCCGGGATCTCCTTCAAATCCAGGGCGCCGGTCGAGTCCACTATTTTCCCGCCCGCGTTGTCCACGGGGCACGGGGGTAGGGGAGACACCTCCGAACCGGTCGCGAGCAGGATGTGGGCCGCCTCTAGCGTCTCGGCGCCGCCGTCGTTCAACACGACGCCGACGCTGTTCGGGCCCGTGAGCGTGCCCTTGCCCTGCAGGTAGTCGACCTTGTACTTCTTGAAGAGAAACTCGATGCCCCCGGTCAGCGAGTCGACGCTGGCGTTCTTGCCGGCCATCATCTTGGCGAGGTCCACCTGCACGTCTTTCACCATGATGCCGTGGTCCTTGAAATGTTTGGTGGCCCCCTCGTAGAGGTGCGAGCTGTGTAATAACGCTTTGCTCGGGATGCAGCCCACGTTCAGGCACGTGCCGCCGAGCGTGCCGCGGGACCTGCGCGAAGCGAGGTGAGTCCCTCCATGACGCCAGGGCGGCCCCCAGCACGAGCCCGAGAATCCGCGTCAGCACAAATCCACGCGTGCGCCGATGCGGCCGCGCAGGCGGCCGAGGCGAGCGGGAGACCCGCACTGCCACGCCATTGAGCAGCTATCATGAATACGGCGTGGAGGTCGATGAAGGTACCGTGAAGATTGATAGGCGCACGGCGCAAGACTCGACGCACGCCGTCTTGAGCCCGAGCTGGCTCGCCTTGATCGCGGCGACGTAGCCCCCCGGGCCGCCGCCGACGACCACGACGTCGTAGCGCTCGCTGCTCATGGCGCGCGCCTGGCTCCGCGCGGCGGCGGCGAAGGCCCGCAGGCGCGGCAGCGCGACGAGGGACATCTTATTTCCCGGAGGCAGTCGACCCGTGGGCTTTCTTAGGGGTTGGTGGCGTCTGACGCTTGTGCTCTCCTAATGGAGGCGTGCATGGACGCAAAACCCGTCTCCAGACAAAACCCTCCGCACTCCACCCAACCCGTCCCGCCAGTCAGACAGTCCCGGTCTCACCCGTCGAAGGTTCACATTTTTAATGTTTTTCTGACATTGGCGTGACGCGAGCATAAAATTTGAGGTTGCGCTGCCGCCCAGCACCGCAAAGGTCCTGCTTCGCCGCCGCTCACAACAGCTAGCCCGAGCCATGCGTCGCCTCCTCGCGCTCGTCGCCGGGCTCTCCGGGGCCCGAGGCTTCGTGCCGCCCGGCCGCAGGACACACAGCGCCCGCCGGGCGACCGCGGGCCCGGCCGAGGACATCTTTGTAAAGGAGCTCCAGGCGCTCCCCTCGGCCGTGAACCAGTTGCGGGCGATCGACGCGCGCGCCGAGGCGGCCGAGGCGGTCGAGACGACCGCGCCGTTCGCCGTCGTGCTGCAGACGGCGGCGGCGTCGGACGCGCCGGCGGCGGCCGTGGCCGGGCTCGTGGGCCACGCCATGGCGCGGGTCAAACGGGCGGGCGTCGCGGTCGACGACGCGCTGCTGACCGCGCTCGCGCCTGCGCTGCTGCGGGCGCGCAGGGACCCGGAGTGCCTCGCTGCCGTCGGGGCCCTGTCCACCAGAACGGCGTCCGACGTCCGCTGCGGCGTGGCTGCCGCCGCGCGTTCGAGAGACGACGCGCAGCTCCGCGTCTACGTCTCCGCGGCGGCCGAGGATCGGGACACGCTCAAGGCGCTGAGCGAACAGGACCTGAAAGGCGCGATGCGGGGCCTCGCGAAGAAGGGCGACCACCGCACGGCCTACGCGCTCCTCAACGCGCTCCCCGCGGAGCGGCGATCGCCGTTGCTCTACCACGGGGCAATCACGGCGTGTGGTCGAAGCAGGCCCATCAAGGGCAAGACGGCGATGCTCCTCTGGAAGCGCATGAAGGAGGAAAAGATGATCGTCAAGCGAGGCACGTACAACGCCTTATTGCACGCGGCCCAGGGGTCGTTGACCGAAAACGCGACGACGGCCTTGCTAGCCAGCATGGAGCGCGACGGCGTCGCGCTCAACGTTGTAAGTTACAACGTGGCGCTCAACTCGCTCGCCAAGCAAGGAAGGTTTAGTGAAGTGCTCGGGCTCCTCGAGGCCATGGAGTCCGCCTCCATCACGCCGACCGAGGTGACGTTCGGGACCGCGATCAACGGGGCCGCGCGCGCGAACAACTCGAACGCGGCCGTGGCGTTGCTGGCGGCGTCGGCGGGCGTGGGTCTGCCCCTGGGCGACCCGGCGTTCGCCAGCGCGCTCGAGGCCTGTTTGAACGACCCGGACACGGCCCTGGGCGCCACGCACGCGGCCGACGTCCTCGACGCGCTCGCCGCGGCGGACGCGAGCCTCGGGCGGCGCGAGCGCGTCGAGGAGCTGGCCAGGGCCGCCATCTCGCGCAACCGCGCTGCCGTCGACGACGACCGCCTGGAGCGCGACGAAAAAATCCTGGGCATGGTGCTGCAGAACCGCCGCGTCGAGGTCTAGGGTCGCTTAACAGTCTTATAGGCTACCACCAGCCGTTGTTTCGCCGGTTGAGGCGCGCGCACACGCGCTCAAAGTCCGCCGCGGCGTCGTCGAGCTCGCCGGCCTTGGCGGCGAGGCGCGAGAGCCGCTCCCCGCGCTCCGCCGCCGCTCTTCCCAGACCTCCGAGGCCCTCCGCGGTTCCAGGACGCCGCGGCGACGGCGCGGGCGCGGCGGCGCGCGTCCAGGCCGCCGGCAGCAGCGATAGAATAGCAGACGGCCGCGCGGGGGCGCCCTTTTCGAGCGCAAGCGCGAGCCCCCCCCAGGACGCGTCCGCGCCGGGCGTCGCGCCGACCGCCGCGGCTTTCGCCGCGCACGCCGCGCGGAGCGCGTCGGCGTCGGGCGCGTCGCGCGCGTCGGCCGCCGCGCAGACGGCCACAACCGCGGCCGCGAGGGCCGGCGGACACGGCTCGGGCGCGGAGGCCCGCGCGAACGCCAGCTCGGGCGCGTAGGCGCCCGCGGCGTCGCGCGCCGCCGGCGCCGCGCCGCCGCG
>Ga0114994_10002157_pt1 | contig 14300 bp, 13 predicted proteins | sample ArcticOcean_MG_C_9_FD_87043 | JGI IMG/M metagenome (GOLD analysis project Ga0114994, IMG submission 87043) | Marine microbial communities from western Arctic Ocean - ArcticOcean_MG_CB2_152 | ecosystem: Environmental > Aquatic > Marine > Oceanic | place: Arctic Ocean: Canada Basin | collected... | reverse complement strand
TTAGTTTTATATTCAGATATAATTTTTGAATTAAAAATAATTGAAAAAATTATGAATTCAAAAGAAGATATTTCAATTGCAGTAGATATGGATTGGGAGAAAAATTATGAAGGGAGGACAGAACATCCAAAATCAGAAGCTGAAAATGTAGAAATAAATAATAATGTAGATATTATTAGAATTAAAAAAAATATAGAAAATATAAATAATAATGTAGGTGAATTTTTAGGAATTATAAAATTTGCAAACAAAGGAAGTGAATTATTTGTTAAAAAATATGAGGAGTTACTAAAGAATAATACAAGTTTATTTCATGAATCACCATCAATTTTAAAGGCATATCTAACAGATATGATTCAAGAATTAATTAATTCTAAGATAAAGATTAAACCAATTTTAATTTCCGGGAAATGGTGTGAGATAGATACTATGCAAGATTTAAAAAATGCTGAAAAAATATTTTGTTTTTAATTACGTTTATTAATTAAATTCTGTAATTCAATCCACAAAAGTTCTTCAATTTTTTCTCCCGTTCCAATTAAATTATTATTTTCATTTGGATCTAATTGAAGATTATAGAGTTCTTTAGTATGATCATATTCATTAAAAATTAATTTCCAATTAGATGTTCTAATTGATTTTGTGTTAGGTTCTTTTGGAGGGGATTTATCTTTTAGAGGATTTCCAGTTTCAGAAAAAGCATAAGATTCAGAAATAGATTTTCCTTCAATTAAAGGCAATAAAGAAATCCCATCTAAATTAGAATATACTTGATCTTGGGAGATATTCAGAAATTCTAAAATTGTAGGCATATAATCAATTGTTCGTATTTGTTGTTTTATTTCACTAGCACCATATCCAGGAACTAAAAAATATGCAAAATTTCTGATGGTATAGTCATAACAATAAGATCCATACGCTCTTTCGCCAAGTTTTTCACCTACACTAACACCATGATCAGACATTATCAAAATTATAGAGTCTTTATCTAATTCTAGTTCATATATTTTTGTTAAAATTTGATCCAAGTATGATTCAGCTGCTTGAAATAAATCATCATACCGTAATTCATTTCTTTGTTTATTTGAAAAAAAATCATTACTGAAATTATCATATACTTTAAGAACTTCATTCATAATTCCAGTATGAATTTTACTATAGTGTAAGTATAGGAAAAAATTATTGTTTAAATTTGTTTTATTCATTTTCTCTAAAAGAATTTTATGGTTTTTAACTAAATCATCATTTACTTCATCATGCACAACATAATTATCAAAGCCTTGTTTTGGAACTACTAATTTATTGATTACATCAGCATGAGTATCATAATTTTTTGTTTTTAAATATTCAGTAAGTGTTTTGAATTTATCTTTTTTAAAATCAAAAGTTGACCAATAACTATTTGTTCCAGTTCTAGAGCCATAAGATCCACTAAAAACAGCATGCATTGCAGCAATTGTATGAGGTCCATACGTAATAGAATTTGAAAAAAATATAGATTTAGATTTTAATTTTTTAAAAATATTGGAATTTTGAGCTCGATCTAATCTTCCACCATCTATCATTATAATTATGACATTTTTTTGATTCATGATAAAAAATTTATAATATTAATTATTTCCTTTTGGATTAAACCATTGCATAGTTTCAGAAATAGCTCTTTCTGCATTATTTCTACCAACTACAGAAAGTTCTCGTTGAGGATCACCTGCAATTTTTCCACCGATTCGTAAAACCAAAAGTTTTCCGTTTCCACTAAAATTATGTTTAATGAATGGTTTCATGTATACTGAATCATGAGGATGAATTAATTCATTAGATCGTATATTGTCTAATTTCCAATTAATAGAGATTGGAGAATCCCCAACATTGTAAATATATTGATGTGAACCAGATTCTAAATCTAATTCAGAATTATTAGAATTTAGTACATTAATTTCAAAAGATTTTGAAAAAGGTAAGACGGATGTATTGGCTAATTCATTAAATTCATAGGATTTTGTATTTTCAGGATAAAACCAAGTTTTGCCCTCATTATTACGCTTAACAATTACTTTATCCTCAATTTCATCATTTGAGAGTAAATCCCTAAGATTAATTGTTAATGCATGTGCGATTTCTTTTAAATTAGAAATAGAGGGAAGTTTTGATCCAGTTTCAAATAATTTTAATTCAGATACAGGTATTGAACTATGTTTAGATAATTCTTCAAAAGACAAATTAGAAATTTCTCTATGATATTTTAAAAGAGATGCACTAGAAGATGCCTTTGAGGAAAAATCTAAAGCAAAATTACTGCCAAGTTCTACTGATAATCCAGACAATTCTTGTTGAACATCCCCAGTAAGTTTTCCACCATAAGTTAATGCTAAAATTAAACCATGTTCTTTGGCACCTTTTCTAGTTGTAAAAGAATGTGGTGTAAATGGAGTGATATACATGGAATCTCCAGTATTCATAATTGCAACTTTTTTGTTTCCATTTAGATCTCTATAATAGAAATTTACTTCACCAATAAAATATGTAAATTGATGCATAAAATGGCCATTGTTCCATTGAACTTTAGAATTTGTAGCATTGTTGTCATCAACTACACATAAATCAAGAATCCATTCAGGTCTAAACGGAGCTACAGTGCTCATTACAGTATCACGGTATTCATAATATGGATTTCCAGCTCTATCCATAATACGACTAGATTTTTTTGATTCTTCAGATCTCATAATTTTTATTCCAGATGGGCAATCATCTTGAATCACATAGAAATCTCTAGCATTGACTGGCCAAATTTTAATTGCTTTATTTACAATTTCTGAAGATAATGATTTTTTTCCATGGATAATTAAATTAATTTCATCTAATGAAATTTGTAATTCTTTTGCAGCATCTTCAGGTCTACGTTTAATATCATTTAAAATTCCAAGAAAATTTGAACCAGTTTTTAATCTTGAACGAAGTATTGCAGAATTAGAGTCAAACATACAAATTTAATTCAATACTATTAGTTATAATTTGTTACTAAATTTGATTATAAAATTATATAAAATGTAACCCATTTTTTGAGTTCACCTTTATTTTTTCTAGAATGTGTCATTTTTACATTTAATCATAAATTTTTTAATTGCATAAACCTCAGAGTAAAATTTAATTTTATCTAAGCATAGCAAATATAGATAAAAAATGAATTATAAATATCCAAGTTTTTTTAATTCTTCTTCAATAGATTTTTCATCATCAGAAGCTAAATTAGATTTTAATGGATTAGAAAAGTTTTGTCGAAGATCCAGGATATTTTGTAACATAATCTTACAAATAGAGGGATTTTCTTTGGCAATATTTTTTTCTTCATTAGGATCAATATTTAGATCAAATAAAAATTGATTTTCAGACGTATTTGTTCTAGAACAAAGAAATTTGTATTCAGATGTTCTTAATCCTATAAGACTTCCAGGTTCATTAATTTTTCTACTTCCATTTTCAATATAAGCAGGTAATTCAGAAATTTTTTCATTATTAAACAAAGGTAAAAGACTTCTACCATCAACAGTATCTGAAAAATATTTAATTCCAATAATATCTAAAATAGTAGAAAAAATATCTACGTGTCTCACTAAATTAGGAATGGAATGATGAAATTTTAAATTATTACCGTAAAAAAATAATGGTATTTTTAATGATTCATCATATAAAAAATCAGTTCCACGATCTAAAATTGATCTAGATAATTTTTTATCATTTTTAACGGAATTAGTAAAATCAGTTTTTTTCTTATCCTGAATCATAGATAGAATTTTTGTAGAAAGTTTTTTTGGGATAATTTTATTTATTTTCTTTAAAAATTTATTGGGAGTATAAGAAAAAAATTCATCATCAACAAGAGGAACGTAATCCCCATGATCAGAAGTAAAAATCAATAAAGTATTTTCAAAATCAATATTTTTAATAAATTTTCCAACCCACTCATCAATATATGAAATCATTTTATCATATCTAGTTAAACCAAATTTATTTTGATTAAATTTATCAGGTAAGTAGAAGGGCTGATGCAAATCCATTAAATGGATGAAATAGAACCACGGAGATTTAGATTTTAATAATTTTAAAGTAGTAACTATGTCATCACCAATTCCACCATGGAGTTGAATCCATTCATTTCTTTTATCATAAGTGTATAAATTATTTAAATCAAAATTTAAGGTTAATTTTTTGAAAAAAGAAAGATCAGGACAAGTAGAAGTTAAAAAATATTCATTGTTTTTAAGAAGATCAAAATAAGTTGGAAAATCAGAGTTAAAAGAGGTTAAAGAAATGTTTGTTTTAAAAGGATAAGCACCTGTAAAAACACTACCTAAACTTAATCCTGTAGAATCAGAAGTACTAATAGCATTTGAAAAATTTACACCGTTTGAAATTAATTTATCAATGTTTGGAGTTTCACTACTACCAAATATGCCATCAAATCTTAAAGAATCAATAGCAATAAAAATAATATTTGGTTTCATTTTAAATTCCAATTATTCTTAAAAAAATATTATTATATTTTAGTCTTAAATCTATTTCATTGTTTTCATAATTTTTATTCCATGATTCATGAGTATTTTTTATTAAGTTCATTAATTTAGATAACCAAAATTCTTTTGTCAATGGATAAATATACAATCACTATTATAATATACTTAACAATATTTTATAAGTTTACATGAATAAAAAAACAGAATCAATTAAAAAAATTAAGTTGTTGATATCAGATGTTGACGGCGTATTAACTGATGGAGGAATGTATTATTCTGCAAAAGGTGATATTCAAAAAAAATTTCATGCTAGAGATGGTATGGGAATCTCAATATTAAAAAGAAATGGAATTCCAACAGTCATTATTACAAAAGAAAAAAATGAGATCGTAAAAAAATGGACATCAAAAATGAATGTTGATAAACTATTTCAAGGGATACAAAAGAAAGAACTGTTAATTCCAAAATTATGTATTCTCTATAATTTAAAAGAAGAAAATATCGCATATATTGGTGATGATGTAAACGATTTAGAAATAATGAAGATAGTTGGATTTGCAGTGACTCCCAAGGATGGAAATAGTGAAGTAAAAAAAATTGCCAGCCACATATCAAAAATTAATGGCGGAGAAGGAGTACTGAGAGAAATTTGTGATCTGTTAATTTGTATAAAATTTGGCAAAAAGAAGAAATTGTACTAAATACATATTTATAAAAAATCAATTACAATAAATAATATGGTATTCATAACTGCAGAAATAGGAATTAATCATAACGGAGATATCAACATAGCTAAAAAATTGATCGATGTTGCAGTAAAAGCTGGATGTAATGCAGTAAAATTTCAAAAAAGAACAGTAGAAAAAATATACTCTAAAGAAGTATTAGATTCACCTAGAGATAGTCCTTGGGGTAAAACAACAAGAGAACAAAAAATGGGGCTAGAATTTGGACAAAAAGAATACAATGAGATTGATGAATATTGCAAAGATAATAAAATTGAATGGTATGCATCAGCATGGGATTTAGAGAGTCAGGAATTTCTTAAACAATATAATTTAAAATATAATAAAGTCGCATCAGCAATGTTAACAGATATTGAATTATTAAATAAAATTGTTGAAGAAGGGAAAAAAACTTTTATTTCAACTGGTATGAGTACTTTGCAAGAAATAAAAAATGCTGTAGATATTTTTAAAAAAAATAAATGTCCTTTTGAATTACAACACTGTAACAGTTCGTATCCAATGAAAATTGAAGAAGCTAATTTAAAATGCATTAAAACTTTAAAAAAGGAATTTAATTGTGAAGTGGGATATAGTGGTCATGAATCTACAGGATACCTAATTTGTGTCACAGCAGCAGTGTTAGGTGCATCATCTATTGAACGACATATTAGTTTGGATCGTACAATGTATGGATCAGATCAAGCAGCATCTTTAGAACCATTAGGTTTAGAAAGAACGGTGAGAGATGTTAGAAGAGTTGAATCCATTTTAGGTGATGGAGTTAAAAAAGTATGGCCTTCTGAAATCCCAGTAAGAGATAAGCTACGAATAAAAAATTAAGAGTTCTTATGAATTATGAAAAAAGAATCACAGATTGGTTTGATGAAAGTATTGATGTAATTTTAAAATCAAAAGTCCTCGTAGGTGATTTGATAAATGTCACAAATATTTTATTAGAATGTCTAGAAAATGATCATAAAATAATTGTAATGGGTAACGGTGGCAGTGCAGCTGATGCACAACATCTAGTTGCTGAACTTATAGGAAGATATAGAATTGAAAGAAAAAGTCTTCCAGCAATATCTTTAACAACAGATACTTCAATTATTACTGCAATAGGGAATGACTATAATTTTGATTATATTTTTGCAAGACAGTGTGAATCACTGGTCAATCAAAAAGATGTAATTATTGTAATTTCAACAAGTGGAAACTCTGAAAATATTATTCAAGGAATTAAGACATCTAAGAAAAAAGGGGGCATAGTGATTGGATTGACAGGTAATGAGGGTGGAAAAATGAAAGAATTTCTTGACGCAATGATATCAGTCCCTTCACAAAGTACGCCTAGAATTCAGGAATGTCATCGTCTAATTATGCACATACTTTGTGAATTTATTGACGAAAAATTTTCTAATCTAAAATAAAAAAAACTAAATTTTATTTTTTAAAATTAATTCAGTTATCATAAAATTAGAATGCACCATATGACGACGTTCTTGTGAACTTAAAAAAAGAATGTTTAGATCATATTGATTAGTAGTACTTATAATTTCTTGATTATCAGTAAATACAATAGCATCATCAAATAATTTTGAATTTAAAATACTTTCAATTACATAATAAAGTGTGTATTATTTAAAAAACAAATATTTTTTTACTAATTCCTTTTGAACTTACTCATTTAGAAGCATAGCAAATTATTTTCATTATTTTAATCAGTTTTTTGAGACTTAGTAATTTTAGATTCAGTTTCTAAATAATTATTAATTTTTTTTATAAATTGATCTGTAAGAGTTGTAAACATATCGTTATTTAGATCTAAAAATAATTTCATTCGTAATGGAGAAATTTCAACATCAACTGAATGGCCTCCAAAGAAAAATTCATCATTAAATAATGTTAGAAGTTTTAAGTAATCAAGAGTAAAAGAATTATTTTCTAAAAGTGTAACGTATCTATCTAAATCAGAGTTATCTACCTCAGTTTTTAATGCAATTGAAATAATTGTAGGTAATTCATGAAAAGAATTTACTTTAAAAACTGAAGGCAAAATAGAATAACCCACATCAGCAAAAATGATTGAAGGTTTTTGAAAAAATGTTGCTTCAAATGATGAAGTTCCACCAGCAGAAATAACCAGTGAACAATTTTGTATTAATTTGTCATTGGAAACAGACGGATGAATTAAGTCTACATTGGGAATTTGCATAATTTCTTTATAAAAAGAAACGTCTCTCCAACCTCTAGCAGGTCCTTGAGTTGGATGTTCTTTTACTAATAATTTGTAACCAATTGGCATCGATTTAACTATATGACGAATAGTTTCAATTTGATTTGTATAATAAGGACAAGCGATCAAAAGGGAACGTTCAGGTTCTTGATGAAGCGGGAAAAAAATATATGAACAATCATAATTTACTTTTTTCTTCAAATATTTATTAACAAAATTTTCTCGAGATTTTTTTCTTAAAATTTCTTTTATTTCATAGAATAATACATTAAATTTTGTTCTTCCAAAATAAGTATGATGAGTTTTTATATTAGTATTTTTTGAATTTAAAAAAGATATTCCTGCTTTCAGTTTTTCTTTCATGGAGCCTGCTTGAATTTTATTAAAATTAACTAAAGTTTTTGATAAATTTATAGATTTTCGTTTTGCTTGTAATTCTTCAAATCCTAAATTTTTTCCTTCAACATTATCAAGATTTCCTTCAAAATCAATTTTGTGGTGGTTTTCTGAAATATAACACAATTTGCCAAAGTTTGCATGATTAAGCATTAAAATTTTGATTTTTTTTGATTTAGATAATAAATATAATAAATGATGTGGTCTTAATGCAGTTTCTTGCGTAACCATAAACATAGGTTTTACTTCAGTCAAAATTTTATCAAAAAATATACATTCCTGTTCAACAATTGAAAGAATTTGTTCATCTAAAAATTGATGAAATTCGTTAAATTTGTTAAAATGTCTATCATTTGAAATTAACTCCAATAGATTAAGGTTATTAGATTTTTCAAATTTCTCAAGAAATTTTCTATCAGCAACATAATTTTGTTTAATATTATCATGATAAAACCAAATTTTTTTAAATTTAACTAAATTTTGTGTTTCAAAAAAATTTTTAGGTTTATTTGTAATATCAATTATTGCATATAATTCACAATTTATTTTTTTATCTAAATAATATGACAATACAAAATCAGTTAAAGATGAGTCAATCCAAAAAATTATTTTGATTGGAGAACTATTTTCCACAAATTTTATCAGGTATAGAGTTTATTTATATTTGAACATTAAAAAATTTACATTGTTGTAATCTAGATGACTATTTTCATGTTGTCAGCACAGTAGAGAAGATTTACTATGATTTTAAAAAATGTCATTGATATTACAGTTTGATTGTAAACTTGAATAATATTTACATGATAAAAAGAAAGGTTATTCTAATGTGAAAAATATTATAATTTAATGTTTAAAGATAAGAAAATATTAATTACGGGCGGGACAGGTTCTTTAGGACGTGCATTAACAAAAAAACTTCTAACGTTAGATGTAGATACAATTAGAATATTTAGTAGAAATGAAAGTAAGCAGGTTGAAATGGAATCTGAATTTCAAGATAAAAGATTAAGATTTTTGATTGGAGACATAAGAGATAAAGAAAGATTGATTACTGCATTTGAAGATGTAGATATTGTTTTTCATGCAGCAGCTTTAAAGCACGTTCCAGTAATTGAGTATAATCCATTTGAATCAATCAAAACTAATGTAGTAGGATCTCAAAATGTTATTGATGCAGCATTAATTCAAAATGTTGAAAAAGTAATTGCTATTGGTACAGATAAGGCCGTATCTCCATTGAATACATATGGCGCAACTAAATTATTAATGGAGAAATTATTTATTTCTGCAAATAATTATATTAATAGAGAAAAACACCGAACAAAATTCATAGCAGTTCGGTATGGAAATGTTTTAGGTAGTAGTGGTTCAGTAATACCAAAATTTATTGATCTAATCAAAAAAAATAAGGCAATTACAATAACAAATACAAAAATGACACGATTTACAATTACCATGGATGAAGCATTAGAATTTATTTTAAATGCAACAGAAATTGGCCAGGGTTCTGAAATATTTATTCCAAAATTAAAATCATATGAAATGAGTACATTAGTTAAGGCATTAACTGAATTACTTGGAGAAGTAAAACAAGAAATTACAGGCATACGTCCAGGAGAAAAACTACATGAGGTATTAATTAACAATGATGAAATTCGCTATACATGGAATATTTCTAAGATGTATATGCTATCAAATCCACATTATGAACTTTTCAATACACATGATCTATCAGAAATGTATGAAGATATCAATAAAGTACAAAATCTAAATGCATACAGTTCAGATGTTGCAGAAAAAATTACAACAGAAGAGTTAAAAGAAAAAATTACAAATTCAAATTTATTGTAAATTATATTTAAAGAATCAAAAATCATTTTTGAATTCATTTCTTATTAGGGAAAATTTATGTATATTCCACCACTTACCCTTACGCCATAATGAATCACGTAATACTATTTCTTGCTTAAAATTCATTTTTTTGAAAAGATGTAAAGAATTTTCATTATATTCAAAAACGTCAGATTCTATTCTATGTAATTTTAATTTACTAAATCCATAATTAAGTAATAATTTCAAAATTTCTTGACCAAATCCTTGGTTATGATGTTTCTTTTCACCAATAATTATTGCAATGGATGCAGAATAATCTATTGAATTCACATTAATCAAACCACATATGCCAATTGATTTACCAATTTTATTAGTAATCATAAACATGATACGATTAGAAATTTTTTGTGTATTTTGTTCATACCACTCCTTTTGATTTATCATATTAAGTAGAGTGAATTGAGTATTAAATTGCCATATTTCATCAGAGTTCCTCCATTTTTGAAGAATTTTTAGATCACTTTTTTCAACTCTTTTAAAATTTACTCGTTTTCCAGACAATAGGATATTTTTAGAATTTTTTTTATTCATTTTATTATCCAAATTTGTTAACAGAATTAATAATATGATCTATATTAGAATCAGATAAGTTTGGATGCGTTGGAAGTGTTACTATTGAATTCCCTATATTTTCAGTTATAGGAAGAGATGTAGATCCAGCATACATAGAAAATGTATGAATAGGTTTGTAATGAGTCCCAGTTTCAATACCAGCATTACCCATATTCTTTCGAAATTGATTTCTATTTTTAACTTGAATCCAATAAAAATGATAAACTGAATTTGTATCATAAGGCATTTTTTGTTTTAGGTTAATTTCATTACAATATCTTTTAGAAATCTTTTTTCTAATATTGTTTAATTTATCTAATTTTTTTAATTGCACCAAACCTATTGCAGCTGAAAATTCATTCATATATAGATTTGAACCGATTTCCTTAACATCATAAGAAACATTTTTTCGGTCAGTAATTCCACACCATCTTTTAGCTGAAAAAGATTTTCTTAAACTTTTAAAATTAGATTGATTGATTGAAATTAAACCACCTGATGGCATTGCTAGATTCTTTACAGGATGAAAGCTAAAACACACCATATTGCCATGTGTACCGATTTTCTTACCATTGAAAATAGCACCACATGCATGAGCGGCATCTTCTATTACAATTAGATTGTATTCTTTTTTGATTTTATTTATTTTGGTTAAATTTACAGGCATTCCTGCAAAATGAACAGGTAATATTGCACATGTATTATGGGTAATTTTTTTTTCAATATCATTAGGATCAATACAAAGAGTTTCAGGATCTATTTCTGCAAATATAGGTTTACCACCATTAGATATAACTGCATTAGCTGTACTTACAAAAGAAAGTGACGGTATAATGACTTCTTTATTTTTAATATTGGCTGCAGATAGTGCTAGGTCTAATGCTGCAGTTCCACTATTTACTGCAATACAATCTTTTGATCCAACATATGTTTGAAATTTTTTTTCAAATGTATCAACATGTCCAGTTCCTGCACCAGATGCCCAAAAACCACTCTTCAAAACATTTTCTACTGCATTTTTTTCTTCACCAGATATCACTGGATCAAATAATTTAATTTTTTTAATCATGTTAGTATTCAGTTGAAAGTTTTGAATATAAAATAGAATTCCACCATTTATTTTTACGCCATAATTTTTCTCTTAAAATACCTTCTTTAGTAAATTTTAGTTTTTCAAATAACACTATGTTCTCTTTAGATATTTCAAATATTTCAACCCATAATCTATGAAGGTTAAGTTCTTCAAAACCATATTCAATAATTGTATTAATAATATCCTTTGCTTCTTTTGTTTTTTGCCAATTTGTACTTGATAAATAAATTGAAATTTCAGCATGTTTATTTTTCCAATCAATGTAGGTTAACCCAGTAACTCCAATCAATTTTTTAGTATTTTTTTTTTCAATTCCAAACATTATATGTTTTGGAGGGTTTTCTCTGTGAATTGATTCAAACCATTGTTTTTGATTTATCATATTAAGCAGCTTATATTCTCGAGTAGTTTTTCTAACATGCTCACTATTTCTCCAATCTCTTAATTGTTTCAGATCCTCCTCCTCTAATGGTCGTAAGTTAACATATTTTGCTTTAAACACGTTGAATAATGATTTTCATACACAGATAAATAAATATCCTAAAAAATAGTCAATTTTGTATATAATTATGAATTATTTATTTTGTGCACATAGGAATTGGGCTATTACGCTATACAAAAAACTAAGTAAAAAGCACAACAATATGATTTTACTAACTGAGCCAAAAAAACTCACATTTGAGTATATCAAAAAAATAGACCCTAAGATAATTTTCTTTCCAGATTGGTCATGGATTATTCCAGAGATAATAGTAAAAGAATTTCAATGTGTTTGTTTTCATGAATCAAATTTACCAAAATTTCGTGGAGGAAGTCCAATTCAAAATCAGATAATTAGAAATATTAAAAAAACAAAAACAACATCTTTTATTATGAATGAAAAGGTTGATGCAGGAGACATATTACTTCAAAAAGAATTATCACTAGAAGGATCACTGGACAACATATTATCTAGAATGATAGATAATGATTATTTTTTAATAAATAAAATAATTGATGGTAAATTTAAAAAACAAAAACAAACTGGAAAGATTACGACTTATAAGAGAAGAAAGCCCGAAGAAAGCGAATTGGAAACACTAGATCATTCAAAAAAATATCTTTATAATTTTATACGAATGCTTGCAGATCCATATCCAAATGCATTTATTCGTATGGGGGATAAAAAAATAATTTTGAAAGATGCTTGGTATGATGGTAAAAAACTTCAGTTTAAAGGAGAAATAATTTGAAAATTCTTGTAATTGCTGCGCATCCAGATGATGAAGTTTTAGGGATGGGTGGAACTATTACAAAATATGTAAAAAATGGAGATAGTGTAAAAATAATCATAATGGCCACAGGTATTTTTTCCCGTCGTTCTTCTAATAATACAAATTCTAATACATACGAAGTAGATGAAAAAATTTTAAAAAAAATGTCAAAACAGGTACAAAATTTACAAAAAGATGCAATTAAATCTTCAAAAATTATGGGTGTAAAAGATATAGAATTTTTAAATTTTCCAGATAATGAAATGGATAAAAAATCAAATTTAGAAATAACTAAAAAAATAGAACATGTAATATCAAAATTTAAGCCAGACATAGTTTTTACACATTCACAACACGATGTCAATATTGATCATAGAATTATATATGATGCAACAATAACTGCGACAAGACCATTTTCTAAATTCAAAGTTAAAGAGGTAATATCTTTTGAAGTACCGTCGTCTACAGAATGGTATTTTCCATCAAAATTTTCTCCAAACATGTTTATCGATATAAATAAAGAATTACCTACAAAGATCAAAGCTTTATCTGCATATAAAACAGAAATTAATAATTTTCCACATCCAAGATCAGCAGAAGGATTAGAAGTAATTGCAAAACGTTGGGGAACTGTTTCAGCATTTAATGCAGCTGAAGCATTTTATATTGTACGACAATTAAAGACCAATGTTTAAATTCTTAATAAAGTAAAACTATAGTATTAAAAATATCTAGATTTTATTCATATATTATTTCTAACATGTAAATATTATTACCATAACTATCTAAAACATATAGTATATTTTCATTTATTTGAATTTGAGATAAAGATGAGTCAGGACTAGGTGTTTCAATTAAATATTCAAGTAATAAATTTCCATTAAAATCATATATTTTAACAACACCGTCATCTAAAAGAAATATATTATTTTCAGTTACTGCAGAACCAAATGTGGTACCAGGGGATGTTGAAAAACGCTGTTCAATATTTTTTTTTTCTTTATCAATTATAACAAGTTCATGAGGATCATGCGCAATATGTGTGCCTGATGCAATAAAATACTGATCATTTGAAGTGATATAATGAAGATTTTTTATTCCATTTATTGTATAACTTAAATTTCCATTATGATCATATACTTGAATTGATTCAATTAAAGGTTCAATTACATAAACAAAGTTATCATCAGCTAAAAGATCATGAGTCCATGTAACACTAAAATTATTAAGAAAATTTCCAGTGTGATCAAAAGATTTTATAATATAAGCATATGTTTCAGCAACAAAAATTTTTTCATTGGTAATTGCAATTCCCTTAGCATCGTTTATTGTAAGAGGAAGTACAGACAATAAATCCAAATTCTTAGAAAAAATTTGTAAGCGATTATTATTAGTGTCTAAAACATATAATTTTTCATTAAAAAAATCCATACCTTTTGGATTATCAAATTGTTTAGGTTCAATTCCAAATTCACCAACAGTTTTAATAAATATTATTTTTTTAGGTAATTTTTGTAATTCAGTACTATCAAGAGATACAGTTTCAGTACTATCAAGAGATACAGTTTCAGTACTATCAAGAGATACAGTTTCAGTACTATCAAGAGATACAGTTTCAGTACTATCAAGAGATACAGTTTC
>Ga0114994_10002156_pt1 | contig 14300 bp, 10 predicted proteins | sample ArcticOcean_MG_C_9_FD_87043 | JGI IMG/M metagenome (GOLD analysis project Ga0114994, IMG submission 87043) | Marine microbial communities from western Arctic Ocean - ArcticOcean_MG_CB2_152 | ecosystem: Environmental > Aquatic > Marine > Oceanic | place: Arctic Ocean: Canada Basin | collected... | reverse complement strand
TTTATTTGTTATTTGGGCTTTGAATTGAGATGCAAAGTCATCTCTTATAATAAATACAATTTTAGTAAATCCAGACTTAATAGCATCATATACTGAATAATCAATAATTGTTTCACCATTTGGCCCAACCTGGTCCAATTGTTTCAAGCCACCATACCTTGACCCCATTCCAGCTGCCATTATTAATAAAGAAATATCTCGCATTAGTTTAAACCTACTTTAATAGATTATTAATTTAAAAACTTAGAGCCTTCATCCGAATGAATAATTTGAGCTTTACCGCCTACACTATTAATAGCTTCTATGACCTTTTCAGAGTTATTTGGTGCGTAAGCAAATATACATCCTCCGCCACCTGAACCATTAATTTTCGCACCCAAGGCACCTGCCTTCATTGCTGCATTCATCATTCTCTCTATCTTAGGAGTACTTACCTTTAAAACATCTCTTAAAACAATATGGTGTTTATATAAAAGCTTACCTATTAATTTTTCATCAATGATTTCTTTTTGTAATTCATGCAAAGCTTTTATTAATAACTCTCTATTTTTAATAGTTCCAAAATATAGTTTGATCTCATCTTTACTTAAATCAGATAAATCTAAATTTTCATCGCAAGAATGAATATTTATTAAAGGATTTTTAACAATTAAACTATTAAATAACTTTTGTCTACTATCTCTGCAGCGTTTTAAAATTCCAAATGTATTTTTGGATTCACCAGAATCTGCTAATATAAAAGTTCCTAATTTTGGATTTAATTTTTTAATAGATATACTTGGTTGTGACTCCAGATAGATTACATCTCCCATAGCTGTAGAATACTGATCCATCATACCTCCCGGCTCATTGAATTCAGTCACTTCTGCAGCAAAGGCTAATTCTCCAATTTTTTTTTGAGTCCAGTTTTTTGGTTCATCGGCAATTTTTGAAAGGAAATGAATCCAACTAACATTTAATGCTGAAGAACTACTTGTGCCAGCATTTATAGGAATTTGACTTTTTATTTCACATTCAAATCCATTTGAAAAGGTTAATCCATTTTTTTGACATATTTTGATACCGCTTTTAAAATAATCTTGATGCTTACTATATTTTAAATCATTTAATAAAAAATATTCCGTCTCATTAAGATCTGATTTTGAAATCACGACTTGTTTATCATTCCTTTTTTTTCCAACAATACTAATTCTCAGAGAAATAGCCATTGCAATAATTGGTAAACCAAGATAGTCTTGATGTTCACCGAAAAGACAAATTCGACCAGGAGTTGTTACTTCCAAGTACGGAATAATCCAATTGAAGCAAGGATAGAAATGCTAATTAATATAAACCCCGTTGAATCACTATAGATTAACTGACCTACACCAAGCAAAATGCCATAAACTGCAATACTAGCCAATATCATTGATAAAATACCTTTAGGTATTGGCCACGGCTCTGTTGGTTTTCCATCAGAGTAATTAGCCCAACCAGGCCCACCGGGATTTACTTTTTTAACAAAATTTCTTAATGTTTCTTCATCTTCTGGTGGAGTAAAATATGTTGCAATTATCCAAACAATACTTGTTATAATAGAACCAATGACAATTTTCTGCCACCCTTCTAAACCTGAATCAGTAAAATTAAAATACCCAGCTATTATTATTGAACTTATCATTGCAACAATTTCAGTGTAAGCATTTATGCGCCACCAAAACCATCTTAGTATATAAATGAGACCCGTACCTGCGCCGATCATAAGTAAAAGGTTAAATGCTTGTCCTGCGCTCGTAAGCAATAAACCCAATCCACTTCCAAGAATTATTGAAATGACTGTAAAAATACGACCTGCTTTAACTAATTCAGATTGACTAGCGTTTGGCTTAATAAATCGATGATAAAAATCATTAACTAAATAACTTGCTCCAAGATTTAGCTGAGTACTCATTGTACTCATAAAGGCAGCAATCAAAGAAGCTGCAACTAATCCAAGTAAACCTGAAGGTAACAATGTTAACATTGCAGGATAAGCAACATCATGACCTAACTTATCTGCTGGTAGATTTGGAAATGCTTTTTGAAGATCACTTAATTCAGGAAAAATAATTAATGATGAAAGGGCAATTAATATCCAAGGCCATGGTCTTAAACCATAATGGGCAACATTAAACAGAAAAGTTGCAGCTACGGCATTTTTTTCATCCTTAGCAGAAAACATTCTTTGAGCAATGTAACCTCCTCCTCCAGGCTCAGCCCCTGGATAATAACTAGCCCACCATTGAACTGCTAAAGGAACAAGTAAAACTGGAACCCATATGTTTGGATCAGAAAAATCAGGGAATAAAGATATTTTTTCAACAACATTTATATGTGAAACTAAATTTGACAAACCGCCTATCTCAGGTAATCCTAATATATATAACATTCCCCAAATTGAGCCAATCATAGCTAACGTAAATTGTGCGAAATCTGTAACAATTACTGCTTTTAGTCCACCCATAGTTGAGTAAATCAATGTGATTGAGCAAGCGATGCTCAATGTTAACCATCCTGGTAAACCTAATACAATCTCTCCAAATTTTACGGCGGCTAAGCTGACCGAGCCCATGACCAAAACATTAAATACAAGGCCAAGGTATAATGCTCGAAAACCACGTAAAAAAGCAGCAGCTTTACCACTATAACGTAATTCATAAAATTCAATATCAGTTAGAACTCCAGATCGACGCCATAATTTTGCGTAAACAAAAACAGTTAACATTCCAGTAAGTAAAAATGCCCACCAACTCCAATTACCTGAAACACCGTTTTGCCTAACTAAGCCGGTTACTAAATTAGGAGTATCTGTTGAAAAAGTAGTAGCTACCATGCTAATACCTAATAACCACCAAGGCATATTTTGACCGGCAAGGAAGAAAGATTTAGTATCTTTTCCTGCTTTTTTAGAAGCCCAAATACCTATGGATAGTGAAAAAATAAAGTAGCACCCAACGATAAACCAATCTAATGATGATAAAATCATTTAATATTTTTCATTTAATCCAAAAATAGGCATATTATTTTTCCATTTACCTCGAGTAAAGTCAGGAATTTGAATTGATGCGCTATTTGATTTAATTGATTTTTCTGAAAGAGGTACTATTGCGCTCATACTTACAGCATCATAAACATCAATTACTGGAGATTGATCACCTTTTAAAGCCTCTACAAAAGCACGAATAATAAAAAAATCCATTCCACCATGTCCTGAACCAGCCGCTTGTTTTTCAAATTTTTTCCAAAGCGGATGATCATATTCTTTTAAATAAGATTCATCTTTTTCCCAACGATGAGATTCTGGACTACGACCTTCAATATAAATTGATTTATTATCTTTCATCCAAATCCCTTTAGTACCTTGAACTCTAAAATTTAAGCTATAAGGTCGTGGCGAGTTTGTATCATGACTTAACATAATGGTTTGTCCATTAGCACATTTTATTACGGTAGTAACAATGTCACCTAGCTTAAAATTTATTTTTGCGTTAGGATGCTCTTCTCCTCCATTATCAACAATGTATTTATGTAGTCCACGTGATTGAGTCGCCATAGAAGTTAAATGGAGCATTCGATTTCCACGATTAATATTTAACATTGGACTTATAGGCCCTAATCCATGAGTGGGATAAAGATCTGCATTTTTATCAACTGAATGTTGAGTCCTCCAACTGGCTTCAGAAAATCCTTTTTCACCGAATTCAACACCTCCACCATAAGCTGTTTTTCCGTCATTAAACTTAACATGTCTTAAATCATGCTGATACCCTCCTTGACAATGTAAGAGCTCACCAAATAAATCTTTTCTAACCATATTTAAAACAGCCATAATATCTCTACGATAATTCACATTCTCCATGATCATACACAGCTTACCAGATTCCTCAGATTTATTTACCAAGTCCCAGCATTCCTTAATTGTAAGTGCTGCAGGTACTTCAGTTCCAACATTGCAACCATTTTCCATAGCTGCCATAGCCATCGGATGGTGCCACTCCCATGGAGTTGCAATATAAACACCATCTAAATCTTCATTTGAGAGCATGTTTCTAAAATCTTCTGGTCCTTTTTTATAAACTTTTGGTTTAGGGCGACCCTGTTTTTTAAAAACATTTAAAACCATATCAATCATTTTATCATCGATATCACATATTACTGGAATATCTACATCTGATCGATCTAATAAAAGTTTTGTCATCCATTGTCCACGTAATCCAGTTCCAATGATTCCAATTTGTAATTTATTTGAAGATAAGGCAAACATTGATGATGAAAAAAAAGATGCCGTAGAGGCTAAAGCCGTTGTTTTAATAAATTTTCTACGATTCATTGAATCTTTCATTAATTATATCTTTTAACATGTACTTATTTTAACTCAAAATAAATCCATCTTTCAATGGATCCTCAGGGTTTATCCAAAATGTATTCTTTCCAATGATAAATGCATTTCCACTTACTTCAGGAATAACTGATATATAATTCCCCAAGGTTGTTGTTTTTACCACTTTAACTCCAAAATTAGAGCCTAAAATACTTTCTATGATTAAAGTTTCTCCTTCTTCGATTTCAGCCTTAGCATAATGAATAGCCGCTCGTGCACTTAAACCTGTTCCTGTAGGGCTTCTATCTAGTTGGCCTTCAGCAAAAATACACACATTTCTACTATGATTCATTGAATCTTTGGGTGGACCAGTAAATATTACACCATATAAATAATTCATCTCTGGCTCAGTAGGATGATTCATTTTAACTGTATCCATTATTGCACGTTTAATTTGCATACCAGTTTCTATAAGGCTATTATAACTTTTATGGCTACAATCTAGTCCCACTTGAGCAACATCAACAAATGCGTAAAATGCACCTCCAAATGCCAAATCATATTTAATCTTACCTAACCTTGGAACATTAACCTCTACGTTTAATTCTTGAACAAAAGATGGAACATTTTCAAATCGAACATTAACAACTTTTCCATTTTTAACTTTTGCGAATGAACGTATAAAACCAGAAGGTACATCCATGCGAACCTCAGTTTCTGGCTCAGTCATAGGTATCAAACCTGACTCAACTAATACTTTTGTTAAAGCTATCACAGCATGGCCACAGCCTGTGGAGTAGCCTTCATTATGAATAAAAATAACACCAAAATGAGAATCAATACTATCAGGTTCTACAATAATGGCTCCATACATATCAGCATGACCTCTAGGTTCCCAAATAAGTGCCTTACGAAAACTATCAAAATTTTCTTTTGCATTTTTTCGTTTTTCAAGAACAGACTCTCCTTTCAAATCAGGATATCCAGAGATAATAATTCTAAGCGGCTCACCCGCTGTATGAGCATCGATAGTCTGAATCTCATACCACTCTTTGGGAGGAACATATTTTTTTATTTGATTCAGATCAATCAATGATGATCCTTATTTTGACACGATTGTAAGTAAAATATAAATTCCTATAGTAGTAGTCATAATAGCCATAGAAACATTTTTTGCATTAGTCCATGGTGTCATATCTACTGGCGCAGGTACTCTTTGATCACTAATAGCAATCTCCTTTTCTGATTTAGGTTTTATTTTACCAATTAAAAGCATTAGAGAAATTGCTGCAATAAAACTTATGAAATAACCATGTAACCAATGTAATTCTCCAGATCCATCAGCAAAAAATATTGGCACATCTTTAATATTAACGAAACTAAAGAAAGCATAAAATAGCATTCCAACTAACATTCCAACTTTTGCTGCAATTGCTGGAACATGCTTAGTAGTAATACCTAGCAAAAAGATTCCAATGATTGGTACACTATACAATCCATTAACTTTTTGAAGATACTCAAAAATTGACTGCATTTGATCTAACATTGGTGCTATAAAAATAGATGCTATCGCTAATAAAATACCAAACTTTTTACCAACAGCTACTATTTGTTTTCCACTTGCTTCTTTATTGATATACCCTTTATAAAATTGTAAAGAAAAAAGAGTTGAGGCACTATTCAAAGCAGAGTTAAAAGAACTAAGAATAGAGCCCATTAGAACTGCGGCAAATAAACCAAGTGACCATTCAGGAAGGACATGTCTTACAACTGCGCCATAAACCTGATCTTGTTTATCAATATTAAGGTCTGTCATATGAAGTGCAATAATACCAGGTAAACATAATAATAAAGGACCAACTAATTTCATAGCTGAGGCAAAAAGAACACCTTTTTGTCCTTCTGCTAAACTTTTAGCTGCCATTGCTCGCTGAACAATGACTTGGTTGGTTGACCAATAAAAAACTTGAATAAACATCATTCCTGTAAATAGCGTTGGCCAAGGAACTGAGACAACATCTCCATCGATATTAGTATTCGTCAGGACTGCTAAATATTCTGGATTATTAGTTCCTAAAATATTTAATCCTTTAAAAAATGATCCATCTCCAAGAGCATATAATCCCAATATTGGTATTGCTAAACCACCAATAAGTAACCCAATGCCATTTAGTGTATCACTGACAGCAACTGATTTCAATCCACCAAATATCGCATAAGCACTTCCAAGAATTCCGATTGTTGCTACAACAAACCATAAAGAAAGATTTAAATCAAACATACCAATTAAGGCTAAAGAACCAGTATATAAAACAACAGGTAATAAAACAGTTACATAGCCAAATAAAAATAATCCAGAGACCATGGATCTTGTTGTTTTATCAAAACGTTTTTCGAGAAATGCAGGTGTTGTTGTAAAACCACTGGCAAGATATCGAGGTAAAAAGACTAATGCAGTCGCAATCATTGCAAGAGCAGCCAAGGCTTCCCACGCAAGTCCTACAAGAGCTTTATCTCCAAATACTGAACCATTTAAACCAACTAATTGTTCGGTAGAAAGATTTGTTAATAGAAGCGAGCCTGCGACCATAGGCCAAGCAAGTGCACGTCCTCCTGTAAAGTATTCTTCGGTTACATTATCAGATTTCTTCATTCCAATAACAATCCGATATGTAAAGAAAGCAACTGCTCCAGTTGCAATAATAAAAGTCATTATAGAAATAGTATTCATCTTCTATTCTTTTGCTTTTTGTTTAAGATGAGATACGAGGAGGACGATTTATTGAAATTTAAGTTTTGAAAGTTGGCTCAAATTATTTTGATTATCAAAAGGAATTAACATAATTGATAATTTATGTTTTCCAGGGAAAATTGTATATTTTTTATGTGGACGTGCTCCCCAACTATTATCACCACCTACGCCCATTTGTTTATAATCAATTAACCAATCTAAATGATCTTTTTGGTTAATATCTAAAAGACCATGTCGTTGACTACCTGCAATATGGTCTAAATCTTCGTAAGGATATTGATGCACACTACCATCAAAAGTTGGAAAACCCTTAGCCATCAATCCATAAGATCCATTTGAAACAGCCATCCAAAAGATATCTGTTTTATTTCCTGTTTCTTGAGGTCTCACATAAGGAAAAGATTGCTCCCATACACTTCCAGAATAATGTCCAATAGCAGCAGAAGTTTTACGATCCCAATAAGATTCATGTGGACCTCTGCCATACCATGAAACTTGGTCAAATTCACCTGACATAGAAATTTTTATACCAAATCGTGGAATTTCGCTAATTGTTGAATCTTCTACCGTCAACATTTGGTTGATTTTTACTGCTCCATTACCATAAATAAAGTATTGAGAAGTAAGTAAAGAATTACTGAGTGAATCAATACTTACAAACTTAATCTCTGCAGTATTATTAACTAATTTAGTTTTAATAGAGATTGATGAAAATCTTTCATGAGCTTCTTTCCATATTTTTGTTCTAGCGGGCATTCCATTACCTAAATCATTATCATTTGGTGCACGCCAAAAATTTAGTTTTATAGAGTTAGTTAAAAGAGGAATTCCACTTCTTACGTATTGACTTAATTGCCCAGTTGCATGATCAAAAATAACTTTAAATCCTTCTCCGGAAACTTCAGTGTCAAACTCATTCTTGGAAAGATTAATTGAGGTAAACTTAGAAGGATCTTGCGGTTTAGATTCCCTATATATTGGCAATTCAAATTGATCCCAGGCTACTAAATAATTTTCAGGAATTAGTGGTTTCTCAAATTTAGTTTTAGCTTGAACTGTTAAAAAATAGCGAATACCTTCTTTTGGTCTGATACTTGACAAATTAAAAGTAAGTGTTCTTGTATCACCTGCTTCAAGATCCAATGTTCCTAATTTTCCAGATGCAACAATTTTATTATCACCTTTTATATACCAAGAAAAAGTGTAATCACTTAAATCAATAAAATCAAAGTCATTAGTAACTTTAACACGCCCTCTTTTTAAGTTATCTGATTTAAATCTTATAGGCTGAAATACTTTTTTAACTTCATGGATATGAGGATTTAGACTTCTATCAGCTGCGATTAATCCATTCGCACAAAAGTTTGAATCATTCTCAGTAAACTCATTTCCAAAATCACCACCATATGCCCAATATTTTACACCATTAGAATCTTTTTTAGCTATTACTTGATCTACCCAATCCCAAATAAAGCCTCCTTGCAAGGACTTATATTTTTCAAATGTTTCCCAATAATCAATTAGATTACCTACACTATTTCCCATGGCGTGTGCATACTCACATAAAATCAAAGGTCTATCAGAGTTTGATTCTGCATATGCAGTAATCTCTTCTATTGTATCATACATTGGAAATACTATATCAGTGTGTGATTCAAGTTTTGCCGGTTCATAAACTACTGGCCGACTCGAGTCTTTATCTTTAATCATTTGGTATAATTTTTTAAAATTTTCACCATCACCTGCCTCGTTACCCATAGACCACATGATTATAGATGGTTGATTTTTATCACGTTCATACATTCGATTTCCACGATCTAACCATTGAGCAGTCCATAATGTATCATTTGTAATTTGTTCAAAACTATTTTCATGAAATCGCATACCATGAGCTTCAATATTGGCCTCATCGATAACATATAAACCATATTTATTACAAAGTTCATACCAACGTTCTTGATTAGGATAATGAGAATTCCTTACAGCATTGATATTATGCTGTTTCATTAGTTGTATATCCAACTTCATTGATTCTTCGCTAATCACACGACCTTTATAAGGATCCCACTCGTGTCTATTTACACCACGAAACATTATATCTTTACCATTGATCAATAATTGACCTTCTTTTATTTCAATTTTCCTAAATCCAACTTGTTGAGTTATAACTTCAATTAATTCACCAACGTTATTCAACAATGAAATCTCTAATTGATAGAGATTTGGTTCTTCTGCCGACCATTTTTTTACTCTTTTGATTATAGATTCAATTTTAACAGAACTGGTTGTATCTATTGTAATGGTTTTAGTTGAATCAAAAAGAACTTTATTACGCTTTAGTGGATCTACTAACCTTGCTTTAATTGTAATTGAATCAATTAAAGTTAAAGTATTTATAATATCAACTTTAATTGAAAACAAGCCAGTTTTATAAGTCGAATCTAAATCTGCATTTATAGAATAGTCTGTAATTCGAGTCTTTGATTTAGCATAAACTGCAACATCTCTTTCTAAACCACTTACTCTCCAAGTATCTTGCCCCTCTAGATATGAGCCATCAGAAAATCTATAAACTTCAATAGAAACATTGTTTGTTCCTACTTGAGTAAAAGCTGTAATATTAAATTCCGCAGGTGTTTTTGAACCCTGACTGTATCCTACAAATTCACCATTAATCCATAAGTAAAAAGCTGAACGAACACTGCCAAGTTTTAAAAATATTTCTTTATCATTCCAACTATCAGGTACTGTAAATGAGCGTCTATAGGAACCAACCGCATTATAATCATGAGGAACATATGGTGGGTTTACTGGAAAAGGATATTCTTCATCTAAATAAATTGGGGATGACCACCCCATGAGTTCCCAATTACCTGGAACCATTATTTCTGACCAGTTTGAATCATTAAAATTAGACTTAAAGAAACTCTTTGGTCTTTCATCAACCTGTTTTGCAAAATTAAATTTCCACTTACCATTTAAAGATAAGAAGTTTGTAGACTGAGCTGGAATTTTTTCTTTGGCAAGTTTCAGAGTTTCATAAGAAAAAAAATGCGCTCTAGGGGGTTCTTTATTAATATCAAAAATACTAGGGTCTTCCCATTCCAATTGAGTTTTTTGCTCACACCCACTAATCAAGAAGATTAAGCAAACGTATAATAATTTAGTTAAACGATGATTTATCATTAGAAATTTTTATTTAAAATCGATGATAAGTTATAAACTAGTTCATCAGCATTTTCATGATTAAATATCATCGGGGGCTTAATTTTTAATACATTATGATCAGGCCCATCTGTGCTAATTAAAATTCCATGATCTTTCATATGGTTTTCAATCAATTTTGCTTCGCTTGTAGCTGGAGATAATAGTTCTTTATTTTTAATTAATTCAATGCCTACAAATAACCCTATACCTCTTATATCTCCAATTAAAGGGTGGTCGAGGGTTCGTAATTGAGTAATTAAATAGCTTCCTACTTCTAATGCATTTTTTTGTAAATCTTCATCTTCAATAATATTTAATACTTCGTTTCCTATTGAACACGATACGGGGTTACCACCAAATGAATTGAAATATTCCATGCCATTATTAAATTTATCTGCAATTTCTTTTGTTGTTACTACAGCCGCAATAGGATGACCATTTCCCATTGATTTTCCCAAAGTAACTATATCTGGGATAACGTCGCATGTCTCAAATCCCCAAAAGCTTGACCCCATTCTCCCAAAACCTATTTGAACTTCATCAGCTATATTTATACCTCCAACATCATTTATTAACTTAAATGTTTTTTTAAGAAAACTTTCTGGAAGAACTATTTGACCACCGCAACCCATTAAGGATTCAACCATAAATGCAGATACATTTTTTTTGTTTTGTTTAATATTATCAATTATTTTACTGACTTCGCTAACATAAGCATCAACTGTATTATCACCTCTGTACTTACCTCTAAATTTATCAGGTCTAGGTATGGTATGAACAAAATCTGGAGCTCCAGCTCCGCCTGGCCCTTCATGCTTATATGGACTTATATCTACCAGTGAAGATAAATTACCGTGATAACCAGCACCCAGAACTATAGTTTGATTTGAATTTGTGATAGTTCTAGCAATACGAAGAGCTAAATCATTTGCTTCACTTCCAGAGTTTGTAAAAAAACATACATCTAAATTTTCAGGTAATTTATCTGTTAATGCTTTTGCATATTTAACAATTGTTTCATCAATATATCTAGTGTTTGTATTGAGATTTTTAAATTGTTTTTCAGCTACCTTAGCAATCTTTGGGTGAGAATGGCCCACATGTTGAATATTATTTACTGCATCAAGATAACGATTGCCTTCTGAGTCATATAAATATTGACCAAGACCTTTCACTATATGGAGTGGCGTATTATAAGACATACTTAATGATGGAGCCAAATGGGCTTTACGAAGTTTAAATATTTCATTACGATTGAGCATAATCAACCATTTTCTTTGAAAATAATTCTAAATCCTCATGTCTTATTTTTCTTAGATAATTCCATGCTTTTTCTTGAGAAATTAATAAATATTTGTTTGAAGGGAATAATTTAGTACGCCAAGCGGCCATAGTAACTGAAATACAAAGTCTGATTAAAGATATGTATGTAATTGCTTCTAACTCAATATTTTTTAAAGGAAATTTAGAATGATAGCCCTTGAGAATATTAGCCATGGCTTTATATGATTCACCTTTGCCTAATGCTACGTATGACATACATATAGCTGGCTCAGCTGCCCTATAAGAATAAACCATATCTCCAAAATCAATTATCCCATTAAATCGACCATTTCTATCTACAAGAATATTCTGATCATTTCCATCATTATGAATATACATTTTTCTTAATTTCAAACTATTAATTTCAACATTTGATTTATAAGCATCTAAGAAATATCTAATAGTTTTTTTATCATTTTCATTTTCAATGAAAGTAAGCCTTGATTTAATTAAATCAATTACTTGAACATCCCAATCAAAATCAGAGTTTTTAAATTTATGATCAAACTGATCTAGAGAGATATCTAGTATTCCAATAAATTCGCCCAGTTTAAAATAAGAATCATCATTTAGAACAATATCTTTTAAAAACTTACCTTCAATAAATTTTAGCAATCTAATAAAATAAATAATACCATCTTTTTTAATAGATTTAATATCCTCTATCAAATTTGGTACTCTTAAATCTGGATTGTTTGATTTAATAAACAATGTTGTTTCGCTTTGCAATTTTAAATAATCTATACATTCAGATGGATTAGAAATTTTTAAAATATATTTTTTTCCAAAAGAATCCTTAATAAGAAAATTTTGATCTCTATCACTAAACAATAACTTTGAATTTGCTTTAATTTTATAACGAGAAAATAAAATATCTTTTACCTCGTTATTTGTAAAATAAGGTGGTGGAGTATTAAATACGGTTAACATATTTTAATGATTAAATCTATTATAATTGTTTATAAAGAATCATTTATTAACTCTAAAACTAACAAAAAGAAAATTAATCTAAATACTTTGGAATGAAGAGATATAAAAGCGCTCCTGTAAACAATGCTAGGAAACCTTTAAAAGAGCCAAGATCCTCACTTAAAATACTAGATTCTTGCATCCAAGATAAAATTGCGAACATTATACCAAAAGATGATAGATATAACCAAATAACTTTACGCATTTATTAAGCCATTATAGCTTCAATTTCATCTACAGTACGAGGAATAGGAGGTCCTAATAAACGATAACCCTCTTCAGTAATTACAATGTTATCCTCAATTCTAATCCCACCAAAACCTTTAAAAGCTTTTAATGCATCATAATTAATAAAATCTTGATGTTTATTTTCTGACTCCCATTGCTCAATTAAGCTTGGTATAAAATAAATACCAGGTTCTACAGTTAAAACAAATCCTACTTCAAGGTTTTTTGCTAATCTAAGATATGCTAAGCCAAATTGATCACTTCTATCACTATCGTCATCATAACCAACTAAGTCTTCGCCAAGACCTTCCATATCATGGACATCTAAACCGAGCATATGACCGAGCCCATGTGGAAAAAATAAGGCATGTGCACCTGCTTGAACTGCATCAATGCTATTACCTTTCATTATGCCTAAAGTAGTTAAACCTTCAACTGCAATCTTAGCGGATTCGATATGAGCATCCTTATAAGATTTACCAGGAGAACAAAATGAAAAAGCAGCCTGTTGCATGTTAAATACAATATTGTATATATCTTTTTGTAAAGAGGAGAATTTACCGTTTACAGGAAAAGTTCGAGTAATATCGCTGGCATAATGCAAAGAGGATTCTGCACCAGAATCATTAAGAGCTAATTTTCCAGAAGTCATTACGTTATCATAATTATTACTATGAAGTATTTCACCATTAATGGTAAAAATGACTGGGTAGGCTAAGCGAGAACCATGCGATAAGGCATAACCTTCAATTTGTCCAACAACATACTGTTCAGAAATACCATCTTTAGTTAGTTTCATAGCTAATTTATGCATTTTAGCAGTTATTGACAGAGCTGATTCAATTTCAAAAATTTCTTCTTTTGATTTAATCGATCGTTGCTGGATTACATTTTGAATTAAACTTTTAGAAGAACCATTATATTTTCCATTTAAGGTATTATTTAAAAATATTTCTTGATCAGCTCTGTAAGTAGGTAGTATATGAATTTTACCAGAGACTGTAGATAAATAGTTTTTAAGCTTTGAATTTGATTTAATCTTTGAGATACCTGAAAACTCTGCCATTAATTGAACAGAAGTTCTTGATCCTTCCCAAACAATATCTTGAACAGAAAGATTATCTCCAAAGAGTATTGTTTCTCCAGACATAACCTCTATGATAAGATTTAACTCTGGATAATCTAAACCACAATAATATAAAAAGTTGCTATCTTGTCGAAACCTTAATGTATTTGAAGGATAATTCATAGGGACAAGATTGTTTCCAGGAAAGAAAATTATCCCACTTTCCAATCCTTCACATAATTTTTTTCTTCTATCTTGGTAAATATTAGCATTAAACATTATGTTAAATCTATGTCAAGATTATGGCATTCTAAATATTAATTTTTATTGTTTCACAAAGTACAGATATTTTAAATACATATTAAGTGTATATAAATGTATTAATAATATTTAATTTTATTTTCTACCCTCTTGTA
>Ga0114994_10002152_pt1 | contig 14308 bp, 12 predicted proteins | sample ArcticOcean_MG_C_9_FD_87043 | JGI IMG/M metagenome (GOLD analysis project Ga0114994, IMG submission 87043) | Marine microbial communities from western Arctic Ocean - ArcticOcean_MG_CB2_152 | ecosystem: Environmental > Aquatic > Marine > Oceanic | place: Arctic Ocean: Canada Basin | collected... | reverse complement strand
TTACTCAATTCATCTGTAACGAAATTCTGAAGAAGTCTCGTGGCTTTTGTAGGCTCTAAATCTGTGTATGCGGTGTGCATTTGCTCAGCTACAGTGTGCATTCTGGAGATAATCCATCTATCAATCTCGGGTCTTTTATCATGAGGAACTTCTTCTTCCAATCTCGTGAAACCATCAATATTTGCATAGAGCGAAAAGAAGTTATAAGTATTCTGAAGGGTCCCAAAAAACTTACGAGTCACCTCAGCAATCCCATCGAGATCGAACTTCAAATTATCCCATGGTTGAGCATTACTAATCATATACCAGCGCGTGGCATCTGGTCCGTATTTGTCTAAAGTTGTAAATGGATCTATAGCGTTTCCTAGTCTCTTTGACATCTTCACGCCTTTCTTATCAAGTACAAGACCGTTAGACACAACGTTTTTGTATGCGATTTTATCGAATACCATCGTAGAAATGGCGTGAAGAGTATAGAACCAGCCACGGGTTTGGTCTACACCCTCAGCAATAAAGTCAGCGGGGTAAGCAAGCTCATCATCGACTTTATCCTTATTTTCAAACGGGTAATGCCACTGAGCATAGGGCATAGCGCCAGAGTCAAACCACACATCTATCAAATCAGACTCACGCTTCATCGGTGCTCCAGTGCTTGATATCAACACGATTTCATCCACTACGTGTTTATGTAGGTCGAACGAGTCGTAATTCGCTTTAGACATATCGCCTGCTTCGAACTTATTGAGAGGATTTGATAACATTAACCCAGCTTCAACTGATTCATTGCAAGCCTTAGCAAGCTCTTCAACTGAGCCAAAACAGATCTCCTCCGACCCGTCTTCTGTCCTCCAGATAGGGATGGGAATACCCCAAAATCTAGAACGGCTTAAATTCCAATCATTCAGATTTTCTAACCACTTACCGAACCTTCCAGTACCGGTACTCTCTGGCTTCCAATTGATGGTTTTATTCAACTCCGTCATTCTTTCCTTCGCCGCTGTTGCTTTCACGAACCATGAGTCGAGAGGAAAATACAGGATGGGTTTATCCGTCCTCCAGCAATGTGGGTAGCTGTGTGAGTACTTCTCAACTTTGAAGGCTAATCCACGAATTTTTAAATCGATTGCAATGTCTACATCTACTGATTTATCAGGTGCTTCACCTTCAGGATAGTATTCGTTTTTTACAAATCTTCCGGCCATAGGCCCAAACCCTTCCCTCAACTTACCCTGCATATCAACTAATGGCACTCCATGACCAGTTCCGTCATCAACAAGCATTGGTGGCACCCCTGCTGCTCTAGCAACCAAAGCATCATCGGCTCCAAATGTCGGTGCTGTGTGTACTATTCCAGTACCGTCTTCAGTTGTGACGAAATCCCCTCCAATCACCCTGAATGCCTGTTCTGGAGTGTCCATAGGTTGAGCCCAGTCGATTAACTGCTCGTACTTAATGCCTATTAAATCCGAACCTTTACATCTACCTAGAACTTCATGAGCTGGGGCATTCTTATCAAATTGCTTAGCTAGTAGTGCTTCAGCCAGAATTAAAATTCCCGCTTCTTCAGTATATCTATTCGTGGTTTTTACAATTGCGTAATCAATCTTAGGACCTACGGTTAATGCTGTATTCGATGGAAGAGTCCAAGGTGTAGTAGTCCAAGCTAGAAGGTAGAACGGTAGATTTAAATTTTCTTCAGTAATCGTTTCGCTGCAAATAGTCTTCAGTGTTTCTACTCCAGAAGAAAGCACTTTAAACTGAGCAACTACAGTCGTATCCATAACATCTCTGTAAGTCCCAGGTTGATTAAGTTCATGAGAACTCAATCCAGTCCCGGCCATAGGACTATAGGGTTGAATAGTATATCCTTTATAAATCAGGTCCTTCTTGTACAACTGAGATAGCAACCACCAAACCGACTCAATATACTTATTCTCGTAAGTCACATATGGCGATTCCATGTCAACCCAGTAACCCATCTGACGCGTAAGATCGTTCCAGACTCCTGTGTACTTCATTACTGCAGTACGGCAGGCATTGTTGTACTCTTCAACCGAAATTTTCTTTCCTATATCCTCTTTCGTTATACCTAACTCCTTTTCAACTCCTAATTCTACAGGTAGACCATGAGTATCCCAACCTGCTTTACGCTCAACTCGTTTTCCATTCAAAGTAGCAAAACGACAAAAAATATCTTTGATAGCACGCCCCATCACGTGATGGATGCCCGGCATGCCATTTGCAGATGGTGGACCTTCAAAAAACACATAAGTATCACTTTCTGGGCGAGAGTCTATGCTGGCTTGAAAAGTGTTCTCACTTTCCCAAACATCTAACATTTTACTCGCTAAACCAGCTAAATCAAGTGGTCCTCTCTCTGGAAATCCTTTTACCATGGCGCGAAGATAATTATACCCTACTGAGTTTGAGCATATTTGTCATACCAGCATCTTTAATGGGCATGGACGCCATGTGTACCACGAAATCACCATCTTTCACCTTTCCGTCTTTGAATAGGATATACTTAATATCTGCAATCGTGTGGTCCGTGCTGACAGTTTTTGAATAGTGGACAGCTTCAACACCCCAAACCAAATTCATTTGGCTTAATACATAGCGATTAGAAGTAAACATAAAAATGTGAGCCTTGGGCCTCTGAGAGCTAACTCTTTGGGCGGTATATCCAGAATAAGTCATGGTAACTATGGCGCTGGCCTTTGCTCTTCTGGCTAATCTACAGGCGTTATAGCATATCGAATCCGTGATGAATCTTTCTTCATCTGGATTATATGGGGGGCGTTCATTGAAAGCTTTGTCGGTATTCTCTTCCATCTTCTGAATAATCTGACACATTGCTTGGACAGAATGAATGGGGTATTTCCCAACACTTGTTTCAGCTGAAAGCATTACCGCATCAGCTCCGTCTAGAACAGCATTAGCAACATCATTCACCTCAGCTCTGGTAGGAGTTGCGCTTTCTATCATGGACTCCATCATTTGTGTCGCTACAATCACAGGTTTTCCCGCAGTAAGACATTTTTCAATAATGGATTTTTGGAGCAGTGGCACATCCTGCATTGGGACTTCAACACCTAGATCTCCACGGGCTATCATAACGGCATCGGATACTGAGATAATTTCATCAAGATTAGCTACAGCTTCAGGTTTTTCGATCTTCGCTACAACTCTAGCATGACGATTATCTGCCTTAATTATCTTCTTTAGCTCAATTATATCACTTGGGTTTCTGACAAATGAAAGGCCTATCCAGTCAACGTTTTCTTTTAATGCAAAGGCCAAATCCTCTTCATCCTTCTTCGTAATACACGGTAAAGAAATCTTCGTTTCCGGTAAGTTTAAACCCTTTCTCGATGTGAGTATGCCTCCATAAATCACCTTACAAATAACCTCTGACATACCATCCGTTGACACCACTTCAAGCCTCAATTTTCCATCATCTAGAAGTACGGGCTCACCTGGTTTCACATCAATAGCAAAATTTTTATAGTCAGTAAATACTTGGCCATTCTCGCCAATATGTGAACCCACACTTATCTTTAATTCGCGACCCTCCTCTAACATTATTCCGCCTTCTACGATCTCTCCAACTCTGAGCTTAGGTCCTTGAAGGTCAACTAAAATAGAGGTGTAAGAGCCTAATTCTTCATCTAGAGCCCTAATGTTTTCTATTATCTCAAGGTGGTCTGAATGTTCTCCGTGTGAAGAATTGATCCTAACTACATTCATCCCTGCAAGAAGCAACTGCTCAAGCATCTCCAATGAAGATGTAGCTGGACCTATGGTAGCAATAATCTTTGTCTGTTTATCTGGAAACAGGGAAGGTTTATTCATATTCATTTTTTCATTTTATCTAACTCTATATCTAACTCAAGCATTGCCTCTAACGCTCCCGATTTCTCCGGATCGACAGAAGTTACTAATGTAACCACGCTCGACTTTCTGATTTTAGGAATAACATCTTTCTCTCCCATAAACCCAAATCGAACCCTCAAAAGATAGTCTAATTGGGACATACCATCTGCTAACACACCCTCTGGGGCTCTATTTAATATCAAGGCTACATCCAGTCCATCCTCTTCATCTTTATATCTATGTACTATATGCACCGAAGTAGCTTTCTTAGTAGAAATTGTCAGCTGTCTTTCATAAGCCAGTTGCCATCCGAAAATTCTATTTAATTCCCAGGCTAGTCGGTGGCTTCCGACGTGTGATCCCACTCCAAAAAGTTCGAAATCACACTCTACTTCCCAATCTAATTGAAACTTAGGCATCAGCACGAAGATATACTATTTCTCCTTCTCAATTCTTTCAAACACAGTCCTCCACCCTCTCCTAGCAGAATCATGCTCTGCGATTTTCTTTGACCTTCCTGACCCTAAACCTATCCTCTCTCCATCCGCCAGCACTTCTACTTCATATTTACCCTCACCTGATTCTGAATATTCTCTCACAACCTCAAAGGTAAGATCGGTTTTTTGCTTTTGGGCCCAGTGATGAAGTTTACTCTTAAAATCTGTGGTTTCGTGGATTTTTGCATCTATCCCAAACCTTTTCATCATGGTAACAATTGCTTTATCAGTTTTCACAAACCCGTGATCGAGGTAAATCGCCCCAATCAATGATTCTAATGCATTACCCACCATGTTATGTCTTATATCTTCTCTCCTCATCCTTACTTCTAGCAAATCCTCGAGTCCTATAGCTATCCCAATTCTATTTAAGTTTTTTCTATTTACGATTCGAGATTTCCTTTGTGTCAATAATCCCTCCTGTGCATCAATATCCGTTTTATATAAATATGCTGCGACACTAAGATCAAGAACTGCATCACCTAAGTATTCTAACCTTTCGTTACTCCTCTTTCCTGAAGTGTCACCATCTATTACAGATGAATGCCGAAAGGCCTCTTCGTAAAGGTCATAGTTTACAATTCGAAGATTAAAATTTTTGCGAACTATATCTTCAATATATCTAGCATGAGTCTCTTTCTTTCGTCTAAATAATCGACTAAAGAGTCCCATCACTACAATATATAATTATGAAAACTTCTTGAATAAAACTGAAGCATTGTGTCCACCAAACCCAAAAGTGTTTGAAAGGGCTGCACCGACTTCTCTATGACGAGCTTTATTGAAAGTAAAGTCGAGCTTAGGGTCTAGATTCTCGTCCTCGTGTTCGAAATTAATCGTTGGAGGAATGATACCGTGTTTTATAGCCAGTATACAAGCCATGGCTTCAACAGCTCCGGCAGCACCTAGTAAATGACCCGTCATGGATTTCGTAGAGGAAATGCTCAAATCATATGCATGTTCTCCGAATACCTTCTGTATAGCTTGAGTTTCAGCTACATCACCAAGTGGTGTTGATGTGCCATGAACGTTCACATAGTCAATCTCTGAAGGAGACATCTTAGCATCTTCTAATGTCACTTTCATAACATTAGTAGCTCCTAAGCCTTCTGGATGTGGTGCAGTAATATGATGTGCATCCGCACTCATACCTCCTCCCGCCATTTCGCAATAAATTTTCGCGCCACGAGCTTGAGCATGTTCTAATGACTCTAATACTATAGCGCCTGACCCTTCCCCCAGAACGAATCCATCACGAGTTTTATCAAATGGTCGAGAAGCCCTCTTAGGTTCTTCATTCCTTGTTGACAGAGCTTTTAAAGCATTAAAACCACCTATTCCACCTTCTGTAACAGCTGCCTCTGATCCTCCTGTGATTATGACATCAGCCTTTCCTAATCTGATAAGATTAAAAGAATCAATTAAAGCATGTGTTGAACTAGCACAAGCACTTACTGTTGCGTAGTTAGGACCTCGAAAACCATTCTTAATACTGATATGACCAGCAGCAATATCTGGTATCATCATGGGAATAAAAAATGGAGAAAATCTAGGAGTACCATCCCCTTGGTAGAAATTCTTCGCTTCATCCATAAAAGTTTGGAATCCTCCAACGCCAGAACCCCAGATCACTCCAGCTCTATCTGGATCGATAACGGTTTTGCCTGAATTAGCTGCTGCTTCCTCTGAACCCTCTTCTCCTACTCTATTTTCAGCAACAATACCGGCATCGTCAAGTGCCTGTTTCGCACTAACAACAGCATACTGAGTAAACAAGTCCATCCTCCTTGCATCTCTACGATGAAGGAAGTCCTCAGCGACAAAGCCTTTGACTTCGCATGCAAATTGAGTCTTGAAATTACTGGTATCAAAGCGTGTAATAGGTGCAGCTCCACTTACTCCCTGGATTAAATTATTCCAGTATGTAGTTGGATCATTTCCCAGTGGCGTGATCGCCCCTAGACCGGTTACAACAACTCGCTTAAGCTCCATAAAGAGATGGGTGTAAAACCACGACTATTACTTAGTCGCGTCTTCGATGTGCTTAATCGCGTCTCCTACAGTTCCGATGTTCTCGGCCTGATCGTCTGGAATTGCGATGTTAAATTCTTTTTCGAACTCCATAATAAGTTCAACGGTGTCGAGAGAATCGGCACCTAGATCGTTAGTGAAGCTAGCCTCTGGCGTTACTTCTCCTGCATCTACTCCTAGCTTATCTACAATGATAGCTGTTACTTTTTCACTGATATTAGACATGGTCTTAGTATTCAATTTGGGGCAAAATTAATCCAATCCTAGAGCCTCACACCCTATTTCCTAGAAAAGTTTTACCCAAAAAGGACCTTAACAAGCTTAACCCCTTGATTTAACTATGTTTTACTGATGCTTTTTCTGCAAATTCTACTATAATTTCTTCAAGCTTCTTTCTATCAATATCTGGCACTTCACAATCATTTGAAGGGAATCCGAATGGGATATTCAGGTAAGCTCGTTCATTTTCAGGTCTTTCCAGTATTTCAGCTAGAAAACTCATAGGGGACGGTGTATGTGTAAGGGCTACTAATCCCACTTCATGAAAAGCCGTTAATAGCATTCCCACAGCAATCCCCACACTTTCATTCACGTAGTAATTAGTGGTCTTACCATCAATGGCCTTTCCGTAAACATGCTTGAAAACAATGATCAAACCCGGAGCGTTTTCGATAAATGGTTTGAAGTGATCTGTGCCAAATGGTTTTAAATCGTCCATCCACTCTTCACTCATCCTACCGTGGTAATTTTTATGCTCTTCAGATTCCGCCGCCAACCTTATCTTGCTTCTTATCTCGGGATCTGTGACCAGACAAAAAGTCCATGGCTGCTTATGAGCTCCGGAAGGAGCCGTACCAGCAATATGTATACATTTCCTTACGACATCAAGGGGAACTTCATCTGTGGAGAAATGTCTAACACTACGCCTTGAATCCATTTTCTCGTATAAGGCTTCTGCGCGTGAGCGCATTTCGTCGTTCGAGAACCTTTCAGTATGGTAAGACTTGAAGCCCATTATTACTTTTTTGGTCTCATCCTCTTCATCAACTTCGAAGCATATACAAAGTCATTTAATCTATCGTTATCGGTAATCATCATTTCCGAGTTCTCTCCAGCCCAAGCTACTTCACCATCATGAAGAAAATGTATGGTGTCGGAGGCCTCTATAACGCTATTCATGTCGTGTGAAATGACCACAGTTGTCATGCCATACTCTTTTGTAATATCAATAATAAGCTTATCTATAACGATAGCTGTTTGTGGATCTAAACCGGAGTTGGGTTCATCGCAGAAAAGATATTTGGGGTTCATCGAAATAGCTCTTGCTATACCTACTCTTTTCTTCATTCCACCACTGAGTTCCGATGGTAATTTATCCGGAGAACCTTCCAACTCAACTCTTTTAAGGCAATGTTGCACACGTATATCCATTTCCTCCTCCGTCATCTGACTGAACATCATAAGTGGAAACCTTACATTCTCTGATACAGTCATGGAATCGAATAGTGCACTACCTTGGAATAGCATCCCTATCTCTTTTCGTATTTCTTTTCTATCCTTTAAGCTCATCGAAGTGAAGTTTCTTCCATCAAACAGGACGTATCCTTCGTCGGGCTCGAGAAGGCCCACTATGCATTTCGTCATCACGCTCTTACCGGATCCGGACCTGCCGATCACGAAATTGACTTTGCCTTTTTCGAAAGTGGCAGTGATGCTATTGAGGACTTTTTGGTCTCCAAAAGATTTATGTATACCTCTAATTTCAATCATTAGAGTAAAATTTGAGTTAGAATCAGGTTAGAAACCATAATAATCACAGCACTATACACTACTGCCTTAGTGCTAGACCTTGCTACATCAAGGGCGCCGCCTTCTGTGTGATATCCGTGGTAAGCAGAGACAGAAGTCATTATCAGAGCGAAAATACTAGTCTTGATTAATGCGTAAATGACGTCGTAGGTTTTAAAGTCCACTTGGATGCCATATTTAAAATCTGTCATGCTACTCACCCCAGTAATATATGCTATCCCCGCTCCAGCAGCTATTCCTAAGAACATACTGAAGATGACAAGAATGGGTATGGATACTAATCCTGCAATTATTTTAGGCAGCACGAGGTATCCCCTGCTATTTACACCCATAATTTCAAGTGCGTCAATCTGTTCTGTCACACGCATAGTACCTAGCTGAGACGCGATATTTGAACCGACTTTACCGGCAAGTATTATAGGGATAAGTGTAGGTGAGAACTCGAGGATCATGGTTTGGCGTACAGTAAAACCTATAGTGTATACGGGGATCCAACCGCTGATTTGGTGAGCCGTTTGGAGGCACATTACCGCGCCCATGAATGTGGCGAGAAGGACCACAATACCTATGCTTTGAACTCCTATAATATTTAATTCTGACATGAGGAGTTTGCGAAACATTGCCCATTTATCAGGCTTGCGCAATACAGCTCTAATGAACTGCGTATATCTACCTATGTGGAAGATGACCCCCATAAGTGCTAAGGTACACGCTAACTATCCCTAACTTCACGCCATGAAACAACCTTTTATCCCCGCTTTAATGTTATCGATTTTAATCGTCGTTATATTAAGCAGTTGCGTTAGTTCTCACGGTTCAGATTGCGGTAATTGCGATGCGTATAATCATGTTGAGTTAGATACAAATGAGTAATCGGACGAATATATATGCTGTAATAATGGCTGGAGGAGTGGGAACTAGGTTTTGGCCTATTTCTCGTGTTTCTAAGCCCAAACAATTTCTAGATATCCTAGGCACAGGCAAGTCATTAATCCAAATGACCTTTTCTCGCCTTGCCCGCACAGTCCACCCAGAGAACATACTTGTAGTCACGAACGAAATCTACCGTGCGGAAGTTTCTAACCACCTCCCGGACATACTACCCGAGAACGTGTTGTGCGAGCCGTGTATGCGCAACACTGCTCCCTGCATTGCATATGCAAACTCCGTAATCTCATCTCGCGTTGCAGAATCCGGAGCTAACCCCTCGCAAACGGCCATCATCGTTGCGCCGTCCGATCACCTCATTCTCGACGAGTCCGAATTCAGCCGAATCCTATCATTAGCAACAACAACAGCCACCACCACTTCGTCTCTAGTCACTATAGGCATCACCCCTACCCGTCCCGATACCGGCTATGGCTACATAAAATACTCTCACCATTCTAATAACGGCGAGCTTGCCTCGGTTGATCAGTTCACGGAAAAACCTGACCTCGCTACCGCAGAAAAATTCTTAGAAACCGGCGGGTATTGTTGGAACAGCGGTATTTTTATTTGGTCACTTTCAAACATCAATACAGCATTCGATTCCTACCTACCTCTAATGTCAGAGAGTTTCAAGTCGGTTAAGCTAGTTGGTGCGGCTGGTGAAGTTGACGAAATTTACAAGTGTTGTGAGTCCATTTCAATTGACTACGGCATACTCGAAAAATGTATGGATGTAGCGGTAATCCCTGCGGATTTTGGCTGGTCAGATCTCGGCACCTGGACTTCCCTTGCACAGCATTTACCTTCTGACGAAGCCTGTAATTCGACTTCAGGCGTTCAGGTTATGGCCTCCGAGTCTAAGGGGAATGTCGTGGTAGGAAACTCTGAAAAAGTCATCGCCATAAAGGGCTTGAATGACTTTATAGTAGTAGATACTAATGACGCCCTACTTATTTGTCCCAAATCCGAAGAGCAGTGGGTAAAGACTCTAGTAGGTGAGCTTAAGGGCAAATAAGACGGTCCTATCAAATAATTTTTATGAGTATGGGATTACTTTCCGGTCATGTCAGCTGGGACTACCCATGCGTCGTATTCTTCCGCAGTTACGTAACCCAGGGCAAGGGCGGCCTCTCTTAGCGTGGTGCCTTCTGTGTGTGCTTTTCCTGCTATCTCAGCGCTTTTGTAGTATCCTATCTTTGTGTTGAGGGCGGTTACTAGCATGAGGCTATTATCGACGAGGTCGGCAATGCGTGACTTGTTAGCCGTAATTCCGTCAACGCAGTTCGTGGCGAATGAGGACGATGCGTCGCCGAGCAGACGTGCGGATTCTAGGATGTTACGAGCCATCATGGGCTTGAAGACGTTGAGCTCGTAGTGGCCCTGAGCGCCACCGAATGTGATGGCTACGTCGTTGCCTATTACCTGAGCACAAACCATAGTTAGAGCTTCGCATTGTGTGGGGTTGACTTTGCCGGGCATTATGGATGATCCGGGTTCGTTCGCGGGAAGCTGAAGTTCGCCGATGGCAGACCGTGGGCCCGAGCCCATCATGCGGATGTCGTTAGCGATTTTATTGAGGGAGACAGCTAGCTGACGAAGGGCGCCGTGTGATTCCACGATAGCATCGTGGGCGGCGAGGGCCTCGAACTTGTTAGGTGCAGTTACGAATGGCTGTGAAGTCGAGGTTGCAATGTGTGCCGCTACTTTTTCGGAATAGCCAGAGGGAGTGTTAATGCCTGTGCCTACAGCTGTTCCGCCAAGGGCTAATTCACTTAGGTGGGAGAGTGAAGATTTCAGGGAACGCATACCGTAATCGAGTTGGGCAACGTATCCTGAGAACTCTTGTCCTAGGGTGAGAGGGGTGGCATCCATAAGGTGGGTGCGACCGATTTTCACGATGTTATCGTACTCCTGGGATTTAGAAGCGAGGGAGTCGCGAAGTTGAGAAATGCCTGGCAAGGTGGTTTCAGCTATCAATGTATAGGCAGCGATGTGCATTGCCGTGGGAAATGTGTCGTTAGAGGACTGGCTTTTATTTACATCGTCGTTAGGGTGGACGGGTCGTGTGCCTTCGCCTAGAGTACCACCCGCCAGAACATGGCAGCGATTTGCTACTACCTCATTAACATTCATATTAGACTGGGTACCTGAGCCTGTTTGCCATATAACAAGTGGAAACTGGTCATCGTGATCGCCGTTGAGGATCTCAGCACAGGCGCTAGATATAAGATCGCGCGTTTCTTCCGGAAGAATACCACACTCACAGTTCGTAATAGCGGCGGCACGTTTTAAGTGAGCGAAAGCATGAACTATTTCAATGGGCATAGATGCTACTGGGCCTATGCGGAAATTATTACGAGAGCGCTCTGTTTGGGCTCCCCAAAGAACATCAGAGGGAACCTTTACGTCTCCAAGAGTATCTTTTTCTATTCTATAATCTGACATGACTTTTTATTATTCAGTTTCAGTGGCGGCACCAGCTTTCATCAAGTAAGCCTTTAAAAATCCTTCTATGTCTCCGTTCATAACAGCGTCAACATTCGAGGTCTCGTGCCCTGTTCTTACGTCCTTCACCATTTTATATGGCTGCATTACGTATGAACGTATTTGAGAGCCCCATTCTATCTTCATCTTACTTGCCTCTATCTCATCACGAGCTTCATTAAGGCGTGAACGCTCAAGTTCGAAAAGTTGAGACTTCAAAAGCTGCATAGCTTTTTCCCTGTTTCCGAGCTGTGATCTAGTTTCAGTGTTCTCGATAACAATGCCTGTAGGCGCGTGACGCAAGCGAACACCGGTTTCGACTTTGTTTACGTTTTGGCCTCCAGCACCTCCAGAACGAAAAGTGTCCCAACTAATATCTGCAGGGCTTACATTAATCTCTATTGAATCATCCACCAGCGGATAGACATACACGGACACAAATGAAGTGTGACGTCTCGCTTGAGAATCGAAAGGGCTGATTCGTACGAGTCTATGCACTCCGTTCTCACCCTTGAGCATCCCGTATGCGAACTCACCCTCAAATTCAAGAGTTACCTGCTTAATCCCAGCTGGATCTCCATCCTGAAGATGGAGTTCTCTAACCTTGAAACCCGCTTTATCGCCGTACATACGGTACATGCGCATAAGCATTGCCGCCCAATCACAACTTTCAGTTCCCCCTGCGCCCGAAGTAATCTGCATTACTGCATTAAGGCTGTCTTCTTCGGCGGAAAGCATGTTTTGGAATTCTAGTCCCTCTATAACCTCGGTTGCTTCCGCAAAAGCTTTATCCACTTCAGATGCATCCTCTTCACCCACTTTCATAAACTCGTATAAGACTAGCAAGTCTTCTACCGACGATGCGCAGCTGTCGAATTTCGTAACCCATGCTTTGACAGATTTAATCTGTCTCATAATCTGTTCCGCCTTCTTTGAATCGTTCCAGAATTCCGGGTCGTGAGTTTGTTTTTCGTCCTCATAGACCTCCATCCTTTTCTTCTCGATTTGCAGATAGCCTCTCAGGGCTTCGACACGAGTATTTAGGGCTTCGATTTGGTCCAAATGCAACATAGAACAAAGTTAAACTACCTAAAGTCTTAAGCGCTTTTTCCTATTAGGGAGTTATTAAGAATATGCTCTAAAGAAAAGCCTCGAGATTGAAGGTGACGGATGAGACGTGGTTTATCTAAAAAAGATTTTACCTTGATTAATTCAGTTAGTTTTAAGTCTATCTCGTCAGTTGAAATCACTGAAAGTCCGGCCTGTATGTCTGAAATAGAACATTTTTTATCTTTCAAACCCGCCGCTATCTTAAAAGTACCCCAGTTTTTTAAATGAAAGTGATCGTGAACATATGCTCCCACAAACCGTTTTTCGTTAATAAAATCTTTCGCTACAAGCTCCTCTACGCATGACTCTGCTTGATTTTTAGGGACATCCCACTCCCCCAGTCTTTTTATTACTTCTCCCGTCGAGCGCTCGCTCTTAGCACACCAATGTCTGATTTTCTCGTTCCATTCCATTATGGGATGCAAGGTGGCATTACTTATACGATATTTGCAACTGTCTAACTACGAAATTTATAATCGTAATGCGGTCTGAACTTTTGCAACGTATCCAAGACTTACTCGGTAACGAGGACTTGGAAGCCATCCGAACGGATGTGCGTAATTCTATTCAAGCTTTCCATGCACTCACACAAGATGAGGTAAGGAAGCAAAGAGAACTCTGGGAAAAAGAGGAACATGAACCTGATGAGTCATTCATCTACATTGCTACCGAAGAGGATAGTAAGCTAGAAGAACTCGCTAAGTCTTTTAAAGATCGAGAAAAAACTTATAAGGCAAGGATATCAGAAGAGCAGAAAGCAAATTTGGTCCTCAAAAATGAACTTCTTCAAGAATTGATAAAAACGATTCAAGAGGAGGAAAATATTGGAAAAGCTTTCGGTGCCTTCAATGAAGTCCGAGAGAAGTGGGACAAAGTAGGCGATGTGCCTGGGAATAACTACAAGGAGGTTCACGATGAATACCACCGTTTGAGAGATGAGTTTTTCTACAACATAAATATTTACAAGCAGCTACAAGATCACGACCTACAGATCAATCTTAAAAAGAAGCAGGAATTAACGGCGGAGGCGACTACGCTTGCAGCGATTGTGGATTTAAAGGAGCGAGAAAAAGCAGCTCGGGAGTTGCAGAAAAAATGGTTAGATATAGGCCCTTCACCTCGTGAGACATACAGGGAAATGGCTGACGCTTTCTTCGGAATTACAAGGCCTGTTTTTGATGAGGTAAAGGCTCATTACGAAAAAGTTAAGGAGGGGTTTGTTGAGAACAAAGACTTAAAGGAGGCTTTGATTACTCAGCTCGCAAATGTTATTCCTCAAGAAGATGTTGAAGGCCACAAAGCATGGCAGGCATTAACTTCTAAGGTGATAGCGCTGCAGAAGGGTTGGAAAGAAATCGGGTTTGCAGGAAAGGAGCACAACGAAATTCTTTGGGCTAAATTCCGTGACGTAGCAGATCAATTCTTCTCAAAGAAACAGGCTTACTACGATTTGATGAAGGAGGAGGGGAAAGGAGCTAAACAAGCAAAAATGGCCCTTATTGAAAAAGCTGAATCACTGAAGGATAGCACTGAATGGAGAGATACTACTCAAGCAATGCTTCAATTGCAGAATG
>Ga0114994_10002151_pt1 | contig 14311 bp, 9 predicted proteins | sample ArcticOcean_MG_C_9_FD_87043 | JGI IMG/M metagenome (GOLD analysis project Ga0114994, IMG submission 87043) | Marine microbial communities from western Arctic Ocean - ArcticOcean_MG_CB2_152 | ecosystem: Environmental > Aquatic > Marine > Oceanic | place: Arctic Ocean: Canada Basin | collected... | reverse complement strand
CGCCCGACGCGGACAGCGACTGGGACAGCGCCGCCGAGGCGACCACTGCGGCGGAGGCCGTCGCGCCCGTCGCGCCGACGAAGAAGCGCTCCCTGCTCGCGCGGCTGCTCGGCAAGGGGCCCAAAGACGGCCTCCTGGAGCCGGCGCCGCCGAAGCCGTCCTTCCTGAAGCGGGTCTGGCGCGCGATGTTCGCTCGCGAGAAGGCGGAGACCGCGCCGGTGGCGCCGGCGCCGAAGCGCGGCTGGTTCGGCCGGCGGCGGAAACAGGCGCCCGCGGAGGCGCTGGAGGAGGACGCGCCGCCGCGGCCCGAGCGGACGCAGGGCGACGACGGCGCCGCGGAGGCTGAAGCGACGCTGCGGGCGGACCTCACGGCAAAGGAGGCGGCCCTCGCCGAGCGGGAGCGGCAAGTGAAGGAGGAGGCCGCGGAGTCGCTCAAAGACGCGGCCGACGAGGTCCAGAACTTGCGGGGGCTCTACGCGGCCGAGGCGGACCAGCGCACCGCGCTCGAGGAGGCCCTGGAAAATCTTAGAAAGGACTACGAGGCCAAGCTCAACGCGACGGCCTTCGACCTGCGGAGCTGGATGGGCCGGTCGCAGAAGCGCGAGGCCGAGAAGGCCCACCAGGCCGAGGCGCGCGCCGCGGCCGCGGCCGCCGAGGCCGCGGCCGCGCGGGCGGCCAAGACGCGGTCCGAAGCGGCGCTGCGCGAGGTGGAGACGTCCCTCGTCCACGCGGACGCGGCGCTCGTGGCGCGGCGCGTGCGCCTGCGGCGGCGGGCCGTGCGCGTCGCGGCGGTCGGCGCGTCCGTCGCAGGCGCCGTTGGTGGCGCAGTGATCTTTTTATTGAGGAACGCGTCCAAGGGGGAGTAATAATGCGCTCCGGACGTTCCCCGCCGAATCCCTCCTGGGCGCGCTCGGCGCTTTGGACGCGACCGATGTCCGGTGTACTACGACGGGGTGGACTGGGCGATTAACCTTCGGCGGGTTAATCATGACTGCTTGACGGAGAGCACGGTCGCGTAGGGGACCAGGGACTCACCCTCGTGGACAGCAACCACGGTGCCCATGGGGACGGCGGGGGCTTGTTCTTCGGCCGTGGGAGCGGCTTGTTCTTCGGACGTCGCTGGAGCGGCTGGTTCGGACGTCGTGGGAGCGGCATCGACAGCCATCGGCGTGACCTTAGTAAACAACCACCAGGAGAGGTAGATGCAGGAGAGGAAAAGGAGGAAGGACAGGAGGATGAGGATAATGAGGATCGGCGGTAGCATCGGCGCGGGCGTCGGTGCGGGCGTCGGCGCTGGCGTTGGCGAACTTGGCGCGGGCGTCGGACATTCAGCGACGTCTGCAACTTGTACGACACCGCACGACGTCGACTCGCACGCAGTGTCGAGGAACGCGTCTTCCAGGTCCACGTCGTCGTCCACGCACCAGCCGAGGTCCTGGTCGAACGCCGAGGCGCCGTTGAGTCTGAACATATTGCTCATACTCGTGACCTTGTCGACGTTCCAGTCGGCGAGCGCTTGGTTGAACGACGAGGCCTCGTAGAACATCAGGTCCGTACTCGTGACCTTGTCCACGCTCCAGTCGCCGAGCGGCTGGTTGAAGGCCGAGGCGCCGCGGAACATCTCCTCCATACTCGTGACCTTGTCGACGCGCCAGCCGCCGATCGGTTGGTTGAACGCCGAGGCGTAGCGGAACATAGAGTCCATATCCGTGACCTCGTCGACGCTCCAGTCGCCGAGCGGCTGGTTGAACGACGAGGCGTAGTAGAACATCGTTTTCATCTTCGTGACGCCCGAGGTATCCCACGCACTGATGTCGTCGTTGAAGGACACTGCTGCCGAGTTGCAGTAACTATGCCAGTAGGATGCACAAAACAAATCCTCCATGTCCGTCACCCCGCCGGTCTCCCACGCGGAAATATGGCCGTACGTCGCCTCGGCACCGCTGCGGTCGTCAAATCAAGCCATTACGGTCGTTCTAATCGTGCTGTCGTCCATGATGGAGCCCGTGAGCGCGCGCCGCGTCCGAGCAAATTCCTCCGACTGTGCTAGGGGGTGAGCTGACCCCAGGCCCATCAACGCCAGCAGCACGCCGACGACGTGCACGCGCCAGGCCGTGCACCGAGTGGCACAGCCAGGCGCCATTCGGGCTGCCTTTACACAGCTCAAGGCTGGCGTTGATAGCGCATCTGCAAATCTGGCAAAATCCAAAAACCCGCGAGGGAGAAAGCGCGATGTACGTCTACGATGTACGATGTATTACGACCGGGTGGACGCGCGGGCGATTTCAACGTTCGGCGGATCGGAATCATGACGGTCGAAAAGGGGGGGGGGCTTAGTTTTTGTCGGGCGCGAAGAGTATGAAGAGGTACATGGCAATGGAGGCAATATCCTTCGTCTATGAAAAGTGCCTCACCCCCCACACGCGACCAACGCGACCAGTCGAACACACTGGCATTTATGGCGCCTACAGGTTCCAGTCCACGGGCTCCCAGGCCAGCTCCTCTAACAATGCATTGGCGCGCGAGAAGCACGAGGAACCGGTGAAGGGCGCCGCCGTCTTCGTGTTCGAGAGGGGCGAGGGGTGCGACGACTCGATCACCCGGTGCTTCGTCCGGTCGATGGTGGCGCACTTGTCCCGCGCAGGCTTGCCCCACAAAAGGAAGACGGCGCCCTTGCTCCGTTTATTGACGGCTTTCACGACGGCGTCCGTGAAGGCGTGCCAGCCACTTTTGGCGTGGGAGTTGGCCTCTCCTTGTCGCACCGTGAGCGACGAGTTCAACAATAATACGCCCCGTTGGGCCCACTTCGTCAGGTCGCCGCCGGGCCGGTCCGGTAGACTCGTTCCCGGGATATCTCGAGCCACCTCCGCGAAGATGTTCCGCAGGGACGGGGGGAACTTGCAAACCGCGCCGTCTCTGATGGAGAAGCACAGGCCGTGGGCCTGGCCCGGCCCGTGGTACGGGTCCTGGCCCACGATGACGACCTTGACGTCCTCCAGCTTGCACGCGTCCAGCGCGGCGAAGGTGCTTTCGGAAGGCGGGTAGACCGTCTTCGACGTGCGCTCCTTGGCGATGTAGTGCGCGAGCTGGAACAAGTAGGGCTTGGCCGTCTCGCCGTCCAGGGCGCTCCGCCAGCCCTCGTCCTGTAAGGGTTTCAAAAAGTTTCTAGCTTGGGTCTGCTGCGCGGCCCGCTTGTTGTGCGCGGCGCGGGCCTTGCCGCCGGCGGGCGGGGCGTCGGTCTTCGCTTTCTTCGGTCTGGGCGCGAAGAAGGCGTCGATGGACTTCTGCTTCTGCTTGCGCGGGCTGCGGCGGGGCTCCGCGCTGTCGGCCATGGCTGTGCTGGCTGTGCTGTTTTAAAGCAGCCTTGTTGTGTCACCTTTATGCGGTTTCCTCTCGCGCGTTCGTTGCTTTGCAGCAGTACAGGGTTAAGTCTGGCAAAGGCAAACCACTCAGGTAGGAAGGCAAGCCACGTAAATGCAAACTTAAGCTGGGTCATCGTAAAACCCGTATGTAAAACCCGCACATACGCGGGACATTTCAAAGCTTTGTTCTTTTTGCTCCCCACCGGCCACTGTGCAGCTTCGCGAGCCTTTGCGGCCAAAGACGTCGTTCTCAGATCGCATACTATCAGTCCGAGACACGAGGCCCCCTCTTTACACGCCGCCGAAGCGCTCCTCAGCAGTCAGCACTGATGCTTCGCGTCCTCACCCTCTGCGCGGCCGCCCGCGCCCTGGACCGCCCGACGTCGCGCTTCCAGAACGCCTTCAGCAACCGCGGCAGCGCTGTAACACGAAAAAGGACGCTGCCCGTCTACCGGCCGCCGGCTTCGCCCGCCAACCCGCTGCCCGTGCCCGGGAGTTCGCGGTCGTTGCGCTACCAGCCGGAAGGAGCAGCAAATGCTCAACTAGTAAGAGACCTGAAGCAGTACGGCGCCATGGTTGTGGTCATCGGCGACGGCGAGGACGAGCCGATTGGGTGCGTCGTGGACGTGCGCCTCGCCGAGGCAAGTGACGACGGCGCGTGTGCCATCATCGCGCAATGTGCCTCGTCGAACGCGCGCGTGTCCCTGGGCCGCGTCGCGAAGTCGTTCCCCTACACGGCGCGCGAGGTGGCGCCCTTGAGTGACACGGACGTGTTGGACGCCGACGACGTCTTGGCGGCGTATGACGTGATTGAAGAGGATGCAATAGCGACGGTCAACGCGCGCAAGGGGTGCATTGAGGTGCTCACGACGACGTTGGACTTGTGCGCGAGTCTACGGCCGTCGCTTGGCGCCATCGACGCGTTTGGTACTGAAACCAAGGAAGGCGAATACATGAGAATGAAGACGCGGTTACTCGAGGCCGTCGAGGCACGAGACGAGGACGATAATGAGGAAAGGGACCGGCGGCTGTCCTTCTTATGTCTATCGCTGGTCGATGCCCCGGACGAGTTGCGAAGGAGGTGCCTGGCCACGCGGTCGGCCGCGCGGCGTTATGCCGCCGTCGCGAGGTTCCTCAAGCCGCTCCAGCGGGAGCTCAGCGCGGCGTGCATGCTGGGCGTCGCCACGGCCGCACCCGCCGCCCCGTGCCCGGTGGATGCCCCCCTCGCCTTCGCGGCGCTGCGCCAGGGCCGGCGCCTCGCCTACTGGTGGTCCGAAGCCCTGGGGTGGTGCGCGGGCGAGGCGTCCTACGCCGCGGACGGGGCCGTGGACATTGCGTTCGACGCCGCGCCGGGGGAAAGCTCGTCGGCGACGCAGCGGCTGGAGCTGCTCGGGGCGGACCGGGCGCGCTGGAAATTGCTGCCGCTCTAGTGACTAATACTCGTTGTACAAACCAGGTTGTGTTGGTTGCGCCAACTCCAGTACGGGTCGGACCTCATTTTTGGCAGTTGTCGCCCGCGCCAGGCACGGTTCCCCTCGTCTTCCGAGGGATCCGTTCGCGCGTCTTGACCTCGGGCACGTCATGACCTCGTCCATAATCGGCTCAGTGCAGAGGGCCTCAGCTCCGCAAAAACATCGTCACTGGAGTACACAGCTGCTTCAGGACAGCCTGACATACAGTTGTTGACGATCCTGCAAGTTCCTGGCCATTTCGCTTGCCAGCAGCCGCGCCACTTCAGCAGGGCAGGTCAAGTTCGCCTTGCAGGACACCAGACCAGCCGGCACGTCCCACGAGTCCTGGCGGCCCCACCAGCGGCCGCACAACGCACTGCTTCAGGCAGTCACGTTTTCGCCTACTGGAGACCAGAGACCAGCCCGCGCGCCCCGCTGCTGGCGTGCGATGCGAGTGACCCGACCATGCTCGCGACCATGAGCTTCCTCCCCGAGGCCGGCCTGGGCGGCCGGACCTGGTCGCAGGACGGTTTGGTCGGCCTGGAATTGGAGGAGGAGCCGAGCGAGGCCCGCGCGCCCGCCGCCGCGCCGCTCTGGGAGGCGTGTATACCGCCGCCCCGCGAGAAAGGCTCGCCGCCGCGCTCGCGGGCGCGGTGCGTGCGCTTCGCCGTCGACGAGACGGCCGCGCAGCCGCTGTTTTCGAGCCACGCGCCGAAGAGGCCCATTCGACGGCTCACGTCTGCGGAGCGCCTCGACCTCGCGCGGGCCCGCCCGGACCTCGACGTGCGCAACCTGCCGTGGGCGCGCCGCCAGGCCGCCCAGCGGCGGCGCCGGGCGGGGCTGGCCGGCCGGCCCTACCTGCGCATCGAGGACGCAGAGCCCGAAACCCCGACCTTCTTTGGTTCCTGGGGCGGCGCGCTGTGGGCCTCGTCCCTGGACGTCGTCGGCGACCTGCGGGCGGCAATAAACGACGCCGTCGACGCGTCCGGCGCCGTCGACGCGGACGACGCCACGGCGGACGACGACGGCGGCCTCTGGGCGACGTCACACGCCATATCAGACATCTAACTTGTATAGTATATATATTCACAATTTATACCCTACGGGTAAAATGGCGTCTCGCCTTTGCGGGCGCTCAGCAGGTCGTCGACACGGTGCAGTCGCACTCCGACGCCTTCTGGGCCACGTCCGAGCCGGCCTCCGCTAGGCCATCGATGAGGATGTTGACCTCGTCGAGCGTGGGGTTCCAGGCCGTGCTCACGGCCTGCTGCAGGAAGCACGAGTCCGTGAAGTCCGTCTGGACCACGTCGTCCAGGAAGGTGGCTGCCACCCCCGGCACGGAAATAGGACACAGGCACGTGAGGGAGCAGCCGTCGTCGTCGCCCGCCAGCTGCCAGCAGGGCGCGCCCATGCACACGTCCACGACGGGCTCGTCGCCGTCCGTGGGGTCGGCGCCCCAGCCCTTCGTGGTTAGATGGCGCGACTGGACCCCCTTGAGGTGTGGGTGCAGGGGGCCTGGTCCCCCCCGCACACCCTTCTTCCCCGGAGACTTCCCCCGCGCCTCCGTGGGCATGGTCCAGTCGTCGTCGCCGCAGACGCCGTTCTCCGCGCCCGTGTGGAAGGAGACGAAGTCGCAGCCCAGGCCGGACTCGTCGCAGATAGACCCGTCCGTTAAGGCGGTGCACAGGTTCTGCACGCCGGCATCGTCTAGTGTCCCGAGATATTGGCTCATGACCGCTTCCCGGAAGGTCTCGGACCTCGCTAAGAAGACCGAAGTGTAGCCCATGACGAAGGTGGCCGTGATGGGGGCGGATACGGCAGCGTCGTCGGTCGCGGTATAAATCTCGTCGATCGTCTCCGGGACGCACTTGCAGGCGCCTAGGTAGTCATATTCTTCCACGCCCATGCACGTCGTGAGCCCGCATAGCGCGTAGGGCTGGGTGCCCGGCTTGGCGGCGTTGCAGTAGACCGTGAGGTCCAGCGCTTGCGTCACGAGGATGTCGTAGACCTCAGCGACCGTGACGGGCGAGTTCGTGACGGTGCGGCGCAGGCGCGTCAGCTCCCGCTTGCCCGTCTGCGTGTTCACGCCCAATAAGAGGGTGGAGGTGAGCGCGATGGCGGCAATGTCTTTGCGGCCTCTGCTTTGTTTTTTGGGCTGCTCGACGGGCGCGCGGGCCGCGTCGGCGTCGTCGGTGGCGCCATACTGCTTCTCCATGGTCGTGCGTGCGTGAATTGCGGGCTGCCGAACGGGAGCGAGCTGCGCTTGTTGCGTGGGTCGCGGTTGTTGCGTCTCGTTTGTGCCGGGCGGTCCCTGCGTTGTCGAGGTGCCCAAAGCGAGGATGCCAAAGTGAGGAACGAGAGGAAAAGTAACTAGGGTACGTGCGGCGGTCACACGCACACGCCGCGCGCCGCCGTGTCGGTGGCGATTCACTGACGATTCACCGCCACGGCGAGTGGCTTTCCTCCGGTGAAGTACACCCTGCTTGCCTTGGTCGATTGAGCTGAATTCAGGCGCCCAGCGGCCGCTGAGGCACGGTCTTGCCTACCATCACTCTTCCTACACACACCTCCAGGACTCGTCTGCGAAGACGCTGTTTTGTTGCAAAACCCGTGCCCTCCCAGCGAGTCCGCGACAACACAAATAAAGAGACCGTGCGCACCGCGTCAATATTCCACCAACGCACGGCACGGCTGCAGCAACGCCTCCACGTCGCTACCGGAGCGAGCTGTCGCAAAAACGAGCGGCGCGCGGCACCCCTCGTGGCCGTCGCGGCAAATTCGCTAAAGGGAGCTAAACACACCAGACGCCAGCGACGCGCCACAATCACCCGCAACAAACACAGGCACACATACATACATGGCCGACGACGAGCCCATGAAGGAAGCCCCGGCCGAGGAGGAGGTCGTCGAGGAGACCGAAGGCGAGGTCGAGGTCGCCGAGATGTCCGTCTTGGACGCTTTGCGGGACGTGCTCAAGCGCGCCCTGATCCACGGCGGCCTCAAGCGCGGCCTCAGAGAGGTGGCCAAGTCCCTGGACAGCCGCACGGCCAAGCTGTGCTGCCTGGCCAAGGACTGCGACAATGCCGAGTACTCGAACCTCGTGCGCGCCCTGTGCGACGAGGGCGGCGTCTCCCTCGTCATGGTCGACGAGGGCAAGCAGCTCGGCGAGTGGGCGGGCCTCTGCAAGATCAACGAGGAGGGCGAGGCCACGTCCGTCGTGCGGTGCTCGGCCGCCTGCGTCACGGAGTTCGGCGAGGACACGCGCGCGCTCTCGGTCCTGCTGACCTACCTCAAGGCGCAGGCGCCCGAGGACAAGTAGATGTCGTGTGGGCGCCGTTGGAACGATCCGAGAGGTAACCCTCGGCGCCGCGCGGTCTAAGAAAGACCTAATGCACGGTGGCGTGCCGGTCGCGGGCTGCCCCGGGGTGGCGTATGGCATGTGCCTCTGAGAAGAGACTTAAAAACACACACGTCCCGACTCAGGGAATGCGCTCCCCGATGAAGCCCTCGTTGCGCCAGTCCCTGCCGGCCTCGTCGTTGGCGAAGAGCGGCAGCCGGTTCTGGAGGTGGACGCGGTCGATCTCCCAGAGGAGCTGGTCCGGGAGCGGGCCCTTGGCCGCGAGGCGGTAGGCGTCGATCGACGCATCGAGCTGCGCCAGCGACGTGTGGCCGACGAGCGAGGACGTCACGGCCTTGCGCGAGGCCACGTAGCGGAAGGAGAGCTCCGTGAGGCCGCCCTTCAAGGAGTACTCCTTGGCCAGTTTCGAATATTGAGAAGCGGCGGACCGCATCGCCGCGGTCCGGTACCGGCCCAAGGTCAGGCCCCAGCCCCTCGTGTCCATGCGCCCCCGGGGCGCCTCCGTGAACTTTGAAGCCCGTGCCTTGTCGCCGTCGTCCACGGCCGCCGGCGCGACGCCGTCATTAGGTGCTAAACCGTACTTGCCCGTAAGCATGCCACCCGCTAAGACGTTGTAGGCCAGGAAGCCCGAGTTGGCGATGGCCGGACTGGACGCCTCGGACAGGCCGTTCTCCTCGATCCTCCTATTGACGAGCGAGTAGTCGTTCTGCATGCAGAGCGGACCGGGCACACCGAGCTCCCGCGCCGCGCCCCACATGCCCATCAACCCGACGGCGTTGTCGTTGCAGGCGCCGTAGCCTCTAATTTTGCCCTCTTTCACGAGGTCGGCCATGGCCTGGACGACCTCCCGGAATGAGGCCGCGCTCGGTACTAGTGTGGTCCCGGCGTCCCAGTCGTACTCGAGCGATTGGCCCCAGTTGGACTGCGGCGTGTAGCGCGCCGGCCAGTGCAACAGATACACGTCTAACGTGTCTACGCCCAGCCGTCTGAGGGACCCCTCGCAGTCCTCTTTTATGGAGCGTTTGTTGACGTTGCGACCGCCCGTGATTTTGGAACAGAGCACGACCTTGTTCCGGCGCCCGGTCCCCTTCCGCAGCCACCGGCCTATGATTGCTTCGGTGGCGCCCTCCGGTCGCAAACGGTCCGAGGGGATGGGGTACTGCTCCGCCGTATCTATCAAATTGATGCCAGCAGCGACGCCCCGGTCCAGGAATGCATGACATAATTCCTCGTCGGGCGAGTTGTAGTCCGCGCCGCCCCAGCGCTGCGTGCCTAACGCTAATTCGGAGACGGCAATGTCGCTGTTGCCCAGGCGTCGATGTCTAATGCCCTCCACCGTTCGAACAACGTCATTCGTTTCCTTGGACGGCAGCCCCAGGTTCTTCGCGGCGGCCCTCGCGGCGCCGGGCAGGAAGTTGAGCATGACCGTCGAGCCCGCCGTCCCCTGCAGCGCCTGGCGCCGCGTCGGGCGCAGGGCACACGCATGCGTGCAGAGGAATAGGGCCGCGATGCGGCGCGGTTGTGGCATGGTTCAAGGCAGAAGCACCTCTGTTGAATGCACTGTTCCGCGACGGCGGCACTGCAAATCTGAATGAGTTACGCTGTGTGATAGGCGTCGGCTCGCGTGTTCACACAATGTGTATACGTACAATTCGCAGCGACGCGCTGTGCACTGTCTTTTAATGCTCTTTTGGCAGATTGATGAAACCCGCACGGAAGACCTATCAACTAGATTACGTGCCGACTTGACAGATTTGATGCGCGGGTAGGCGTCCAATAGACTGACAAGAGCCTTCGCGCACGCCGCTCAATGTAGCTAGGGATACATTTTCCCATTTTCCCCTCGCATGATCACGCCTGTGACCGTATCGTCCGCGCCGCATTTGGCCTGGAAAACGAGCGCACTCGCGCAGCCGACGAGCAAGGGTCCGCATCGGCGGCCGCCATGGACGAGCAGGGCACGCCGACGGCCATGGAGGAAGCGACGCCACTCATGGGGGGCAGCACCTCAAAACGACGCGCGCCGCGCTGGCCCGTGGCCCTCGCCGCCGCCGCGACGCTGGGCGCCGTCGCGGTGGCGCGCAGCGCCACGATGCCGCGAAGCACCACCGGCACGCTGGCCGCGCCGCGCGCCGCCGGCGCAAGCGCCGCCGCCGCGCCGCTGGACGCGCGGCCGCGAAGCAGTCGCGGCGACGCGCTGCCCCCCTCGACCGCCGACTTGATCAAGCCCCCGAAGGGCACGAAACCCATCCAGATGGGCCACTTCGGGAAGTGGACGGTCATGGCCTCCTCGCGAGCGATGATGGACGAGACGGCGGACGCGCTGTGGTGGGGCCTGAACATGATGGAGCGGTTCCGGGACTACGCGGCGGACCCGGCCTTTCCCTCCTATTCTTATTTAGGCCCCACGGGCTGCTCGAACGTCCAGAGAAGGTGGTTGTCCCTAAAGCATCAACCGACGGACGACGAGATGCACGTCGTGTGGAATGCGGGGAATGAGCAGAGGAATACGGCGACCGTGAATGGTCGAACGTTGTCTCTAAGTGCCCAGGAGGTCTTTGCATCCATACGGACCTTGCATAGTCAAACGGCACTGACCGAGAACCAGTTCAGCGGTCAAAGATTGGGCGTGTTCGACGTCACGGGCATCGAACGGGCGGTCTGGGGCGCGAGGGATAACTTGCGGAAGTTTGGGTGGCCCTACCGCTTGCTCAAGGGCACCGCGGTGGTGCAGGAGCAAAATACAAAGAGCGCGGAGACCGACCTCTACATCGTGCGCACGTTGACGGGGGACGGGAAGATCTTAGAAACGACCGCCGTGGCCTGTAATAATGACGTAGCGCGCGAGGCGTTCGCGCGCGTCCCCATGTCGTCTATAAGGTACCCGGTCAAGCTCCCGGCCTGGCAGTTCGGAAGTACGTCATGCGGCAGCGACAAGCCCTACATCTTCTGCGGCCAGCCCCGCTTCAACCAAAAGCTCTTTCTGCTGCAAACGGAAGCTGGAAGTGCGGACTACTTCACGGACGAGGCCGATACGGGTGTTGACGGTCTTGTGAATATTACGAGATCCGCACACACGCACGTCGCGTCGACCGACCCCATGAAAGATGCTTTGTTCCTGCGCAAGTGGTTGAAGCACGAACCGCTCACCGATTTCCCCGACACGGACGACGAGGCCTGGATCTCCCTACCGCTGGAGCAGGCCGACGGGGTATCGAAATACACGAACCACTACTTCCACCTCACCAAACCCACGGGTCTAAGCGCGGAATTACCTGGAGGTCAAGGCGAGTTCTCCTTGACCGACTTCGAAGGGTTTGTCCGGTATCTAAGGGAGCAGAAGGGCGGCCTGGACTATAATAACTACGACCCCTTCCTCGACGAGCATGTGGGAATAGAAGGCTGCCATTCTCAAATACCCGCGGTGGCGTCAACGCTGTTAGCCATGCATGATGACGGTGTCCAAATGCTCACTAGACGAGAGTTAGTGGCCGACCGGCCGGACGAGACCGAGGAGCGCTTCTCCGTCTTCTTCGATTTACCGGCCTCGACGTACGCGTTTCAGTTACGCGTGAACGGGGAGATGGACGACTTGAAGGATCACGGGCTGCCCGAGTTCTGCGACTGGGACTTTTGTCGAGACGAGGGCTTCGGGAACTACCGCGAGCCGGATGCCTTGTATATGGACCCCGCGGTCTGCGGCTTCTCGGCGGCGTAAGATTCTATTCTAGTTTGTCCCCGGGGGATGGTCGCGGCGATGGCGTGCCGTTGGGCAAGAAGTAGGTACCCTCGACGACGGCGCGGCCGGGGGCGCGCGGCGCTCCCGTGCCCAGTAACCTCGACACGACTAGTCGTGGCGGCGCAGCTCCCACGCCACCATGAACGACTCGGGGGCGCGCGACGCGTGCCCGGCGCACGGGGGATTCCCCCAACGTCCCTTTCCCTGGCTTCGACGAGCGCGCGACACCTCTCAAACCCTGCCCAAAGGACATTGAGAGCCACTCTGGCAGCTTGATTCGTTCGCGCACGAACGCCAGTCGAGCCTCGCGCAGAGCGCCGTCCGCACGCGCTCCGAAGCGGCAGCCCACAACAGCAGGGCGAGCAAGCCGAGCAGCCCCGCCAATGGACGAGCAAGGCACGCCGAGAGACGTGGAAGCGTCGCCTCTGCTCGGGGGCCGCCCGGCGCGACGACGGCCGCACTGGCCCGCCCGCGCCCTCGCCGCCGCCGCCGCGACGGTGGGTGCCGTCGCGGTGACGCGACGCAGCAGCCCGACAACGCGGAGCAGCAGCGCCGCCGCCGCCGCGCGCACCGCGCGGGCGGCCCACCAAACGCTCTACAGCACGACCGACGGAAGTACTCTGATAGTGCCGCCCAAGGGCGTCAAGCCCATCGAAATGGGCCACTTTGGGAAGTGGACCGTCATGGCCAGTACCAAGTCCAGCATGGACGAGACGGCCGACGCCCTGTGGTGGGGCGCCAACATGCTGGAGCGGTTCCGCGACTACGCCTACGAGCCGGCGTTTCCTTCTTACTCCTATCTGGGGCCCACCGGTTGTACTAGTGTTTCCAGAAGGTGGCTCTCCGCGAGGCACCAGCCCCCGGACGACGAGGTGCACGTCGTGTGGAACGCCGGGAATTCTCTCCAAAATACGGCTACAATAAATGGGCGGGAGCTCTCGCTCAGCGCCCAGGACGTGTTCGCCGCCATCCGCACGTTGCACGAACAAACGGCTTTGGGAGAGAACCAGTTCAGCGGCCAACGATTGGGCTGGTTCGACGTCTCGGGCATCGAACGGGCGGTCTGGGGCGCGCAAGACAACTTCGACAAGTTCGGCTGGCCCTACCGCTTGTTGAAGGGCGTGGCGGTGGTGCAGGACCAGAATTTGAGTCCGCACGAGGAGGTGGACTTGTTCATTGTGCGATCCTTGACGGCCGATGGGAAACTTTTGGAGACGACGGCCGTGCACAACAACTTTGAAGATACGCAACGGGCCTTTGCGGACGTAGCGACGGACCCGTCCTTGCGGTATCCGGCGAAACTGCCCGCGTGGACCTTTGGCGTGACCGCGTGTGGCTCAGACATCCCATACATTTTTTGTGGCGTGCCCCGGTTCAATAGGCGGCTCTTCCTCTTACAGACGTCGGAGCCCGAGTCCGGGCTCACGAGCCCGCTCATCGAAGGGCTGGACGGTCTGGTGAACATCACGCGGAGCGCGTACACGCACATAGCATCCACTGATCCTATAATAGATGCCATGTTTTTACGGAAGTGGCTGAAGCACGAGACACTAGAAGACTTCCCCGATTCCAGTTCAGAGGCCTGGGTCGCTTTGCCGTTAGAACAGGCCGACGGCGTCTCGGAGGCGAAGAAGACCGTGCATTATGTCCACTTTTCGAAACCCACTGGCCTCAGTGCGGAGTTACCTAGAGGTCAAGGAGAGCTGTCCTTGTCCGACTTCGAGGGCTTCGTGCGCTACCTCCGAGAGCAGAAGGGCGGTCTGGACTATAATAACTACGACCCCTTCCTCGACGAGCACGTGGGCGTGGAGGGCTGCCACCTCCAGATCCCCGCGGTCGCTGCGTCGTTGTTAGCGATGCACGAGGATGGCGTCTCCATGCTGACTCGACGTGAATTGGTGACGGATAATCCTGGCTTTTACGATACGGTACAGGAGGAGCGCTTCTCCGTCTTCTTCGACCTGCCCGTCTCGACGTACGCTTTTCAATTGAGGGTCAACTCTGATGCAACTGAATTGAAGACGCACGGGCTGCCCGAGTTCTGCGACTGGGACTTCTGTCGGGACGAGGGCTTCGGGAACTACCGGGCGCCGGACCTCCTGTACATGGACCCGGCGACCTGCGGCTTCTCGTCGCTGGCGTCCTAGCGGTGTAAATTAATGAATAGTATATTCTAGTCCCCGGGCGCCGCAGATGGCGCCGCGTTGATAAAATATAATTAGGCTCGGAAGGGCGAGCAAACGAGGGGAGAGTATCCCAGGTGTTCTGTGTAAAACATCTGCCCACGTACATCGCCCTTAAGCCGGATCCTGGGTCGCAGCGTCAAAGTAAGCAAGGCGAAACGCGCGGCACGGACGCCAGACCGGCGGCTTTCTGAAGAGTACACTGGGCTAATAATAAT